>Ga0307373_10007046_pt1 | contig 17665 bp, 13 predicted proteins | sample OX2MG_FD_202534 | JGI IMG/M metagenome (GOLD analysis project Ga0307373, IMG submission 202534) | Soil microbial communities from Risofladan, Vaasa, Finland - OX-2 | ecosystem: Environmental > Terrestrial > Soil > Coastal area > Acid sulfate soil | place: Finland: Risofladan, Vaasa | collected... | reverse complement strand
AAGTCCATCACCGCATACCTGGATTACCGCAACACCCATCCCAAGCCCTACCGCTGGACCGCCAAGACCTCTGACATCCGGACCCAGGTCAACAGAGCTAAAGGCTTGTTAAAGGCGGAACACTAGCAGCGCTGCCGGCCACCACACCCCCGTCACCTGTTGCAGTCTACCTCGATTCCGCCGCCCTCAGCCTTGCAGAATTAGAAGGTAGACCCCCCGATTGCGCATGCACTTCTCTCTGACGCGCCTAGCGTCGAAACGTCCCCAATCCTTCAGCGTTGTAGTACTCCAGCACCACTTGACCATTGGAGAAACTGGCTTTCGAGATGGTACCTGCCGGTGCGTTTTCATTGTCCAGCGTGAATGTGAATACGTCACCGTCCCAGTGCGAAAGCGGCAGCACCAACGGTTTCGGCCCCAACCGCAACTCCAGCGCACCGCCGTTCTCCACCACTTTAAGCGCACCGTATATGCATTCTGGTGTGTGCCGACGTAGCTTGCCAGCGGTGCGGCCGGAGTCGGCTGCGTGGGCCGGGCGACGCCAACCAGTGAACCAATCGGTTTGTGCATTGGTGCGAACTTCGATGCGGCCAGCGCCCCCCAGTCGCGTTGGATGCTGCCAAATTGCACCAAATCATTGAACTGTGCCACCAATGTTTCGGGCACGCCGATCGGCCAGGCGTTGGTCAGCACCACAATCCCCACATCAGCCGACGGAATAATGGAAAACGAGGTCGCCGCCCCCATCAGAAAGGCACCCGAATGACCCAGCGTGACACGGCCCGCAGCCGAGATGCCAACGTTGAAGCCATAGCCATAAAAACTGGCACGGCCACTACTGTTCCCCGCCACGGGGCTTGATATTACCTGGGGAAACAACGCTGGTAACAGTGCCGCTGCCGGCACCGACGGTTGGCCGTTGGCAAGTACAAAGGCCATCCATTTCGCCATGTCGTTGACCGAGGAACTGACGCCGCCGGCCGGCGACTGCGCATCAGGGTCCCGTGCCGGCCCAACCACGAACGCGCCGTTGTGCCGGATGTGTCCGGGGGCGCGATTCGTGCGTGCGACAAAATCGGCAAAGCGCGAACTGGTCGAATTCAGCCCAGCGGCTGGTAGATCGACTGTTCCGACAGCGTGGCCCAATCGGTGCCAGCAGCGGTGGCGACCGCTTGTGCCGCCGCCATCAAGCCGAAATTGGTGTAATCGTAGTTGTTGCGAAACGGTTTCAGCGGCAGGTAGCGCAAGCGCTGCAACACTTGCGTACGGTCATAGCCCATATCTTCCAACAAATCGCCCGCATGGTCCGGCAACCCGGAGCGATGCGCATACAGGTCGCCGATGGTCACGTGCTGGCTAACGTAAGGGGCCGCCAGCGCGAAACCCGGCAACCAGGTTTGCACCGGCGTATCCCATTGCACACGCTTTGCACCGATTTGCTGCGCCACCACCGTGGCACCGACCGATTTCGACATTGATGCCAACTGAAACACGGTATCGGCATCTACCGTTTGTGGCGAACCGACAGCCCGTACGCCGAAGCCTTTTGCATAAATGGTTTCCCCACCATGAACCACCGCTACCGCCATACCGGGAGTTCCAGAACTGGTCATCAGGTTTGCCGCCAAGGTGTCGAGCTGACTCACTGCCTGGTCGACTTGGCCGGCTGGAATCGGCAATGCGGCAGCTTCGTTTGGAGGGGTGGAACCATAGGGATAGGAGGTGGGGCCATCGGGATCGGTGGCGGCGGGCGTACTGTTGCCGCCACAGGCGGCGATTGAACTGCACAGGAACGCGAGCAGGATTGCATTGGGAAGCGAAATGGACATGTTGAAACCTAGTTGAAATCCATCTGGTTGACCGGCAAAAACGGGTGATTGTAAACAATTTCGCGGGAGCGATAAATTTTTTGTTGCGTGGTGAATTGATGGGATCAGACACGACTAATTCTGCTCCGCCCGTGAGCTCCAAGCATGGCAGCGAGCCGGGCAGGGGTATGCCAAGACGGGAGCCTACGTGGTGACTCTGCCCCGGTTTGACGTACATCAGGAGTTTGATCGTTTTCTGATGAACGGAGAACGAGATGGACAAGAGAGCGTCAGTACCGAATCGGCAGTACACGGATGAATTCAAGCAGGAAGCAGTACGGCTGGCAGAGTCAGTCGGTGGCAGTCAGGCCGCGCAGCAGCTGGGGATACCGGATTCGAGCCTGTGGAACTGGATCCGGCTCAGCCGGGCTGGGAAGCTGTCTGCAAGAGAGCCCGGTATCGGTCCGGTGAAGCGATCTGGAGCCGTCGAACCCAAGCAGGCCTGTCGAACAAGGAAATCCATCGCTGCCTGAAGCGTTACATCGTCCGGGAGTCTTACCCACTCATCATGGCCGATCTCGCCGATTCCAGACGTGTCTCTTGACATAGGAGCGTCAACGCGCCTATGGAGAGCTTCTTCAAGACGCTCAAGGTCGAACGCGTCTATCAGTTACGCTACGAAACGCGTGGGCAGGCACGGCTGGATACCATCGACTGGATCGAAGGCTTCTACAATCGGCAACGCAGGCACTCGGCCATCGATTACCAGATTCCGGTGACTGCAGAGTCCGGCCTCATGGCCGCATAGGCTGGTGTGTGTGAAATCGAGGCTAGGTCAAATTAGACGTTCAGTTTCCAGGGGGAGTCAAACGATGCAATCTCGAGTAATCTCGCTCGGCCTTTTTTTGCTGGCAGTTCCTGTGCTTGGTACCGTTAGCGGGTGCGGCGGTGGTGGCAATACCCAGAACAGTGCAGTGCCCGCCGATATTCAGGCGGTACTCAACAAACCGATGTACCAAGGCGCCACTTGGGGGCTGCAGGTGGTGGACGCAGATACCGGCAGAGTGCTGGTCAACTACGACGCTGACAAGCCGTTTTATATCGGTTCAGTGCGCAAGGTATTCAGCGTCGGCCAGCTGCTGAATCAGGTGGGTCCGGATCACCATTACGACACGCCCGTGTACCGGCAGGGGAACGTTGACAATGCGGGTGTGCTGCATGGCGATCTGATTATTCAGGCGTCCGGCGATCTGACCATGGGTGGACGCACCAATCCCGACGGTTCGGTGGCCTACACGGATTACGACCACAACGAGGCCAACTCGCTGGGCAACGCAGTACTCACCCAGCCCGATCCATTGGCGGGCTACACGACGCTCGCGGCGCAGGTAGCGGCCTTCGGTATTAAAGAAATCACGGGTGATGTAGCCATCGACGATCGTCTGTTTCAGCCGTTCAATTTTCGTGACGAATTCGACGTCAAGCCCATCTTCGTTAACGACGACGCCATCGATCTGACCATCAATCCGGGCACGGTGGGTCAACCGGCTTCGGTCGCCTGGCGTCCGCATTCCGCAGCGTTCTCGGTGAATAATCTGCTGGCGACCGGCACCGTCGGTTCCGACGACACGTTGAAGCTTGATCCGCAGGAGCCGCTGTGCTTCGGCTCTTCCGGATGTAGTGCCAGCATCGACGGCCAACTGCCCGTCGACTTCAAACCGCCATTGACCAACGCGTTCCCGCTGGTGCAGACGTTTCGGATCACCGATCCGGCGAGCTACGCACGCACGGTATTCATTGAGGCGCTGGAGGCGGCTGGCGTTAAAGTCGATGCCCCTGCGGTCGAAGTTAATCCCGTGCAGGTTCTGCCGGCCAAGGATTCATACGTGGCCGCGGACCAGGTGGCGGAACTGACGGGCCTGACGTATGCGCAGGACGCGAAATACATTCTCAAGGTGAGTTACAACATCGGCGCCGATACCAGTCTCGTCCTCTGGGGGCTTACGGAGGGTGTGAACAACATGGCCGATGCGCTGGCCGCCGAGCAAACCAACCTCGCCGACAATTACGGCATCCCGGCGCGCGATTATTCGTTCGTGGACGGCAGCGGCGGCGGTGAAACGCAGGCTACTCCTGAGGCGGTGACCAAGTTCTTGGGCGATATGGGTGAAAAACCGGCATTCGCCGATTTTCACAATGCCCTGCCGATTCTCGCCAAAGATGGATCGCTCGGATTCGTGACCGACTTCCAGTCCGATCCAACGCTCGCCGGGGCAACCGGGCAAGTGTCCGCCAAGACGGGAACCTACGTGGTGGGGGACTCATCCGGGCTGTTGGTGAAAGGGCAGGCGTATGGTGGCTACATTCATGCCAAGAGTGGCAGGAACCTCATCTACGTGCTGGTCGTCAATAATGTCCAGGCCGGCAGCCTGAGCGATCTGATTCAGATTATCCAGGACGAAGGCACCATTTCCGCAATCCTCTGGCGCGACGACTGAGTCCCCACATAGAAGATAAGGTTGGAGTGACGGGTGAAAAAGCAGTCGTTACGCCAATCAGGTTCAGCTTTTGACCGGAGCGGGGTGTCAGCAATGTAGTCCGACGTACCACCAACGCGTTCCAGATGCGGACGTTGCAATCCGCCGCCAGCGTAATCGATGGGATAGGAGGTCGTTACCTGTAACCGCTCGCCACAGTGGCCTCGTGCTCGATGGCGTGCAATAAACATTGCGCACAACGATTGACTCGCCAACAAGAACGGAATAGCTCGCACCGATCTACTGTTCTTGGTGCCCCGGCACTTCCCCCGTCGCCCACACCTCTCAAAATCAGCGACAAGTCGATACCGCATCGTCAGCACAACACCAGCCACCCGCATGGCGGCAATATTTGTAGGGATGCTTCGTAAGCACAAGTTATACGCACCCCGTCACGGACTAGAAAAACGGGGTCGGTTTCCCAACCACTCATTCAAAGATTGCTATTCGCTGATTCAGATCTGTCAGCGGCGAATCAGTCTGATGGAGGTGATCCCAATAGACTCAGCAGGCCGGGACTGCCACCAGCGCCAAACGGTGGCGGGCGCTGCTCGTTAATTTGTTCTCGCACCAACTCGCCCCACGATACGAACTGGTCGGTATGAGTACGGCGCCATCAAGGTTGCGGCGGTTGGGTGGCCGTGCAGGCGGGCGCATTATCCGCCGTGTAATACACCGTACCCTGCTTATCTAAGTGCGAGGTGCGCTGGATGACGGTATTGGTTCCCTGCACCACAAGTTGGTTCGGGTTGGCCGGCGCCGGTTTGAGATTCGCCGCAAGAGGCTCGCCGACCGAAGCGCCTGGAGAATAAGCCGAGTCGTTCTGAGCGATCGTGTAGATAATGCAGCCGTTCTTCGGGCAGGCGTAGTAGGTTTCGCCATGCTCGATGTCCGGACAGGAGGGGTCACCGGTCCCGTCCGCATTGCAGCTTCCGGTAGGGGACGGTCCTACCGGATTGGGCTCATCTTGGGCGATGTTGAGATACAACATGCCGGTTGCCTGATTGTAGTAGTACACGCCGAGATTGGGTGAGCCGTCGTCTTTGGTGAGCCCCGCGATACTGGGGGCCTCGGTCAACTCGGTGACCGTCCCGGCTGGACAGGTGCCCGCGAACCCGTTGCCGTTCCACGGGATGTTTTTCCAGATCGGCCCGGTGTCGTCGAGTCCCTTGCAGGCCAGATCGGTCCAATACTTAAGTAAACCCGGATCATTGGGCCAGGTATTGCCGCCTGTGTACGCCTTGTAGCCGCGCTCGATCATGAATTTGTCCGCTGGATGCGTTCCATCCGTGTTCGAGTAGTTGATGCCCAACTGGATGAAAAACGGATGTGCGGCGCTGATGTTCGGGTCCACGACGTCGGCCACGCCCACGTCTATCCATTTCCAGATGCCCGCCTTTCCGGAATTCAAGTCCGGGGGAATAGGGGGCGGCGGAGGATTGGGGATGGGAGCGACGCGGACGGTATAACCGTAGCCGCTGCTCACCTTGGGCTCCCACAGTCCCAGTCCGTCGCGACTTTTCAGTTGAATGAACGGACGGAAGGTCCCGCCTTTGCCGTTGGGCACCGCGTCGTCGCGAGTGAAGGTCATGTATTGGTAATGGGAGTTCGCATGGCCTGGATAGTCGGGGTTCACGGGGTTCCCGCTGCTGGGCACGAACGGATAGGGTGTGGAGAACTCCAGTGTGCCCATGCTCGCCGGTGACATCAGCGAGCTGTCGCGGCCTTCGATGGCGGCGTTCTGGCCGCCGCGCGAGAGGCACTCGTCCACCGAATTCGAGGTCGCGTTGAAGGGCAGGTTATTGAGCGAAATCGGGTGCACTGTATTGGGTTGCACCGCCGGATCGCCCACTTTCACGCCCAAGCCGCTTAGTGTACCGTCCTCGTCTATGATCGCCGTGTTCTTGTCGCCGTCATTGAAGACATTGTTGATGCCGACCAGTTCGGTGTAGATCTGATGGCGCAGGTTGCTGTTGACCCACGTCAGTTCCTTCGAGGCGGTACCGGTCGGATAGGAACTCTGGTTGGAGGGGAACCAGCCGAAAGCCGCATCGCCCTCGTAGACGAACGGTTTCTGTCCGGTCGGAGTCGAGGCGGCCTTGGAATACTGGATCAGGTACGCCAGGTCGGCGTCGTCGAGTTCTTTCGAGAATGCGCAGCCCGTCTGGGAACGGTTGCTGCAGTCCGTGGAAGGAGCGCTGTAATCGGGAACGGGATCGTCTCGGTTGAAGTTCACAAAGCGATCGTGAAACACGCGCACCGGCCCGTCATAGAGCAGATATCCGAACGAGTTTCTGTTCGGTGGCGGATAACCCTGTGAGTTAAACTCCCCGCTGTGCGGCGTCGTGCTGGCGGGAGGAGGCGTGTGGTCTATGCAGCCAGCCTCCGCTCCGGTGTATGGCCCCAGTTGTCTTTGCTTTGGACAGGGTCCCCAGCGGTCGACGTTGTCCTGACTTTCTCCCACCAGCACGCTGTCCTTGAGAAGATCCCACACGCCGGGAGCGTTGCCGTCTATGCCGCCGGAAGTCACCAGCGAAACGTTTCTGTTGTTGTTGGCGAAGTGGCCGTTCTTGATAACGAACCAGGTGGGGCGCAGCCACGCAGCGCGATAACGGTTGTGCGTCGCCGTCATGCCGTCGAGGGTCGCAATTATGGAGGCCGCACCGTTCACTCCATCCTTGTGCGGGGTCATTTGCCCGGAAGTAATGTCTTCGCCTTCTCCGAAGTAGCCGGAATAACAGGCACTCGCGCGATTATTCTGGAACTTGCCGAGCGGCTGGAATACCATCTCTTTGCTGACACCGTTCACCTTGATCGGGGTCGACGGCGGCACCCACCAGAACCCCCGACCTTCACCCTGACAGCCGGCGATCGAGTCATCGGTCAGCACGGTGTCGGGATTCTGGATCCAGAATCCGCTAGCCGGTTCAATATAGAGCTTGGGCTCGGTGCAGGGCGGCTGGCTACCGGCATAGAACCCTCCGGTAATATCGATGGCCTGGCAGAAGCCGTGCGTGGCCTGCTTCGGGTTATCCGTGTCGGGGATGTTGAAGCCGTCGTAGTTGATGCAGGTCCCGTTGGCCGTGCAGTCGGCGTTGGTCATGTAGTCGCCGGTCCACCAGTATTTGTCTATGAGCTGCTGGCGGGTCATCTTGGTGCCGTCGTCCAAGGTGACGGGGTTGATGTCGAAGGAATTGCTCATAGAGCCGATGCCGAGATCGTGATCGAATACGAGGCCGCTGTCGTCGCCCGGATTATCCTGGCCTGCTGATTGGAGTTCCTCGTAGAAGATATGGCCGACGATGCGTGCGCAAACAAGATTCGAGATCGTCAGGTTGGAGGTGGAGTGGATTGTGACGCACTTGTTGTAGCTGTGGTCTACGCTGTCGGCGTCAATCAGCGGTTTGTTCTGGGCATCGCCGACTTCATGAAAGTGGATCGGGTAGCTGCCGAGCTGGTCCTTGCCGAATTTCGACAGGCGCACGCCCTGGATGGCGACCTGCTTGAAGTTGGCATGGATCATGATTTCGCCACCCCAGTGCAGGCTGTCGGCCTCCGTGGGTACGGCCGAGACGAGTTCGATATCACGGCTGATGAGCCCGACCTCAGCACGCTCGTCCACCCCATAGTTTCTGTTAGCGCCGTCGCACAAGAAGGCGGGTTGCGTGCTGGTTGCGGAATGTGCCGGGTATAAGGGGTCCGGACAGGTGGCGCTCGCGGACGAAGGAGCTAGGCTGCCGAAGTGGTAGTACTTGAGCGGCTGCACCAGCGTGACCGTGCTGCCGCCGTCGGTGTTCGATTTGACGCTTGCGATCTGCACGAACTCGCTGTCGAAGGGCGTGTAGCTGGTTGTCGTCACGACGATCCAGTTGCCGGGCTCCCAGCCTTCAAGGCCCTTGGTTACGTCAGCAGTCAGTTGGAGCGTTGTGGTGCCCGTGCTCTTGACCTTGGCGCCCTGTACCAGACTGCCTGCTGGTGCGGCCAGTGTCGTCCAGCTTACGCCATTGCGGGAGGGTACGCCCTTGGCCCCGTACATTAAGAGCGATCCGCCGGCTTCGACATCGATGCCTTTCTTGAAAGTGGGCTCCTGCTTGCAGATTTGTTCGGGATTGGCGGAATGGCGGCTACCCAGGAATTTCAGGATGACTTTGTTCTTGTTTGTAATCGGTTTATCCGCAGTGCCTCGGTCAAATTGCAACGTGCCGCCGTTGCCGACGCAGATTTCGCGTACCGGCGTTTCCAGAGGCACGTTCAGTGTGGTATCTCGTGTACGGAAGGCCAACGTGCCGACCTGGCTCGAAGCGCCTCCGAGGATCGTCAAGGTGCCGCCGTCCTCGATGCGGATTTCGTCGAACAAGGATGGATTGGCGGAGGACGGCTCCATTTCGACGTTCTGGCAACCGGGATCGGCATCCGGGCCGCCGATAATGACATCGTCCTCGCTGTTCACGATGCAGTTCGCGATGGGCGTAAGCGTGGCCATCGGTGCCGATGCCGTGGGGCCATTCGCCGTAGTGCCATTCGCCGCGGTGCCATTTCCGTTGCAGCCGGCAACCAAAAGCACCAGCGCGGTTGCCAACGTGACTTGCAACCAGATCGAGAAGCGGGGCGAGTTTGAACTTGTCATTGTGGGCCTACCTTGATGCATAAACGCGCCACCAGCTAAAGCTGGCGACCCCTCCCGTGACTGTTCCACACGAAACAGCTCTTGCATGCTAGGCAAGACTAGCATGCAAGAGTTAACGACGACCATCAAATGCCGCCTGACCTACTCAACCATGGGGCATACCCGTGGTGTTCCGTCTTCGACTACATAGACATCGCGTGCAGTTCAGCACATTCCAAAAGTAAAATGAGCCTGAACGATCTGGGTGTAGGGTCTCAAGCCGCTTTATTACTGATGCGTTGGAACCGCTTGTCGCGTTCCCGGTTGAGTAGTTCTGCGGCCCGTTTGAGGGCGTTGTAGTGGAACGGGCGCAGCGTCGCTTCCAACCCCCTAACGGCCTGCCTCGGCGAGTGGCGGGAAGCTCACTGTGGTGCAGCCCTCCAGAAAAGCCCGCACCTCGGCCAGCGAGGTCAACGATTGAGTATTGAGAGTCACGATCATTCTCCAAGAATGACCGCTCAGGCTTATCTATCGTTGGAAACACGCTGCCTCCTCCAGGCTCATGTGTCATTAAGCAAGAGGCTAGGACTTGACAATTCAAAATTGTGCGGACGTTCAACGCGGACGGCGGTTGTACCCAGCTTTTACGCCAACATTCGCGCTTCCAGGCCAGGCCTCGAGAAATATATTTTTGCAAGGACGCGGAAATTCATTGACGTGAAAAGCCCGTGCTTGCTATAAACTTCGCTTGTCACCACGAAGTTATTCCATCGGGTGTGTGCGGCTTCCGGCCATTCGCATCGGAGCAACTTGGGTTGAGACGTCGATCATCTATTCTTGGCTATTGCCGATTACTACTCATTTTGAGGGAACTCACCTATATGAACAAATCCGAACTCATCGCAGCGGTTGCCGATAAATCCGATCTCTCCAAAGCCGACGCCGGCCGTGCGGTCGATGCGCTGATCGCGGTTGTTGGCAAGACACTCAAGAAGAACGACAAGATTTCCGTAATCGGTTTCGGCACCTTTTCGATCCGCAAGCGCGCTGCGCGCATGGGCCGCAATCCGAAGACGGGCGCTCCGCTCAAGATCTCGGCCAGCAAGACACCGACATTCAAGGCTGGCAAGGCGCTCAAAGACGCCGTAAAATAGGCAGCTTGTTGAGAGGCTCACATAGCCGTTGGCCGGTTCTGCGATGGGGTGCTTAGCTCAGTTGGTAGAGCGTCGCCCTTACAAGGCGAGGGTCGGCGGTTCGAGTCCGTCAGCACCCACCAGTTTTTAGTAACGTGGAGTGGTAGCTCAGTTGGTTAGAGTACCGGCCTGTCACGCCGGGGGTCGCGGGTTCGAGTCCCGTCCGCTCCGCCATTTTCGATAGGCGCTCAGATGGGCGCCTATTTGATTCAGGGATCCGCAGCCGCGGTCCCATCAACAGATTGACGGCAAACCGCCATGTTGCAGACTTTCCGGGATAAAATGTCCGGCCCCATCGTCTGGGGCATTATCGGTTTTCTGGTGTTGTTGTTCGCCGTCTGGGGTATCGGCGTCCAGTCTTTCGTCGGCGGCGGCTCCGATCCAACCATCGCGCAGGTCGGTGGTGTCAAGATCACGCAGTCTCAATATCGCAACGCCTACAACCGCGCTTATCAGCAGTTGGTGCAGATGATGGGTAGCGATTTCAGTCCGGACAAGGTCGATCTGCCGAAATTTCGTCAGGGCGTGCTGGATGACATGCTGCGCAACACGCTGCTTGACCAGTACGCCAAGCGTGCGGGCTATCGCACCAGTGATCGCGCCGTTTACAGCTATCTGACCACGATTCCGGCATTCCAGGACGACGGTCATTTCTCTGCGACGACCTACCAGCAGGCGTTAGCCCGCAATGGCATGAGCCCCGACCAATTCGAGAATCAGGTCCGCAGCTCCCTGCGTGTCGAACAACTGCGCAATACAGTACTGGGCACCGCGTTGATCGTCCCCAAACAGGCACAGACGGCTTGGCAGATCGATCATCAGAGTCGTGACTTCACCAGCGTTGTGTTTGATCCGGCGCAGTACGCCTCACAGATTGAGATCGGCGACGCGCAGGTGAAACAGCGCTATGACCGTGACAAGGCCCGATATGTCGCGCCACTCAAAATAAAGCTGGCTTACCTGGAGTTGTCGCAGGACAAGCTGGCGCCGTCCACACCACCCGATCAGGATGTGTTGAAGACACTCTATGAAGCTCAGAAAGCGAACCGTTTCACGATTCCCGAGGAACGTCACGCCAGCCATATCCTGATCCCGTTCGGTGCCGACGCAGAGGCTGCGCACAAGAAGATCGAGGCGATCGCCGTGCAACTTGCGCACGGTGCGGATTTCGCGAAGTTGGCCAAGGCGGATTCACAAGACCCGGGCTCCAGGGATAAAGCTGGCGACCTGGGCTGGATCAGATCGGGCATGATGGATCCGGCGTTCGAGAAGGTCTTGTTCGCATTGGCCAAGCCGGGCGACGTCAGTGCGCCGGTCAAGACCAAGTTCGGCTGGCATCTGATCAAACTTGACCAGATTCGTCCGAAACACACGTTGGCATTTGATGATCCGAAGGTGCAAAAGCAGCTGTTGCAGACTTTCGGCAGCAAGGCGTCGGCAAGATTGTTTCAGGACGACTCGGACAAGCTCTCCGAGCTGGCATTCGAGAACACCGCGTCGCTGGACCCGGTCGCCAAGGCGTTGGGGCTCCAAGTGCAAACCAGCGAGTGGTTGACGCGAAAAGGTAGCAGCGGCATCTTCGCCAAACAGCAGGTGTTGGACGCAGCGTTTTCGGACACAGTGCTGAAGGATGGAGAGAACAGCAAACCGATCCAGATCGGACCAGCCGATCTGCTGGTAATCCGTAAGGCCGACGTGCAGCCGGAACACCAACAGAGTATCGAAGACGTCAAGAGCCTGATTCGCCAGCAGTTGCTGGCGGAAGCCGAGACGGCCAAAGCTAAAGCCGCAGCACAATCCCTGTTGCAGGCACTCAAAAAAGGGCAGCCCTTGGCGGCCGCGGCCAAGGCGGCCGGTGCCGGCAGTGTGACGCCGATGACGGGTGTCACGCGTCAAAAACCGTTGGACAAGGTCTTGCTGGACGCAGTATTTCGGCTGCCAAAACCGGTGGCTGGGAAATCCAGCCTGGGTTTTGTTGAACTCGGCAACGGCAAAGTTGCGGTGATCTCGCTGGATGCGCTGCATGAACCCGGTCCGCAGGCACCTGGGACTGAGACGTCAGCATTCGTCACCACCGCGAGCCAACTCAACAATAGTCTCGCCGGCGCTGAATTTGATGCCTACCGGGATTACATGAAGAGCCGGATCACGGTCGAGATGGACGCCGCACCGCAAACAGGCGACGCTCAGAATCCGAACCAGTAAATGTGCTTCAGACCTCGTCGAGGCTCATGCCCATGATGCTGAAACCGGCGTCGACATGGATGATCTCGCCGGTGATTCCGGAGGCTAGATCCGAGCTGAGGAAAGCAGCGGCGTTGCCGACTTCCTCGATGCTGACATTGCGGCGCAACGCAGAGCCTCTCTCGGCATGGCCGAGCATGCTGCGGAAGCCACGGATCCCGGCTGCCGCCAGGGTTTTGATCGGCCCCGCCGAAATAGCGTTGACACGAATTTTCTCAGGCCCCAGCTCGGCGGCCATGTAGCGTACATTGGCTTCCAGGCTGGCCTTGGCCGGACCCATCACGTTATAGCGGGGAATGGCGCGCTCGGCGCCAAGGTAAGTCAGGCTGAGCAGGCTGCCACCGCGCGCCTGCATCAGGGGCCGCGCTGCCTTGCCCAGAGCGGCGAAGGAGTAAGCGCTGATATCGTGGGTTATGGCGAAGCCTTCACGCGTCACGGACTCCAGATAGCCTCCGGCCAGCAGCTCGCGCGGGGCGAAGCCGATCGAGTGGATGACGATATCGACGCCCTGCCATTGCTGTTGCAGGGTACTGAACACCGATGCGATCTCGTCATCGCGGGTGACGTCCAGCGGCAGGACGATGGACGACTGACAGTCGTGCGCAAATTCCTCGACGCGGGATTTGAGTTTGTTGCCCTGATAGGTGAACGCCAGTTCGGCACCCTCGCGGTGCATCGCTTCGGCGATACCGGTGGCGATGGAGCGTTCGCTGGCAACGCCGGTGACCAATGCGCGCTTGCCGTTTAAAAATCCCATGTCTGTACTTTCCTGTTGATTATGAGAGTGGCACGGAATGAATCGGGTAATTGGGGTAGGTGAACGGCGGCACGTTCTTGACGCCGGAATTCCGCAGTGTGACACGCGCAATCACCCTTTGTTCGAGCTCTGGTGATCACCAAGATCACTATAGACCAGATGACAGGCGCTGACGTGTCCGTCCGGGGCAATGGTCAAGCTAACCACGACTTTGCCTTGTTCGTTGGGGGACTGGCGTAGCGCCCGGTTATACAGTGGGCGGTTTCAAGTTCCACGCGCAACATAATCAATGAACCGTGCCGTCGCTTGCTTCTGCAAGCCGAAGATGCTCGTTGTACACCTGCAGCGGGGTTCGGAAAGCATGGCGCTTGAGCTGCGCAACCTCCGCATCTTTGGGAGGCCTGTGCCGCCGAACGCACCGGCTCCCTCAGCCTCACGCTTCCAGCGCGTAAGCCAATTCGCTCCGACTCCCAACTCGCGGGCAATCTGGGCGCAGCTCACACTTGGATGGCGAGCCTGCCCAACGGCACCTTGCTTGAACGCTGTGCATACTTCCTTCGCTTCGACATGAACACTCCTTGCGGCTATTTTCGGCCTTCTTGAAAGTGTCCGCGATATCGGGGCAGAACCCCATAGATCGCATAAACGTATTTTGGAGTACACGAAGTGATCGAGTTTTCGCGTAGGACGTAAATTTCTGCTGATATTTTACTCATTTTTAAGTTATCCACAGAAAGTCCGACAGGCTGCTAGCAATATAGAGGGCAGGGGCAGATGCCGGTCGGACCGATTGTCGTGACCATCAGACGGGCGGTGGGCGATAGCCGTCCTTCCATTGCCGCAGCGCCGCGAAAACGCGGTCTGCAGCGCCCGGATCGCGTCCGACATGGAGGCTAACAGCACCACGCACTGCAGTTTCGGCGCTGCGCAGAAAAGGATTGATGCAGCGCTCGCGTTCAATCGTGCTAGGCAGGCTGGGGCGGTCGGCTTTGCGCCACCCGCGCACTTCGCGGATGGCCGCTTCGATGGCCGCATTGGTAGGCTCCACGGTCTGCGCAAACTGCAGGTTGGCCAAGGTGTATTCGTGCCCGCAGTAGACTGCCGTTGAAGCGGGTAGTGCCGCCAGTCGTTGCAAAGAGCCGAGCATCTGCTGTGGAGAACCCTCGAACAGACGGCCGCAACCAGCGCTGAACAGCGTATCGCCGCAGAACAGCAAGCCCGGTGCGGGCTGCGCCGCGTGATAAGCGATGTGACCCAGCGTATGACCGGGAATGGCCAGTACCTTGAGCCGCAGTTGTGGTGCGGACAACTCGACACAGTTGCCGTCGGACAGCGGATGATCCAGACTGCCGATCATGTCCGACTCTGCTGCAGGGCCGTAGATCTGTGCGCCGGTTGCGGTCTTCAAGGCCGGCGCCCCGGCGACGTGATCGGGGTGATGGTGCGTCAGCAGGATGGTGCGCAATCGCAGGCTGAGTGCCTGTAGCGTCTCGCGCACCGGTGCGGCGTCGCCGGGATCGACCGCGATGGCGTCGCGGCCGTCGTGAATCAACCACACATAGTTATCGGCAAACGCCGGCAGCGCCTCGATCCGCAGTTCGTAATTGTGTCGTGGAGGTATCATCTATGCATCTTGGCAAGCGACGAACGGAATCGTCAATGATGAACCTACATTTCGGACGCCATGGAGGCCGTCCATTGAGCCGTGACAGCCTGCTGCAATGGCAGCGCAGTGTGCGCGGCCAGCGACTGTTGACGTTGGAGGAACGCGAACTCAAACAAGTCCTGCCGGACATGTTCGGTCGGCATATCCTGCAGATCGGCCAGTGGGACCAAGATCAACGCCTATTGTCTTCGGCCGCAATGCTGCATTGCGCGGTATTGGGTGCCAACAGCGGCCTCGGTGCACAGGCCCTGATCGATTATGAACAGCTGCCGATCATGAGCAAGACGGTCGACGCCGTCATCCTGCCGCATACCCTGGAATTCGTGCGTTCTCCACACACCTTGTTGCGTGAAGCCAGCCGCATTCTCACTGATCGTGGCTGGCTGGTAATCCTGGGCTTCAATCCCTGGAGCTTGTGGGGTCTGCGTGAACGACTGGGGCTACGTCACCGCGCGTTTCCCGCCGGTGCGCGGTACTATGGCGTCGGTCGACTCTGCGACTGGTTGGCGTTGCTGGATCTCGAAACTACCGCGGTCAGCCGCTTCGGCAGCGGGTTCCCGTGGAGTCCACTGCGCAGTCTGGGCGACCCTTGGAGCCTTGGCACGCTGGCGGCACCGTTGCTGTCGAACTATCTGCTGGTGGCCAAGAAGCGCGTTATCCCAATCAACCGGATCGGGCTGGCGCAACGCGCACCGGTTCGAAGATTGCTGGGGCGCCCCCTATCCGTGTCTGGCGCGCGCGTGGAGCATCCGTGAAGGCGGTCGTCATTCATACCGATGGCGCCTGTCGCGGCAATCCGGGACCGGGCGGCTGGGGCGTTCTGCTGGAATGTAACGGACAGGACAAAACCCTCTGCGGCGGTGAGGCTGACACCACCAATAACCGCATGGAACTGACCGCCGCCATCATGGCGCTGGAAGCGCTGCGCCAGCCCTGCGAGGTGACGCTCCATACTGATTCCACCTACGTCAAGCAGGGGCTGACCGAGTGGCTGCCCGGCTGGCGCGCGCGGGGTTGGTTGACCGCCTCCAGAAAGCCGGTCAAGAATCAGGATCTGTGGCGGCGGCTGGATGCCGCCGCCGCACGCCATCGTATCGACTGGCGCTGGATCAAGGGGCATGCGGGACATCCTGGCAATGAAACCGCTGACCGGCTAGCCAATCAGGGTTTGGAGCAGAAATTGGAGAATGATAAAACGTGAGCCGGCAGATCGTCCTCGACACCGAAACCACCGGTCTGGAAGTCGAACAAGGTCACCGCATCATCGAGATCGGTTGCGTTGAACTGCGCGATCGCCGTGTAATCGGAAACCCGTTTCACCATTACCTGAATCCGGATCGAGCCGTCGACGCCGGGGCAGTAGATGTGCATGGCATCGGCAACGAACAGCTGGCCGACAAGCCGCGCTTTGCCGACATTGCCGATGAGCTGGTTGCCTATCTGCGGGATGCCGAACTGATCATCCACAACGCCGGCTTCGACGTCGGTTTTCTCGATGCCGAGTTTCAGCGTGCCCGACGGCCGGAGCGCATCGCCACATTGTGCAAGGTGACGGACACGCTGCCGCTGGCGCGGCGTCTGCATCCTGGCGGGCGTGCCAGTCTCGACGCGCTGTGCAAGCGTTATGCGGTGGATAACTCCAACCGCGAGTTGCACGGCGCACTACTCGACGCCCGCCTGCTCGCAGACGTTTATCTGGGCATGACTGGCGGACAGTCGAAATTATTGTTGGAGAGAGATAGCGACAGCACCAAGAACAATGTCTTGAATCGTGTCGTCAATCAACTGGGTGAATCCTGCAAACGGCCCTTGCAGGTCGTTCGCGCCGACGTCGGTGAACTACTCAGGCACCGGCAACGTCTGGCTGGAATTGCCGACAAGGCCGGACGATGCCTGTGGTCCGATGATCTGAAGCTATGATGACGCGGAGCAAGTGATTCTTGATGCTTCCTGTAATCAGGGGCACCTTTCAACTTTTGCGTGCCAGTGCGGTGATAACTTCGAAGTAGGGCGGACGTTGTTCTCGGGAAGTCACGCGGCATGTTTCGACTTCCAGCCCGGCCTTGCGCAACTGCGTGTCGAGGACATGCGGGCGGATACCGAGATTGAGATGGTCATAGGCCTGCATTGCAGCCTCATGACGGTGTGTTTTGAGCGTCGCCACAATCAAACGTCCACCCGAGCGCAACAGGCGTGAGCAGGCTGCCAGCACTCGCGCCGGTTGATCCGTGAACGACAGCGCGTGCATCAAAAAGATGTGATCGAAACTCTCGGCGGCAAATGGTAGGTTGTGCATATCGGCCCGACACAGGCTGATTTGGCGTCGATGCCGCAGGCGCTTGTGGGCCGCCGCCAGAACCTTGGCGCTGATATCCACACACATGATCGAGCGGGCGTGGTCATGCAGCAGTTCGGCCAGTACGCCGTCGCCCGACGCCAGATCGAGTACATCGCCCAAATCGAGCAGGCCGATCAGGGCGTGCGCGGTCGCCTCCCAGGTTCGTCCCGGCGAATAATGCCGTTCCATGCGACCGGCAACGGTCTCCGCCCAAGTCAGATTCGATTTGCGTGCCCGGATCACTTGCTCGGCGTGCTCACGGTCGAGTTGCGCCTGGGTGTCGGCAATGCGGTCACGCATCAGTTGCCACAACTCCCCAGCATCGCCAGTCTGTTCCGCAATGCTGTATTGACCTGCGACCGCGCCGGTACTGCGCTGTGTCGCGACCAAGCCGGCGCGAACCAGCTTGGCCAGATGGGTCGACACGCGACTCTGTGCCAAGCCGGTGATTTCGGTGAGTTCCGCCACTGACAATGGATAGCGTTCCAACAGCAGCAACAAACGTAGACGGCTGGT
>Ga0307373_10007045_pt1 | contig 17670 bp, 14 predicted proteins | sample OX2MG_FD_202534 | JGI IMG/M metagenome (GOLD analysis project Ga0307373, IMG submission 202534) | Soil microbial communities from Risofladan, Vaasa, Finland - OX-2 | ecosystem: Environmental > Terrestrial > Soil > Coastal area > Acid sulfate soil | place: Finland: Risofladan, Vaasa | collected... | reverse complement strand
CCGGAGCGCCAGGATGAGTTCGGGCAAATCGGCGCGAGCTTCAACGAGATGGCGGCGTCGCTCACCGCCGCCCGGGAATCCGTGCGCCAGCACGCGCTCCAGCTCGAGTCCAGCAACCGCCAGTTGGGCGAAACCAACCAGCAGATCGAAAAGCAAAAGCAGGTCTCCGAGGCGCTGCTGCTCAACATCCTGCCGGCCGCCATCGCCGAGGAGCTGCAGACCCAGGGCAAGGTTTCGCCCCGCTACTTCGAGGATGTCACCATCCTGTTCACCGACTTCGTCGGCTTTACCCAAGCCAGCGAAAGCCTGCCGGTGGAGGAGCTGATCCGGCGCCTGCACCACTGCTTCACCCGCTTCGACCAGATCGTCGGCGCCTGCGGCTTGGAGAAGCTGAAGACCATTGGCGACGCCTATATGTGCGCCGGCGGCATTCCCGCCAAGAACTCCTCCCACCCGGTGGACGCCGTGCTCGCAGCCTTTGCCATGGTGGAGGCGCTGCAGCAGCAGGCCCGACCCGGCCCCGGGCCAGCTCCCCCTCGGCCGCAGGAGGCGGATTGCATCCCGCCCTGGCCGGTGCGCATCGGCATCCATACCGGCCCGGTGGCGGCCGGCGTGGTCGGCATCCACAAGTTTGCCTTCGATGTTTGGGGCGACACGGTCAACTTCGCCTCCCGCCTGGAAGCGGCCAGTGAGGCCAACTGCATCAACGTTTCTTCCAGCACCTACAGCCGCATTAAGGACTTTTTTGCCTGTGCGCCGCGCGGACAGGTGATGACCAAGGAAAACAAGGCCTACGAGATGTATTTTGTCACCGGCCTGCGGGGCGACCTGCAGGGCGCCGAAGCGGAGGATACCGTCGCCGCCTTTGCGCGCCGCTACCAGATTTACTTTGCCAAGCTGCCGCCGGCGCTGCCCGCCCGGCTGGCGGAGGCCGCTAGCGGCCGCGATACTGAATCGCGAGCAGGGTAACATCATCGCTGGGGCGGAAACCCGCCACAAACTCTTCCAGCCCGGCGAGCAGCGCGCCCACCAGCGCTTGGCTGGTGGCCCCGGGCCCGGCGTTGGACAATGCCCGCGCCGCCGCCTCCACCCCGAAGAAGCCGCCGTCATCGCGCATGGCCTCGGTGAGGCCATCGGTATACAGCACCAGCGTGTCGCCGGCGCGCAATTGCATGCTGCCGGTGGCATACTCCTGCTCCGGCATCAGGCCCAGCACCATGCCGCCGATTTTCTCCACCCGCTCCGCCTCGCCGTTGGCGGTGACGATCCAGGGCGGCTCGTGCCCCGCGTCCGCATAGGTCACCGCGCCGGTGCGCACATCGAGCACCCCCGCCAGCGCCGTGACAAACATGTAGCGCGTATTGTTGGCGCAGAGGAAGCGATTCACCTGCCCGAGCGCCTGGCCGATGGACTGCGGCGACGCCAGTGCGGCCATCTTGAAGGCGGTGCGGGCCATGGCCATGAACAGCGCCGCCGGAATTCCCTTGCCCGAAACATCGCCGATCATGAAGCAGAGGCGGTCCTGGTCGAGCAGGAAAAAATCGTAGAGGTCGCCGCCCACCTCATACACCGGCGTCAGCGAGGCGAATATATCGACGCCTCCGGTATCCGCCAGCGCGGGGAAGTTCTGCGGCAGCAGCCCGGCCTGGATCTCCCGCGCCACTTCCAGCGATTGCTTCAGCGCCTGCGCCCCCAGCAGCGCGTCCACCGCGGCTGCGCGCTGCAGTGCCATGCCGAGGTGAACGCAAATCGCCTCCAGAAACTGCTCGTCGGCGGCGGTGAAGGCGCCGCCTTGCTTGTTCAGCGCCTGCACCACTCCCAGCAGACCGCCTTCCTGGTCGAGAATGGGCATGGAAAGCAGGGACCGGGTCCGAAACCCCGAGGCGCGGTCGAAGTCGGGATTGAAGCGCGGGTCGGCATAGGCATCCGCGAGGTTGATTGCCTGCCGTGTCTCGGCGGTGGCGCCGGCAACACCGGTCCCGAAAGGAATGCGGATCTCCTGCTCCACCGGCGCGCTCACGCGGCTGAGCAGCTCGCGCGGCTCCCGCGCATCGGCCAGGAACAGCGTGCTCCGCTCCGCCTGCATGGCGGAGGCGACCTCGGCCACCATGAGCTGCAGCAGCGGCTGCAGCCGGACCTCCAGCGCCAGCGCTTTGGCGATCCGCAGCAGGGTTTCCAGCTTCCGCCGGTCGCCGTCGTCGGGTTGTGGACTGCCGATGGCCGTCACGATTTGGATGCTAGCATGAACGCGACTTATGGTTGGCGCGGGCCCCTGCGCGGCTCCCCGGCCCGGCTGTAGCTGCGCCGGGCCGGTCCGCCGCGCGTCCCGCTTGTGCTCACGCCGGCTTGGGGGCCCCAGGCCCCAAGCCGGCGTGAGCGGCTTCACTACTTCCCGGGGGGCCGCGCCGCATTCGCTTCCCGGGGGCGCAGAGGCGCCACGGGCGCTTCTGCCCCTGCGGCGCTTGACATTTCGGTTTTTGTTCGCCTATGCTGGGGCGCATGGTCCTTACCAAACGCCAACACCAGGTGCTGAGCTTCCTGCAGGAGTTCATGGAGCGCGAGGGCTACTGCCCCAGCTACGAGGAGATCGCGGCGGGACTGAAGCTGTCGTCGCTGGCAACGGTGCACGCGCATTTGGCCAAGCTGGAGAAAAAGGGCTGCCTGCGGCGGAGCTTCAACCAGAGCCGCTCGATCGAGCTGCGGCGGATGCCGGCGAAGCGGCCGGGGCCGGCGAGCTTGCCGCAGAGCCTGCCGCTGCTAGGTCGGATCGCGGCGGGGGCGCCGATGGAGGCGGTGGAGGGAGCGGAGGAGATATCGCTCGGCGACATCGTCGGCAACCGCGCCACCTTTGTGCTCGAGGTGCGGGGGCAGAGCATGATCGAAGACCACATCATGGACGGCGACTACGTCATGGTGGAGCGGCGGGAGCAGGCCGAGGACGGCCAGATCGTGGTGGCGCTGGTGGACGGGGTGGAGGCCACGCTCAAGCGGCTGTACCACGAAAAGGGCGGCATGCTGCGGCTGCAGCCCGCCAATAGCGCCATGCCGCCCATCCGGGTGGCGGCGCGGCGGGTACAGATCCAGGGGCGGGTAATCGGAGTGCTGCGCAAGTACTAGTGCGCCTGCCGACCGTTCTACGAGGAGCGGGGCGGGGCGAACCGGGGCGCATGGCGGGGCCGGCTTCGCTTCCCTACCTCCACCCCAGGGACGTCTCCGTGCCGCCCGCCAGCGCGCTGGGGAACGGCCCTGCACCCGGCAAGACGCCAGCACTCAGCCGGGGGTCGCGGCCGTCGGCGCTGGAGGGCGCTGAGGGCGCCTCCGCAAAGTAATAGGCGAAGCCCAAGAGCGTCATTCCAACCGCAAGACCGCCGCCGGGTCCATGCGCATCGCCTGCCATGCCGGTCGCAAACACGCCCCCAGCGCCACCCCCAGCAGCACCGCCAACCCACCCGCCAGCGTGAGCGGGTCCATGCTGCCCACTCCAAACAGCAGATGGCCCCACACCCCGCCGAGCAGATAGGCGCCCACCAGCCCCGCCGCCGCTCCCAGCGCGACGAGCCGCAGTGTGCCGCCGAGCACCTGCCGCGCCAATTCGGCCGGCGTCGCCCCCAGCGCCATGCGCACCCCCAACTCGCGCATGCGCGCCGCCACCCGCTGCGCCGTGATGGCGTAGATGCCCAGCGCCGCCAGTAGCAGCGCCAACAGGCCAAAGCCGGCCATTAGGCCGGTGAGAAAATCGCGCCGTTCCAGGCCCCTGCCCACCGCCGCCGCCATCATTTCCGGCGGCTGCAGCGTGGGCACAGCGGTCGCCAGCCCGCGCAGCGCCGGCCCGGGATCGCCCGAGCTGCGCACCACCAGCGACACGAACGAGACGGGGAACTGCGGCAGGGGAACATAGATCTCCGGTTCCACCGGCGCCGTCAGGCTGAGCTGGCGCAGGTCGGCGATGACGCCCACGACGGTGCGCCATTGGTTGTCGTCCTGCACGTACACGCGCGTGCCCACCGCTTGGCCTGCGGCCGCCATCTTCCGCGCCAGGGTCTCGTTCACGATGGCCACCAGCGGGGCGTGGGCTTGGTCGCTGTCGGCAAAATGCCGCCCGGCGCGCAGCCGCGCCTGCAGGGTGCGGAAATATCCCGGCACCACCATGTTCAGCGCCGCCCACGGCCGCTCCGCGCTGGGCGGCGCCGGCTGGCCGCCGACCAGGTAGGGCGTGGTCCAGTGCGTGCCATGCAGCGGCGGCTGCATGGCCGCGCTGGCGCTGGCCACGCCGGGCAGCGCCCGCACTTTCCTCAGCACCTGGTCGAAGTAGGCCGGTGCGCCGGCGGGGTCATGACTGATGGGCAGCGTGATCACATGCGCCACCGGAAAGCCCGGATCCACCGCCAGCACCCGTGCCAGGCTGCGTCCCAGCAGGCCCGCGCCCGTTACGATGACCATGGCGATGGCCGCTTCCGCCAGCAGCAGGGCGGAATGCAGCGCCTGCGGCCCCAGGGCCCGCAGGCGCTGGTTCAAGTTCGCCCGCGCCGCCACCAACGCCGGGGCCGCGCCCATCAGCAGCGCGGCCAGCATGGCCGCCACGGCGGCGAAGGCCAGCACCGCCGGATTGAGTTGCGCCTGCTGCAGCCGCGGCACCGGATAGGGCGCCTGCACCAGCAGCGGGATCGCTCCCCAGGCCAGCAGCACGCCCGCTCCGCCGCCCAGGGCCGCCAGCACCAGCGTTTCGCACGCCGACTGGAGCAACAGATCGCGCCGCGACGCCCCCAGCGCGCTGCGGACGGCAAACTCGCGCTGCCGCCCGCTGGCCTGCGATAGCAGCAAATGGGCGAGGTTGGCGCAGGCCAGCAGCAGCACCAGTCCCACCGCGCCCAGCAGCATCCACAGCTCGCTTCGGTAGGCACCGTTCAAGTACTCGTCCAGCCGCTGCATCACCGCCGTCTCGCCCTGGTTGCTGGCGGGATAGCTTGCCGCCAGCCGCTGCATCACCAGCCCCAGATCGGCCGCGGCCTGCGCCATCGTCACCCCCGACTTGAGCCGCCCCAGAACCGCCAGGCCGGGGTGGTTGCTGCGCGCCACGAAGCTCGCGACCGCCGCCTCGGTCCCGAGGGCAGCGTAGGCGTCGGCGCTCCAGGGCATGTCGCTGGTGGTGGGGCGCAGCACCCCCACGATCGGCGCGGCCTGGCCCTCCACTTCCAGGGCTCGGCCAAGCACCAGGGGATCCGCGCGCAGGCTTGTCCGCCAGAAATGGTTGCTGATCACCAGCACCGGCGCCGCCCCGGGCCGGTCGTCGCCGGGCTGCAGGCCGCGGCCCAGCGCGACGCCTAGGCCCAGCGTGGGGAAGAAGGAGGCGCTGACGTTCGTCAGCCGCAGCCCGGCGATCGTGCCGCTGGCGGTGCGGTAGGCCGCCGTTCCGACAGGTTGAAAGGCCCCCATCTCGCCGAAGCTGTGCGCTTGGCTGCGCCAATCGAGGTAGTCGGGCCACGCGACATTCATCTCGGGCACGCGCACCAGGGATTCGTGCATCAGCAACAACTGCTGCGGCTGCCGAAACGGCAGCGGTGCCAGCAAAACCTGCTGCACCACGCTGAACATGGCTGTGGTTGTGCCCACCCCCACCGCCAGGGTCAGCACGGCGATGGCTGCCGCGCCCGGGCGCTTGCGCATCATCCGCAAGGCCAGGGAGATGTTCCGCATCACCTGAGTTAGCCTCATGACCGCTGGCGGCGAGTTTATCACAAAGCCCGGAGGCAAAAACGGCGCGACCCCCGCGAGGAGTTGTGCTACAGTTTTCCTTCAAGGCATGAACCCGACCCGCGCAACCCGATTTAGCTATTGGTGCTACGGAAGCAGCGGGAGGGGTCTGCCGTAGACCAGGATTTATTGAACGGCAACCGCACCCGCTGAGGACCCCTCAGCGGGTTTTTTGTTTTTGGGACCCCGTATTTGAACGCAAGGCACCACCCATGTTGATCCGCATGCAACCCCAGGCCACGGCGCACGAGACCCACGCGATGCGCCAGCACCTCCACCGGCTCGGCTTCCAGGCGATGGCGCTGGAATATCTGGGGCCGGGGCATTTTGCGGCGGTGCCGCTGGCGGAGCTGGCGGAACTGCCGGAGGCGGAGACGGCGGCGCAGTTGCGGGCGGGCGGCCACGCCATCGCCACGGTCGAGTCGCTGGAGGCGGCGGGGCTGGCGAGCCGCAGTCGGCGGCCGGAGGGCACGCGGGTGCGGGTGGGGGGCGTCGAGATCGGCGGCGAGGAGACGGTGATCGTCGCCGGGCCGTGCTCGGTGGAGAGCCGCGAGCAGTTGCTGGCCACGGCGCTGGGGGTGCGCGCCGCCGGCGCCCACCTGTTGCGCGGCGGTGCCTACAAGCCGCGCACCTCGACCTATTCCTTCCAGGGCCTGGGCCGCCAAGGCTTGGCGCTGCTGGCCGAGGTGGGCGCCGCCGTGGGGTTGCCGGTGGTGACCGAGGTGTTGGCAACCGAAGACGTCGAGCTGGTGGCCGAGCACGCCCAGATGCTGCAGGTGGGCGCGCGCAATATGCAGAACTTTCCGCTATTGAAAAAACTGGGAGGGCTGCGCCACCCGGTGCTGCTGAAGCGCTCGCCCAGCGCCACGCTGGAGGAATGGCTGGGCGCGGCCGAATATCTGCTGGCGCGCGGCAACGACCAAGTGGTGCTGTGCGAGCGCGGCATTCGGGGCTTTGACCGCTACACCCGCAACACGCTGGATTTGGCCGCGGTGGCGGCCGTCCACGAGCTCTCGCACCTGCCGGTGATGGTGGACCCCAGCCACGGCACCGGGCGGCGCTCGCTGATCGCCGCCACCGCACGGGCCGCGGTGGCCGTCGGCGCCGATGGCGTTTGCCTTGAGGTGCACGTGCGGCCGGAGGAGTCGGTCTCCGACCGCGAACAGGCAATATCGCCGCTCGACTTGGCCGAGTTGATGCCCAGCCTGCGGGCGATTGCCACGGCCTGCGGGCGCGGGGTGCGCAGGCCGCCCGTCCGCGAGGCCGAGATCAGCGACGCCGCCTACTGCACGATGTGACGGGAGGTGTAGGTGTTGCGGTAGTTGATGTCGTACTTCAGCACCTTGCCCTTTTGGTCCACCAGCTTGAGCGGCTTGCCGTCGGGGGCGACCAGCAAGATCTTGATCTTGCGCTGGGTGCCGTCGAGCTTGCGGTTGGTGGGCACGTAGCTGATGGTGTACTGGCTGCGCACGGCGCCGGCGATGTCTTGGAAGACGTCGTTGAACGAGCCCTCGAAGCGGGGCTGGTAGAAGCGGCCGCCGGTGACGTCGGCGAAGTAGCGCATCTCGTTGTCGCCCTGCAGCAGGGACATTTGCGAGGAGGGGGAATAGCCGTTCTCGTCCAACCACTCCTCCAGCGTAAAGGCCATGCTGACGCTGTAGATGGTGATGCCCTGGGTGGCCTGCAGCTTCTTGCGCAACTGGTCGAAGGTCATGTGGCTGAAGCTGTTGAGGCCGGTGGAGATGAGGACGATGGTCTTGTGGCCCTTGATGCCATCCAGGCGGTCAATGGTGTCGGAGAGGGAGTCGAACAGGTCGGTCTCGCTGAAGTTGGCGAAGTGCAGCGAGTTCAAGCCGGCATAGACGGCGCGCTTGTTGTGGGTGAAATCCACCAGGATGGTGGGCTTGAGGTCGTAGGTCACCAGCGCCACCCAGTCCTGCGGCTGGAGCTGGCCGGTGAAGACGTAGGAGGCCTCGAGCATGCGATAGAGCAGGGGGTAGTAGTCGGCGTTGCTGAACTCGACCAGCATCACCACGGTCATGGGGGCGTCGTTGGTGACGCTGACCTGCTCGATCTTCTGGGGCACGCCATCCTCGAGCAGTTCGAACTGCTTGATGGTGAGGTTGGGGACGAACTGGCCGCTCTTGGTCTCGACCGTAACCGGGATCTGCACCTCGGGCACGGTGACGTTGAAGTGGTACTGCGGCTTGGGCTGGGCTTGCGGGGGCGGGGGGGGCGCAGGGGCGACCGGCGCGGCGGGCGCCTTTTTGGGAATGATCACCGGCCCTTTTTGCTGCGGCACGCCCTGGGCCAGAACCGCGAGGGAACCCAGACCCAGTGCCCACGTGAGGGTGAAAACCGATGTTCGTTGCATAACGCTACAGCGCGAACTGTACCTTCATGGTAATACAGATGGCGGGGCGGCCTGCGGGGTTCCACCGAAAACGGCCGCGTTTAGAGGTGCTTGAGCAGGCCCTCGGCCTCGGCCCATTGCGGAAAGCGGCGCTCCTCTTGGCGGAATTCGGCCGAGTGCACGCAGCGGCGGCTGCCTTGCATGCGCACGGGATGGCGCAGATGCAACATCTCGTGGTAGAGCACATATTCCAACACGAACTGCGGCATCCGCGGGGCGTCGAACACCCGGCTGATGAGGATGGCATTATGGGCGGGGTCGTAATGGCCGAGGTTGCGGCGGGCGGCGGCGGCGGCCCAACTCAGGTTGGGCTTGGCGAGCCAGCCCTGAAAAAAGCGCAGGTTGAGGTCGTCGAAGAGCCGATCGAGGTCGTAGTGGCGGCCGCGGGGCGAGGTCAACTGCTTGCGGCCGCGGATGTGGCGGATGAGATGGGCCTTGGCGACGATCTCTTTTTGGCCGATGAAGCGCCGGTAGCGGGCGTTATAAACCTCGGGGATGGGCTGGCGGTAGAGCTTGCGCAGCAGAATATGGGCCAGCGCCTCCAGCACGGCCTCCGGGGCGGCCTGCAGCAGGTCGCTGAGGCGGACGAGCAGGCGCCCCTCGCGCAGGCGGATGGTGTTGTTAATGTGGGCGAACGGGTAGAAGCCCACCTCCAGGACGGGAAATGGGGTGCGGGGCTTGAGTTCACGAAAAACGGCTAAAAAGGTGGGTTCTAGATCTCGCATCGGCAGAAGGCTTGCCCGCCTGGGCACGCGTCTGTTGAGCATTTTGCAGGCTATCGCCGGTGACATCAAGACAATCCTGCAACATGAAATGGTAGTTGGCGAGATCGGCGGGGGTGGAGGCGGCCTGCATCTGCCGCAGCGTGGCGGTCAGGGCCTGAAGCGAGGCGATGGCGGCATCGAGCACCTTGGCGACCTTGTACTGCTTGGGCTGCTCGGCGAGGTCGTCCACGGCGTCGTCCATCTCCGGCAGGATAGCCTTGTATTGGCGCAGCAGAGCGTAGAGTTGGGCGTCGCGGCCGGGGGGCCGGGGCGAGGCGGTGCGGATTTGTTCGAAGCGGGCGAGGCGGGCGGCGGCGAAGCGCAATAGCAGGGGGACGCGCTTGTCGAGTTTGTCGGCGGTGGAGCGCACCTGGTCGGCTTCCTGGGGCGTCAGCGGATCCTGCCGCACCTGAGACCATGCGAGGCCGACCGAGGCGGCGAGCAGGAGGGCGAGAAGGAGACGGCGGAACACCGGCGGGAAACCCCTCAAAGAAGCTGATGCTTGGGCGCGAACATCCAGGTCAAGAGATTGGAGCGCAGATCGGCGAAATGGTGGATCGCGGTCTCGACTTTAGGGCGCTCGAGGTAGTGCACCTGTTGCGCCAAGTCCTTCAAGCCAAAGGAGATCTTCTGCAGCGAGATCTCGACGTTTTTCATGCCGTTGGTCTTGCCGCGGGCGGTCTCGGCCTGCAGCAGGGCGCAGGCCTGGTCGGCGTGCTGGCTGGCGAGGTCCAATTGCTGGGCGCCGAGCTGGGACTGCTGGGCGTGGTAGCCGGCACGGGCGAAGTCAAATTCCAGTTCGGCCATTTTGGCCAAGGTCTCGGCGCGCTTGGGGCCCTGCTGCTTGGCGGCGTTGGCGGTGAGCTTGTCGTACTGGCGCACGAGCTTGGGGTTTTGCACGACTTGAGTCTGGGGGGCTGGGGCGGGGGCCACCGCCAGCAGCCCCGCCAGCAAACCTGCCAGCAGCAAGCCCCAGCCGGCGAAGCGCACTTTCGAAGATCCCCAACTCATCGGTGTGCCATTCACCTAAAGGGATGCGAATCCACCCGCAAACGTGACACTACTGTATCGGCAATTATTGCGGCGGCGGGAGCAGGGCGGCGAGGAAGGGGGCGGTGCGAGACTCGGCGACCCGCGCCACCTCCTCCGGCGGCCCCTCGGCCACCAGGCGGCCGCCACGCGCGCCCGCCTCGGGACCGAGGTCCAACACCCAATCGGCGGTCTTGATCACCTCTAGATTATGCTCGATCACCAGCACCGAGCCGCCGGCTTCGATGAGGCGCTGCAGGGCGGCGAGCAATTTGGCGATATCGTCGAAGTGCAGGCCGGTGGTGGGCTCGTCGAACAGAAACAGGGTGCGATCGGCCGAGCGCGGCTGGGCGAGGTGGGCGGCGAGCTTCATGCGCTGGGCTTCGCCGCCGGAGAGGGTGGTGGCGGATTGCCCCAGGCGGAGATAGCCCAGGCCGATCTCGTCGAGCAGGCGCAGCGGGCGCACGATGCGGGGATGGCTGGCAAAAAAGGCCAGCGCCTCGCGCACGCTGAGCTGCAGGACTTGATGGATGTTCCTGCCCTGCAGGGTGACGGCGAGGGTGCCGGCCTGGAAGCGGGCACCGTTGCACTCTTCGCACACCAGCTCGACATCGGCGAGAAACTGCATGTCCACAGTCACCACGCCGTCGCCCTGGCAGGCTTCGCAGCGCCCGCCGGGGACGTTGAAGGAGAAGTGGCCGGCGCGGAGGCCGCGGCGGCGCGCCTCGGGCTGCTGGGCAAACAGTTCGCGGATGGCGTCGAAGGCCTTGATGTAGGTGACGGGGTTGGAGCGGGGGGTGCGGCCGATGGGGGACTGATCCACCAGCACGGCGTTGTTGAGGTGGGAGGCGCCGAGCAGAGCGCGGCAGCCGACCAGCCCGGTGGCATCGCCCTCGGCGCCGTCGCCCAAGCGGAGCAGGCGCTGCAGGTTGCGGTAGAGCACCTCGTGCACCAGCGTGCTCTTGCCGCTGCCGGAGACGCCGGTGACGGCGACCAAAAGTCCCAGCGGGATCTCGATGTCGAGGTCCTGCAGATTATTGGCGTGGGCGCCCTGGATGGTCAGCAGGCGGCGGCCGGGAAGGCGGCGCAGGCTGGGCACGGCGATGGCGCGGTCGCCGCGCAGATACTGGCCGGTGAGCGAGGCGGGCGCATCGCGCACCTCCGTCCAGCGGCCGGCGGCGACCAGTTCCCCGCCCTGCTCGCCGGCGCCGGGGCCGAGGTCGAGCAGGTAGTCGCTGGCGCGCATCACCTCGGGGTCGTGCTCGACCACTAGGATGGTGTTGCCCAAATCGCGCAACTCGGCCAGGATGGCGATCAGGCGGCGGGTGTCGCGGGGATGGAGGCCGATGGAGGGCTCGTCCAAGACGTAGAGCGAACCCACGAGCTGCGAGCCCAGGCAGGTGGCGAGCTGGATGCGCTGCACCTCGCCGCCGGAGAGGGTGGCGGCCATGCGGTCCAGGGTGAGATATTCCAGCCCCACCTTGCGCAGGAACTCCAGGCGGCGGCGCACCTCGAGTAGCACCGCGGCGGCGATGGCGGCCTGTTGGGGCGACAGCTCCAGGCGGGCGAAGAACTGCTGCGCCTGCTCCACCGTCATCGCCGCCACGCTGGGCAGGTTGTGGCGCTCGCCGCCGCTTATCAGGCGCACCCAGAGCGCCTGCGGGCGCAGGCGGGCGCCGCCGCACTCGGGGCAGAGGGCGTAGCCGCGGTAGCGGCTGATGAGCACGCGGACGTGGACCTTGTATTTTTTCCGTTCCAGCGCCGCAAAGAAGCCCAGCACGCCGGGAAACTTGCCCTCGCCCTCCCAGAGGCGGCGGCGATCGGCCTCGGGCAGATCGCGCCAGGGCAGGTCGAGCGGGATGTCCTGGGCGGCGGCGAAGCGCTTGAGGGCGTTGCGCCACTTCACCCCCCGGGGCTTGGTCCAGGGCTCGATGGCGCCGGCATTGAGGCTGAGGCTGGGATCGGGGACGACGCGATCCAGGGCAATGTCGGTGGTGTTGCCAAAGCCCTGGCAGCGGGGGCAGGCGCCGAAGGGGTTGTTGAAGGAGAACAGGCTGGGCTCGGGGGCGTCAAACTTGCGCCGGCATTTTTTGCATTCGAAGCGCTGGTTGAAGCGCAGCGGCCCCCTTTTGGGCTGGTCGGGAAACACCAGGGTGGCCTCGCCCGCTTCGCGGTAGGCGATCTCGATGGCGTCCACCAGGCGGGTGCGGTTTTCGGGCTCGATCGTCAGCCGGTCGGCCAGCACAAAGATGGGTTGGGCGCGGTCGAGCTGCAGCAGCGACTCCGGCGTGGAAAACTCGACCATTAAGCCGCTCTGCCAGAGGCGGTTGAAACCCTTGCCGCGCAGCTCGGTCAGGCGCTCCGGCAGACTGAGGCCTTCGCCGACCTCGACCGGAAACAGCACTAGGGCCCTTAGGTCGGCCGCCTGCGCCAGCAGCGTAGCGACGGCGGTGTCCACGTCGTTGCGCTCGACCGCCAAGTCGCAGTCGGGGCAGTAGGTCTGGCCGACGCGGGCATAGAGCAGCCGCAGGTAGTCGTAGATCTCGGTGGTGGTGGCGACGGTGGAGCGGGGATTGCGGCTGCCGGACTTTTGCCGGATGGCCACCGCCGGGGCGATGCCCTCGATCGCCTCCACGTCGGGCTTCTCCATGCGCTCCAGGAACTGGCGGGCGTAGGCGGAGAGCGACTCGACGTAGCGGCGCTGTCCCTCGGCGTAGAGGGTGTCGAAGGCGAGGCTGCTCTTGCCCGAGCCGGAGACGCCGGTGACCACGGTCAGGGCATGGAGCGGAATCGAGAGGTCGAGGTTCTTGAGGTTGTGGACGCGCGCACCTCGGACGTGGATGGATTCCGGGGTGGCGTCCTGGTTTGGCATGCGGCGACTGCGAAGCGGGAAGCTTCCATTTTAGCAGCCGCGGCCCGCGATCAGGCTTCGGCGCGGACCCAGTCCACCAACGCCCGAACGTGCTCGACCGGGGTCTCGGGGAGGATGCCGTGGCCGAGATTGAAGATGTAGCCGGAGCGGCCGCGGGCCTGCTGCAGTTGGCGCTGGACGGCGGCGTGGAGCACGCCGCGGTCGGCGAGCAGCAGCACCGGGTCGAGATTGCCTTGCAACGCGGGCATGGCGCCGGACCAGCGCGCCAGGCGGTCCCAGGCGGCGGTCAGATCGATACGCCATTCCAGGCTGAGCACCTGGGCGCCGGTCTCGGCCACCGCCTCCAGGTAGGCGGCGGTGCCGGTGGAGAAGTAGATCACGGGCAACTCGGGGCGCTGCACGGCGGCGACCAAGCGCTGATTGTGGGGCAGCACGAAGCGGCGGTAGTCGGCCTCGCTGAGCGCCCCGGCCCAACTGTCGAAGAGCTGGACGGCGGCGGCGCCGGCGACGGCCTGTTCGGTTAAAAATTCGGCGAGGCCGGCGACCAGCTTGGCCATCAGTTCGTCCCAGGCTTGGGGGTGGTTGTACATCAGGCGCTTGGTATGGATGTAGTGGCGGGAGCCTCCGCCTTCGATCAGGTAGCTGGCCAGGGTGAAGGGAGCGCCGGCGAAGCCGACCACCGGCAAGTCGCCGGCGAAGTGGCGATGCACCAAGCCAATCGCCTGGCTGACGTAGCCCAGAGCGCCGTCCCAGTGGGTGGGCAATTGCGCGATCTGGGCGGGGGTGCGGAGCGGGGGCGAGAGCTGGGGGCCTTCGCCGGCGGTGAACTCGAGCGCGATGCCGAGCGGGGCGGCGGGTAGCAGCAGGTCGGCGAAGATGATGGCGGCGTCGGTTGCCAGGCGCTCGGCGGCGGTGATGGTGACCTCGGCGGCGAGGGCGGGAGAGTGGCAGATCTCGAGCAGTGAGTGGCGGGCGCGCACGGCGCGGTACTCGGGCATGTAGCGCCCGGCTTGGCGCAGCAGCCAGACCGGGGGACGGTCCACGGGCTGGTGGCGGCAGGCGGCGGCGAAGCGCTGGGCGGAGGTCATTTTGGGCGAGGTCATTGGTTTCTCCGCGCCGCACGCTCGACCTCTCGCAAGACCTGCGCGGCGTGGCGCGGGGTGGAGCGGGGATTCATCACCACCAGGCGGAGGCAGCGCCGTCCGGCCAAGACGGTGGAGCTGACGTAGGCGCGGCCGCCGGCGTTGACGGCTTCCTTGACCTCCCAGTGCAGGCGATCGGCCGCGGCGTCGGCGGCGGCGTGGCGCAGGCGGAAGCAGAGGATGTTGCTGTGGGGGCGGTGGAGCGGGGCCAGGAGCTTGGAGGCCTGGCAATAGTCATAGGCGGCTTGCGTGGTGGCGCAGGTGGCCTCGGCGAGTTCGGCGAAGAGTTGGGGGCCGTAGGCTTGCCATACCAGCCAGATCTTGAGGGCGTCGAAGCGCTGCGAGCAGGCGATGGTGAAGGGACCGACGTCGGCGACCTTGCGACGCACCGGGCTGAACAGGTAGGGGGCGTGCTGCTCGAAGGCACCGCGCAGGCGCTCGCCTTGGCGCACCAGCACGGCGCCGGCGGCGAGGGGCATGAACATCATCTTGTGGGGATCGAAGGCGACCGAGTCGGCGTGGCGGAGGCCGCGCAGGAGGGGGCGGAGGCGGGGGCTGAAGGCCATGCCGCCACCGTGGGCGGCGTCCACGTGCAGCCAGGCGCCGAGGGAGCGGGCGGCGGCGGCGAAGGTCTCGAGGTCGTCGAAGCTGCCGGTGGGGGTGGAGCCGCTGGTGGCGACCAGCACCAGGCGGCGGAAGCCGGCGCGGCGGGCGGCGCCGGCGGCGGCGGCGATGGCGTTGGCGTCGGTGCGGAACGCGGCGTCGGTGGGGATGGGAAAGACGCTGTCGGCGCCGAGTCCCATGATGCCGGCGGCGCGGCTGATGGAGTAGTGGGTGTGGGCGCCGGCCAGGATGGCGAGCTTGGCGCCGCCGGCGCTCCAGGCGCGCGGCGCCAAGGCGGCGCGCGCCGCCAGCAGGGCGGTGAGATTGGCGTAGCTGCCGCCGGGGGTGAGCGAGCCCTCGGCGCTGGCGGGAAAGCCCAGCAGGCGCTTGAAGCGGCGCAGCACCTCGCGGTCCACCAGCGTGCCGGCGGGCGACATGTCCCAAACCGCAATGCTCTGGTTGAGCGCCGCCACATTGGATTCCACCAGCGCCGCCAGCGGGATGGGGGCCGAGATCTGCTGGGCCATGGCCCGGGGGTGGCTCTGGTGCAGGCTGGCATCGCCGAGTTGGCGCAGCCAAGACGCCACCGCCTTGGGGACGCGCGCGGCGCCGCCGCCCTGGGGTTGGCGCAGCAGCGCCTGCGCGCGGCGCTCAAAATCGGGCGCGCGCACCGGCCCGCGGCCGCTCTGGGTCAGCTCCCGCAGGGCGGCGGCGCCGCAGGCGCGGGCCAAACGGCGCAGGTGGACCGGATCCCAGGCGGAGGCGATGGCGGACGCGGTGGAGGCCTTGGGCATGGAACTTCATGATAACGTTGGACGGAAATTGACGCAGCGCATACGGGAACTCGACGGCTTGCGGGCGCTGGCGGTGCTGGCGGTGCTGGCGTTTCACTACACCCTGGGCACGCCGCTGGCGAACCGCGCCACCGGGCTGGGCTGGGTGGGGGTGGACCTGTTCTTCGTCCTCTCGGGCTTTCTGATCACCGGCATTTTGCTGGCCAGCCGCTCGCGCCCGGGCTACTTCGCCACCTTTTATGCGCGGCGCACACTGCGGATTTTCCCCCTCTATTACCTGTTGTTGGCGATCTATATCGTCGCGGCGCGGGTGGGCGGGGGGCCGCAGCCCTGGGGCTACTGGGCGATGCACGCCGCCTATTTGTCGAGCTCGCTGGAGCACTTCCGCTCCTGGAATTTTGCCGCGCCGGCGTTTGTCTACGCCGGTGTGACGGTGTTGTGGTCGCTCTCGATCGAGGAGCAGTTTTACTTGCTGTGGGCTCCGGTGGTGCGCTGGCTGCGCACCACCAGGCTGTGGATCGTGCTGGGGGCGATGCTGGTGGCGGCGCCGGTGCTGCGCCATGCCATGCATACGCGCTGGCATCCGGAGTATCGGTTTTTGCCGGCGCGGTTTGACAGTCTGGCCTGGGGAGCGGTGCTGGCGCTGGCGATGCAGACGTGGGGCAGCGACCCGAAACGGCTGGGGCTGGCCTTGGCGTGGCTGGGAACGGTAGCGGGGCTGGGGCTGGGGGTGCTGCTGGCGATGACCGGGGGGCAGCGGCAGAGCCTGGCCTTTGCCACCTTCGGCTACTCTGCCTTGGGGGCGCTGTTTGCCGCTTGGGTGGGATGGGCGGTACTGCGGACGGGGAACGGCGGGCTGCTAGGCCGGGGGCTGCGCTGGGGGCCGGCGCAGGCGCTGGGGAAGTTCAGCTATGCAATCTATCTGATTCACTATCCGCTGCTGCTGCTGGTGGGGGGGTGGCTGCGCCCTTGGCTGGGGGAGGGGGCCGGGGCGGTGGTGGTGCGCGACCTGCTCAGCTTGGGGCTGACGCTGGCGATGGCCGCGGCGAGTTGGCTATGGGTGGAGGGCCCGATTCTACGTTTTAAGGATCGGTGGGCCCCCGCCCGGGGCTTTCCCATCGAACTGCGGCGGGCCCAAATACGTACTGTGGAGGTGATGGTAAGCGGCGAATCGGTTTAAGATGCTGGCAGCACGAGGTTTAGGCCTATGTTCTGCAATCAATGCGGTTCTCCTCTAGCGGCGGGCGTGGCCTATTGCACGCACTGCGGCAAGGCGGTAGGCACGCCCCCGGTAACGGCCGGCGCGCCGGCGGCTGCGCCGGCGGCGGGATCGGCCGTAGGGCGAGTGGTGCGGCACCGCAATATTCTGGGGATTCTGTGGCTGGTGCGGGGCTGCATGGTGCTGCTGCCGGGGCTGTTTTTGGTGAGCCTGTCCAGCGGCCGCCACTGGCCGATGGACGGCACTTGGATGGGCCCGATGTCGGGCTCGATGCCCTTCTTTATGAGTTCCATGTTTGGCGGCCTCGGGATATTTCTATTGATCGTCGCCGCCCTGGGACTGGTGGCGGGGCTGGGGTTGCTGACGGTGCAGAACTGGGGGCGCATGCTGGCGATCGTGGTGGGCATCATCGAGCTCATCAGCTTCCCCTTGGGCACGGCGCTGGGAATCTATACACTGTGGGTGATGTTGCCCAACGAAGCCGAACGCGAGTACGAGCAGATGGCGCAGGCGCGGCTGGGCCGCTGAGCAGTGGCCAGAAAAGGGGACCATGTTCTGCAATCAATGCGGGTCGGCGTTGGCACCGGGAGTGGTCTACTGCACACAATGCGGCAAGGCGGCGGGGACGATGCCGCCGCTGCCCGCAGCGGCGCCCCACATTGCGCCCGCGGTGGCGACCGGGCTGGTGGCTGGACGGGTGGCGCAGCACCGCAATATTTTGGGGGTGATGTGGTTGGTGCTGGGATTGCTGGGGTTGCTGGGGGCGTTCGTGCTGCTGAGCATTTCGAGCTTTCGCCCCTGGGAGAACCCGTGGTCGCAGCCGCCGACGACGCCGGACTTCCTCGTGCCGCTGCTCACCGCGATTGGCGTGGGATTGCTGATTTTCTCGGGGTTGCGGGTGGTGGCGGGAATCGGGCTGCTGCAGACCCAGGGCTGGGCACGCATTATGGCCATCGTGCTGGGCGTGGTCTCGCTGATCGAGATCCCGATCGGCACCGCCTTGGGGATCTATACGTTGTGGGCGTTGACGCCGCCGGCTTCGGAGGCGGAGTACCAGCGCTTGGCGCAGGCGCGCCGCGGCTA
>Ga0307373_10007044_pt1 | contig 17670 bp, 20 predicted proteins | sample OX2MG_FD_202534 | JGI IMG/M metagenome (GOLD analysis project Ga0307373, IMG submission 202534) | Soil microbial communities from Risofladan, Vaasa, Finland - OX-2 | ecosystem: Environmental > Terrestrial > Soil > Coastal area > Acid sulfate soil | place: Finland: Risofladan, Vaasa | collected... | reverse complement strand
GCGGGGTGGGCGTCAGACGCCCACCCCGCCGCCGGCGGCGTCACAGGCGCGCGCACGCAGCGCCCGGCGCACGTCGTCCTGACCCTCGACCAGGATGCGGCGGAGCGGCGGCGCCAGCCCGGCTCCCCCCAGCACGGCATCGAGCCGGTCCGACAGCTCCTGGCTGACCACGTGGCGGGGGAAGGCCTCGCTCGCGAACGTCAGCGCCGTCTCCAGGTCGCGGCTCTGCCAGATCGGCTCCAGGGCGGTGAGGTAGCGGTCGACGTAGGGGGCGAGCCAGCTGGACTGCTCCGACTGCTGGAAGCCGCGCAGGGTGGCGCGGAGGGTCGCCACCGGCCCGGGCGGATCCCGGGTGACCGCCGCCCAGGCCGCCGCCTTGGCCTCCGCGGTGGGTCGGCCTGCGAGCGCGGCGGCCGCCCGCCGCTGGCCGATGTCGGTGGCGTCGCGGTCCAGCTCGGCCGCCACCCTGCGGTCGGCGCCGGCGACCCCGAGCGCGGCCAGCCGCGCCACCAGCATCCAGCGCAGGTCGACGTCCAGCGGGGTCCCGGGGAGCTGCTGGTGCTGGTCGAGCAGGCCCTCGAGCCAGAGCCGCCCCTGCTCGTCGCCGCTGCCCCCGGAGAGCACGATCGCCACCCGGGCCCAGCCCAGCTGGAGGTCGCCGCCCGGCGGGCTGGCCGCCAGCACCGACCGCGCCAGCCGCGCCCCCCGGCGGCGATGCGCGGCCGCGTGGCGGGGGGCGCTGAATCGCTCCAGGGCGACCACCAGGTTGCGCAGCAAGGGCGCCAGCACCCGCGGGTGCGCCTCGCGGGGAGCGTGGCGCTCGACCCAGCCGAGGTAGGCACCCATCGACAGCTCGGCGTCCCGGAGCATGTCGCGCAGCGTCTCCCAGATCAGGGTGCGGGCGAGCGGGTCCGCCACCTCGGCCAGCCGCTCCCGGGCGGTCGCCAGCGAATCGGGGTCGAGCCGCAGCTTGGCGTAGGTGAGGGCCCCGTCGTTGGGGAGCAGCAGCGCCGGCGGCGGCCCGCCCAGGTCGGGGATCGGAGTGCGGGCCCCTGCGATCTCGACCACCGTGCGCCGGCCCAGGCGGAGCTCGCCGTCGACCTCGACGTAGGCACCGACGGCGAGGAGGTGGGGGAGCAGCGGGCCGGGGGACGCCCCCCGATCCTGCTCCAGGACCACCTCGGCCGGCCTCCCCTCGGCCGCCGGCGGGGTGGCGATCCGAAGGGTCGCCACCCCGCTGGTCTCCAGCCAGAGCGCCGACCAGGGGGTGAGATCCCGTCCTGACGCCTCGCCCAGCGCCTGCAGGAAGTCGCGCAAGGTGGCGCTCGCGAACCGGTGGCGCGCGACGTACCGCTGCAGGCCGGCGGCGAAGGCGGCATCGCCCAGCAGCGCCAGCAGCTGCCGGAGCACGGCGCAGCCCTTCTCGTAGGTGATCGGATCGAAGTTGAGGTGGACGGTCTCGACATCGGGGACCTCGGCCACGATCGGATGGGAGGTGGGACGCTGATCGGCCTGGCGCGCCAGCGCGTGGGTCACCGAGACGAAGTCCAGCCAGCGGTCGCGAAATCGGGTGGCGCGGGTGCAGGCGAGCAGCGCCAGCAGGGTGGCGAAGCTCTCGTTCAACCACAGGTCATCCCACCACCGCATCGTGACCAGGTCGCCGAACCACATGTGCGCCATCTCGTGGAGCAGGGTGTCGGCCCGGTTCTCGCGCTCCAAGTCGGTGACCCGGCCACGGAAGAGGTAACCCTCTGCGACCGTGACGCAGCCCGCATTCTCCATCGCTCCCGCGTTGAACTCGGGCACGAACACCTGGTCGTAGCGATCGAACGGGTAGGGGTGGCCGAAGAGTTGGGGGAAGTAGTCGAGGCCCTCGCGGGTCACGGCCAAGAGCTCGTCCGGGTCCAGGTAGGGGGCCAGCGAGCGTCGGCAGTGGAGCCCCAGCGGCAGGCCGTGATGCTCGGCGGCGAGGCTGTGGAACGGCCCGGCGACCACTGCCGACACGTAGGCGGAGATCGGGGGAGTTGGTCGAAACCGCCACCAGGTTGCGTCGCCGTCGGCCACAGGCTGCTCGGCGAGCGCGCTGTTCGCGATCACCGACCAGGTCGAAGGAGCCCGCACCCCCAGCGTCAGCTCGGCCTTGCAGTCGGGCTGGTCGAAGCAGGCGAAGACGCGGTGGGCATCGAAGGGCTCGAAATGGGTGTAGCAGTAGATGAGGCCGTCGGCCGGGTCGCGGAAGCGGTGCAGGCCCACCCCGTCGGTGCGGAAGGGGCAGCGCCCGACCACGCGCACCAGGTTCTCCGAGGCCAGGTCGGGCAGCGTCACCCGGTGACCCGCGGACGGAGGTGCCAGCCGCCGTCCGTTCAGCGTCAGCTCGCAGATCTCGCCGGGCGCGAAGTCCAGGAATGAGGTGGCCCCGGGTCGGGTGCAGCGGAACCGGACGGTCGAGCTGGAGAGGAAGTGGTCCGGGTCGCCCGCCCCGCCCGGCGTCAGGTCCAGCTCCACCGCGTACCGGATCTCTGCCACCAGGGTGGAGCGTTCCCTCGCCTCCTCGCGGGTGAGATTGGCGGCGGAGGCGGCGGGCGGATCCATCGCCGTGGAGTATGCCGAGCCGGGGGGGGCCCGCTGGGGAGGGGACGGCCGCGATCGACCCGGCCGTCCCCCGGTTCCGGCTCCGGCTACCGGGCCACCACCGCCACCGCGTGAGTCCCGCTCATCGCTCGGCTGGCGGGGGAGCCGTCGCTGGAGGCGTCGCCGAACGGGTACACCTGGCCGCTGGCGGTGGCGACCCAGTAGCCCTGGCTGTCCTGGGTGCCCGCGATACCGATCACGGCGGCGGTCGATACCCCCTGGGCCGAGGGCGACCCCTCCTGGGAGGCGCGACCGAAGGGATACACCTGGCCGCTGGCGGTGACGACCCAGTAGCCCTGCCCGCTGCGGATCGGGGCCAGCCCCACCACGTCGGTCAGCGGGAGGTGCCGACTCACCGGGGAGCCCTCGAAGGCGGCGTTGCCGAACTGGTAGACGTGGCCGTCACGGGTGATCAGCCAGTAGCCGCCCCCGTTTGCGGTCGGCACCATCGCGACCACATCGCCGGCGTGGATCTGGCGACTCGGGAAGGAGCCGAAGAAGCCGGCGGCGCCGAACTGGAAGACGTGACCGGTGGCGGTGACCAGCCAGTAGCCGCCGCCGCCCGGCGCCGGTGCCATCGCCACCACCCCGCCGACTGTGATGTGGCGACTCGGGAAGGAGCCGAAGAAGCCGGCGGCGCCGAACTGGAAGACATGGCCGCTGCCGGTGGCGAGCCAGTAACCGACCCCGCTCGGGGTCGCGGCCATCGCGACCACTCCCCCCACCGCGATGTGGTGGCTAGGGAAGGATCCGAAGAAGCCGGCGTCCCCGAACTGGAAGACGTGGCCGTTGGCGGTCGCCACCCAGTAGCCGCCGGCGGTGGGGACCGGGGCGGTCTGGGTGAGGGTGAGGCTGCCGCTTGTGCCCTGCGGGGTCTCAGTGGCGGTCACCCTGCAGCTGCCGGCCACGCCCGACGCCGTGTAGGTGGTCTCAGCCCGACCGGCCGAGGTGGTGGTGGCGGTAGTCGGCCTGACCGATCCGCAGGCCGCGCCGCTGGTGGTGAAGTCGACGGTCTCGCCGACCACGGCGGCCCCCCCGGGACCCACGATGCGGGCCGACACCACCGTGGTCGCGGTGCGGTTGGCGGGGAGCGTGGTCACAGTCGCCGTCACCGTCACCGCCTCGGCCTGGGTGATGGTCACGGTCCCGCTGAGCCTGTGCTCGGACTCGGTGGCCGTGATCGTGCAGCTGCCCGCCGCCGTGCTGGCGGTGTAGGTGGAGTGAGCGCGGCCGCCGCTCCCGGTGGTCGCGGTGGCCGGGGTCAGCGTGCCGCAGGCTGATCCGCGGCCGCTGAAGGCGACCGCATCGCCCGCCACCGCCACGCCCTGGGGGCCGATCACCGAGGCGGTGATAGTCGCGTGGGCGGTGCCGTTGGGGGGCAGGCTGAGGGGATCGGCCACCACCGTCACGGCGGCGGCTGTGGCCTGGTCGATGGTAGCGGTCCCGGAGCCGCCGTGACTGAGATCGGTCGCGATCACGGTGCAGGCGAGCGCCGCGGTGGACGCGGTGTAGACCGTCCGGGCCTTCCCGGCGGCGCCGGTGTTGACGCTGTGGGAGAGCAGGCTGCCGCAGGCGGCCGGGCTCACCGAGAACCGGACGGTGTCCCCGTTCACCGGCCCCGACGCCCCGGTCACCGTCGCGGTCACGGTGGCGGTGGCGGTTCCATTGGGGGACAGCGTCGCCGGGCTCGCGACCACCACGACCCGCTCCCCGGTCTGGGTGATGGTCACGGTCCCGCTGCCGCCGCTGGCCCTCTCGGTGGCGGTCACGGTGCACGACCCCACCGCGGTGGACGCGGTGTAGGTGGTGGTCGCCACGCCGTCGGCTTTGCCGCTGCTGCCGGTGGCGAGGGTCGACGCCGCGAGCGAGCCGCAGGCGGCGGTTCCGCTGGGCGTCGTGAGAGTGACCGTGTCGTTGGCCACCGGTGTGCCGCCGGGAGTGGTGACGGTGACGGTGAGCGCCGCGGTCGCGACCCCGGTCGCGGCCACGCTCGCCGGGCTCGTGGCCAGCACCACCTGGTTGGCGCTGGCAGCGCTGGCGGAGATGCCGGCGCCGACCAGCGCGGCGGTCGCTGCCAGGCCGAGCGCGATCGCCGCGGCTGGGATTGCGCGCGCCCATCGGGGCGCGCGCCGGCGCGCGCCGGGGATGCGGTCTGGTTCGAGTCCTAGTTGCGGATTGACCATCGGCTGACCTCCATGCTGAGTCGATGTGCACGCAGGCGGACGCCACCCACTTCAATGGCGCACCCGCCCAAACAGCAACTCATCGGACGAGTCACCGCCATCGGCGATCACCGCGGGGACGCGGTCCGTCTCCCGCCGTGCATGATCACGAGCGACGCTGTGTGCGAAGCGATCCGCTCCTTTCGAGCATAGCGCAGGGCGGCGGCGAGTGCCTGAGAGCAGGCTGAGAGGTGGCCCCGGGCCCGCCCGCTGCCGGCGGGATGCTACGGTGCCGCCGAGGTGGAGCGGTCACCGGATCCCGGCGGCGGCGGGCGCGTCCGGCTCGGACTCGCGCTCTCCTACTGGACGTCCGGGCCCCCCCGGGGCGTGGCCGAGAAGGTGGCGCGGGCGGAGGCGCTCGGGTTCGACTCGCTGTGGACCTCCGAGGCCTACGGCTCGGACGCGCTCACGCCCTTGGCCTGGTGGGGCAGCCGGACCCGGCGGCTGCGGCTGGGCACCCAGGTGATGCAGATCTCGGCGCGCACCCCCGCGGCCACCGCGATGGCGGCGGCGACCCTGGACCACCTCAGCCAGGGACGCTTCGTCCTCGGGCTCGGCGTCTCGGGTCCGCAGATGGTGGAAGGCTGGTACGGCGCCCCGTTTCCCCGGCCCCTGGAGCGCACCCGCGAGGTGGTGGCGATCCTCTAGCGCGATGCTCCCCTCACCTTCGCGGGGCGGCACTATTAGCTGCCCCGACCGGGGGGCACCGGGTCGGGTCGCCCGCTCCGGCTCACGGTCCACCCGCTCCGGCGCGACCTGCCGATCCTGCTGGCGGCCGAGGGGCCGCGCAACCTCGCGCTGGCAGCCGAGATCGCCGACGGGTGGCTGCCGCTCTTCTACGCTCCCCAACGCGATGACTGGCAGCGGGCCGCGCTCGCCGTGGGGTTCGCGCGCCCCGGCGCCCCGAGGAGTTCGAGGTGGTGGCCACCGTCCCGCTGGTCCTGGGCTCCGAGGTGGAGGCCGCGGCGGACGCGGTCCGCCCCCTGCTGGCGCTCTACATCGGCGGGATGGGCTCGCGCGCGGTCAACTCCCACCGCGACGTCTTCATCCGCTTGGGGTTCGAGGCCGACGCGCGTCGCATCCACGCCCTCTCCCTGGACGGGCGCCGCGCCGAGGCCGCCCGGGCCGTGCCCCTGCAGATGGTGGACCAGGTGGCGCTGGTGGGCCCGCGGGGGCGGCTCCGGGAGCAGGCGGCGCGCTGGCGCCAGTCGCGGCTCGCCCCCTTGGTGGTGGCCGGCGACCTGGACACCCTGGAGCTGGCCGCCGAGCTCTTCGGCTGAGCCCGTGCGCCCGGACGCGCGGCGGGGCGGATGGGGTAGGGTGCGGCGATGGAGTGGGAGGGACCTGGGCCCTGGGGCGTTCCCCTGCGGGGGGCCCTCGACCAGGTCGTGGTCGAGAGCGTGGCGCTGGCCCCCAACCGGCTCCGCGACCCCTCCCGGCGGCCGCTGTTGGTCTACACCCCCCCCGGCTACGCCGTCGAGCCGGAGCGGCGGTACGCCTCGCTGTACGTGCTCCAGGGGATGACCGGGCAGGTGGACATGTGGCGCAACCGCACCGCGCTCCGGCCCACCATGATCGAGCGGGTGGACCAGCTCTTCTCCGATCCCGGAGTACCCCCGTGCCTGGTCGTCTTCGTCGACTGTTGGACCAGCCTCGGGGGCAGCCAGTTCCTCGACTCCCCCGCCACCGGCCAGTACCACACTTACCTGTGCGACGAGGTGGTGGCGTTGGTCGACTCCCGCTACCGCACCCTGGCCCACCCCGACCATCGCGGCATCACCGGCCACTCCAGCGGCGGCTACGGCGCGATGGTGAGCTCCCTGCTGCGCCCCGACCTGTTCGGCGGGGTGGCGACCCATGCCGGCGACGCCTGTTTCGAGCTCTGCTACCTACCCGAGTTCCCCCATGTGGTCCGTGCCCTGCGGACCGAGCACGACGGCTCCTACCAGCGCTTCTTCCAGGACTTCCGCGCCCGGCCGGCGTTCAGCCGGCCCACCGATGGCGTGCTGCTGAACGCCTGGTGCATGGCGGCCTGCTACTCGGCCGACCTCGACGGAACCGTGCGGCTGCCCTTCGACCTCGCCACTGGGCGACTCGACGAGGAGGTCTGGGGGCGCTGGCTGGCGTGGGACCCGGTGCGGCTGGTCGCCCGGCGCGCGGAGGCCGCGGCTGGGCTCCGAGCCGTCTACATCGACGCCGGGACCCGCGACGAGTACTTCCTCGATTGCGGCGCCCAGGCCTACCGCGACGCGCTGCGCGCGGTCGGCCAGGAGCGGGTGGTCTTCCAGCTCTTCGAGGGCGGCCACGGGGGCTCGGACCACCGCTATCCCCTGGGGTTGCGCCACCTGGCGGAGCGGCTCGCGCCCTGAGCCTAGGCCCGGCTCCGGCCCCCCTAGACTGAGGGGGACCCCTTGGCTGACCCAGCCTGCCGGCGGCCCACGGGGCGGAGGCCAAGCCATGCAGGCGGTCGTCAAGCGCCGCCCCGGCCCGGGGTTCGAGCTGGGCGAGGTGGCCCTCCCCGAGCCCGGCCCCGGTGAGGCCCTGCTCGAGGTGCTGGTGGCGGGGATCTGCGGCACCGACCTGCACCTGGTGGACTGGACCCCCTGGGCCGCGGGCCGGGTGGTGCCGCCCCGGGTGATGGGCCATGAGATGGCGGGGCGCGTGCGCGCCGTGGGACCGGGGGTCGAGCGGCCCCGCGTCGGCGAGCTGGTGGGGGTCGAGTCCCACCTCGTCGACCTGGTCTGCCGCCCCTGCCGTCGCGGCGACTTTCACATCTGCGCGGCGACCCGGATCCTCGGGGTGGACGTCGACGGCACCTTCGCCCCGGCGATCGCGGTCCCGGCTCGGAACTGCTGGCCCACGCCGCCGACCCTGTCGCCTGAGGTCACCGCGTTCCAGGAGCCGATGGGCAACGCGGTCCATGCCGCGCTCCAGGGACCGCTCCGGGGAGCGACCGTGCTGGTCACCGGCTCGGGCCCGATCGGGTGCGCGGCGGTGGGGATCGCGCGCGCCGAGGGGGCCGACCGCGTGGTCGCGGTCGACCGTTCGGCCGAGCGGCTCCAGCTGGCCCAGGCGATGGGCGCCGACCAGGTGGTCGACACCCAGTCGGCCGGAGCGGACCTGGTCGACCGGCTCGCCGACGCCTGCGGGGGCGAGGCCGACGTGGTCTTGGAGATGGCGGGAGACGCCGACCTGCTCCGGGCGGCGCTCACGGTGACGGCGTCGGGTGGGTGGGTCAGCCTGCTCGGCCTCGGCCTCGGCGAGGTGACCCTGGACCTGGATCGCCTGGTGGTGATGCGTGGGGTGACGGTGTTCGGCGTCACCGGCCGGCGGCAGTTCGCGACCTGGGAGCGCACCACCGGCTACTTGGAGTCGGGGGCGGTGGACGTGGGCCCGATCCTCACTCACCGATTTCCCTTGGGCCAGTTCGCGCAGGCGCTCGAGATCGCCCGCTCCGGCCGGGGCGGCAAGGTGCTGATCTATCCTGGGGAGCACCCCCTGCCATGACCGACCTTCTGGCCAGCCTCCGCGACGAGCTCGCCACCCTCGGAGCCGAGGGGGCGCTGCGTCCGCTGGCGGTGCTCCAGGGTCCGCAGGCGGCGGAGGTGACGGTGGAGGGCCATCGCCTGATCAACCTCTGCTCCAACAACTACCTCGGCCTCACCACCCACCCAGCGCTGGTCGAGGCGGCGGCCGCCGCCGCGCGCGCCTGGGGCGCGGGGTCGGGAGCGGTCCGCACCATCGCCGGCACCCAGAGCATCCACGAGGAGCTGGAGCGCCGGCTGGCGGCCTTCAAGGGCACCGAGGCCGCGCTGACGCTGCAGAGCGGTTACGCGGCCAATCTCGGCGTCCTCGGCTCGCTCCTGGGCGAGCCCGACGCCGTCGTCAGCGACCAGCTCAACCACGCCAGCATCATCGACGGGATTCGGCTGACTCGGGCGCAGCGCTTCCTCTTCCGGCATCGCGACGTCGACGACCTCGAGGCGCAGCTGGAATCGGCGCGGCGGCAGGGACGGCGACGGGTCCTGGTGGTCACCGACGGCGTCTTCAGCATGGATGGGGACATCGCCCCGCTCCCCGCCATCGTCGCCCGCGCCGAGGCCGCCCACGCCTCCGTGATGGTCGACGACGCCCACGCCACCGGCGTCCTCGGCCGCCAGGGCCGCGGCTCGGTGGACCATTTCGGGCTGCAGGGGCGGGTCCTGATCCAGGTCGGCACCCTGAGCAAGGCGGTGGGCGTGCTGGGCGGCTACGTGGCGGCGCCGGCGGAGGTGCGCACGCTGCTGATCCACGCGGCCCGGCCGTTCCTCTTCAGCACCTCCCATCCGCCCGCGGTGGTGGCCGCCTGCCTGGCGGCGCTGGAGGTGATGGAGGCGGAGCCGGAGCGCCAGGCGCGGCTGTGGGCGAACACCAACCACTTCAAGGCCGGGCTGCAGCGGCTGGGTTTCGACTGCGGGCGCAGCGAGACGCCGATCACCCCGGTGATCGTGGGCAGCGCCGAGCGTGCCATGGCGCTCGCCGACGCCCTGCGCGAGCGCGGCGTCTTCGCCCAGGGCCTGGGGTTTCCGACCGTTCCACGGGAATCCGGGCGGGTGCGGACCATCGTCACCGCCGGTCACACGACCGAGCAGCTGGACCGTGCCCTCGAGGCGTTCGCGTCGGCGGGGCGCGTGCTCGATCTGCTCCCGTCCCCCAGCCGGGCGCGGCCGTAACCGTGGCCGCCCAGGCCGACTTGTCGGAGGTGGAGCCCGGACCCGGTGGTGTCGCCCCGACGGCGGCCGGGGGGACGTGGCGCCGCCCCCGCACACCGGAGAGCCTGGAGGAGGAGCGCTGCGTCGTTCTAGCCGCCAAGGGCGGTGACCGAGCTGCCTTCGCCCGGCTGTATGACCAGTACGTCGATGCCATCCATGCCTACGCGTACCACCAGACCGGCAGCCGCGAGCGAGCCGAGGACATCACCGCGACCACCTTCGCGCGGGCCTTCGAGGAGGTGGCGCGCTTCGAGTGGCGCGGGGTGCCCTACTCGGCGTGGCTCTACCGGGTCGCCAGCAACCTGCTCGCCCGCGAGCGACGCCGCCCCCGCTGGATCGAGCTCCCCGACTCCGCCGTCGACCTGGGCGAGGGTCCCGAGGCCGCGGCGGTCCGGGGGGAGCGCGCGCTCCGGGTGCGGTCGGCGCTCCGCCACCTGTCCAAGGGTCAGCGCCGGGCGGTGGCGTTGCGCTACGGCTCCGGCCTGCGCAACGCCGAGGTGGCCCAGGTGATGGGCAAGAGCGAGGGCGCCGTCAAGCTCCTGATCTTCCGGGCCACCGCGACGCTGCGCCAGCGGCTCGGGCCCGAGTTCGACGAGGCACAGCTGGTGGGACCGGGGGACGATCGGTGAGCCGCGAGGAGCGGCGGATGGCCCGCGCCTTCACCGACTGGCTGGAGGGCGGGATGCCGCTATCCGACGCCACCACCCGCGCGATCGCGGACACCGCCCTGCTGATCGTGGATGCGCTCGCCCCCGAGCCCTTGTCCGCCAGCACCCGGGCCCGCCTCTTCGAGCGCGCGCTGGCGGGCCCGAGCCATCCGCCGGCCCCGTGGGCCCCCGTCCGCCGTACCCTGGAGCAGGTTCCCGGTCCCGCCTGGCTCGGGCTCGGCGGGGCGGCTGCGGGACTCGTGATCGGGGTGGTCTTGCTGCGCCTTCGGGAGGCGGAGCCGGCCTGACCGCCCGACCCGGGCCGCGGGGCCGGGTCGAGGCCCGATCCCCGGGTGCCGGCCGCCGGGCGGATGCACGGCGGGTGGGAGCAGGAGGGCGCAGGCGATGGCGAGCATGGAGGTGACGCAGGTGCGGGCCCGGCTCCAGGCGCGCCGGGACGAGCTGACCCAGGAGATGGACGCCCTGCGCCCGGCGCCCGCCGAGGGCGGCCGCACGATCCAGTACGGCAAGCGGGCCGGCGACTTCACCCAAGAGGCCCACGATCGACTCAACCGCGGCGCCACCGCCCAGCAGCTTCGGCGGATGGTGGACGATGTCGAGCACGCGCTCACGCGGCTCGACGCCGGCCGCTACGGGCGCTGCGAGATCTGCGACGCCGAGATCCCGAAGGAGCGGCTGGAGGCGCTCCCCTGGGCGACCGTCTGCGTCGCCTGCAAGCAGGGGGGCCCCCGCCGCTGATCGGCGGGGAGAGGGCCCGCAGGGAGGCGACCAGGTGGCATCCATCGAGACTGTGATCATTCCCGCCGGCGGGCTGGGGACTCGCTGCCTGCCCGCCACCAAGGCGATTCCCAAAGAGCTGCTCCCGGTCGGGGATCGGCCGGCGCTGCAGTTCGGGGTGGAGGAGGCGCGCGCCTCCGGGATCCGGCGCACGGTGCTGGTCACCGGACCGGGCAAGCAGGCGCTCGCCTGGCACTTCACCGCCGACCCCCGGGTGGAGGAGGCGCTGACGGCGCGCGGCGAGACCGTCCTCTTGGAGCAGCTCCGCGCCATCAACCGGCTGACCGAGCTCCAGGTCGTGGTCCAGCCCGAGCCGCGGGGGCTGGGCGACGCGGTGCGCTGCGCGGCCAGCCTGGTGGCGGGGGAGGCGGCGGTGGCAGGGCTGCTGCCGGACGACCTGTTCGTCGGCGCGACCCCGCTGCTGCGCCAGCTGATCGACGCCTACGAGCGCCATCGCTGCCCGGTGGTGGCGCTCCGGCGCTGTCCGGCCTCCGAGATCGGCCGCTACGGGGTCGCCGCGGTGAGGGGCGCGGGGCCGATCTACCAGGTCACCGACCTGGTCGAGAAGCCGGCGCCCCAGGACGCTCCCAGCGACCTCGCCGTGATGGGCCGCTACGTGCTCACCCCGGCGGTGTTCGCGGGGCTCGAGCGCACCCCGCCGGGCGCGCTCGGCGAGGTCCAGCTCACCGACGGGATCCGCGCCGCCCTGGATGACGGCCCGGTGGTCGGCGTCGAGTACAGCGGGCGCCTGCTCGACGTGGGGACCCTGGAGGGCTGGGTGCGCACCCTGGTGGAGCTGCTGCCGGACCACCCCAGGCTGGGCCCGGTCTGGCGGGCGGCGCTCTCCGCCACCGGCCAGTCGGGCGCGGGGGACGACCGCTCGAACCGGGACCGGGATTAGGCGGGGGCAAAACCACAGACCGGGTCCCGGGCGCCCGGGGGACGCGCTATACTAGCCCGCCAGATGCAGCTGTCGGCGCGATCACGCGTCCCTCGTCCCCCTTGCTCACAGGACCCGCGATGGCTATGCAACGCCCGCGACGCGGCGATGACGCCGTGCGCTACCCGAGCGTCGAGGGGGACTTCGAGGTCGAGGTTACCCACGCGCTGAACAAGTGGTGCGTCTCGGTGCGGCGCCTGGACGATCGCACCGTGGTGGCTGAGGATTTCTACCCCGAGCGCTGGAAGGCGATGGCGCGCGCCCAGGACTTCCTGCGCATCCTCAACCAGCGCAGCCGCCCGCTGCCCGAGGGCGGTGAGACCGAGCCCGGTGCGGGGGAGGAGGGCCGGGCGGCTGCGCCCGACCCGCCCGTCTCCCCCGCGGGCCCGAGCCGCTGAGCGCGGGAGCGGCGGCCGGGGGCGGGGCGGGCGCCGGGTCCGCCGGGGCGCCGCCCGGCTTCGGCGTCGCCGACCCTCACGTCCACACCACTTGCAGCGACGGCATGGTGAGTCCCCGGGAGCTGGTGCGCGCCGCGGGCCGGGCCGGGCTCGGCGTCCTGTGCGTCACCGACCATGACACCGTGGCCGGCGTCGCTGAGGCGGTGGAGGCCGGGGCGGAGTTCGGGGTCGAGGTGGTCGCGGGGGAGGAGGTGACCACCGCCGCACCCGCACGGGTGCACGTGCTCGGGCTCTTCCTGGAGGGGCCGGTGCGGATGGGGATGTCGGTCGCCGACACCATCCGCGCGATCCGGGACCGCGGCGGGTTGGCCGTCCTCGCCCATCCTTTCATGCCGACCTACTTCGCCTCGATGACCCCCGCCGGGCTGCGCCGGCTGATCGCCCGCGAGCGCCTCGACGGCGTCGAGCTTCGCCACACCAGCCTCACCACCCGGGGCCGGGGCCGCGCCCTCGACCGCTTCTACCAGGCCAACCGGGAGGCGCTCGGGGCCGCGATCGGCTCCAGTGACAGCCATTTTGGCCACCACGACCTCGCCCGGATCGTCACCGCCTTCCCGGGCCGGGGTGCCCTCGACTTCCGGCACGCGGTCGAGGCGCAGCTGACCCGACCGCTCGAGCGCTACCTCAGCCCGCCCCCGCCGCCGTTCTCGCGGCGGCTGCAGCAGCAGGCGCGCAGTCTCGGCTGGCTCTCGTGGCAGCGCTGGCGCGGACGGGTGGGTCAGGGATGAGGCGGCTGGACCCGGGGCTGATGCGGCGGGAGTGGGGGGCGGTGACGTTCGTCGCCACGGTGGTGCTGGGCGGGCTGGTGATTCTGGTGACGCTGATCATCAAGGCCACTGCTCCCGCACCGATCCCGGTGGTGCCGCCCTGTCCCGCCGAGACCCCGATCGTGATCCATATCACCCCCTCGCCGCGGCCGCGGCCCACCCCCGCTCACGGTCGGCCCCGGCCGAGCGCCACCCCGCGCCCGCCGGTGGTGCTCCCGAGCGTGCCCTACGGGTGCCCCGAGCCGTCGGTTGTGGTGATCACGCCGGCGCCCCGGCCCACCCCCCAGCGATCGGCTCGGCCCACCGCCACCCCGAGGCCGACCGCCCATCCCACCCGCCGACCGCGTCCCACCCCGGGCTGACCCGCCGGCCGGCGCTCAGAGCTGGGTCAGCACCAAGGTGCCGTTGGTGGTGACGATGTCCTGCCAGGGCAGGCTGAGGGCGAGCGCCGGCTGACCCTCGGGCCGGATCGCCACCTCGATCTCGCGGCTGAGTCGGAGCTGGCCGATGCGCACGCAGTCTCGCAGGAAGGGGAACGCCAGCGGGACCAGCTGGTTGACAAGGTGGTTGCGCCAGGCGGTGACCGCCGCCTGACCCGGGCCGCTGCTGCGATCCCGGAAGGCGATCACCAGCACCTCGTCGGTGAGGGCGATGGGATCGGTCCAGGTGTAGGCCTCGCCGACGGCGCCGGTGTCCACGAACCACTCGCGGCGGGGAAACAGGCGCAGGCGCTGGCCCAAAGACCGCATCGGGCCGGCGTCCCCCTCGACGATGATGGGGACGTCGCCCAGCGCCGGCCCGGGGCCATCGGACTCCGGGTAGCGGACGCTGAACCCCACCGAGTCCACCCCCGAGAAGGGGGCCGGCACCGTGATCGCCACTGCGTTCACCATCGAGGGAGCCCTCCCCCGTGCCCGAGGTCGGCCGCGCCGGGCCATCCCGGCTCCGTCCAGCATAGTCCGGCGAACGCGTGTGTGCGTCGGGGAGGCCATCGCAGCGACTGCCCGGTCGCCTCCGGTCCGACCGAAGCGGGCGGGGCCGCGACCGGACACGTCGGACCAGATCCGACGGGCGCCCGTCGCTCGGCGGATCGACCCACCCGGTGCGCGGCACGCTTCCAGTCACCACGGGCACGGCCCATCGCATGGGTGGTGCGGCGAGACCGCGTCCGCGCTCTCACCCGCCGCGCGCCCACGAGCATCGGCTCCTCGAGCCCCGGACCCACCGACTCCGATCCCGGCGGCCATCCCTGCGGACCCTGGCCGCAGGTGGGGCGCGAGGCCGGTCGGCGGTGCGCCAGACCTGACGATAGCATGTGTGCTACTCTCGCGAGGTGGGAACTGTGGGGCTGCGACAGCTGCGCCAGGACGCCTCGGAACTCGTGCGCCGAGTCGAAGCGGGGGAGGAGATCGACATCACGGTTGCAGGTCGGCTCGCTGCCCGCATGGTGCCCGCCGCGCCGAAACGGTGGCAGCGGTGGGCGGACATCGCCGATGTGTTCAGCGGCCCGCCCGATCCGGATTGGGAGCGGGATCGAGAGCTGATCGACCCATCGGTCGCCAACCCGTGGGAGCGCCCGACGTGAAGGCAATCCTGGACACCAGCGTCTTGATCGCCACCGATCTGCCTATGTTGGAAGGAGAGCTTGCCATCAGTGTGGCCGCGCTCGCCGAGCTGCATTTTGGTGTGCTCGTCACCGCCAACCAGGCCGTCCGCGCCGAGCGCCTGCGCAGGCTGTCGGCCCTGCAGCGCGCCTTCGACGTCCTGCCCGTCGACGATGACGTGGCAACCAGCTATGGTCACCTGGCCGCGGCCGTGGCGGCGACCGGGCGCCAGCCGCGATCCCGGGTGATGGACTTGCTCATCGCCGCCACCGCCCACGCTCACTCGGCCCGGCTCTACACCCGCAATCCGGCGGACCTTGCCGGGATCGAGACCCTCATCGAGATCGTTGCCGTGTGACGATTCGCGACCGGGGCGGCATCGCGACCATGGTTCGAGCGTGCCGCCGAGCGCCAGCACTCGTCTCCAGCCGACTCAGGTACCGGGGCGTCATACGGCTCATCTCGCGCTGGGCTGGGGGCACCCCGACGACCGGCCCCGCGTGAGCAAGCGCTCACGGCGCCGCGGCTCCGCTCCCCCAGGTGAGGGCCGTGCCGGAGCCCCAGGCGCAGCGCACCGTCACCGATCCGGAGCCGCGCATCCTGGCGAGGGTGGATGCCGCATGCGCGCCGGCGGGGCCGGGCGATCGGCCGCCCGCGGGTGCGGGCCGGCCCCGGCTCCGCCGAGCGGCCAGCTCGGGCCGCGCCCGAGCTGGTGGCCGGCCGCCTCTTGCGGCGCCAAGCCGCCCGGCGGCTCCCGGTCGCCCGGGACCGCCCGGAGCCGACCGCCCCACCGGGTGGACGGTGCGGAGCGGGTCGGACTGCCCACGGCACGGCTCGCCTAACCTTCCAGTTGGTTACGGGACACTACACGACGTGGTGTCGCGGAGATCGGGATCGCGAAAGCACCCGAGCGCGCGGTCGCGGTTGGTCTGGAGGCGAGCGATCCCCGACTCGATGACCGTCCTCATCTCGTCGACGGCGCGCACGGCAGAGCGGCCGCCGCGATCGGGCCTGAGCGACTTCCCGACCCACTCATCCGGGTTCAGCTCCGGGAGTAGGGCGACAGGAAGCAGAGGCCGAGCAGACGCGGGTGCGTCTGGACGAAGGCTTTGGTCTTGCTGGCTGTGTGAGCCGGGTGGCCGTCGACGATCACGAAGATGGGGCCGCGGATGTCGTGGAGCAGCTTGTGCAGGAACGCGATGAAGCTGTCGGCAGTGGTCTGCCCTTCGATGACCGCGAAGTGGAGCGTGCCCCGGGTCGAGATCGCGGAAATCATGTGGAGCGCGCGGCGCTGCCCCGTCCCCCGCACCCCCGGGGTCTGTCCCCCCGCCCCCCAGCTGGTGCCAGGGTGATGATCGGTCCGGACGCCTGTCTCGTCGCAGAAGAAGATGTGGCCGCTGGCCGCTTTGGTGGCGGCGCGGATCCGCGGCAACTCCACCGCCCGCCAGCGCCGCACCCACTCCGGGTCCTGCTGGTAGGCGCGGACCAGGGGCCGTTCGGGGGACAGCCCCAGCCGCTGCAGCAAGTTGCTCGCGCCCTGGGCGGACATCTCGACCCCGAAGCGCTCGGCGATGAGGGTGCGCACCAGATCCCGCGTCCATAGAGCAACGTCGAACTGCAGCTGCCGCGGATCCTTGCCAGTGATCCACCGCCGCAGTTGGGCCTGCTGCCGGGGCGTGAGCTTCGGCCGCGCGCCGGGCGCCTTGCGCACCCGCAGCGCCGCCAACCCGCCGACTTGATAGGCTTGCCACCACCCGTACACGGTCGAGCGCCCGCAGCCCACGGCGACGGCCGCAGCCTCGGGATGCAGGCCGCGCTCGAGCAGGCGAATCGCCTGGTGCCGTGTGTCCTCCAGCGTTCGCCGCGCGATCCGAGTTGCGGCTGGTCGTGTCATCGCCGCAGTACAGTCGGGCTGCTGTCCAATATCCAGTACTCTACTAGCATGTTAGCAACTCGCGGAGGGCCCCCATGGCATAGGAACGATTCAGTCCACTTCGGATCGCGGCGATCGGCGGCTGCCGGGCGCTGGCGGCGGCTCTCGGCGCGGTCGCGGTGACGGCCGCGACCCACTCGCAGGCCCGCCAGAGCACGGCGCCGATCATCACCACCTGCTACCAGGGGTCGCGGGCGCTGTCGATCGTGAACGGTCGGGACCAGTGCCCGACCGGCGCCGAGGTGCAGATACCGAGCTGGCGCGCGTTCATGGCGCTGCGCCTCCGGCCGGCCGGGGTGACGGGCGCGCCCGGAGCAACGGGGCCGGCTGGGGCGACCGGCGCGACTGGGGCGATCAGCCCCGCGGGGCCGATCGGGCCGATGGGACCCGCGGGGGCGACGGGGCGAGCGGGGGCGAGTGGGGACACGATCGTCTACGCAGCCGGCGCCCGCACCACCGCCGGGGGAGTCACGACGGTCACGGCCACCTGCCCGACCGGCGACACGATCACGGGCGGGGGCGACGACATTCCCAGTCAGGTCCCCCTGGGACTCACCGGCAGCGTGGACGGGCCGACCGACAGTTCCAATCTGCTGCCGCCGCCGGTGCCGCAACCCAGCTGGACGGTGACCATCGGCTACACGTCTGCCGCTGCCGGCGATCTTTACGTGTACGGGTTCTGCATCCCCGCGCCGTAGGGGCCGAGCAGGGCCGACATCCTGCCGGTTACCGGCTGAGCCTTCGACCCGGTCGAGTGGGCCATCTGGCTCCAACGGCACCCGCTCGACCGGGAGCGGGCCTAGGAGCGTGGGTCAGTAACGGGTAGAAGAAGGGACGGGATCGCGGCCGGAGAGGGGCAGGCTGAGATCGTCCGGCAGGAGCTGGGGGGCTAGTTTGCGGTTGCGGGAGCGCTCCAAGC
>Ga0307373_10007043_pt1 | contig 17671 bp, 14 predicted proteins | sample OX2MG_FD_202534 | JGI IMG/M metagenome (GOLD analysis project Ga0307373, IMG submission 202534) | Soil microbial communities from Risofladan, Vaasa, Finland - OX-2 | ecosystem: Environmental > Terrestrial > Soil > Coastal area > Acid sulfate soil | place: Finland: Risofladan, Vaasa | collected... | reverse complement strand
TCTTTATCGATTCTCAATGGCTTGTCAACCGTAATGCAACCGTCCGGGCTGTACCATTGTTTATGGGGGAAAGCCACATGGGGGGATGTCCTGGGGGGGACACATAGTGGTTTGGCACAAGGGTCATTGTACTGGGGGCGGTAAGGGGAATGATTCCCATTCCCCGACCGTTTGAGGGCCGGAAAGCGATTTCAAAATATCAGCTTTCCGGCCTTTTCATGCCTGCCTGTGCATGGTTTTTAATGCCTCGGTATCGTTGATTAACTCGATCCAGCGATCAACATCCATTTCCTGCTGAGCCTGGAGCAGATCGAGTTGCTCGCGCAGCGTGTTGGAGGTCAGGACGCGCTCGGCAAGCAGGCTGTACAGGCGGTTTATCAGTTCGGTGAATGCGCCAGGCTGCGTAGCTGGTGGCACATCCAGGCGGTCGCTGTCGAATGCCTGGCGCTCCTCTAGCTTATCCAATTCGTAGCGGAAGAGATGGGCAATGCGACGTTCGGTACTCTGCGCCAGGTGTCCGCAGATCACATCGAGAATGGGTCCCATCAACTGGCGAGACTGTTGGATGATGTCTTCTGGTTTGCCGGGCGTGGCTGCCAGGCGATAGAGCGCGCTAACGGCGGGATCATCTTTGCTTGGCGCGTATTTCTCTTCGTTCAGCAGTTCGCCCATCGTGACGTAGAGACACACATCGCGCGCTTTATCGCGAATAGAGCGTTTGAGCTTGCCATAGGCTTTCTGTATCTCGTCCAGTTCGCCGCCGTACTCACCCAGCGCGACATTGTGGATATCGAGAGAACCGTCGATTTCTTCTTTGTGCGCGATTGATATCAAGAAAGCTTCGGCCAGCGTGCGAGCTGGTTCCTGCATCTCGCGTTCCAGGGCGGCGGTGAAGCTGACACGCAAGTCTTTGATGAGATTCCAGCCGTCGATATCGACCCAGCGATTACCGATTTCCATGGCGGGCGAGTCTGCCTGGATGTGCAAACCTACTTTGATGAAGTGGTCAAAGTGGCCCTGCAAGATGCGAATCTTGATGCGCCGGGCAGCGCGATCGTGCGCTGTGAGTAGCGCCTGGTGGAAAGCGTTATTGTCGGCGCGAATAGCCTCGTCAAATTCCTTGAGCGCGTCTTTCCAGGCGTCGCGCATGCTATGGGTGCGACGTTGTATCTGTTCAAAGCGCGTTGCGCCACGCTTGCTCTGGCGCATGTTGATTTCCTGGCGCAGTTCCTCCAGGTCGCGGCTTTGAATACCATGCTGGTTGAGTTGCTCCCAGCAAAAGTCTTCCAATTGCTGCAAGGCCATCGCCAGTTGCGTTTCGGCCTGGCGCAACTGCACTTCATAGCGGTTAGTGGTCAGGAATGTTTGTAAGTCTCTGGTCAGCTCCGGCAACCCGCTGTAACGCAGCATCGCTTCATGCTGTTTCGCGCTGACCTTCTGGTAATCTTGTGCTGCCGCGCCTGTGGGCAATGTCGCGTCGATCCTGAGCAGTTCGGGATAGACGCTCAGGATACGCCCTGCATAGTCGCGCCCTTCCTGCTGCCGATCAGCGTCGAGTTTTTGTTTTTCGAGTCCAAGAGTAGCCAGCAAGCCATCGAGCGCGCGCAGTGGATAGAAGAAATAGCCATTGTCACCGCCATGGTGATGGTAGCTGCTATAATTTGGAGGCAGGTCGCGCAGCAGAGGCCGCAGGCTGCCCAGGGCTTTTTCCAGGCTGGCTGCGGAATTGATCTCGTCCCAATGGGTCACTGCCAGGTAGACCATGCGCGCAGCCACTTCTGGCGAACGTCCCTGCACCACTTTTCGCCTGACCATGTCAAAGATGCGCTGCGTGCGGTCGTCATCGCCGAAACGGTTGTTGCCGACCACGAGTATCACTGCATCCACATTGTTCAATTCGTCGCGCAGGATAGCATCGTGGTGTAGTTGCCCGGCTGAGCCTCCGGGTAAATCGACCAGCACGCTGCCGGGTGGCAGCAGCGCATGAGCGCCGCCATGCACGGTGTATTCGACATAATCGATCAGGCGCACCAGGCGCGGTTCTTCGCTATCACGTGATGGTTCTTCGATATAGCGGCTACTTTCCGCTTGCCAGCGAGCGCGTGGGATGTGTTCGACGTATGCCTGTCCTTCGCGTAGATATTGCTCGCCGTAGGCTTCTCCGGCTTTGAGCACTATTGCCAACTCGCGCGCCAGCGCCTCGCGAGTCTGCTGGCTCGCCGTCTCTTTAATGCTCTGCTGCGTATTTTTCAAGAGGGCGTCGAAAGCGGAGCGGGTCAGGAAGTGGGCGCGCATCTCTTCTTGCTCTTGCCTGCCGCACAGGCGAACGCGCGTACATACTCCCGTAACTGCTCCCCCGGCCAGGCGTGGAAAAATGTCCTGCCCGATCAAGGCTGCCAGGAGCGTGCTTTTGCCCGCGCCGGCGTGACCGACCAGTTTGACCGTATATTCGCGCGTGAAATCGAGAGCGCGGGCGGCCTCGGCGATGTGATGGCGCAATTTGAGTGGCTGCTGCGATTCGGTCTGCTGGAACTGCGGGCGTTCGCATAACTCGATGCAGGCCAGGGCGCGCAGGAGTTGTTTCTTCCAGGCGCTCAATTTCTGCTCTTTGCCAGGCAGGTCGGCTGGAAAATAGCGTTCCATCTGATCTGTCTGTTCTTGCAAGCGGCGCAACTGGCCGAGGATTTCGCTGGCAGATGGTGGGATGGCGGTGGAAGACGGCGCTTTCTGTAGCGTTAGCGAGGTCGTGCCGGGTTCGCCTTCGTTTTCATCGTCGAGATAGTCTTCGTCGTCTTCATACTCTTCATCGTCCTCTCCCTGTTGTCCGGTGGAGAGATAGGATACTGTATTGGCTGGTCGAAGTCGTTTGCCGCAAATATTGCAAAATTCCGCGTCGATGCGCACAACATTATCGCATTGCGGACAGGTGGTGAGTTGTTGGGTAGGCGTGGTGAACTGCATGCCTGCTTCATATCCCCCTTTAGAAGTATCGCTTTTGTCCCAGCGATAATAGCATAACGCCGTCTGTGAAGCAAGAAGACAGGCTTTTGTTTTGAGAGTAAATATAAAAAACGGCCATGAAGAGGAGCAGTCGAGGGTCAGATTTCGTCTATGCCCTGTTCGAGCAGCGCGCGTTTGAGGTGGTTCAGGCCGAGGCGCATGCGCGCCTTGACCGTTCCGAGGGGCGTCTGGGTTCCTTCGGCGATTTCCGTATGCGTCCAACCCTGGAAATAAGCAAGTTCGATCACCATGCGTTGTTCGGTTGGGATTTTCATGAGTGCTGCCCGCACCTGCGAACTCTGCACTGAACGCCATGCTTCATCCCACACGTCTGGCACTGCGGTGGTTTCATCGAGTTCGATTTCGTCTAAGGGCGCTTCCTGGAGGCTGGAACGCCTGCGCACGCGGCGCAAGTGATCGATAGCGCGGTGGTGTAAAATAGAAATTAGCCAGCTACGCGCCGCCCCGGTCTGCGGTGAGAATGTGGTTGACCGTCGCCAGACGGAAAGGAAAGCGTCTTGCAGCAGATCCTCTGCAATCTGATGATCGGCTACCATGCGGTAGGCCATCGAGTAAAGTATTCGACTATAGCGTTGGTAAAGTGAGTCCATAGCCCAGACCGCGCCGCCTGCAATGGCGCTCAGGAGAGCCTCGTCGCTCAGTTCATTAGCGGTAGTATCATCCTTAAAAGTATGCATAGCTGCCTTCTCTATCAATTGGTTCATAGTAGTCTACGACAAAGAAAGAGATTTAGATCAGTATGTTTTGAATTTGTAAATACAATTGTATAGTCTGGTATTATTTTATTGAATAGTACAACTTTTGAAAGGTGAGTAGACTCATGGAAGAGCATTTCCCCAGCTGGTATCCTGTACAGATCCGTTTTCGCGATCTTGACCCACTGGCCCATGTCAATAACACGGTGTATTTCATTTATTTTGAGGAGGCCAGGAGTCATTACCTCGATCAACTGGAACCCTGGCTTAAACAATGGCCTTCTGAGGAAGAACACCAGCACCAGGAGGACAATCCTCGCATCCAGACGGGGCCGCGCGGCCATCGTTACGGTATGCTGGTCAAAGAGATTACCTGCACTTACATGCTGCCCCTGGTACGCGGAGACCAGGTCGAAGTAGGTGTGCGCGTGGCCAGGGTTGGTCGCACCAGCTATATCATGGAACACGTGATACGTGATGTGCTGGAACACGAGCGCGTATTTGCAACCGGGCGTTCTGTGATGGTCTGGACGAATTATCATACCGGGCGTCCCCACCCGGTACCGCCATCCTTGCGTTTTGCCTTTGAACAGATGGAAGGCAAAGCATTTCCGGTTCCTGAACAAAAGGCGTAGAGCAATTTACGAATGTGTTGGAAAATCCGTCGTGAAAGTAATCCGTGAGCGTAATGCCGTCGTAGTACTTGATGTATCAGGCTGCAAAGGGGGGAATGGCGATCGACCAGGCGTAAGCGGTGATCGCTCCATACCGCGAGTCGGGTTTATCGTCCAATGTAGCTTATGGAGCGAGATAAATTAATTCGAACTTCTCCTTCTCTAGTTCCTGCGGAAGCGCTGGTATACGCTATGGGGGTGTATACCAGCGCTTCTTTATATCCTATGGGTAGTAGACAGTTTTTGGACAGTGCTTAAAACAATTTGCCCTGCTCTACATCTTCGGGTTGCGCTGGCGGTTCCCATGCTAATGGTGGCAAGGCGATCAGCTTTTGCATCCTGTGATAGAGTGCGGCACAAATTGCCGGGGAATGCACTTCAAAGGGGCAGTGACAAAAGACGTAAAGCGTCAATCCTTGCTGTATCCATTGCGCGAACTGCCGCGCCCAGTCTTCCAGAAAAGCGTCATTCATGTCCATACGCGGATGGCCGATATAGCGAACTAACGCGAAGTCAGTGGTAATGGCTAGCTGTACAGGCAGGTCGGGTTTTCGTTCGCGCGCCTGGAGTATTTGCTGTTCCGCGGCAGAGCCTGTTCTGATCGGACGGGTATCCATGATGACGCGAGCGGCTTTGTGCTCTTCGAGCAGCTTGTTTAACTGGGAGACGTATGGTTCCTGGAAAAACAAAGGATGGCGCACCTCCACAGCCAGGCGTAATGTATCTGGCCAGGCTGTGAGAATGGCTCCTAATTGCGCGATGTCGGCGGGCGCGAACGAAGGTGGAAGCTGGAGAAACAATGGCCCCAGACGATCGTTTAGCGGGCGCAGACGTTCGAGAAAAGCTGGTAGTGCGCTAGCTCCGCTGTCCAGGCGCGCAGCGTGACTGATGGCGCGTGGAATCTTGAAGCAGAAGCGGAAGTTCTCAGGCGTCTCAGCACGCCAGCGAGCTACCGTGGCGGCATCTGGAATGGCGTAGAAGGTGGTGTTTCCTTCAACCGTTGTTAAGCGGCGGCTATACAAGCGCAAAAACTCGCCTGGTGGTGTGCGTGGCGGAAAAAACGGGCCGACCCACTCTTTATATCCCCACATGGGACAACCGATGTAGAGCATGCGCCACTCTCCTTTTTCTGTTATTGTAAAAGGCTTTACAGCAACATGCAAGAAGAGAAGATGTGTGTCTGCCCTTTCTATGTGTAAACGTAAGCTGAGCCACTTGATGTTCAGCATATACAACCGGCATGTTTTAGCTTCTATGTTGTGGGATCGTTTCCAAGTTAGGAAACGTCGTTTACTTGATATCAGAATAGAGGCAAGGCAGGAATCCAACCGGGACGCCAGGGATCATAAAACTCGTTGGTGGCTCCATGTTCCAGGTAGTATCGATGATACTTTTCTACCTTTTCCCTATCCAGTTCAACACCGAGTCCGGGTCCCTGTGGCACTCGAAAATGCCCCTGCTCATAGCGAATTGGCTCGGTTATCACGTCGTCCACCTGGTCATGGTAGTGGCTGTCAATAGCGTGACTCAAGTTAGGCAGCGCAGCGGCGAGATGGATCATTGCTGCTGTCGAAATCCCCAGTTCGCGATCACTATGCATACCCACACCTACTCCAAATGCCTCGGCAACCGCCGCCATTTTCTGGTTTGCTCGGAAGCCGCCCCAAAAGTGAACATCCGAGAGGATAATGTCGACACTACGCATCTTGATTCCCGGAGCCAGCTGTTCGTAGTTGACCAGGCACATATTCGTCGCCAAAGGAATACTGCTGACAGCTCTGCGCACCTGGCTCATCCCTTCCAAAGCTGCTGTGGGGTCTTCCAGATACTCTAAATCGATCCCTTCGTCATCCAGGCGTTTTGCCACCCGGATAGATGTCTCCACGGACCAGCCTGCGTTGGGGTCCCAACGCAGGAGGCTGTCGGGGAAACGCTCGCGCATCATTCGCATTGCGCGCAGTTCCTGATAGGGCGGGAGCACTCCCCCTTTCAGCTTCAGCGTTTTGAAGCCGTAGCGCTGCACGAGTTCCTCGGCGCGAGCCAGGATCGCTTCAGGCGTGTCTTCGCCACCGACGCCCTTCTCACCGGTATACCGGAAAAACAAATAACCAGCGACCTCAACCTGCTCCCGTACAGCACCACCGAGTAGAGCATGCACGGGACGGCCCAGTGCCTTCCCCGCCGCATCAAGGCAAGCCATCTCGATACCGGCGCGTGCAACGGCGGGTACCTGGGTCTCGTAGGAGATGCAAAAGACGCTGAGGCGATGTTGCAGCAGTCCTGTTTGCAGGGGATCGAGGCCCACCACAAAGGGTTTCGCCGTCTCGATAGCATGCAAGACTTCATTGCCGCCGTATGTCTCGCCAATGCCAACGATGCCCTCATCGGTGAAGACCTCGATAATGGCTCGCGTTGTCCCGGTCTCCACGCCCATGCTCCAACGTAGAGGAGCTTCGAGCGGCACCAGTACGGGAGTTGCACGGATATCTATGACTTTCATATTCGCTCATCCTTTCAAGTTGCGTGTCTTTTTATTGCCAAAATACCTGTTAAGCATCGCTGCTGAACATTTCCGTGTGGAGCATCAAGTAACCGTGATTTTCGTCAAACTGTTATCCAGCGCCCGCAGCGCAATCTGTATATCATCTTCTGTATGCACAGCAGAAAGATACCAGCGTCCATCGGGCAGTACCAGCACTCCCTGCGTTCGTAATTCCTGTACAAGCGCATCACTGACTGTCGCATTACATGCCGCGACTGCGCGGTAATCGCCTATTTCCTGCTGTTCAGTAAACAGGATTTGCATCATCGGCCCGACCTGGTGAACCTTTGCTGGTAGCTGATAGCGTGCCAGTATCGCACGCGCACCATGCGCCAGTGAGCGTCCCAGCGCATTGAGATGCTCGTAGACGCCAGGCTGGTTCAGTTGCTCCAATGTCGCCTCGGCTGCTGCCAGGCTGATGGGATTGCCGTTATAGGTACCGCTATGCTGCACTGTTCCATTGGCGATCAGATCCATCACCACCTGTTGCCCGGCGATTACGCTGAGAGGAAAGCCACCAGCAACAGCTTTGGCATAGACAGCGATGTCGGGCATCACTCTGTAGGCTTCCTGTGCCCCACCGAGCGCCAGTCGGAAACCGGTGATAACTTCGTCGAAAATTAGCAAGACCCCGTAGCGTTGCGTTAAGGCACGCACGGCTTCCAGGTAACCCGCAACAGGTTCGACCATGCCTGAATTGCACATGACCGGCTCCATTATCACTGCCGCCAGTTCTGTCGCGTTTCGTTGCAAAGCGTGCTCCAATGCTTCAAGATTATTCCAGGGAAGCACGAGCACGTCAGAGAGCGCTGCCAGTGATTGGCCCTGTGTTCCAGGGACAAGATGCGGAGCGTCATGGGGACCTGCTGCTGCGAGCGACGGGTGGTAGCTGATGAGCATGCTGTCCGTCCAGCCGTGATAATGGCCCTCGAATTTGAGTATTTTGGACCGACCGGTGTAAGCACGGGCCAGGCGCAGTGCGACCAGCACTGCTTCGGAGCCGGAATTGGAAAAGGTGATCAGATCGGCACAGGGGACAGCAGCCTGGATGCGCTCGGCCACGCGTATCTCCAACTCGTGCTGCGCTCCAAAGGTGCAGCCGCGTGCCAGTTGAGCCTGAACAGCCCTGTTGATCGCCGGATGGCTGTGCCCCAGGATGAGCGGCCCCCAGGCCAGCGTGAAATCGAGATACTGTATGCCGTCTGCATCTACGAGGTAAGCTCCTCGCCCATAATCCACATAGAGCGGCTCGGGTTTGACCGCGGCTCGAAAAGAGCTGCTCACTCCTCTTGCGAGAGAGCGCCTGGCGCGTGCATAGAGTTCATGGGCATGGGTTGGCATATCCGTAGTCATCTGCTCCCCCTTTCGTGAAGCAACAGTCCTCGTTGCAAGGGAAAGATACGCGGTACGTCAGCGTAGCTCTCCTGCGGCCTCGCGTACACGATAGCCAAGCCCGAAAGAAATGGCTTCGCAAGCCGAACAGAGACTTGCCCCGATACGCGGAATCACCTCGTCAGTGAGTCGTGCCGATGCGCCTGAGACGCTGATTGCACCTACTATTTCCCCTTCCATCCCAAGAATAGCTGCCCCGATGCAGCGCGCTCCCGGCTCTCTCTCTTCATCATCAATAGCGTAACTGCGCAAGCGCACTCGTTGAAGCTCCGCCCGCAGATCTGCTCGTGTCGTGATGGTGTTGGGTGTGAACGCTTGCAGGTCAGCATTCTCCAGCATGTGGTTCAGTTCTTCCTCTGGTAGGAGGGTTGCGATAGCTTTGCCTGCCGCGGTGGCGTGCAACTCGACGTGGCTTCCCAGCGCCGTCTCCATACGGAAAGGATGCAACCCTGAAAGCACATCAATAAAAAGGGCCTCGCCGCGTGAGAGGACGGCCAGGTTGACGCTGTGGCCGAAGTCGTCACGCAATCGGCGCATTGAGGGACGAGCTAACTCACGTAAAGTAGAGCGCGCCAGCACGTTCATCGCGACATACACCAGGTGTAGCCCCAGGCGATAGCGGTCGGGCTGTTCGGCAGGTTCGAGATACCCGCGATGCACAAGCGTAGAAACCAGCCGAAAAACGGTTGGTTTGGGTTGTTCCAGGATGCGTGCCAACTCTGCCAGCGAGAGACTGTTGTGATCGTCAAACGCTTCCAGCACGTCGAGTGCCTTGCCTACTGCTGCAATATCGTAACGCCCATCGGGCTTTCCTGTCATTCGCGTACTCCATCTTTCAAGTGACTGTTAGAACGTTTAGCAAGATGTTTCATAGAGTGAAATGCAAGGAAACTTCTTCAAAATAGTCATGTAGTTCAATTATGCCCGGTGTAACGCTTATTGTCAAGCTCTTGACATGCATTCGCAGGAAATGGTATACTTTTTACAATTCATTAGACAATATGGTATTTCATCTAATGAAATAGGAGTAGCCAATGAGATTGCATGGCAAGATAGCCCTGGTGACGGGATGCGGCTCTGGAATTGGTGAAGCTATTGCTGCACGCTTTGCATCCGAGGGGGCAGAGGTGTTCGGCGTGGACTGGAAGCGCGAGGCCGGTGAGCGAGTCGCCCATGAGATCGTTCGAGCTGGAGGTCGCATTGTCTTTCACGAAGCGGATGTTTCACAGGAGAGGGCGGTAGAGCAGATGGTTGCCGCCTGTACAGCGCGTCTGGGAAGTATCGATATTCTCGTGAATAACGCCGCGGTACAGCATGAGGTGGTCTTACATGAGACGAGCATGGAGCAATGGCACAGCATGATCGATGTGAATCTTGGCGGCGTCTTTCTGGGGTGCAAATATGCCATCCCTGTCATGATCGAGAAGGGAGGGGGGGTCATCATCAATATGAGTTCAGTCATGGGCCTGGTGGCTGATCCCAAACTTGCCGTGTATTGTGCGACCAAGGGTGGCATCCTCGCCATGACACGCGCCATCGCGATTGCCTATGGTCGGCAAGGCATCCGCGCCACCTGCATTTGTCCGGGCGACGTGGATACTCCCCTGAACCAGGTCTATTTCAATAGTTACCCTGACCCTGCCGCCGCGCGCGCGACTATCGAGGAACACTATCCCCTTGGGCGAATAGCGACTCCCGATGAAATTGCGCGGGTGGCGGCGTTCCTGGCCTCTGATGATGCCACATTCATCACCGGTTCGCATGTACTGGTAGATGGTGGCGTCCTTTCCACCATCTATTAGCTGCTCCTGGCTACAGGCAGCAGCAGGGAGGGATGTGCTATGACAACGACTCAATCACAATCTTCGAATCCAACGTTGAAATCAGGTGCGCTGGGCTTCGCCGGGGCTGCCACCATGGGCGCTGTAATGATGGCACCCGCGCTTGGCATCTACGCGAATTTTGGCCCGATGGCTACGAGCGCGGGAGTTGTCGCCCCCGTCGTGTTCTTCATTTCGCTCGTCGCTTCGCTTCCCACCGCCATCAGTTATGCCCTGGTTTCACGCGAGATGCCTTCATCAGGCAGCGCCTATACCTGGCTGTGGCGTACCATGCGCCCAACCATCGGGCTTGGGGTAGGCATCATGATGGCCCTGTACTACTTCATTGCCGTCATCTTGCAGCCCATTCTCTTCGGATTGTTTTTCAACGACCTGCTCACCTATTTTGGTGTGCAGAACACAGGGTTCGGCACCTGGTTGATTGGTTTCCTCATTGTGACCGTTCTGGTTGGCATTCTCGTCTACAGGGGTATCCAGCTTTCCACGCACTCCGTGTTGATCATGATGCTGATTGAAGCAGGAGTCGTCACGTTACTAGGCTTGACGATCTTCTTTGTCAAGGCCGTACATGGCCAGCTCGACTTTTCCCCATTTAATCCTGGTGCAGCCTTGCACGGGACTAACGGCCTCTTCGCCGGACTGATTTTCGGCTTGCTTAGCTTCACCGGCTACGATGTCATCAGCACGCTGGCTGAGGAGACGCGCACGCCCAGGTCCTTGATCCCACGCGCCACCATAGCAGCCTGTGTTGGTGTTGGTATTTTCTGGATCGTGATGTCCTGGTTTTATACGATGGCGGTCCCAATCAGCGATATCGCGAAATACACGACCTCGGGTGTGACGCCTATCACGCCCATCGCCAGGCTCTACTGGGGTGGGGCTAACATCCTGGTCATTATCACCGGCCTGACAGCCGCCAGCGGTGTTTACATTGCCACCATCGTCGGGGCCTCGCGCGTGCTGTTCGCGATGGGGCGTGAAGGTTCGCTGCCGAAATTTTTCGGCCAGTTGCATCCCCGATTTCGGGTACCCTGGAATGCGATGCATGTAATTTTTGCACTGACGATCATCGTAGATGTCATCTGGGCAGTGTGGGTTGGTCTCTATAACGCTTTTAGCTGGTGGGGATCTGCCATCGTGTTTTTTGCCCTGATAACCTACATCTTCGTCAATCTCTCGAACATCATCTTCTTCTGGCGGTTCCGGCGGGAGCACTTCAATGTTCTCCTGAATCTGATCGTGCCTCTCATCGGCATTGTGGTAGGCATCTACCTGCTCTACAACAGCTTTTTTGTCGCCCTGTGGAATGCCGGATGGCAAATGGGGCAGAGCATCGTGGTCGTATCGCTGGCACTGCTAGTGCTTGCCGCGCTGTACACGCTGGGGCTACGTGCCCTTCGCCCCAGGCTCTTTACCGCAGAGGTGACCCCTGCACTGGCAGTCGAAGGGACTGATGGCAACGAGTAATGTACTTCACTCGGCATCTGAATGAATCAGGAGGTAGATCATGGCTGCGCGTCTAGAAACGGAATGGAGGTATCGCGACCTGCGCGTGGTGCGTCTGGAAAACGAACTGCTGCGACTGGATATCCTGCCAGAGCTTGGCGCGAAGATCTACAACCTGATTCACAAATCGGCTGATCGCAATATGCTCTGGCACAACCCGCGCATCGCACCTCATCGTGCCTCCATCGGCGCGAATTTCGATAACCACTGGGCAGGCGGATGGGACGAGCCGTTTCCAAACGGGGCTGAATGCGTGTACGCAGGAGAAACGCTGCCCTACCTGGGCGAGTTGTGGGCGCAACAGTGGAAGTGGGAGGTGCTGGATGGTGGTCCACAATGTGCGCAGGTACATCTGTGGTGCGATGGTCCGATTACGACGGCACGCGTGGAGAAAACCATTACCCTGGAGAAGGGTTCACGTGTCGTGCGCTTTGAGCACCGCATCACCAATACGGGCACGCTCCCTTTCGATTTCAACTGGGGGGTACACCCGGCCTTTGCTGTGACGCCGGATAGCCGCATCGATCTTCCTGTTTGTCATGGCGTGGTGGGGGAGGCCGTCGGTGGTGCGCTGGGTGAGGTTCAAACAGCCTTTACCTGGCCTTCTATACCGACCAGCCGGGGGGAGCTAAGGGACCTGCGCTTTCCCCTGTCGCGGGAGAGTGGAGCCATGAACTTTTCCTACCTCGAAGGCTTTGAGCAGGGCTGGCTGGCTGTCACCGACCGTCCAACTGCCACCGGCCTTGGCCTGGTCTTCCCGCGCGAGGTGTTCCGCTGTCTCTGGTTGTATCTCTGTTATGGTGGCTACCGCGATCTGAACGTCGCCATCGTCGAACCGTGGATTGGCTACCCCTCCAAACTGAGCGAGGCGGTGCAGGCCGGTCGCTTCCGCACATTAAAGGCAGGAGAATCGATGGAGGCAACCCTTTCTGCTGTTGCTTATACGGATGTGCAGTCGGTCAGCTTCGTTGGAGTTGATGGCGAGGTCAGGTCATGATCGGAAATATGACGCCCAATCTGGAGCACCTGCTGGCTTCTCGAGATAGGGTAGGGGAAAGCCCGCTGTGGAGTGTGGAGGAGCAGACGCTTTACTGGGTGGATATCCTGGGCTGCAGGTTTCACCGCTATCACCAGCCGTCGGGTACGTGGGATACCTATACAGTAGATGCATCCGTCGGTGCGCTAGCGTTGCGTGCTTCCGGCGGACTGGTGCTGGCGACCGGCAAGGGCTTTGCTCTGTATGATGTGTCCACCAAAACGATTAGCTGGCTTGCTCAGCCTGAGCTTGATCCTGCCAGGATGCGTTTCAATGATGGTAAGGTTGACTGCCGGGGAAGATTTTGGGCAGGCACGATGAGCCTCATGGCTGCTGACTGGAATCTAATGCAAGGAAGCCTGTATCGTCTTGATTCTGACAGTACAGTACACCGGATGGACACAGCCTACGCGCTCATCAATGGCATCGGTTGGAGTCCCGACGATACCCGTATGTATGTCGTTGACTCGGTGCAGCGAGCCATCTACCTGTATGATTTTGATGCAGATACAGGCGCCATCGCGTACCGGCGGACTTTCCTGGACACCTCTCATGAGATGGGCGTCCCAGATGGACTGACGGTAGACTCTGAAGGAGCTATCTGGGTTGCCTACTGGGATGGGTGGAAAATTGTGCGTTACGATTCCGAGGGGAAAAGACTGTCACAAGTTGATCTCCCCGTTCAGTGCCCGACGAGCTGCGCTTTCGGAGGCCGCGACCTGGATGAGTGCTACATTGCCTCGGCCTGGGAAGAATTGAACGAGGAACAGAAGGCATCCCAGCCTCTTGCGGGAGACCTCTTTAAGATCAGGCCTGGCGTCAAAGGGATTCCATCTCCATTGTTCCGAGGATAACCAGTACCAAATACCAGGTACCTGGTACCTGGCAGAAGAAGAAAATCAAGGAGGTGACGCGATGGTATCTCGTAAACCGCGCATCGCATATGTACCGTTTGGATACCCGGACTATCCTACCGAGGTACTCTCCCACATGGTGCATGATTCTCAGATGGCCCTGGAACAGATGGGCATAGAGGTGTTGCCAGCGCCTCCAGTCATCACCCTGGATGATGTAGAGCCTGCGCGCTCGTTCCTCCACCGTGAAACCTATGATGCCATCGTGCTGGTATTGGTGAGCTGGGTAGAAGCGCCCCTGCTCATCGCCACAGTACGTCCTTTCCGAAATGTGCCCATGATCTTATGGAGCCATACCACCTTCATGGAAGGCAATAGCCGGGTCACGTTGGGCGCGCTGCCTGCGGCAGGAGTGATGCGCGAAACGCTCGAGGAGATGGACTACCGCTTTCGTTTTGTCTACGGGATGCCCGGCGAAGCGCACCTAGAGTCAACCATTACGCCGTTTGCGCGCGCCGCTGCAACGGTGCAGCGACTTGCATCCGCCAGAATCGGGCTATATGGCTACGCATCGATGGGGATGTATACCGGTACTATCGATCATACCAGACTGCGCTCGCAGCTAGGGCCTGAGATCGATCACGTCGACCAATATATGATTGTCGAACGTTTCAACAGGGTAGCCGATGAAGATGTCACCCAGCATCATAGGCGTTCAGCAGGTTGGAATGTACTTCCTTCAATCACTTCTGCCGATATGAATCGTACCTATCGTATGTACGCCGCCATCAAGGCATTGGCTGAGCAAGGACAGCATGATGCTTTGACAATTAAATGTCAGTATGAGCTTTCCCGTACCTTTGGCATGGCCCCTTGCCTGCCTCTCTCGATGCTTGCTGACGAGATGGTGGTGTCGTGTGAAGGTGATATCCCGCTGGTAGTAACGCAGCTGATTCTGCACTATTTGACGGGAACTCCGACGAGTTACGGAGATTTGCATCATGTCACGGAACGCTCGCTCCTGCTTGGCGCGTGCGGCTTTGCCCCTCTGAGTTTCGCAGTTGCTCGCCCCGTCATCAATAAGCATACTGCGCTCTACGAAGGGGTACTGAATAGCTCACCCTATAAGGAGGGGGTCGTCACGCTGGCTCGCCTCTCATCGACGCAGAGCGGCGCATTTAAGATGCACATTGCGGGCGGAAGGTCGGTTCCAGGACCGCTCTTCCATGAGGTAGGATGTCCGCCATATCCGTTCATTACGGTGGAACTCGATGGGAGCATCGATGAGTTTATGCAGCACATATGCAGCCAGCACTATGCAATTGTGTATGACGATGTGCGCCGTGAGTTACAAGAACTCTGCCACTTGTTAGGTGTCAGGGTAGTGAATTCATAGTCTCCGTCTGGCGACTCCCCGGTTTGTAGCCCGCGAGGAATCGTCACCTGATAGTACTTTCCTCACATGTCCTTCCTCGATATACAAGAAAGCGTTACTGAGCCCCGGTTTAGTAAGTTGAACAGTTGAGTACGGTGAACGCAAACGATGCGGTTAAGATTGTTAACGAATGTATAGCACAATCTGGCTGTTTCTGGCTAATTATGCATTCTCCCTACACAAACTGAGCTATACTGGCTGGTGGATGACCACTTATTTCGTTACTGTAGCGAGGAGTTGTATGCTTTCGACCATCATTACCATCCTATTACTCTGTGTAATGCTGTCGATCATTGTCAGTCTTGTTTTAGGCGCGACGCGCGCGCATAAACGTCACGCTCGCCTGGTAAATGCTCAGGCTCAAACTAGCGGGCTTCAAATCTCTGCCGTCTTATCCGCGCTTAACACGATGCCACCGGATGCTCAAGCGCCGGTCCATGCATTGGCCTTGCCAGCTTCCTGGTACAGGCGACGGCGCATGCTCATATCCGGCGCGTTGCTGGTTATGGCGTTACTCGCATTGTTTGTGCAGAGTGGTCTTGCCGATGGCGCGATCCAGAATATTTCAAAGGGTCTTGGCCTCAACACTTCCCAGCAACTCGCGAGTTTTGACATCAGCACCGAACTGCCACCTCTGCCATTTTCGGCTACTGCCAATGTCGTGCGTGTCGATTCTGCTGCTCGCAACGAGTATTACAGCGATTATCAATGGCAAGTCTGGTCATATTCTTCGTGTTCGGGCATCTCAATGGAGATGGTCATCAATGCCTACGGCCATCACTACATCGCCGCTGATTTCTTGCAGAAGGAATCCGATCTCGGCGTATGGGATGTTTACGATGGATTGACCGGAGGCGAACCGGCCATTGCTCAGACAGCCGCGTACTATGGTTTTAAGGCTTTGCCAAATCCGCCCAGAACGCTGCAGGCGCTGATCGACACCGTGAACAAAGGCTATCCTGTCATTGTGGGCAATCCAGGCCATATCATGGTTGTGCGCGGCGGTAATAACAATTACATCTATGTCGCCGACTCTTCCCCGGCCAATCGTACCACTATGACGCACGCTGATTTTCTCTCGTGGTGGGACGGCTTTAGCGTTGTGCTGGTGCCGCGCTAGCCTGACATAACCTCAGCTCGCACAGTACAATTGCTCACACATGAAGTTTAACGCGAAGAGTTGGCGGGGCGTTGTAAAACAAACGGGACGATGGTCTCGCCTGAGAGCAAGCGCGCTCGCGTCATGCTAATCGCCAGTTCGCCCTGGTCGCAGGCGATCCAGCGGCGTCCTAGCTGCTGCGCTACCACGGGCGTAACGCCGCTGCCACAAAAACAATCGAGCACGAGGTCCTGTTCTTCAGACGAGGCCAATATGATGCGTTCGACGAGCGCGGCGGGTTTCTGGGTAGCATAACCATTACGCTCTGGGTCTTTCTGGTGCAGGTGGCTGATATCGCTCCAGACATCGGGAGGCGTCATGAGTGAATCTTCATCATAGGTATAGATACGCCCGCCTGCCTTAATGGTCCAGTATACTCGCCCCGCGGCATCCACTTCTTTGCGCATATGATTGCGCTTCTCGGCCCCGCGTCGTTCGCTGATGCGTTCCGCGTGAAAGCAATAATGCGCGGATTTGGTATAAAACAAGATGGTATCGTGCTTACGAGCAAAGCGTTTGCGCGTGCGCCCACCAGACTGATAGTGCCAGATGATCTCATTTTTGAAACCCGGCCCATCGGCAGAAGGGCTGAAGCCGAACACTTCATCTAACAACACCTTCGCGTAATGCGTCACGCGCCAGTCAAGGTGAACATAGAGACTGCCGGTAGGGGCAAGCAAGAGGTGTAACGCCACAAAAGCTTCATATAGCCATTGAATATAGAGATCAAGATTATTATCCCATTTATCGCTGTAGGCCAGTTGCTTGCCATTTTTGAAGTCGCGCCCGGTCATAAAGGGGGGATCGATATAAATAAGGTTCACTTTACCTGCAAATTCCGGCAACAGGGCAGGTAGAACGTGCAGCTTATCTCCAAATATGAGGCGATTATACCATGGATGGTCGGGTGAAGACAGGTCGGTTGGGGTTTGCGGGTTTTGTAGAAAATGGCTCTCGGTGGTAATCAACCGGGGAATGTCACTCGCATCAGACCCCGTAAGCTCCTGTTCACCAGCGCATATGAACGTTCGAGCTTGCGATTTCCCTTTCCATATCAGTTGCGCCATAGCAAGATGTATCTTTCCTCACGTGTTTATAGCAGAGTAGTTCATCGGCCTGCATCATAAGTGAGAAGCTACGTGCTGTCAATGCCTCTATAGCGGCTCTACGTCCATCAGAGTGGGGTACAGACCCATTTCATAATCCAAAAGGGCCATAAAAATTTACATTGAGAGACACGTTGGTATACTTTGAAACGGATAGACTTACCCACACCCTGCATATGGTATGGTATTCGCAAAAATGTGTAATGAGAGATAGGAGTTGACTTGATGCGTAGAAGGTATGCTGGACCATTGATTTCTATAATGCTATTACTGGCTATTTTTGTGCTTGCATCCTGTGGTTCATCAGGGGTTGGCACTGTCCCTCGTGGAACTCCCAGCCTGGGGAATGGCACGCTTGCTGTCATACCTTCGCCCGGCGCGACGAGACGGGTTATCCCGTCAGCTTCCGC
>Ga0307373_10007042_pt1 | contig 17671 bp, 17 predicted proteins | sample OX2MG_FD_202534 | JGI IMG/M metagenome (GOLD analysis project Ga0307373, IMG submission 202534) | Soil microbial communities from Risofladan, Vaasa, Finland - OX-2 | ecosystem: Environmental > Terrestrial > Soil > Coastal area > Acid sulfate soil | place: Finland: Risofladan, Vaasa | collected... | reverse complement strand
GGCCACGAGTCCCCGCTCGGCGCCGGGGAGATCAATGCGCCGGTGATTTTCGACATGGTCTATCGGCCGCTCGAAACCCCGCTACTGCGGCAGGCGGCGCGAAAGGGGTGCAAAACGATTTCCGGAATCGAGATGCTGGTCGCGCAAGGCGCCGAGCAATGGAAATTGTGGATGGGCCGTCCCGCGCCGGTCCGCCGGATGCGCCAGGCGGCGCTATCGGCCCTCGGCCGCGGCGAGGACGGCGTTTAACCCATGCTGCTGCCCGATTATTCGACGTTTCGCCAACTCGCCCGCGAAGGCAACATGATTCCCGTCTGCGAGGTGTTTCGCGCCGATCTGCTCACGCCCGTCGGCGCCTACCTGCGTCTGGCGCGGAAGGCGCGCTACGCGTGCCTGCTCGAAAGCGTCGAAGGGGCGGAAAGAATCGCGCGCTACACATTTCTCGGCGTCCACCCCGAAAAGATATTCCGCTACAAAGCCGGCGTGGCGACGATCGAGGAAAACGGCCGCTCCCGCCCGGCCGACGAGAATCCGGTCGAATGGCTGCGCGGCCTGCTGCGCCGCTATCATCCGGTCCGCGTGCCCTCCTTGCCGCCCCTGGTCGGCGGCGCCATCGGCTACTTCGGCTATGACATGGTGCGCCTGGTCGAGCAGGTACCGCTCGCGGCGAAGGACGATCTGGAACTCGACGACGCCGTACTGATGTTCTATGCGGGCCTCGTGGTTTTCGATCATGTGAAGCACCGCATCTGGGCGGTTCGCAACGTCTATACGGAGGCCGGCGGCTCCCTGCGCCGGCTCTACGACGCGGCGGTCTCCCAGGTGCGCGAGACGCGACGGATGCTGGAAGCCCCGATGCGCGCCGAACGTGCGCCCGCTCGCGCCGACCGAACGCGTTCGGCGGCCGGCCTCGACCGCCGCTTCCCTGTGGATTTCGGCAACCTGCATCGCTCCTCCGGCCTCGCCGCCCGGGCGAACGGCAAGCCGTCGCGCGTCTATTCCAACATGCCGAAGGAAACCTATCTGGCCGCCGTGCAAAAGGCGAAACGCTACATCCGCGCCGGGGACATTTTTCAGGTGGTGCCCAGCCAGCGCTTTTCGGCTCCCGCCGCCGCCGATCCCTTCGACATCTATCGCGCCTTGCGCGTGGCCAATCCCTCGCCTTATCTCTTTTTCCTGAAGCTTGGCGAAATATCCGTCGCCGGCAGCTCGCCCGAGATGCTCGTCAAGGTTAAGGGGCGCGAGGCAACCTATCGCCCGATCGCCGGAACACGGTGGCGCGGGCGCGATGAAGCCGAGGATCAGCGCATGGCGGCCGAGATGCTCGGCGATCCCAAGGAACGCGCCGAACACATCATGCTGGTCGACCTGGGCCGCAACGATCTGGGCCGCGTATCCGAATACGGCAGCGTGCGAGTGGAAGAGCTGATGTTCGTCGAACGCTACTCGCAGGTCATGCACATCGTCTCGCGCCTGAAGGGACAGTTGCGGCCCGGCGTCGATTGCCTGGACGCGCTGATGGCCTGCTTTCCGGCCGGAACGGTCAGCGGGGCGCCCAAGGTGCGGGCGATGGAAATCATCAGCGAGCTCGAACCCACGCGGCGTGGCGTCTATTCCGGCTCGGTTCTCTACCTGGATCTTTCGGGGAACCTCGATTCGTGCATCGCCATCCGCACGTTCGTCGTTCGGAACGGCGTGGCCTATTTTCAGGCGGGCGGAGGAGTCGTGGCCGATTCGGTCCCCCAATTGGAATACCTCGAAACTCTGAACAAGGCCCGGGCGCTGGTGAACGCGCTCGAAATGGCGGAGCATCCCGATGAATAACCGGGCTGATGAATAGCCGGGCGGGGGAATAAAGGGCCGGTTGACCGGCCAGGCACACATTTATGATTCTGCTGATCGACAACTACGATTCGTTCACCTACAACCTGGCGCAGTTTTTCGGCCAATTGGGCGAGACGCTCGACGTTCGCCGCAACGATAAAATCGATATCGAGGAAATCGAACGATTGAAACCGGATCGGATCGTTATTTCACCCGGGCCGGGCATTCCCCGCCGCGCCGGCATAACGATTCCCGTGATTCGCCAGTTTTCCGGCCGCATCCCTATTTTGGGCGTCTGTTTGGGCCATCAGGCCATCGGCGAGGCGTTCGGGGGCCGCGTGATCCGCGCCCGGGAACTCATGCACGGCAAAACGAGCCAGATCCAACATGATGGAAAGACGATTTTCCGCGACCTGCCGCAAGGGTTCACCGCGACCCGATATCATTCGCTGATCGTCGAGCGCCAGAACTTGCCGAAAGTCCTCGAGATTTCGGCCGAGACCGAGGACGGCACGATCATGGGACTTCGCCATCGGGAAATGAACGTGGAAGGCGTGCAATTCCACCCCGAATCGGTGCTCACTGAAGTGGGCCTGCAACTGCTCCGCAATTTCCTCACGCTCTAGCCGTCGGCTGAACGCATTTCCAGGCATGGTCATTCCGAAAAGCCTCGCGGGCGGCGAGGAATCCGTTTTTTGAACGGGGAAAACATCCGATTCCACGCGCCAACATCGGGGCCTGAATGACGTATCCTGCCGCGGGCGATCCGCACGATGATGGAAACGGCGTCTCCGGCTGACTATCCCTTGCCTGCCGCCGCCAACGGGCCAACGGGGCTACGTTCACCTCTCGCGCAGAAGCGTTCCAAGGCTTGGTTGGGCAGGCCGTAGCAGCCGCGCAAGGGTTCTGGTAGCATTCTTTCATGGTATTTCATGTGACCTTAACAAAGGCCGAGGATGGCTGGATCGTTGCTGAGTGTCCGGCTCTACCGGGGTGCGTCTCTCAAGGCAGGGACGAACAGGAGGCCCTAAGCAATGCCCGGGAGGCTATCGCGGCATGGCTCTGGGCCGAAGACCGCAAGGCCGCCGCGGCGATCGCCAAGGCCGGCGAACCGGAAATTCTCGTCACCGTATAGCACGGTGGCACGCCTCGGCAACATCTCAGGAAAGCAAGCCGCAGCGGCGTTTGAAAGGGCCGGGTGGGTACGCGCCGGCCAGGTCGGAAGTCATGTCGTCATGGTAAAGACAGGACTGCGGGTCAACCTCTCAATCCCCCAGCACAAAGAGATTTCCATCGGCACGCTCCGGGCGCTGATCCGCCACGCCGGACTGACGGTCGAACAATTCATCGACCTGCTGTAGCTTTCCTGCGGTGCTGTTTGACGCCACGAAAGAGCGTCGAATTCCGCAAAGGCATGCCTGGCCTGCTACTGGGTTGACTACCCCTTGCCTGCCGCCGCCAACGGGGCTACGATGCCAAAGCGCGCCAGGCAATTCACTCCGTCATCCTGCGAGGCATTCATGTCGACATGGAAGAAACCGGTGGGCATCGCCGCAGCCGTCGTCGTGGCGCTGCTCCTGATCCTGATCATCACGCCGTTTTTCATCAACGCCGATACGTTTCGCCCGCAGATCGAGCAGGCGCTCTCCCACATGCTGGGCCGAAAGGTCGAAATCGGCCATTTGCGCGTTTCCTTGCTCCAGGGCAGCCTGGTCGCCAACCAGATTTCGATTGCCGACGATCCCGCCTACAGCCATGAACCGTTTCTGACCGCCAGGTCGCTAGCGGTCGGCGTCGATTTGATGCCGCTGCTCTTCTCGCACGCCCTGAAGGTGCATTCGTTCACGTTCGACGGCCCGCACATTCAGCTGCTTCGCGACGCGCGCGGCGACTGGAATTTCGCCTCGCTCGGCGGGAAAAATACGGCCAATTCCCCGCCGGCCGGCCCGTCCGCCATCGGGAACATATCGATCGACCGGCTCGCCGTGACCGGCGGCACGATCGCTTTCGGCCGCGCGGGCGAGCCGACCCGCCAAGCCTACGACGACGTGAACATCACCGCGCGGAACGTCTCGACGACCCGCGCTTTTCCGTTGCAATTCGACGCGAAAACGCCCGGCGGCGGCAGTTTGCATCTGCAGGCGAACGCCGGGCCGCTCGAAAACGTTTCCGCCAACTATCTGCCTTTCCAGGGACAGCTGAGCGTCAACAACGTGCCCGCCCCCGACGTGCAGAACCTGCTGGCCGTCCTGGGCTATTCCCTTCCCCAGGGCTCCTCGCTCCAGGCCGGAACCATCCAGGCCAATCTCCAATTCGACGGGCCGCTCGACCGCCTGGTGACTTCGGGCCCGGTCAAGCTTTCCAATGTTCGTCTGGCGGGATTCAGCCTGCCAGCGAAGCTCGCCGGCGCCCTGGGCCAGCCGGGAGCGGCGACGGGCAACGATACGGTCATTCAGCTCGCCAGTTCCAACGTGCGTTATTCCTCCGACGGCGTGCGCGCCGAGGATCTGAAGATCATGATCCAGACGCTTGGAACGCTGACCGGTTCGGGCACGGTGGGCGCCGACAACAGCTTAAATTTTCATCTGGTGGTGAATCTGGCGGCATCGAGTCCTCTGGCCCAGCTGGTCAAGGTTCCGATGCTTTCGCAGGGCGGCGGCGGGCTCCCATTCCACATCGCGGGAACAACCTCGCATCCGGTCGTCGTGCCGGACATGAAAGGGATCGCCGGCACCCTCATCAAGACGCTCGCCGGTTCGAGCCGGAAGCAACAGCAAGGCGGAATCGGCGGCATCCTCGGCGGCCTGCTCGGGAAGAAAACGCCCTGATCGCCCGGAGCCTCCGGCGGCGCGATTTCACCGCCTGAGTGGCCCTTGTTTTTCTCCTGTAGCACTCGGCAACCTATTGCAAAAGTGGCGCGCCGCCCTGCCGACCGGGATGTATACTGCCCTTGAGCAAGGAATTCTCCGGCGGAACCGTTCGCTTCCCCCTCCGCCCGCTTCCCCGTTGTGTCCCACATGAGGAGGACCTATGTGGTCGGGCAGGCAAAAGGTCACCATCGACGGCAACGAAGCCGCCGCTTATGTCGCCTATCACACCAGCGAGGTGATTGCCATCTATCCCATTACGCCGGCATCGCCCATGGGCGAACTCGCCGACGAGTGGGCGGCCAAGGGGAAGGAAAATATCTGGGGAACCGTGCCGGAAGTGATCGAGATGCAGAGCGAAGCCGGCGCGGCGGGCGCCCTGCACGGCGCCATTCAAGCCGGCACGTTGGGATCGACGTTCACCGCCTCGCAGGGCCTGCTCCTGATGATCCCCAACCTGTACAAGATCGCCGGCGAACTGACGCCGACGGTGATTCACGTGGCGTCGCGGACGGTCGCCACGCACGCCCTTTCGATTTTCGGCGATCACAGCGACGTGATGGCCTGCCGGATGACGGGCTGGGCGATTCTCGCCTCGAATTCGGTGCAGGAAGCGATGGATCTGGCGCTGGTGGCGTGGGCCGCCAGCCTCGCCTCACGCGTTCCGTTCCTGCATTTCTTCGACGGTTTTCGGACCTCGCATGAAGTCGCCAAGGTGGAACGGCTCGCGATCGACGATCTGCGCGCAATGATCGACGCCGAGCCGGTGCGCGCTCATCGCGCCCGCGCCCTCTCGCCCGAGCGGCCCGTTTTGCGCGGCAGCGCGCAAAACCCGGACGTGTTTTTCCAGGCCCGCGAGGCGGTCAATCCCTTCTATCTGCGCTGTCCGGCCGTTGTGGAGGAGCAGATGGAGAAATTCGCCCGCTTGACCGGGCGCCGCTACAAGCTCTTCGACTATGCGGGTGCTCCCGACGCCGAGCGGGTCATCGCGATCATGGGTTCCGGGGCGGAGACGGTGGAAGAAACCGCCCGCCACCTCGCCGCGCGCGGCGAGAAGGTGGGTTTGGTGAAGGTAAGGCTCTACCGGCCGTTTTCCGTCGAGGCCTTCGTCCGCAGTTTGCCGCCGACGGTCAAGGCGATTGCGGCTCTCGATCGCACCAAAGAGCCCGGGGCGACGGGCGAGCCGCTCTACGGCGACGTGGTGGCCGCGGTCAACCAGGCGCTCGCCGATGGCAGCGCGGGCTTTGCCCCGGGACTCCGGATCGTGGGCGGCCGCTACGGGCTTTCCTCGAAGGAATTCACGCCGGCCATGGTCAAGGCGGTCTTCGACGAGCTTGCCCGCCCGAAACCTCGCCACAATTTCACCGTGGGAATCCGCGACGATGTCACCCACGCCAGCCTCGACTTCGATCCGGAATTTTCCATCGAAGACCCCGGCACGGTTCGGGCGGTTTTCTTCGGGCTGGGCTCGGACGGCACCGTGGGCGCGAACAAGAATTCGATCAAGATCATCGGCGAAGGCACCGACCTTTACGCGCAGGGATATTTTGTCTACGACTCGAAAAAAGCCGGCGCCATGACCATCTCGCACCTGCGTTTCGGGCCGCGGCCGATCCATTCCCCCTACCTGATCTCCCAGGCCAGTTTCGTTGCCTGCCACCAATTCTCGTTTCTCGACCGGATGGAGATCCTCAAGCTCGCGCAGCCGGGCGCCACGTTTCTGCTGAACAGCCCCTATGGGCCGGCCGACGTCTGGGAACACCTGCCTGTCCCCGTGCAGCAGGAGATTCTCGACAAGCGGCTACGTCTTTACGTGATCGACGCCGACTCAGTCGCTCAGGCGACGGGAATGGGCCGGCGGATCAATACCATCATGCAGACCTGCTTTTTCGCCTTAAGCGGGGTTTTGCCGCGCGCGGACGCGATTGAGGCCATCAAAGCGGCCATTCGCAAGACCTATGGCAAACGCGGCGATGCGGTGGTGGAGATGAACTTCGCCGCCGTCGATCAGACGATCGAGCGCCTCTACGAAGTCGATGTCCCCGCTCAAGTGACCGGCCACATCGCCATGCGGCCGCCCGTAGCGGCTTCCGCGCCCGAATTCGTGCAGAAGGTTACGGCACGCATGCTCGCGGGCGAAGGGGATCTGCTGCCCGTCAGCGCCTTGCCAGTCGATGGAACCTTCCCGACGGGAACGGCGCGATGGGAGAAACGCAATCTCGCCCTGGAAATTCCCGTCTGGGATGAACCGCTGTGCATTCAGTGCGGCAAGTGCGTCCTGGTCTGCCCGCACTCGGTGATTCGCGCCAAGATTTACGAACCGGAGGCCTTGGCGGCCGCGCCGGCCGGGTTCAAATCGGCCAAGCCGTGGTGGAAGGAATACGACCAGCTGCGCTACACGCTGCAGGTGTCGCCGGAGGATTGCACCGGCTGCGGGCTGTGCGTCGAGATCTGCCCGGCCAAGAGCAAATCCGAAGTGAAGCACAAGGCCATCAATATGACGCCCCAGCCCCCGCTGCGGGAACAGGAAGCAGCGAATTGGGAATTTTTCCTGAACCTGCCCGAGATGGAACTCGACACGCTCCATACGAGCCAGGTGAAAGACGCCCAGCTGCTCGAACCCCTGTTCGAGTTTTCCGGCGCCTGCGCCGGCTGCGGGGAAACGCCCTACATTCGACTGGTCACTCAACTGTTCGGGGATCGCGCGGTGATCGCCAACGCCACCGGCTGCTCGTCGATATACGGCGGCAATCTCCCGACAACCCCTTACACAACCAATGCGCAAGGATACGGACCGGCATGGTCGAATTCCCTGTTCGAAGATGACGCCGAATTCGGCCTCGGTATCCGCCTGGCTCTCGACCAGCAGACCGGTTACGCCCGCCGGCTGCTCGGGCAGCTCGCGCCGGCGATTGGCGAGCGCCTGGTCGACACATTGCTCCGGGCCGACCAGTCCGGCCAGGCCGGGATTCGCGAGCAGCGCCGGCGCATCCAGCTGTTGCGCGACCGCCTGGCCACAATCGAGGGCCGCGAGGCGATGGACCTGCTGGCGGTGAGCGATTCGCTGGTTCGCAAGAGCGTGTGGATTATCGGCGGCGACGGCTGGGCCTACGACATCGGCTTTGGCGGCCTCGACCACGTTCTCGCCTCGGGCTACAACGTGAACATCCTGGTGCTCGACACCGAGGTGTACTCGAATACCGGCGGCCAACGCTCGAAGGCGACGCCTCGCGGGGCGGTGGCGCGATTTGCCTTTGCCGGCAAAACGACTCCCAAGAAGGATCTGGCCCTGATGGCCATGAGTTACGGCAACGTCTACGTGGCCCGCGTGGCCATGGGCGGCGGAGACACGCAAACCTTGAAAGCGATGACCGAAGCCGAAGCCTTCGACGGACCCTCGATCATCATCGCCTTCAGCCCCTGCATCGCGCACGGCTACGACCTCAAGTTCGGAATGCAGCAACAGAAAATCGCCGTGCAATCGGGCTATTGGCCCCTCTTCCGCTACAATCCCGCACTGATTGGCCAGGGCAAAAATCCTCTCCAGCTGGACTCGCGCGCGCCGGATGTTCCGCTGAAAAAATACATGTACAACGAGACGCGGTTCACCATGCTGGCAAACAGCGAGCCGGCAATCGCACGCAACCTGTTGCAGCTGGCGCAGCACGACGTCGATTCCCGCTGGAAACTCTATGCGGCGCTCGCTTCGCTGCCGGCCAACGACGGCGACCAGAATCCCCCCTCGCCCCCGGCGTCGGCCGACGCGGAGAAGGGCGAGGAAAAGGAGAAAGAGTCATGATCGATCTAGGGTCATCCTACCTGGGCATCGCTTTGAAGAACCCGGTTGTCGTCTCCGCGTCGCCCTTGCAGAAAGAGATCGATAACATTCGCCGGATGGAAGATGCCGGAGCCGGCGCCATCGTCATGCATTCCCTCTTCGAGGAGCAGATTCGCCTCGAAGGCCGCGAACTCGACCGCTGGCTCGAGCAAGGCACGGAAAGTTACGCCGAGTCGCTTCGCTACCTGCCGGACCTGGAAAATTACAATTTGGGGCCGGAGGGTTATCTCGAGCACCTCACCCGGGCCAAGGCTTCCGTCCACATCCCGATCATCGGCAGCCTGAACGGTGTTTCCAAGGGAGGCTGGACCCACTACGCGCACATGATGGAACAGGCCGGCGCCGACGCCATCGAGTTGAATCTGTACGAAGTGCCGACCGACCCGAACACCACCGGCGACCAGATCGAGCAGCGCTACTGCGATCTGGTCGCCCAGGTGCGAGGATCGGTGCATGTTCCGCTGGCGGTGAAAATCGGTCCGGCGTTCAGTTCCATGGCGAATATGGCCCGGAAATTGGATGGCTCCGGCGCCAATGGCCTGGTCCTCTTCAACCGTTTTTACCAGCCGGATCTGGACCTGGAGGTGCTCGAGGTGGTGCCGACGCTCAGCCTGAGCCGTTCGGAGGAACTGCTTCCGCGGCTGAGCTGGGTGGCGATTCTCTATGGTCACGTCTCGGCCGATATGGCCGTCACGGGCGGCGTGCATACGGGCGCCGACGTTCTGAAATGCATGATGGCCGGGGCGCGAGTGGCGATGATGACCTCGGCTCTGCTGCACAGCGGAATCGGCCATATCGAGCAGGTGCTGGCGCAGGTGCAATCCTGGATGGAAGAGCATGAATACGAATCGATCCGCCAGATGCAAGGAAGCATGTCGCGCCGCTCGGTCCCCGACCCCGCGGCCTACGAACGCGCCAACTACATGCAGGTCCTCAGCTCCTACGCCCTCAAGGGCGGCCGGGCAAGCTAGGCTCCCGAAACTTGGCGGGCGCGAATCGAGAGAAACCAATCCGCATGCGATTCCGCCCTCTTTGACGCTATGCTAGTGGCATGAAGAACGTTCGCGAACGCATTCGGATGCTCGAACGGGAAGAGGTTTCGCCCGAAATCGGCGAAATGTACGATCAGCTGCTCGCGCAGCGGGGCGTCGTTCCCAACATGTTCAAGACGCTGGCGCATACGCCCGCGCTGGCCGCCGGCGTGGCGGCTTTCCTGAAGCCGCTGATGGCCGATGGGGCGCTGGCCGGCTGGTACAAGGAACTGGTCGCGACGCGCGTGGCGCTGCTGAACCAGTGCGACTATTGAATGTCCGCACACTCTGCTTTGGCAAAGCAGAAAGGCGCAACCGACCGGCAGGTCGAGGCCGTGAAGGATTTCGAGAACGGGCCGTTCACGGAAACCGAGAAAGTGGGCTTGCGTTACGCCGACCGCCTTCACCGTTCCCCGCTCGAAATCGACGACGCTTTCTACGCCGAAGCGCGGAAGGTTTTCGGCGACCGGCAGATCATCGAATTGACAGCCGTCGCGGCCGCCTTCGAGTATTTCACCCGTTTCGTCGATGCCCTGCGGATTCCCACCACGCCGCTCGCTCCGGCCAAATAATCCCGCCGCGCGGCGCGCACCGAGCCGTTAGCTCGAAACGGGCCGCGATGGCCCTTCGGCGACGGCGAGGAAACGGACCAGCGATTCGAGCTTGCCCGCCGCGGCTCCCGAATCGATCGATTGCGCGGCCGCGGCCGCGCCCTCCCGAAACCCCTCGGCTCGGCCGGCGGCCACCAGGGCCGCCGACGCATTGGCCAGGACGGCGTAGCGCAACGCACCATCCTCGCCCCCTAGAATGCGCCCGATGATCTCGGCGTTTTGAGCCGCGTCGCCGCCTCCCAGCTCGGTGAGCGGCATGCGCCGCAAACCAAAATCCTCGGGCGTCACCTCGTAGCAGCGCACGCTTCCGGCGGAAAGTTCGGCGACGAATGTCGCACCCGAGATGGAGATTTCATCGAGTCCGTCGCGCCCGTGGACGGCGAACGCGCGGCTGACGCCCAACTCACCCAGGGCTTGGGCGACGCGCTCGGCATACTCGGCCGAGAATACGCCGGCGATCTGGGCCGAGGCGCCGGCCGGATTGGTGAGCGGCCCCAGAAGATTGAAAACGGTGCGAAGTTTCAGCTCGCGGCGGGCGCGCATCGCGTGTCTGGTTGCCGGGTGAACGGCGGGGGCGTACAGGAATCCGATACCGATCTGCTCGATGGCCCGCCCGGCCTGCTGGGTGGCATATTCGGGATCGATGCCGAGCGCCTCGAGGACGTCAGCCGAGCCGCAGCGCGAGCTGATCGAGCGGTTGCCATGTTTGGCGACGCGCACGCCGGCCCCGGCGATGACGAATGCCGCCGCCGTGGAGATGTTGAACGTGCCGGAGCCGTCCCCGCCCGTGCCGCAGGTGTCCACGAGCGGCCCGGCCGTCCGGTGGCCAGCCGGAAAGACTGGGCGGGCGTTGGCCCGCATGGCGCGCGCGAAGCCGACCATCTCGGCAACGGTCTCGCCCTTGAGCCGCAGCGCGACCAGCAGCCCGGCGATCTGGGCATCGGTTGCGCGGCCGGCCAGAATCTCTCCCATGACGGATTCGGCCTGGGCCGCATCGAGCTCGCCGCCGGTGGCCAGCCGCTCGAGTGCGTCGCTTAGCTGCATCGATTCCGTCCGTGGATGTCTTGCCGATCGCTGGCGTTACGGTTACACTGTCGCATTCTACATAGGATTCTAGCATCGCCCGGTTGCCATGAAGATTCACGAATATCAGGCCAAGCAAATCCTCTCCCGTCACGGCGTCGCGATTCCCCGCGGGCAACTGGCCACCACCCCCGATCAAGCGCGCACCGTTGCCGAGCGCCTGGGCACTTCCACGGTCGTGGTGAAGGCCCAGGTTCATGCCGGCGGCCGCGGCAAAGGCGGCGGCGTGAAACTGGCGCGGTCGCCCGAAGAGGCCGAGCGCGTCGCCAGCGAGATCCTCGGCAAACGGCTCGTTACGCCGCAGACCGGCGCGGAAGGACGGCTCGTCCGGAAGGTGCTGGTCGAAGAGGGGCTGGAAATTCGCCGAGAAATCTACCTGGGGCTGCTGGTGGACCGCGTCGTGGCGGCGCCGGTGCTGATGGCCAGCGCCGCGGGGGGCATGGAAATCGAGGAAGTGGCCAAGGAAAAGCCCGAAGCGATCCTTCGCGAGAGGCTTACTCCCGGTTTCGGCCTGGAGGCCTTTCAGGCGCGCAAAGTGGCCTTTGCCCTGGGTCTGGCGCCGGAACTGGTTGGGCAAGCGGTGAAGCTGCTGGGCGGCGTGCATCGCGCCTTCGTCGATACCGATGCGTCGCTGGTGGAAATCAATCCCTGCATCGTCACCGGCGACGGACGTCTGGTGGCGCTCGACGCGAAAATGAATTTCGACGATAACGCCCTCTACCGCCATCCGGAACTGGCCGAATTGCGCGACCTCGACGAGGAAGCGCCCCTGGAAGTCGAGGCCTCCCGGTACAAACTGAACTACATCAAACTCGATGGCAACGTCGGCTGCATGGTCAACGGCGCCGGTCTCGCCATGGGCACCATGGATATCATCAAGCTTTCCGGCGGCAGCCCCGCCAATTTCCTGGACGTCGGCGGCGGCGCCTCGGCCGAACAGGTGAAAAACGCCTTTCGCATTCTGACGAGCGACCCGAGCGTTCGAGCCGTTTTCATCAATATTTTCGGCGGCATTCTGCGCTGCGACGTATTGGCCAGCGGCGTCGTGCAAGCGGCCCGCGAACTCGACCTCCGCGTGCCGGTCGTCGTGCGGATGGAGGGCACCAACGTCGAGCGGGGCCGCGAAATTTTGCGCGAGTCGGGACTCAACTTTACCGTTGCCACCGACATGAAGGACGGGGCCCAAAAGGCGGTGAAGCTGGCAAGCCCCTAGCGCACACCCCGGCCCAGCCGGGCCCCCGGAACCTGGAAAATCGAGGGCCGCGGGGTGTTCGCGCCGCTGGCGAAAATCTTATGAGCGTTCTCATCGACAAAAATACGCGCGTCATCGTCCAGGGCTTTACGGGCCGGGAAGGCACCTTTCACGCGCAGCAGATGATCGAATACGGCTCGAGCGTCGTCGGCGGCATCACGCCCGGCAAAGGCGGCACGCGGCATCTCGACCGGCCCGTATTCAACACCGTAGCCGATGCGGTTCGCGAAACCGGCGCCAACGCCTCGATTATTTTCGTGCCGCCGGCCTTCGCCGCCGATGCCGTGCTCGAAGCCATCGAGAGCGGCCTGCCTTTGGTCGTCTGCATCACCGAGGGCATCCCCACGCTCGACATGGTCCGCGTCAACGCCGCCTTGCGCGCCAGCCGCACCCGCCTGATCGGGCCCAACTGTCCCGGCATCATCTCTCCAGGCCGATGCAAAATGGGAATCATGCCCGGCCGCATTCACCGTCCCGGGCACGTCGGCCTGGTCAGCCGAAGCGGCACGCTGACCTACGAAGCCGTTCATCAACTGACCCAGCTCGAAATCGGGCAGTCCACCTGCATCGGAATCGGCGGCGATCCGATCATTGGAACCAATTTCCTCGAGGCCATCCGCCTCTTCAACGACGACGCCGAAACCAGGGCGATTCTGATGATTGGCGAAATCGGCGGCAACGCCGAAGAGGTCGCCGCCCAGTTCGTGCGCGAGCATGTCCGCAAGCCTGTCATCGGATTTATTGCCGGACAAACGGCGCCTCCGGGACGCCGCATGGGCCACGCCGGCGCCATCATCACCGGCGGGCAGGGCACGGCAAAGGGAAAGTACGCGGCGATGGAAGCCGCCGGGATCCTCACCGTTCAGAGTCCGGCCGAAATCGGGCAGACGGTAGCCCGCGCGCTGGGCCAGGCCGCCAGGCAATCCTAGCGAGAAAAGATATTCCGGTCCGCCAATCGAGAAGGAGCGCAACCAACCGTGGCTAGAGAACGCACGCTCGCAATCATCAAACCCGACGCCGTGAGCCGTGGGCTCACCGGCGAGATCCTCTCCCGCATCCACCAAGCCGGCTTCGAGATCGTCGCCATCGAGTCGCTGCGCCTGACCAAGGCGGAAGCCGAGGGCTTCTACGCGGTCCATCGCGCCAGACCGTTTTTCGACGAGCTCACTACGTTCATGAGTTCGGGCAAGGTGGTCGTCCTGGCGCTCGAGGCCGAAAACGCCATCGCCCGCTGGCGCGAACTGATGGGAGCCACCGACCCCGCCAAAGCGGCCCCGGACACCTTGCGCCGCCTCTTCGGCTCCAGCATCCAGAACAACTGCACGCATGGTTCCGATGCCCCGGAAACCGCGGCCTTCGAGATTTCCTATTTCTTTTCCGGGCGCAAGCTCGTCTAGATTGGTCGACGAAGTGGTTCCCGGGGCCGGTTGCGCACCGGACGATTCCCTACGATTTTTGAAGGCAGGCGATCAGGGCGGGCACGATCTCGAACAGATCGCCGACGACGCCGTAATCGGCGATCTCGAAGATGGGGGCGTTCCGGTCCTTGTTGACGGCAACGACGGTGCGCGAGCCCTTCATCCCGACAACGTGCTGGATGGCCCCGCTGATACCGAGCGCGAGATAAAGTTTCGGAGCCACGGTTTGCCCGGAGCTGCCGATCTGGCGGTCCATCGGCAGCCAGCCTTCGTCACAGATCGGGCGCGACGCGGCGATTTCCCCGCCGAGCAGCTTCGCCAACTCCTCGGCGAGCGGGATGTTGGCCTGCTCTTTGATGCCCCGGCCGACGGAAACGATGATCGGAGCCTGGGTGAGATCGACGGCCTGCTTGGCCTCGCGAAACAGCTCGAGCGGCCGGGTGCGAATCTGCTCCGGTTTTAGGTCGACTTCGATTTTCCGGACCGGCGCCTGGCCGGCTTCGCGCGAGGCGACCTGATCGGAGCGGAACGCGCCAGCCTGGAAGGAAGCGAACCAGGGCGCAGGACCGGCGAAGGTGACATCGGCGTTGGCGCGGCCCTGAAACATCTGCCGGACGAGTACGATCCGGCCTTCTTCCCACCGGTAACCCACGCAGTCTCCGACAAAACCCTTACCGAGCGACGCGGCCAGCTTCGGCGCGAAGTCGCGGACCTGATAGGTGTGCGGCAGCAGCACGAGGTCGGGCGAGGTCTGCTCGATCAAGCGGCGCAAAGCGATGGAGAAACCGTCGGCGGTGTAGGGCTCGAGCAGGGGATGATCGAGCAGCAGGACTTCGCCGAGGCGCTTGGCGGCCAATTCATCCGCCAACCCGGCGACTTGGCTTCCGGCCAGGACGGCGCACAACTCGGCCGACGTCTTTTCGGCCAGCTGCTGAGCGGCCACCAGCGTTTCCCAGGAGACGGGATTCCATTTTCCCTGGCGCTGTTCGGCTACTGCGAAAATTTTCATCGTTCCCTTCGGTTCCTTTCGCTCGCGCGGCGGCTAGGACAAGACGCGCGCTTCGTGCCGCAGCTTTTCAATCAGCGCGGCGGCGACATCCTTGGCCGAGCCGTCGAGAAATTCCGTTTTCTTGGTTTTTTGAGGGACGTAGACGCGCTCGATCTTTTGCGTCGGCGCGTCGGCAAGACCCAGGCTGGCCCGCTCGACCGATCGAATCTCCTTTTTCTTGGCCGCCATGATGCCCTTCAGGGTGGCGTAGCGGGGCTTGTTGATCCCGGACTGGATACTGAGAACGGCGGGAAGCGGAATTTCCATCGACTGGAACCAGCCCGCCTCGAGTTCCCGCTTTAATTTGAGCATGCCGTCCGACGCCTCGATCTGCATGATGATGGTGGCGTGCGGCAAGCCCAGCAGCTCGGCCAGGAGCACGCCGGTCTGGCCGAAGCCGTGGTCGTCGCTTTGCAGCCCGGTGAGGATCAGGTCGAGCGATTCCTCCTTGAGCACCGCGGCCAGCGAGCGGGCCGCAGTGAGCGGGTCGAGCTGGTGGAAACCGGCGTCAACGACGTGGATCGCGCGGTCGGCGCCCTTGGCCAAGGCCTCCTTGATCGTTTGTTTGGCGCGCTCGGGGCCGAGCGAGGCGGCGACGACTTCTCCACCGTGCTTTTCCTTCAAGCGCAGGGCTTCCTCGAGCGCGTAGCCGTCCGGCTCATTCATTTCGAATCCAATGTCGGATTCGCGAATCCACACCGCCGGCTCGGCGATCGCCAAGGGGGCGTCGCGGGTGGGAACCTGTTTGATGCAAACACCGATTTTCAAGAAAATCTCCTCAAAACGGGGCCGCGCCCTAGCGGCCTTCCCAACGTTTGAACAGCAGGGCGGCGTTGGTGCCGCCGAATCCGAAGGAGTTCGAAAGGGCGTAGCGAAACTCGACGCGGCGAGCTTGGTTCGGCACGTAGTCGAGATCGCATGCCGGATCGGGATGCTCGTAGTTGATGGTCGGCGGCACGATCTGGTCGCGCAGGGCGAGAACTCCGATTCCCGCCTCCAGGCCGCCGGCGCCGCCGAGCAGATGCCCGGTCATCGATTTTGTGGAGCTGATCGGAATTTTCCTGGCGCGTTCGCCGAACACGCGCTTGATGGCGGTCGTCTCGGTGGCGTCGCCGATCGGAGTCGAGGTGCCGTGGGCGTTGATGTAACCGACTTCGTCGGCATGAATCGCGGCGTTCTCGATGGCGAGCTTCATCACGCGGTAGGCGCCGTCGCCCTGCTTGGCGGGCTGGGTGATGTGGTAGGCGTCGCCGCTCATGCCGTAGCCGACGATTTCCGCCAGGATGGTGGCGCCTCGCCGCTCGGCGTGCTCGAGCGATTCCAGCACGAGAACGCCCGCGCCTTCGCCGACGACGAAGCCGTCGCGCTCGGCGTCGAAGGGACGGCTGGCGCGCTGCGGCTCGTCGTTTCGAGTCGATAGCGCGCGCATGGCGCTGAAGCCGCCGATGCACATCGGGGTGATGGCCCCCTCCGAGCCGCCGCAGATCATGACCTCGGCGTCGGAGCGGGCAATGATGCGGAAGCTGTCGCCGACGGCGTGCGCCGAAGCCGAGCAGGCGGTCGCGGTGGCCGAATTCGGGCCGCGGGCGCCGTAGCGAATCGATACGTATCCGGATGCGAGGTTGATGATGGCGGAGGGAATGAAAAAGGGGCTGATTCTACCCGGCCCGCCGGCCAGGAGCTTGGAGTGCTCGCGCTCGATGACGTCGAACCCCCCGATCCCGGAACCGATGTACACCCCGGTGCGGTCGGCGATTTCCGGGGTGATTTCCAGGGCCGTCATTTGCATCGCGTCGGCGGCGGCCGCGATGGCGAGCTGAATGAAGCGGCCCATCTTTTTCAGCTCTTTTTTCTCGACCCAGCGCGAGGGATCGAAGCCGGGGACTTCGCCGGCGATTTGGCTGTCATGACCGGTGGGATCGAAGAGCGAGACACGGCGAATGCCGCTTTTGCCCGCGAGCAGGTTCGGCCACACCTCGGAGGTGCCGATACCGCAGGCGCAGACCAGTCCCACGCCGGTGACGACCACGCGACGGTTCAAAGCGTATTCCCCCTGCGTTCGGAGAAAGGATACTGCGGAAAAACCGCAGACAACCTATTTCTTGGCCTGGGAATGTTTATCGATGTAACTGATCGCGTCCTGGACGGTTGCGATCTTTTCGGCATCCTCATCGGGAATTTCGATCCCGAACGCTTCTTCAAACGCCATTACCAGCTCGACCGTATCGAGTGAATCGGCGCCTAGATCGTCCACGAAAGAGGCGGTGGGCGTCACTTCCGCCTCGTCGACACCGAGCTGCTCGACGATTATCTGCTTCACACGTTCCTCGACGCTGGCCATGCTCTTGGTTCCTCCGCTCGGCTCGGCTTTCTGACTGCGGGGCACGGGAGAAGTTCGCCACACCTGGTGGATTGTCCTCCGCCCATCAAACCCGCCCATTCTAGTCACCACCTCCGAACTGGTCAACCTCGGCGGCGCGACCGGCCTCCGTAGGGCGCCCGGCCGGGCACCCGCCGGAGAACCCCGTTCAGTCCCGGGGTCCCGGATTCGGGCGGCCTGGTTGGCGCCAGCGTGGCCGGGCGGGTGTTGTAGCAAGGTAAAAATGTCACCCCTAACAGCCGAGTGAAAATGTCACCCCCTCGTTATTTTTTTAGAGGGCCTCGATCTGCAATTTTGTGTCGCCGTGGTAGACGGCGAC
>Ga0307373_10007040_pt1 | contig 17674 bp, 19 predicted proteins | sample OX2MG_FD_202534 | JGI IMG/M metagenome (GOLD analysis project Ga0307373, IMG submission 202534) | Soil microbial communities from Risofladan, Vaasa, Finland - OX-2 | ecosystem: Environmental > Terrestrial > Soil > Coastal area > Acid sulfate soil | place: Finland: Risofladan, Vaasa | collected... | reverse complement strand
TCGGGGAAACGCAAGGGCAGGTCGTGGTCGCCCTTGGTCCAGTAGTCGGCCGGATCCGAGGATACGGGCAGGCCCGGGTCGGCGTTCACCGCCGGGGCTTCGAGGTTCAAGAGCTTGACCTCGTCCTCGAAGGTGAGCTTCCGTGCTTCGACATAACCACGGTTGGCGGTGAAGATCTTGTGCGACGGCGTGCAGCGGAGTTCGACGCCGTTGTCCAGCCGGAGGCGCACGATGTCGTTGAAGCCGGTGATCATGAATGCCTCGGGCGAGGTGACCAGCATCTGCTCCGATGGCTCATCCGGGTTGGTGGCGTCATGGGTGTAGATACCGAAGGACTCACCACTGTTGGCCCGCTCCAGCAGCTCGGAGAAGGGGATCAATCCCTTGTCGGTGTGCACCTTGGCCGAACCGGGAAAGCATGGGTTACTGCCGTTGATCTTCCCCGCCAACGGCGCCGTGTGCCAGCGGTTGATGGTGGTGTCGTACTGCAATCCCGGGTCCGCGCACTCCCAGGCGGAGTGGGCGATCTGCCGGAAGAGGTCGCGGGCGGGCACGGTGCGTATCACCGAGCCGTCGGTGCGGGCGATCAGGTCCCAATCCCCCCCGTCGATCACCGCCTCCATGAATTCGTCGGTGACCCGCACCGAGTTGTTGGCGTTCTGGTACTGCGTCGAGTGGCTGTCCGCCCCGTCGAGGTCCATGTCGAACCCGGCGTCGCGTAGGACGCGCGCCTTGCGCTCCTCGATGGCCTTGCACCAGATGAAGTCCTCCACGTCGGGGTGGTCGACGTCGAGGATGACCATTTTGGCGGCACGGCGGGTCTTCCCACCGGACTTGATGGTCCCGGCCGACGCGTCGGCCCCGCGCATGAAGCTGACCGGGCCCGAGGCCGTCCCGCCGCCCTTGAGCAGTTCGTGCGAGGAGCGGATCTTCGAGAGGTTCACCCCGGCGCCCGAGCCGCCCTTGAAGATGACACCCTCCTCCACGTACCAGTTGAGGATGGAGTCCATCTGGTCCTCGACGGCCAGGATGAAACACGCGGAGCCCTGCTGCGATACGCCGGGCACGCCGATGTTGAACCACACCGGGGAGTTGAAGGCTGCCTTCTGGTGGATGATGAGGTGCTTGAGCTCGTGGTTGAAGATCTGGGCTTCCTCGCTGTCCACGAAGTAGCCGTCCTTCAGCCCCCAGGTGGTCAGCGTGTCGGCCACGCGGTCGGCCACCTGCTTGAGCGACCACTCGCGCTCCTCGGTGTTCAGCGTTCCCCGGAAGTACTTCTGCGCCAGGATGTTGGTGGCGTTCAGGCTCCAGAACTCGGGGACCTCGACGCCCAGCTGCTCGAAGGCCACCTTGCCGTCCCGGTAGTTCGTGATCCGGGCGTCTCGTCGCTCCCAGCGCACCTCGTCGTACGGGTGCACGCCGGCGGTGGTGAAGTGGCGCCTGATTCCTATTTCGGATCGCTGGGGGGCGATGGCCATAACGCTGGGATCCTCCTCGTTTTTTTCGGTCTGGGCCGACAGCGGCGCCAGCCCCCAAGGTGCGGAACTAACGTCTCCCGGCGTACGTCGACATCCTGTGCCTGGGGAAGGTAACTACAGCCTAACCACAAGATGTAGTGGTCGACCCGCCGGAGAGACACGAGATGCTGTGTTCATTACAGCACTGTAGTTACGTCCTTGTCAACGAAAGATTGCCCCCATCGGCGCAGGTCACGGGCCGCTCGCGATGGTTAGCGCGAGCACTCCGCCCCCCGTCGCCCGACACCCCCGGTTTCGGCCCGCCACCACCCCATGGCGCCCCCTGCGATCCCAGGTTGGCCTCTCCTTATCGGGCCGTTCGAGGCGACCCCGATACGACCCCGACACGACCCCGATACCGGATTTAGCCGTTCATCTAGCCTCCGATCATGGGCAACTTCACGGGTCACGTGGTGGCCATCGATGCGGGCACGACGGGCATCCGCGCCGTCGTCGTCGACGAGCGGGCCCAGGTGGTCGACGTCGCCTACCGGGAGCTCACGCAGTACTTCCCGCGCCCGGGGTGGGTGGAGCACGATCCGGCCGAGATCTGGGATGCGGTGTGTGCCACCCTGGCCGAGGTCGGAGGCCGCCTCGCCGATGCGGGCCGGACCGTGGCGGCCATCGGCATCACCAATCAACGCGAGACCCTGGTGGCGTTCGACCGCTCCACGGGGCGCCCCCTGCACCGGGCCATCGTGTGGCAGGACCGCCGCACCGCCGCCATCTGCGCCGAACTGGAGCGCCGGGGCCATCTCCCCATGGTGCGGGCGACCACGGGGCTGATGCTCGACCCGTATTTCACCGCCTCGAAGATCACCTGGCTCCTGCGCCACGGGGAGCTGGCCCTCGCCCCCGAGTCCGCCGACCTGGCCTTCGGGACGGTCGACAGCTGGATCCTGTGGAACCTGACCGGGGGGACGCAGGGGGGCGAGTTCGCCACGGACCCGTCCAACGCCAGCCGGACCATGCTGCTCGATACGGCCACCCTCGCCTGGTCCGACGAGCTCTGCGCGCTCTTCGGCGTGCCCCGGCACACGCTGCCCGAGATCCGGCCCTCGGCCGGGCGGTTCGGCACGACCCGCCTGCCCGACCTCGGCCCGGCCCGCGGCGTCCTCGACGGCCTCCCCGTCGCCGGCGTGCTGGGCGACCAGCAGGCCGCGCTCTTCGGGCAGTGCTGTTTCGAGCCCGGCATGGTCAAGGTGACCTACGGCACGGGCAGCTTCGTCCTGGCCCATGCCGGGGGGTCACGGCCCGCCGCCCCCGATGGGCTCACCGTCAGCGTGGCCTGGGACCTCGGCGCGCACGGGGGCGAGGGGCGGGAGGCGGTGGCGTACGCGCTCGAGGGGTCGACCTTCGTCTCGGGCGCGGCCATCCAGTGGTTGCGCGACGGCCTCGGCATCATCGACGGGGCAGCCGAGGTCGGCCCCATCGCCGAGTCGGTCGGCGACAGCGGAGGGGTGACGTTCGTGCCCGCCCTGACCGGGCTGGGCAGCCCCTGGTGGGACCCGGCGGCACGCGGCACGATCACCGGCCTCACCCGGGGCTCCGGGCGGGCCCAGATCGTCCGGGCCTGCGTCGAGGCCATGGCCTTCGCCGTGCGCGACATGACCGATGCCATGGGGGCCGCCTCGGCCTACCCCCTGTCCTCCCTGCGGGCCGACGGGGGTGCGGCCGCCATGGACCTCCTCCTCCGCCTCCAGGCCGAGCAGAGCCGGATGCCGGTGGCCCGGCCACGGTCCACCGAGTCCACCGCGTTGGGCGCCGCCACCCTGGCCGGCCTCACCGAAGGCATGTGGGGCTCGCTGGACGAGCTGGCCGGCCTCTGGCGCATGGCGGCGCAATTCGAGCCCGAGTGGCCGGCCGAGCTGACCGAGGCGCTCTACGCCGTCTGGCGCCGGGCCGTCGACCGCTCACGGGGCTGGGCCGCCCCGGAAGCCCTGGACCTGGACGGATGACCTAGACCAATGGAGAATGAATAAAACAAGGGAACCCTTGTTATAATCCCCGAAGGGAGCGAATCCCTCATTCGAGAAGGGTGGACACCATGAGCGTGGCGATCGTGACAGGTGCATCTCGTGGACTCGGGCAGGCGGTGGCCGAGGGGCTGGCCCGCGAGGGCTGGTCGCTCGTCATCGACGGCCGGCATCCGGCGGCACTCGAGGATGCGGCAGCCGAGCTGGGCCCGCTGCTGGCGCCGGGGAGGGCCGTACGGGCGGTGGCCGGCGACATCACCGACCCGTCGCACCGCCGGGCCCTCGTCGGCGCGGCGGCCGAGCTGGGCGGGCTCGACCTGCTCGTCAACAACGCCGGGACGCTCGGGGCGTCGCCCCTCCCGTCTCTGGGCGACTACCCCTTGGACGACCTGCGCGTGGCGCTCGAGGTGAACGTGGTGGCACAACTCGGCGTGGTCCAGGCCGCCCTCCCCCTCCTGACGCAGTCGCCCCATGCCCGGCTGCTCAACGTCACCTCGGACGCCGCCGTGGAGCCCTACGAGGGCTGGGGTGGCTACGGCGCCGGGAAGGCGGCGCTCGAGCACCTCGGTGCCGTGCTCGCCGTCGAGTATCCCTCCGTCGCCGTGTGGTCGGTCGACCCCGGCGATCTCCGCACGGCGATGCACCAAGAGGCGTACCCGGGCGAGGACATCTCGGACCGTCCCGAGCCGGCCTCCGCCGTGCCCGCCTTCCTGGCGCTGATCAACAGCGATCGCCCGAGCGGTCGGTACCGGGCCAGCGAGCTCGTCGACGCCGGGGTGTCGGCATGACCCCGGTCCCCACCGCGACCAGGACCGGCGCGATCGGTGCGGGCGCCGCTGCGGGTGCATGTGCGGGCGCAGGTCCAGGTGCAGTGATGACCGGTCCCCGCCCCGCGCTTCCCACCTTGCATCCTCTGTCGTTCACGCTGCCGCCCGCGCTCGAGGCGCCGTCACCGCCCGAGTCCCGTGGCATGACCCGCGATGCCGTGCGCATGCTGGTGGCGTACAAATCGGACGACACCCTGGTGCACTCCCACTTCTCCGAGCTGCCCCGGTTCTTGGACGAGGGCGACCTGGTCGTGCTCAACACCTCGGGCACGTTGGCGGCGGAGGTCGACGGGATCGGCGAGGGCGGACAGCGTGTGCAGATCCATCTCTCCACCCAACTCCCTGCCGGGTTGTGGACGGTGGAAGTGCGCAAGGGAGGAGAGGCGTTCCTCGACGCCGAGCCCGGAACGAACATCGAGCTGGCGGGCGGCGGGTGCGTCCGCCTGCTCACGCCGTACTCGGCCGGCCCGGGGGGCGCCGGCGTCCGGCTATGGGTCTCGCTGATCGACACCCCCGAGGCGCTGCACACCTACCTGGCTCGCCACGGACGTCCCATCCGCTACGGCTACGTACGCGGAGACTTTCCCCTCGCCGCCTACCAGAACGTGTACGTCACCGAGCCCGGCTCGGCCGAGATGCCCAGCGCGGGGAGGCCGTTCACCCCCGAAGTCCTCACCCGGTTGGCGGCCAAGGGCGTCGGCGTGGCACCGCTGCTCTTGCACACCGGTGTCGCCTCCCTCGAAGCGAGCGAGCCGCCCTACGCCGAGTACTTCAGGGTGTCCTCGGCCACCGCGCACCGGGTCAACGACACCCGCCGACGGGGCGGGCGGGTGCTGGCCGTCGGCACCACCGTGGTCCGGGCCCTCGAATCGGTGGTCGACGAGCACGGCCACGTGCACCCCGGTGAAGGCTGGACGCAGACCGTCGTGTCGCCGGCGCACCCCGTCCACTCCATCGACGCCTTCCTCACCGGATGGCACGAGCCCGAGGCGTCCCACCTCGCCATGCTGGAGGCCATGGCGGGACGACCGCTCCTCGAAGCCTCCTACGCGGCCGCACTCGAAGAGGGCTACCTGTGGCACGAGTTCGGCGACGTGCACCTGATCCTGCCATGACCGACTCCCCACTCGATACGTTGCCGACGACACGGCGGGCCATCCTCAACCTGCTCAAGCGCCAGGGCCCGTTGGCGGCCAACGAGGTGGCGCACGCGCTCGGCCTCACGCCGGCCGCCGTGCGGATGCAACTGGTCCGGCTCGAGGACGACGGGTTGTTGGCGCGGGACGACTCGGCACGAGACGCCGCCGGTCGAGGCCGGCCGGCGCACACCTACACGCTCACCGCCGCCGCGGAGGCCCTCTACCCCAAGCGCTACGGCGATCTCACCACCGAGCTGCTCGGCTATCTCGGGGGTCCCGATGGCGAGCAGGTGGACGAGCTGTTCGAGCGCCGCCGGCAGCGGCGGGTCGACGGCGCGCTGCCCCGCCTGGCCCCCCTCGCCTTCGACGAGCAGGTGGCCGCCCTCGCCGCCATCCTCGACGAGGACGGCTACCTGGCCGATGCGGCAAAGGAGGGGGACGGGAGCTGGCTCGTCACCGAGCACAACTGCGCCATCCTCACGGTGGCCCACGGCTTCTCCCAGGCGTGCTCGAGCGAGCTCTCGTTCATTCGCGATGCGTTGCCCGGTGCCACGGTCGAGCGGGTGGCCCATCTGATGGACGGCGCGCACGTATGTGCCTACCGCATCACTCCCGCTGCGGCACCCGCCCCCGTTACGGCGTAGTCGTCATCGGCGCGATATCGAGCACGACGGCGCCGTCGACTTCGTGGATCTCGTTGCGCAGGAGCTCGACGAGGTGCGCGCCGCCGAGCTCGATCACGAACTCGTCCACTGCGTTGCCGTCCACCCGCTCGAGAATGTGAATGGCGACGATGTCCCCACCTACAGCGCCGATGCGACTGGCCACCAGTCCCAGTGCGCCCGGGCGATCGGGCAGTGCGATGCGAACGAGGTATTGGGCCATGGCGCAGAGGCTAGGCGATCAATGTAAACAGGCTGTTTCAGCGAGCCGGTACGTATTCATCGACGTACTCACGCCCCGAGAGGCGGGCGATCTCACGCATCAACGAATCGGTGAAGGCACGGCAGTCGGTGTGGTCGTGCCCCTCGAGGGGATCGTCCGGATTCACCGGAGGCGGCATTTCCATGGGGCGGCCGAAGCGGATGATCACGTGTTTGAACGGCCGCATGATCTTCGAATTGACCGGCTGCACCTCGACCGTGCCCACCACGCCGACGGGGATGACCGGCACCCCGCACTCACGCGAGAGGCGGGTCACGCCGGTGCGCCCCTTGTGCACGTAGTCGTCGAGCGTGCGCGTCCCCTCCGGGTAGAGGCAGAGCAGGCGACCCTTCCCGAGCACCTCGGTCCGCGCCGTCTCGAGCGCCCGCTCGCTGGCGCTCCCCCCACTGCGCTGGATCGGGATCTGCCCCGCGGCCCGGAAGAACCACGCCGTCTTCTTCGAGTCGAAATACTCCGCCTTGGCCAAGAACGTCACTTTGCGCGTCACGACGAGAGGGATGAAGAACGAATCACAGAACGACTGGTGGTTGGCGGCCAGGACGGCCGGCCCCTTCTTGGGGAGGTTCTCCCGCCCCTCGACCTTGATCCGCCACAGCACGAAGAAGATCGGGCTGAGGAGTCCCTTGAGCACCCAGTACGCCACCGGTCCAAACGTAGTCCCGACCCTCCCCGTCCCGCCGGGTGCGACACGCGGCCGACCGATGTGGTGTACTGCGGGGCCGGGCCAGGGGGCCCAGGGGAGGTGGCCATCATGTCCATACAATCGAGCGTCGCCCAGCCGTTCCTGTCGGGGCTCTTCTTCGGCGAGTGCCCCCGCTGGCACGAGGGCCGGCTGTGGTACTCGGACTTCTACGACCACGGCGTCTTCTCCGTCTCACCCGAGGGGGACCGGCGCACCGAGGTCGAGTTCGAAGGTGAGCCGGCGGGTCTGGGCTGGCTACCCGATGGACGGCTCCTCATCAACTCGCGCCTCGACCGCGCCGTCATCCGGCGCGAGGCCGACGGGACGCTGGTGCGCCACGGCGAGCTGACGCCCTGGGCGAAGGGTCACGCCAACGACATGGTCGTGGCGAGCAACGGCCAGGCCTACGCGGGGAACTTCGGCTTCGAGCTCACCCAGGAGTTCGACGGCAAGGTGCGGCGCGCCAACATCGGCCCCACCTCCCTGGTGCGGGTCGATCCCGACGGGACCAGCCACGAGGCGGCCGACGATCTCGCCTTCCCCAACGGCACCGTGATCACCGCCGACGGGGCCACGCTCGTCATCGCCGAGAGCATGGGGGGCTGCCTCACCGCCTTCGACCGCAGCCCCGACGGCACCCTGTCCGGGCGCCGCCGATGGGCCGCGCTCCCCGAGGGCTTCGCACCCGACGGGATGTGCCTCTGTGCCGACAACACCATCTGGGTGGCCAACGCGCTCGGGGCCGAGTTCGCGCGGGTGGCCGAAGGAGGCGACATCCTCGAGCGGATCAGCACGGCGACCGGTCTCGGCAGCTTCGCCTGCATGCTCGGCGACGAGGACCGCACGACGCTCTACATGGTCACGGCCGCAACCAGTGATCAGGTGAAAGCCCAGGAGAAGCGCACGGGCTGTATCGAGACGGCGCGCACGACCGTCCCGGGGGCGGGACTGCCGTAGGCCTCAGCCCAGCTTGGTCAGCGCGCCCCGCAGGTTGCGCACCGCTTGGCTGATGCGTTGCTCGTTCTCGATGAGCGCGAACCGCACGTGGCCATCCCCACCGGGGCCGAACCCCACGCCGGGCGATGTCGCCACGTCGGCCTCTTTCACCAGATATTTGGCGAACTCGAGTGAGCCCATCTCGCGATAGGGCTCGGGTATCGGAGCCCACACGAACATCGTCCCCTTCGGGGGGACCAGATGCCATCCGATGCGATTGAGGCCGTCGCACAGGGTGTCACGACGGGACTTGTAGATCTTGTTGATCACCGCCGGGTAGTCCGGTGCCTCGTTCATAGCCACGATGGCGGCGATCTGGATGGGCTGGAACGTGCCGTAGTCGAGGTACGTCTTCAGCTTGGTCAACGCCTGCACGATCTCGCTGTTGCCCACCACGAAGCCGACGCGCCAGCCCGCCATGGAGAAGGACTTGGTCATGGTGTAGAGCTCGACGGCGACGTCCTTGGCCCCGGGCACTTCCAGGATCGAGGGTGGTTCGTAGCCGTCGAATCCGATGTCGGCATAGGCGAAGTCGTGCACGAGGATCACTTCGTGCTCCCGGGCGAACGCCACCAGGCGCTCCATGAAGGAGAGGTCGACGCAGGCCGTGGTCGGATTGTGGGGGAACGAAAGCACGATGACCCGGGGCTTGGGCCACGACTCCTCCCAGGCGTGCATCAAACCGTCGAAGAACGCATCACCGGGATCGGGGGCAGCGGTCCCGTCGACATCGACGGAGGGGCCGTTGAGCGGCACCTGGCGGACGTCGGCGCCGGCGAAGAGCGGCCCCCAGATGTGGATCGGGTACGACGGGGACGGCACGAGCGCGGTGTCCCCGGGACCGACCAGCACCCACATCAGATGTGAGAACCCTTCCTTGGCCCCGATGGTGGTGACGACCTCGGTTTCGGGGTCCAGTTCCACGCCGAACTTGCGCAGGTAGAGGTCCGTGATGGCGCTGCGCAGCTTGGGAATCCCGCGCGAGGCGGAGTAGCGGTGGTTGCGCGGGTTGTGGGCCGCCTCGGCCAGCTTCTCCACCGCGACATCGGGCGAGGGCAGGTCCGGGTTGCCGAACCCGAGGTCGACGACGTCGAGACCGGCTCGCCGGGCCTCGTCCCGCAGATCGTTGATGGTGGCGAAGACGTATGGCGGTAGACCATTTATCCGGCGGAACTCCATCTTGGGAGTCTACGACCCGGTTTCAGGGTCGCCGGACGATGCCCAAACCCCGTCCGTCGGCGTGCCGGCCGCACGTGCCGCGGCCACGAGGAGGTCGGGGTCGACGGGCGAGGCGAAGACCACCCAGCTGGCTCCGGCCGCAGCCAGATCGGTGACCGTGGCCATGAGGACGGCCTCATCCTTGGGCGGCGAGCCCCCCCAGGTCACTTCCACCGCCCGTGGTCCCTGGGAGCGGCCGGCCACCAGATCCGGCTCGGCGTTCCACACGTTGAGCGCCACCGCGGCCGCCCGCGCCTCTTCGGTCCGAGCCGCCGCCCCACCGGCCACCCATACCGTCAGGCCCCGGTCACGCAGGGCCCGCGCCACGTCGACCATGTCGGCGCGTCGCTCGGCGGCCGGGGCATAGGGGATGCCATAGGCCCGGTTCTCCGCCTCGCTGAGCCGATCTCCCGTGCCCAGCCCCGCAATGACGCGTCCGGGGGCCAGGTGGGCCAACGCAGTGAACTGGCCCAGCAGCACGGCGTTGGGGACGAGACCGACGCGCGCCACCAGCGTCCCGAAGAAGGGGCCGCCGGCGGCGGTCGGAGAATCCTTCACCGTGGCCGCGAGGGTGGCCAGGAGCGGGAAGGGGGCGAGCGCCGGCCGATCCGGCTGCCCGATGGGCCACAGATGGTCGTAGCAGAACACGCCGTCCACCCCGGCCGCGAAGGCCCGGTGGGCCACGTCGAGGGCTTCGTCGGGCGTCTGCCTGAACGTCGGCAACACGACGCCGACGGCGATCACTCGAGGCCCCCCGCCCGCGCCCCCAGCGCCGCGCCCACCGCGCCGGCACGTTCCCCGAACGCCGCGGGGACGATGACGGTCCCGGGTCGGGTCGGGCCACCCTCGACGAGCTCGGCGAAGGCGCGGCGGGTGGGACCGAGGAGGAGGTCGCCCACCCCGACCAGACCGCCCCCGAGGACGATGCACTCGGGGTCGACCACGCACGCCAGGTTGGCGAGGCCAAAACCGACCCACCATCCGACCTCTTCGACCACGCGCCGTGCGTCCGGATCGCCCGACAGGGCGGCGGCCGTCACGTCCTCGCCCCGCACGCTCTCGGGATCGCCCCCGGAGCGCGCGACGACCCCGGGCAACGCGCCGGCCAGCGCCGCTTCCCGTGCCAGAAGACCCAACCCACCCCCCGAGGCGAACCGCTCCCAGCAACCCCGCCGACCGCACGGGCACGGGGGGCCGGCCGGGTCGACGACCATGTGGCCGATCTCCCCGGCGAAACCGTGCCCGCCCACCTGCACCCGTCCGTCGATGACGATCCCTCCGCCGATCCCGGTCCCCAGCGTCACCATGACCACGTGCCGGTAGCCCGTCGCCGCACCGATCCGGTGCTCGGCCAGCACGGCGAAGTTGGCGTCGTTCTCGATGACGACCTTGCGACCAGGCAGGCGTTCTCCGATCAGGACCCGCCAGTCCACGCCTTGACCCTGAGGGAGATTGGGTGAGAACCGCAACCGGCCGGCACGGTCCACCATGCCGGGGGCCCCCACACCGACGGCTCGTGTGCCCGAAGGTGCGTCGGCGGCTCCCGCGGACCCCGCCCCCACCGCGGCCTCGAGCTGGGCCACCACCTCCGCGACGGCATCGGCCACCGCTGCGCCCTGGTCGCCGATCTCGGTGGGGGAGGCCCCCTCGAGCGGCGTGCCGGACCGGGGGGTGGCCACCCGTGCCTCGGCCACCACCGCGTCGGCGGCGTCAAGGGCGATGCCGAGAACCTTCGTCCCGCCGATGTCGACTCCGAACGCCACGCCGGCGTCCGCCGACGAGCCGCCCCCGGACCTCATGCCGAAGACTCGACCCGTGCCTTCAGCTCACGCATGGCCGTCGACATGATGCGACTCTGGGCGCGCATCTTGATGAAGCCAGGGATGGGCACCCGCAGTTCGGCCTCGAGGTGGTACGTCACACGGGTGCCCGAACCGTCACCGGGGTCGAAGACGTAGCTCCCGTCCAACTTCGAGGTGATGTCGCCTTTGGTGAGCTTCCACGAGAGGACGTGCGGGGCCTCGGAGAAGTCGTAGCGCAGGGTGTAGCTCGTGCTGCGCCCGAACGCGGCGGCGCGGAACGTGACCAGCACGGGGCGACCCTGATCGTCGCGCTCGTCCACGACGATCTCTTTGATGTCGGCGGCCCATTGCGGGTACCGCTCGATGTCCGCGGCAACAGAGAAGCATCGCTCAGGCGATGCCGACACCGACATGTGTTCGGTGGCTTGATCGGCCACGATCTCGTGTTCCTCTCTTGTCAACCTGCCCTCAGGCTCGGGCAGGGAGGGTCAGCCTGCCACTTTCGCCAGGGTGCTGGCCAGCCTAGAAGCGAGAACGTCGTAGTCGTAGGATGCCTGGACGCGGGCCCGGGCGGCCCGGCCCATGCGTTTGCGGAGCTTGGGCTCGGCCAGCAGGGTGCGGAGCGCCTCGGCCACGCGGCCCGGATCTTCGGGGTCGTGCACCACCAGGCCCGTCTCGCCGTGCACGACGGCCTCGGCCGCTCCCCCGCTGTCGCCCGCCACCTGTGGCACACCGGCGGCGGCGGCCTCCAGAAAGACGATGCCGAACCCCTCTTGCTCGAGCCCCAGCCAACGGTTGCGACAGGCCATGACGAAGACGTCGGCCGCACCCAGGAGAGCGGCCCGGTCGTCATCACTGACGCGGCCCAGCAGCGAGACCGAAACCAGGCTGGAGGCGGCCTGACGGCGGAGCGCCTCCAGCTCTCGACCCACGCCTCCGATCGCCACCACCAGATCGGGGTACGAGGGGGCCAACCTGTCGGCCGCGGCAATGAGCACGTCCATCCCCTTGCGCGGGACCAGCCGGCTCACGCTCACGATCAGGGGCCCGCGGCCCGGCAGCTTCAAGCGGGCCCGTGCCGCCCGCCGTTGGGCGGCCAACAGCGGCGTGATGGCCGTGGTGTCGACACCGGGCGGTATTTCGGCCACGGTTGCCGCGATGTCGCCCGCGGCCCGACGCCCTTCCGAGGCCGGGTAGCTCCCGGCCGAGATGACCAACGACGAGCAACGCAACACGTGTGCCAGCGCGGCACGCGCCCCGGGCACCCGACCCGGCACGGTGACTTCGGCCCCGTGGAGGATGACCCCGTAGGGCACACCCAGTCGGGGGCCCAGGAGCCCGAGCGGAACGGCGGGGTCCAGCAGCACGAGGTCGATGCCGTGCTCGTCGATGCAGCGGCGCACACGCGCCAGGGCGTGCGGCGTCGGGAGGTAAAGGGTCGACTCGGGCACCCGCTCGATGACGACCCCGTGCGCTTTCTGCTCGGCATCGAAGGCGGGCGCATCGGGGTGGGACGACGCGGTGAGCACCACGAAGGATTCGGGATCGAGGCGCTTCCACAACTCCCAGAGGTAGCTCTGGATGCCACCCACCTTGGGCGGGAAGTCATTCGTCACCAACAGGTGACGACTCATAGGGGCAGCCAGCCCCGGGTGGGGCGGCACCCGATCCGCTTCGACGTCCGGGCGCTAACCGGCGCGGGTGCGAAAGCGCAGGGACGGGACCAGGCCCGCCCGCTCGAGCATGCGCATCGCACGCGCCTCGTCGGCGTCGATGACCACCGCGTCATCGGGCTCGCGGCCCAGCAGAAAGGTGACGACGCAGTCGTCGCAGGCGTTGGTCCCCTGGAGCTCGCAGCATTCGCAATCGATTGTGAGCGGTCCCGTCGTGTCCGGGCTGAACAGGTGTAGTTCGGGCATGATCGCGGCCCTCCTTCTTGTGCCCACAGCATGGCGGAGGGTTGTGACATAGCAGCCGTGAGCCGGTGCCGGGCGTTCACGGGCTCTCCCCGAGGGCGTGGCGCGTGGCCCGCACCGTTTCACCTATTCCCCAGGCCACACCCTCGGTTCGGACGACGCCGGCCGCCACCACTGCCAGGAAGGGCGGGCCACCCACGCGATAGTCGCGGAAGGCCTGCGAGCTCATCACGGTCAGAGTGTCCGCGGGTTCGAGGGCGGCGACGGCCCGCACATCTTCGAGCTCGGGGCCTTTCGTCACCAGGACGACCCGCACCCCCTCGGGGAGGGATTGGCGCAACGCCACCGTCCCTTCCCACAGATCACGGCAGCCCTGGCACGACGACGAGAGAAAGACGAGGAGGACCGGGTCCGGCGCACCGACGATGGCGACCTTCACGGTCTCGCCCGCAGGAGTGAGGCCTTCTATGTCGGAGGGTGCGGTGGCCGGGTGGTCCCGGTACGTCGGGATGGGCCGGACCCGGCGCAGGATCTCGGCCGGCGGCGGGTCGTTCACGGGGTCCGTGACGGTGCGCCCGGTTCCCCGTGCTCCAGCTCCCCGGCCTCGATCTCGACCACGCTGCGTCCGTGGCCACACCAACGACACACGACCTCGTCGACATGGTGGGAGAGAACCGTCGCCTCTTCGATCTCGAGCTCGCCTCCGACGGTGTAGTGATGGAACGCTTTCGTCGTCTGAGAGGTCGTGACGTCGAAGCGGGTCACGTTGCCGCAGCTGTCGCACCTGTATCGAGGAATGCCCACCGGCACCACGGTAGTCGCCGCCAAACGGCGACCCCGTAGGGCTAGATGCGGCTGAGGAGCTCGGCCTTCTTGGCCGCGAACTCCTCCTGCGAGATGATGCCTCTCTGGCGCAGGTCGTCGAGCTCGATGAGCCTGTCCCGAATCTCTGCGGGCCCGGCTCCATGGGGTGGCGCAGGACCCGTCGTGGAGGCGGGGGGCGGGGCGGGTGCCGGGGGCGGGTCGTCCTCGTGGTCCTGCGCCCCGACCGTGGGCACGCCGAACGGGGGTGTCGCGGGCCCTTCGTCGCGGGCCGCCTTCGCGCGCGAGGAGCGCGCGTCGATATCGCGCAGCTCGGCCGGGATGGGCTCGGCGCTGCCGCCCCCGGTGAGCTCGTTGATCTGACTGTTGATCACCCGCTGGACGATGCCCGGCTTTCGGACGAACTCGAGCACCACTGCGTCGTCCTCGCCCTGGACGTCGATGATCAGTCGCCCTGTCCCCAGCGCGCGTTCCCAGAGCTTCTGGGAGAGGTTGATCTCGGTGATCCGCTGGAGGCGGAGCTGCACGATGTCCCGGTCCAATATGCCCCGGCGCACCAGGATCCGGGTCGTGGTCAGCGCCAGCGTGTAGAGGCGCCACCGCAGAAGTCGACCGAGGAGCCAGACGATGGGGATGGCGGCCAGAGCCCACAAGACGTCGGCCAGCCAATTGGGTGTGGACGGGGCGGCGACGAGGATGGCGATCACCACGGCCACCGCTCCGACGGCGGCGGCGAGCGGGCCGGCAAAGAAGATCCAGTGCGGGCGCAGCTCGACCAGGAACTCCTCGTCGTCATTGAGGAACCTGCGTGGCAACGGCACAGCACTGAGAGTAGTTGCGACGCCCACCGGAGCGCTGACGGTGCGACGCACGGCCCAGAAATGCGGCGGTGCGGCCCCCATTAGCCTGGGCCACATGCCGTATGCCGAAGTTGCCCCAGACGAGATCCGAACCCGATTGTCGCGGGGCGAGGATGTGTTCCTGCTCGACGTGCGGGAGCCCGACGAAGTGGCGGAGTGGGCGTACCCGATCGGGGTCAACATCCCGCTCGGCCAACTCGGCGACCGGGTGGGAGAGCTCCCCCAGGGGAAGACCATCGTCGTGGCGTGCGCGGCAGGGGTTCGTTCGGCCAAGGCCGCCACGGCCCTCAGCGAAGCCGGGTGGGCGGCCGAGAACCTCACGGGTGGTGCCGCCGCCTGGGCGGCCACCGAACCCGAGACGACCTGAACCGGCGCCGGCGGCGGCGGCGGCGTCGCGTCCGTCAGGCTCCGGCTGCCGCAGCCAGGCGCAGGTAGTGCCACGCCCGGTCGGGCGCCAGCCCACCGCACAGGGGCTCGAGTGCCAGCACCTTTCCCTCCGCCACCAACTCGGCGGCCCGGGACGGGGTGTAGATGCGGTAGCTCTTGCCTTCCCGCCGCAGGTCCTCGACGGTATCGGCCTCGGAAAGCGAGGTGATGCCCGACTTTCCCGCCTTCTCGTTCCATTCCCGGTAGAGACGAATTTCCTGCAGCATCCGAGGTCCGAGCTCGTCCCAGGCCGCGTCGAGATCCTCCGCCACGAATTCCGTCGTGACCGAGTCGGCAGCTGGGATCTGACAGCCCGGCGCCGCGATTCCCGACCGTTGCGCCTCCTCCTCGTACGCCACGCGCAAATCGTCCCGGTGGGCTTCGGCCAGGAGGAGCAGGCCATGGCGTGCCGCCCGCCGCGCCGCAGCCACGCTGTGCCCGCCGTAGGCCAGCGCCGGTCCTCCCGCCGTGGCGGGACCCGGGGTGACCTGAAGCTCGCCCCGGCCACCGTAGGTGAAGGGCAGCGCGGTCCAGGCGCGTCGGAGCGTGACCAACAGCTCTTCCATCTGTTCCGCCCGGGCGCTCGGATCAACCCCGAAGAGTTGATACTCCTCGTCGCGGTATCCCATGCCGATGACACAGAACACCCGACCCGAGCTCACATGATCGAGCACCGCCAGATCTTCAGCCAGCCGTACCGGGTCATAGAGCAGGCCGAGAAGCGCGGCGATCACGATCGGGGTGGTCTTCGTGCGGGCAGCCATGGCCGACGCCAGGAGCAAGGGAGAGGGCAGGTAGCCGTCCGGCGATCCGTGGTGCTCCGACAGGACGGCAGCCACATTCCCGTGGGACTCGCCCCACTCCGTCATGTCGATCGCCGCCTGGTACGCCGCGGTCAGCGAGGCCGATCGTTCGGCCGCCCCGGTGACGTCGTCGGGGATGCGCATGGAGAACCGGAGCTGGTACATCGCCCCAGCATTGCCGATCGCTCCCCGATCACGGGCACGCATCCGGGGTGCGGCGGGAAGGAGTGGGGCTGGTGGGGATCGAACCCACGACCGAGGGATTATGAGTCCCCTGCTCTAACCACTGAGCTACAGCCCCTGACCTGGTCTTTCTTGCTCCTATTGTCGAGCAATAGTGCCTTGCCCTCGTCATTGCCCAAGTTTGTGTCCATGGCCGGCACGATCAAGGAACGTTCACCTGGGCATTTCGAGTTGCGAGCGTACAACGCTGCTACCGGGAAGCAGGTGACGAAGACCTACACGCACCCCCGCAAAGAGAAGGGCATAGGGATCGCAGAAGCCAAGCAACTCGCCAGGCTGGTTTCCCATATCGCCGAAGGCGAGTTCGGGGCCGAAGCGGACCGAGAAGGTGACCTTCACGATGCTGCTCGACGAGTGGATAGCGCATGGTGAGACCCGAGGTAGATCGCCAAACACCTTGCACGGATACAGAAGCAAGGCGGCACGCCCTGGGTCTGCCACCCACCTCGATCGCGCTCGCTAAACGACAGGCCTCGCAACCATTGGACCAAACGAAACGAGTGTTCGCCACTGCCACCGAATCAACAGCGCCGGCGGTTTCGCACTGGCACAGCGTCCCGCCGGGAGCCGGAGAGGCTCGACGGCGGTTCCTCCGAAGCGGCACCACTTCCGGCCGGTGGATGACCGACGCAGGACCCTTCGACGTGCTTGCCGGTGAAGGCCCCCGACGGCCGCCTGGTCCCCTACGAAGAGCTGGTGGTCCGAGCGACGCTGCTCTACGGCAATGGCTTCACGATCAGGGCTGCCGCTCTGGAGGACATTATTCGGGCCAAAGAGCGCGCCGATCGGGCCAAGGATCGGGAGACCCTACCCGAGCTACGCGCCTTACACGACGCCTCGGCTGGCGAAGATTCGCCTCTGTCATAGACCTCGGTCCTCTGGACCCCGAGCCTTCACGCCGCCCAAGTGACGACGCTCCGGATTGAAGCGCGTCTCGGACTAGAACGGGATCGACAGGTCAGCTGCAGAACGAGCCAGTCACACAAGTGGGGCCCAACCCCGAAGTGCGATCAGGCGACTGATTGTCCCCTGCTCTAACCACTTCCCTTTTCGGAGACCCGTCGTCGATTCTGCCAACGATGCAACTACCCGGTCGTCGTGCCAGAGGAGCCCGAACCGCTGCTCGAGTGGTTCGGACATGGCGTTGTCGTGGGAGTGGTAGTCGAGGGAGTGGTAGTACTGGAGTTTGCCGGAGTGGTGGTCGTTGTGGTGGAAGCAGCGCCAGATATCACGGTCCCAAGGCCCAGTCCAAGCCCGAGGGTGCTACCAGCGACGCCTACACCCAGTAGGAACTTCTTGAGCGACGATGCCATGTTGTGCTCCTTTGATGCCGTCCGAAACATAGGCGGGCAAACTTCCCGATACCGACACTCGAACACGCGGACATTCGGCCCCGCTGAGAGTCAGGTAAGTAAATGAACAATCCATGGCGCTCGTTCTGGGACGGGGTCGGTTTAGGCACCGGCCGCCCCAGAATCAATGTGAGCGACGTCGGCCAGCAC
>Ga0307373_10007038_pt1 | contig 17676 bp, 17 predicted proteins | sample OX2MG_FD_202534 | JGI IMG/M metagenome (GOLD analysis project Ga0307373, IMG submission 202534) | Soil microbial communities from Risofladan, Vaasa, Finland - OX-2 | ecosystem: Environmental > Terrestrial > Soil > Coastal area > Acid sulfate soil | place: Finland: Risofladan, Vaasa | collected... | reverse complement strand
GCCTTCGTTGCACAGCGGTTGGCATTGGTTCTGTCGGAAAGTGGTCGAAGGCGCGAGCAAGGCCCACAGTCTGACCGGATCAAAGTCGGACCCGATTCCTATGTCGGTCCGTCCCACTCAAGTCTGGGCGCGCCCTCTGGGGGGGTCAAGGCAAGTTCAGAACCAGCCTGACAAGTGCGTTCTCTGGAGAACACGGTAAAGCCAATCCAGGTAACATTTCTGGTTTCGCCTCAGTTACGAGGTGATCTTTGCCGCGACTGCTGTTAATTACTACGGGAGAACTCCCTCCACGATCCCACCGCATCTTTTCGTCACGCGCGATCCGGGGAAAATGCGCCGGGCGCGGCGGCCGCGCGAAGCGGGCTTCGTATTCGATGACGATCGCTCTCAAAGCTGCACGAATCTTCGACGGCAAATCGGACCGGATCGAAACCGATGGCGTGGTCCTGATCGAGGGCGAAGAGATCGCCGCCTGCGGACCCGGCCGGCGCATCCCGGCCGGCGCCGAACGGATCGATCTCGGCGACGTGACGCTGTGCCCCGGCTTCATCGACGCCCACACGCATCTGACGGTTGGAGTAAAATCCTACAACGAGTTCTTCATCGATCGCTTCCGCCAGCACGTCGCGGAAAAAGCCTACCAGGCCGCGGTCAACGCCCGCCTCACCCTCGCTGCCGGCTTCACCACGGTGCGCGATGTGGGATGCCTGTATCCCGCCAGCTTTATCGACGTGAGCCTGCGCAATGCGATCGCCAGGGGACTGCTGCCGGGGCCCAGGATGCTGGTGGCGATCAATCTTCTGGGTGCTACCGGTGGCCATTCCGACCGCAACGCGGGCCTTCACTTCCGCGCCACCGGCCGCGAGTCCGACTACACCGACGGCATCGCCGACAGCCCCGCCGACCTGCGCAAGGCGGTTCGCTTCAACGTGAAGTACGGCGCCGATGTCATCAAGTTCTGCGCGTCCGGAGGCGTGATGTCACTGGCCGACGAGGTCGACACGCCACAGCTCACACTCGAGGAAATGACCGCCGTGGTCGATGAGGCGCATCGGCTGCGCAAGCGCGTCGCGGTCCATTGTCATGGCGATTCCGCGGCCCGCGACGCGGTCGAGGCGGGCGTCGATTCGATCGAGCACGGAACTTTTCTCCACGATCAGACGCTCGAAGCGATGAAAGCGGGCGGGGTCTACCTCGTGCCGACGCTGCTCGTCCAGCATCAACTCGGGCGAGGGTTGGACCGGTTGCCGCCCGAACTGGCCGTCAAGGCCCGTCACGCAATGGAAGCGGCGCCCGGGATGGTAAGGCGGGCGCTCGCGGTCGGGGTGAAGATTGCGCTCGGCACCGATTCCGGGGTTTGCCGCCACGGCATCAACGCGCGCGAGATGGGGCTGTTGGTGAACGCCGGTATGAGCCCCCTCGCGGCGCTCCGGAGCGCCACCTCGGTGAACGCGGAACTGCTTGGTCTCGCCGGGAAAATCGGCACCCTCGAAGCCGGCAAACGTGCCGATATTGTCGCGGTGCCCGGTGACCCAGGGGAAGATATCCGGGCCACCGAAAAGGTCGTGTTTGTAATGAAGGACGGCAAAGTTGCAATGAACGCCGATCGCTGAGGTAAGCCAAAGTGCGAGTTGATATCGGCGGTTGCAGGCTCTTCTTCGACGTCGAAGGGGCCAAGCTGCGGTCCGACGGACCGCACATGCGCGAAGTCCCGACGCTGCTGCTGTTGCACGGCGGCCCGGGCGCCGATCATTCGATCTTCAAGCCCGCCTACTCACCGCTCGCCAACCTCGTACAAGTCGTCTATTACGACCATCGTGGCGACGGCCGCAGCGACGGTCGCGACGACTCCGCGCACTGGCGACTCGCGCAGTGGGGCGATGACGTGAAGGCGCTGTGCGACGCGCTGGAGATCGCACGGCCAATCGTCATGGGCGTGTCGTTCGGCGGCTACGTCGCGATGTCCTACGCACTGCGCCATCCCGATCATCCGGCCAAGCTGGTGCTTTGCAGCACGGCGGCCTCACCCAGCAAGCAGGCGATCCAGGTCCAGGTCTTCACCAGGCTCGGCGGAGCGGAGGCCGGCGCGGCTGCCAAAGCCTTTATCGAGGATCCGACTCCGCAGGCGGGGCTCGAGTTCTGGCGCCTATGCGCTCCGCTCTATCGCCGCAGTCCCTACAATCCCGAGACCGACGCCCGCACGATCTGGAATCCGCGCTTGATGGCCGAGTTTCGCCGTGGCGAGCGAGAGACGATGAACTTCCTCGCCGAACTTCCGCGAATCAAATGCCCGACGCTGGTGATGGTCGGCGAGGACGACCCGATGACACCGGTGCCGTGTGCCGAGGAGATCGTCGCGGCCTTGCCGCCGCACCTGGTGCGCTTCGAGCGATTTGCCGGCGCCGGCCACGGCATCGTCGCCGATCAGCCTGAGCGATTTTTCGCAGTGCTGCGCTCGTTCATCGCCGCGTGAGCGGACGCCGCCGCTCAGAGCGCGCCGAGAATCCCGCTGGGAACTCCGTCCCAGGCGCGCCGCTCTTCGTCGAAGGGCGCATCCGCGACGCGGCTGGTCTCGCCGAAGAGCATCGTCGCGCGGCGCTCCTCGGTATAGCCGGGCCATGCGCCGAGGCTCGCGCAACCGGGGTCGCCGTCACGCGCGAACGCCAGCCACGCGTCCTGCATCTCGCCGGCCAGCTTGTCCGCCGCCGGACCCTCGCCCGCAAAGTGATTCATCCCCACGAGATGATTTGTGCCAAAGACAAAACCGATCTCCAGGGCGTGGCACGATCCCAGCACCCCGCCCATCGCGGGCGAGCGCCAGGTGAACAGATAGTTGTAAACGCGGGGCTCGCGCCGGCCAAGGATCTCCGCCAGACGTACGCCCGGCATGCGAAAGACGCGATCGGTCTCGATCGCCGAATAGAGCTCTGGCAGCGCTATCGACGCGCCCGCCGCCGCCCGCGCTCGCTCATACGTTGCGACCACCGAGCTGGCGAAATCGACCGTCAGCCGCTTGCTCAGCCACTTGATCAGACCGGCCCGGTCTACTTGATTGGTCCGCGGATCCAGTGCGGAGAACAATTTCCATTCCTCGAGATTCGACCCCACCATCACCGCGACGCCCGCCGCCGAGCCTTGCGTCACCATCTCGATCAACTCGCGCGGTATAACCGTGCCGTCGACCACCGGCTGGTACGCCATCCCGAGCTCGCGATCGGGCGTCTTGCCGTCGGGCCCGCACACCCCCGTAAGCAGTTGGGCAACCGGCAGCGCGCGTATCGCATCGATGTCGTCGGCGGCCACGCCCAACTTCACCAGCACCCTTTGCGCCGTCCGATTCGCCCGCGCGACCGACGACACGGTGTCGCATGATCCGCTCTGCGCGATCGCCTTGTGAAACAGGCCGCGCGCCAAAGGCATCGCCAGCAGCGCCCCCACGCTCATCCCTCCGGCCGATTCACCGAAGATCGTGACGTTGTCCGGATCGCCGCCGAATTCCGCGATATTGTCGCGCACCCATTCGAGCGCCGCGACCTGGTCGAGCAGTCCCTCGTTGCCGCTCGACGGGATTCGTCCGCCGGTGACATCGTTCAGCCGCAGGAAGCCCAGCGGTCCGAGGCGGTAGTTGATCGTGACCACGACCACGTCGCCGCGCCGGGCCAGAAACGATCCGTTATAAACTTCCTGTGAGCCAGCCCCGATCGTGAACCCGCCGCCATGAATCCACACCATCACCGGGCGCCGCGCACTATCGACTCCCGGCGTCCACAAATTGAGATTAAGGCAGTCCTCCGCATGCGCCTGCTCGATCTTCATTGCGGCGAGCGCCTGGTTGGTGACCGGGTTCTGATGAGCCGCCGCGCCAAAGCGCCGCGCGTCGCGAACTCCAGTCCATGGCGCCGGTTTCTGGGGCGCGAGCCATCGCCGAACACCGGCGGGAGCTGCCGCGAACGGCACCCCCTTGAAAACCGTCAGCCCATCCTGTTCCTCGCCTTCGAGTCTTCCGTAGCGGGTCGATACGATCGCACTCATCTTGTGTCCTTGAATTTCGGTACACCTTCATCATCCCGCCATCGCGAGGGCGAAGTCCAATTTATCATTTCCGCTGCCATCTGGTGCTCCGCGGCACGGAACCGCGCCCAAGGCGGCCATATTCCTTTGTATCGGCTCCTGCGCGGCGCGCAAGATGAAGTGAGGGTGAGTGTAACAATGCGTAATATAATTATTCTTGCGGCAGTACTGACTTTCTATGCATTCGGATTGCAGGCGTGTTTTAGTCAGCCAAGTCCGTATGGGCAGACCGCCTCCGCACCCACGTCATGCGATGCGCTGGGCGGCAACTGTCAGTCCAGCGCAACCAGAAGTTCCTGGGGTTTCTTTTTCTAAGACTGGGTGATCAAGGCTAGTATTATCTCGCCCGGCGACGAACGTGGCGATCCGCCTTCAATTCCGTTCACGCAGATACCAGGGCACATTGACGATCACGATGTGATGCGTCCCCTGCGCCAGCAGGCGAGCCGCAAGAATCCGGGCGCGCTGGTTGTGAAGAAAATATTGGTACCATTGCCGTTCGACCAACTCCGGTAGCAGTACCGCGATGGTGCGATCCGGGTTCTTCCGCTCGACCTTCAGGACGTGATCGATAATCGGCTGCACCACGAATCGATATGGTGACTTGAGCACCGTCAGTTGCGGCACGGCCTGCTTCGCCTCGCGCGCTGGCTCTTCCACGCGCGCCGGCCAAATCTTTGTTAGCGAATTGGGACTGTCTTCGCTTTCGATATGCAGTACTTCGATTTCGCGCGACAGCGTCATCGCGAACCGCAGGGCGTTCTCCGCGAGGGTGCTCCACTCGATGATCGGCACTATCACGACAGGCGCTTGCAAATTTTCGAGCTTCAGACTGCCGGGCGCCGCGGTTTCCCGTTCGATTCTTTGATAGTGGCGTCCGACCGCAAGCATCAGAGCGACCAGCGACGGCACCAGCAGCACCACTATCCAGGCGCCGGACATGAACTTGACGACCGCCACGACCACGACCGTAACGCCGGTGGCGATTGCCCCCAACCCGTTCACCGCCATGCTGGCTCGCGCGCCGCGCTCCTGGCTCTTCCACCAATGCGCGACCATTCCACTCTGCGACAGGGTGAAGGCCAGAAACGCACCGACCGCGAACAGTGGAATCAGCCGGTCAGTAACGCCGTCGAACACGAGCAGCAGGACTCCGGACAGAATCGCGAGAACCCAGATGCCCTCCGAATAGACCAGCCGCCGCCCCTGACTGGTGAAGGAGCCGGGCAAATAACCGTCCTCGGCCACCGCGCGGCAAAGCCTCGGAAAATCGGCGAATGAAGTATTCGCCGACAGGCACAGCACCAGCAGAATTGAAGTGATTCTGACCCAGTAAAAGATGCCCCGGCCGGCGACCGCGCCAATCAACTGAGACAGAACGCTTTGGTAGTTCGCGGTTCCGGGTTCGGTCGCGCCGATGTGATAGGCATTCGCGAGATAGGCGATGCCGATCAAAAGCACCATCAGGATGACGATGATGATCGTGAGCGTGCGGCGCGCCGCCGGCACGACCGGCTCGCGAAACGCCTGAACGCCGTTGCTGACCGCCTCGACCCCCGTCATCGCAGTGCACCCGCTCGCGAATGCGCGTAACAGCACCCATGCTCCCACGGCTTCAGTGGCCTTACCGAGATGTGCCGGAGAGATCACCGGATGCGGATGGCCGCCCGAGGAAATCGTCGCGAACATGCCCCAGAAGACCAGCGCGCACAGGCTCACGATGAAGGCGCAGGTCGGCAGCATGAACAGCGTACCGGCCGCCCCGATGCCGCGCATGTTTACGAAGGTCAGCATAATCAGAATGACGAGGCATAGTATCAGCGTGTAGGGCTGAAGGGCCGGCACGGCCGAGATCAGCGCGCCGACGCCGGCCGAGATTCCGACCGCGACATTCAGCACGTAATCCGTCATCAGAGCGGCCGCGGCCAGCAGACTGGCTCTCGTGCCCAGGTTTTCCCGCGCGACCGTATAGGAACCGCCGCCGTTCGGATACGCCGCGATGGTCTGCCGGTAACTGACGTAGACGATGCCGAGCAGAACGACGATCGCCGTCGTGATCGGAAGGATGTACGTCAGTCCCGCGGCACCGAGCGGCAGCAGTACGGTCAGTGCCGCCTCGGGACCATACGCGGCCGAACTGAGCGCATCGAGTCCGAAAGTCGGCACGCCGGCGGCTGGGCCGATGCGTTGATCGGCCGCCTCGCTGGTGGCGAGGGGGCGTCCAAGAATTGTATTGATCAGTGACATCGCGGGGCCCGTGAATTCGCGCTAGAGGCGCCCGCTTATCTTACCGGGAGACCTGCAAAGCTATCAGCGAAAGCATTAGCAGTTAGCTAAGTTCGAGCGGTTTTTGCGCCCAACGCGCTTCCCGATGCGGCCAGTGTCCGTTAGTGAAGCGCTGCACAAGCCCACTGTGTCATTTTGAGCGCAGCGAAGAATCCCGGGATTCTTCACGTCGCGGACTCCGTTCAGAATGACGACCTGACTTGTGCAGAGGTTCCTTAGTGAGCTGGGAGCGTGCCTTCACACCGCCGCGGCATTAATCCAAGCGTGTTTGAGCGCCTTCCGCAGTGCCGCATAAGTGTTCCTCAGGGAACACGTAAATCACGCGTTAGGTGGCGGAGAGGGGGGGATTCGAACCCCCGGAGCCCAAAGGGCTCACGTGATTTCGAGTCACGCCGGTTAAACCAGACTCCCGAACCTCTCCGCGAATACGGCAGCATTTACGTTTGCGTCCGCACAGTCAAGCCGTCCGCCGCGCCCTTTTGAATCGCGCCGCCCGGCGCGTTACTCCTGACCATTCGCCAGCGCCGCTACGATCGCGCAGCGCGCACGATGAGATCGCGCGGCTTGGCCAGGAGTCGAACACCACCATGATCATGCCGAATCCATATATCGCCGCGGGCGTCGCCGTCTCGACCGCGACCACCGATGCGATCTACGTGTTGTTCAACGCGGCCGTCAGCGCGCGCCGGCGGGTCCGTGCCGCCAGCATGAGCAGTCTATGGTACCTGCTCTCGGCCTTTGCCGTGATCAGCTATACCAGCAACCCGGTTTACGTGATCTTCGCGGCGGCCGGCTCGTGGCTGGGAGCGTTCGGCGCGGTGACCTGGGTCGGCCGCGGCGATCTGCCGGCCAAGCCGCATTGAGCGGATAGGCGAACGAGCACCCGCGCCGCGATACCGTTACGCGCGCCGGTCTGCTAGTTTCGCCCCGATTAGAGCAATATTGGGGCTGACCGTGGAGATCGATTATGGCGAGTGCGGTAAAAATGGGTGGTACGCCGGATAACTGGCGCCCGCAACTGGGATCGAAGCTGGTGTCGCCCGACGCCGCCGTCGCCCATATCAAGTCGGGCGATCGAATTAACGTGTCGATCGCGCAGGCGACGCCCTTTTCGCTCTGCGCCGCGCTGGCCGGCCGGCTGATGGAGCTCGACCACGTCGTGGTCAACCATTCGGCGTCGCTGTTCAATTGGGATTTGCCGGGTATCGGCGATCGCTTTCGCCTCGAATCGTTCTATCTCTCGCCCATCAACCGCGATTTGTACGCCGCCGGCCCCGCCGAGTTCGTACCGATTTCGTACTACCGCGAAGGCACGCTGCCGCCCGGCCTGCTCGACTTCAACGTCTGCCTGATCACCGTCGCGCCGCCCGACGAGCACGGGATGCTCAACTTCGGCGACGTCCAGATCATGTCCAAGATGCTCGCGCGTGCCGCCTCGCTGGTCATCGCCGAGATCAATCCCGACGCCGTGCGCATCGGCGGCGATAATTCGATTCACGTCTCGGAGGTCGATTGGCTGGTCGAGCGCGCGCCCGACGCGCCGGTGTTTCCGCTGGTGCCGCCGCCGGTCTCCGAAGAGGAGCGCCGCGTGGTCGACGCGATCTGCTCGGCTGTGGCCCGCGATCTGATTCCCGATCGCGCCTCGATCCAGATTGGCGTCGGCTCGACCTCCGGCGCCCTGATGCCCTACCTGCGCAACCATCACGACCTCGGCATGCAGACCGAGATCATCCCGTGGGGCACCGCGCCGCTGGTCGAGGGTGGGGTGATTACCGGCAAATACAAGCAACTGTTTCCCGGCCTGGTGGTCGGCAGCGGCTTCGCGGTCGCCACGCCGCCGGCGGAATTGGCCTATGCCGACGGCAACCCCGTGTTCCAGCTCTACGATTTCAATTTCACCGACGATATTCGGCTGATTGCGCGTGAGGACGGCCTGATCGCAGTCAACAACGCGCTGGCCGTCGATCTGACCGGACAGGTCGGCAGCGAATCGGTCGGCCCGCATATGTACACCGGCACCGGCGGACAGATCGCGTTCGGCATCGGCGCCACGATGGCCGGCGGCAAGTCGATTATCGTGCTGCCCTCGACGGCGATCGCCAAGGGCCAGCGGGTCTCGCGGATTGCGCCGAGCCTCGCCCCGGCGTCGGTCTTCACCCTGCCGCGCGCCTTCGTTCATTACGTCGTCACCGAATACGGCATCGCGACGCTCATCGGCAAGTCGCTGCGCGAGCGTGCCCGCGCGCTCTGCGCGGTCGCCCATCCCGATTTCCGTGCCGAGCTCGCGGCCGAAGCCCGCCGCATGTACGGCTAACGCCGGCCCGCGTGATCGCTTCAGCTCGGACGATAGCCGTAAATCCCGTCGAAGCCGGGCGGTCGCCAGCCGCCGTCCGCGCAGGCGACGCACACGGGGAACGGTCGCGCGCGGCCCTCGACGCGGCCCGCCAGCGCGACCATAGCTTCGGGCGAAAAATTTTTGCCGCACGCGACGCAAGTCGCGACCAGCGCCTTGTTGTCCCTGGCCTTGGCACTTGGCATTGCGATTGATTCCTGACCCGCGTGAGCTCACGCCGCGACGCGCGCGCGGCGCTTCAATGGCCGCTTGAGGCGGTGCCAATCGCGATCCCGATCGCGAGCGCGACCAGCACGATAAGCGCAAGCGCGATCAAGCCGCCAACCCGATGCGCCGCCGCCTGCCGCGACGGCTCGATCGGCGCGTCGGTATGCGCCGAGTGGACCCCCGAATTGTAGCCGGCGCGCGAGGTGTAGTAGATGCCGGTGCCGGGCAAGCCGACCGTCCGGGTGACGCCGCGATGGCCAAAGGTCACATGGGCCCCGCGCATGCCGAGCGTCAGACTCGGTCCCGACTTCGAGAGATTGACCGTCAGCCCGGGAAAAATATTGACGCGGCGATAGAATCTGAAATTGCCCATGGCGGCTCGCGCAACGATCGGCGGATGGCTATGGCGCCGAGGAATCCGGCGGCGAGTCGACCCCGGAGGGCGGCGTGGCGGCCTCCGGCGGCGCGGTGATCGTGAAATCGGCCGGCAGGTCGCAGCACAGCCGGAAGCTCGTACCGGCGCGCGGATCGGCGGCGTAGGCCTCGAGCGAGCCGTCGGCATTCACCTTGACCGCCTCGTAGCTGATCGAGCCCGAGGCGCGAGTGACGGAAAAAACGTAGTAGTGGTCGGACTCGAGCGGCTCGGGCGGATCGCCGGTCGGCGTCGATTGCGTGAAGTGCGCGGGCACGTTTCCGTAGATGACCTCGGGGATCGCGAAATTGCTCTTCGATCCGCCGATCGGCAGGTCCGAGAACATGCCCTTTTCGTCGTCGATCTGCCACGCCGGCACACCGCCGTCGAAGCGGATGATCGACCCAACGCCGGTGCCGTTGACGCCGGGAGTGGTCGTCACCGGGTCGGCCGCGGAATATTTGATCACGCTGAGCGTGGCCAGGTAGTCGCCCGGATGCGCATAGCTGATATGAATCTTTGCTTCCGGTCCGGCCGGAGTTGTATCGTCCGCCGGTGGCCCGGGCGGCGCCGGCTGCGCGGGCGGAGTCGTCGCGGTGGCGAGCGCGGACTTCAGGTGTGTCGCGCATCCGGCCATCGGCGCGAAGCCCACCACCGCCGCAGCCAACGCCACCCGCACCGCCGCGGCGATCCGCCGGCCGGCATCCATTCCGCCGCATTCTCCGCGCTTATTCACCGCCGCTGTCCGCCCCCTCCTGCCCTGAATTGGTCCCCATCCGCTTCCTTAATCCGCGTAAGCTTCTTCCTGCATCCGTGAGCGTTTCGATCCGGTGCATACCCGGTCGGCGGTCTCGTTCGCCCCAGCCGGCCTCATCCGCGCCGCCAATTATCCGCGCCGTCTATTGCGCGGGCGAGAAGTCGATCGGCTGCGGCAGGCTGCCACCCGCATTGTAGCCGTAGACCATCCAGCCACCATAGTCGGCGCCGCGCGCGATCAGGAACGCCATCACGATCATCAGGACCACGAATCCGGCGCGGCCGCGCCGTGGCATCGGCCGTGCAATTATCGCCCATGCCGAGAGCGCCAGGCTGAGCGCGAAGACCGTCAGCATCACGCGCCGATGATGATCGAGGATCTGTTCGCGCACCGCCGGCGCGACCATCACGCCCGCGCCGGCGCGCAGCCCCGTCCATACCGCGACCGCGGCGGCGAGCGTGCCCAGGCCGAGCATCCACAGACCCGTCCAGGCCCATGCTTCGCGTCCGGCGATCCACGCCAGCAGGTACATCAGAGTGGCGGCGGTCAACAACGCGACCGGGTAATGAACCACCAGCGGATGGATATTTTGCAGCACCCGCGCGCCGGGGAAACTGAACAGGTCGCGCAGCCGCGCAATCATCCACCCCATCGCGCGCGCTACTTCATCGCTTTGACGACGAGGTAGTTGACGCCGCCCTTTTCGTAGCTCGTGCCGGTCACCGTGACTTCATCTTCCATGTGGGCGATCACGTCTTTGGGCAGCGCCTCATCGTTCTTGGGCGGCAGCAGGATGTACATCTTGTCGGTGCCCTTTTCGACCAGGGCGACCGGGATACCCTTTTTTGCGCAGCCCGTCGCGCACTTCTTATGGTCCGGGCCATGCGCGCCAAGCGTGACGTAGCAGAAGCTGTCCTCGAGCGTGCCCGTGACACGCTGGTCGGCGGCGAACGCCCGGCCGGCGATACTCCCCATCAGTATGACGCCCAGGCCCGCGATGATGATCTTTTTCATTTTTTTGGCTCCACTCCGCTACGGCACCGCGCGCCGAACCGCGGCGCGGCCGCGCCCGACATCGCCGGCGGCGCTACGAGGCCAGATGTGCTCTGGCGGACAATCAACTATCGCAGAAAAACCCCGTAGCCGCGAACCCTCCGGCGGGTCCGACGCTCAGCGCCGGGTTGCCCGCGCCTCGATCGGCGCCCCGACCGCGCTGATCAGTTCGCGCGAACGGGCGCGGCGGGCGCGATTACCCGGCGGCCCAAGGCGATCGAGATGCTTCTCCAGGATCACCTTGAGCTCGCGGTCGAGCCGGTCGAGTTCGAACTCCTCGGGCAGCGGCGGGCGATCCTGCCCCTCCTCGAATCCGCGCCGGCGCCGGCCGTATAGCTCCTGGAGCCGCAACTCCGCCTTGCCCAGCAACATCCGGTACTTCTGGTCGAGGCGGCGCAGCCCCGTGTTGAGCTCGGCCAGCGCGCCGTAACGCCAGCGCAGCAGGAGCCATTCGATCACCGCGAGCAGCGTGATCCCGGCCATCAGGACGGCGGCCACCGCGGCGCTCCAGGCCGCGGCGCGCCACCACGGCAGCACGCGCAGGTCGTGTTGATTCTGCGCGCTGGAGGTGTTGGCAGCCTCGATCTCCGCATGCAGCGCGGCCATCGAACTTTGCGCCGTCGCCGCCTTTTCGTCGGCCTCCTGGCGATCGATCGACAGCCGCTCAACCTGCGCCGAAAGTTCGCGCTCGCGTGTCACCGAGGGATTGGGAATTCTGATCGTCTCGCCGGCCATCAGGCTTTCATTGGAAAGATGGCGGTTGACGCGCGCGATATCGGTGCTCTGCACGCCGAACAGCGCGGCGATCGCCTCGAGCGTATCGCCGGTCCGAATCGTGTAGGGAAAATAGGTGCGCGGTGCCAGCGGTGCGGAATCCGCTTCAGCCGCACTCGCCGAAGCTGGCGTGGCGGCCGGCGTGTCGGGCGCGGCAGATGTGTCGGGTGTCTGAGGCGCTCGTGGTGCGGACTCCCCCGGCGCCGGCGCTTGGCGGACGGCACCGATGGGCCGCGCGATCCGCGGCGGCGCATAGCGTAGCGGTGGCGACGCCGGCAGATCTTCTTCGGTCGGCGCGGCGGCGGCGCTACCCACGATCAGCATGGCGTATCCGCCACCGGCCAGCGCGATGAAGATCGCGCACCTGAGTAATGCCATCCACCAAGTGAGCCGGAGAAAATTCATTGAGCACCGCGCCGATCCATTTCTAGCCTAATTGAAAAGCGCGGCGAAGCAAATGCGGCGATTAGGATTGACACTAACTTAGATTAGCTATTTTTTGCTGTGACGTATGGCCTCATGGATATACGTCGCCGCCGCGCGATGAAAATGCCGCCGCACACGCGTGCCATGCCGCCCCCGCGGTGTCGGTCGCGGGATCGTTCCGGCCGCCGGCGGGCCGCCGCGCCGCTCCCGCCTCGGTCCGGCCATATCGCGTTACCCTACGTTTGGAATCAAATAGCTACTTATAGTGGCAGGACCGCACGATTACCCAGCCGGCGCCTCGGGCAGCCGCAGATGAGCCAGATATTCGCGATTGCCGGCGGCGCCCGTGATCGGTGATTCGATCGTGCCGGCCGCCTCGAGGCCGATCGTCGCGGCAAAGCCGATCACGCCGGCCAACGCCGCCATGCGCAGATGATCGTCGCGCACCACGCCGCCTTTGCCGACTTTGCCGCGGCCCACTTCGAATTGCGGCTTGACCAGCGCGACGATCTCGGCCGGCCGCGCGGCCAGCGCGACCACCGCGGGCAACACCAGCTTGAGCGAGATGAAGCTCGCATCGATCACCACGACGCGCGGCCGCCACGGCAAGTCGGCCGGTGCGACGTGGCGGATATTGGTGCGATCCATCACGGCCACGCGCGGGTCGCGGCGGATGCGATCGGCCAACTGGCCGTAGCCGACGTCGAGCGCGATCACGCGGGCGGCGCCGCGCTGGAGCAGTACGTCGGTGAAGCCGCCGGTTGAAGCGCCGACGTCGAGCGCGTCGCATCCGGCGATGCCGATCGCGAAATGATCGATCGCCGCGGCGAGCTTATAGCCGCCGCGGCTGGCGTATTCGCGCACCGCGCCCACAATCGCGATTTCGGCCGACTCGTCGACCCGCCGATCGGGCTTGGCCGCGGGCTGCGAATTCACCCGCACGCGCCCCGCCATGATCAGGCGCTGGGCCAGTTCCCGGCTCGCGGCCAGGCCGCGCCGGGTCATCTCGATGTCGAGTCGTGTCAAGGTCGAGTCGCGAGCGCATCGGCACAGCCCCGCACGGTGGCCCGTGCTTCAGGCGCGCGCGACGCACGTCGATCGGCGCCCGCCACGGCGCCGCTCAGAACGGGACTTCCTCGTCATCGTCGCCGCCGGCCTGTTTCGCGCTATTCGCCTCGCCGTTGCCGAGCGGCCCTTCGTAGGGTGAGCTCTTGAGTTCGCCGCCGGCCGTGCGCATCAGCACCTCGACGCGGCGCTCGACCTCGTCGAGCTGATGGTTGAGCGATCGGACCAGGCCGACCCCGCGCTCGAACGAGCTGATCGATTCTTCCAGCGACAGCTCGCCCGAATCGATCTGCGCAACGATCGCCTCGAGGTCGGCGAGCCGGTCCTCGAATTTCCCCGGCTCCGCGGCGGGCGTAGCGGCGAGGCGCGCCGCATCCTCATCGGTTCGTTTGCGTTGAATGGCCATCGGACGGTTCAAATCTCCCGGGCCACAGTGCGTGCGGCGAGCCGCCCGCGCTTGAGCCGAATGTCGAGTTCATCGTTGATTGCAACCGCCGCGGCGTCGGTGACCGCGCGATTATCGCGCCGGTTGACGACCACCGCGTAGCCGCGTTCGAGGACCTTGAGCGGCGAAACATCGTCCAGCCGCTGCATCGCGCCGTGCAGGCGGTTGCGCCGATCGGCGGCGATCAGGCCGAGCGCGGCATTGAGCCGCGGAGCCAGCGCCGCCAGCGCCAGCCGCATCGGCGCGACGCGCGCATCAAGGGCGCGGGCCAGGCCAATCGCCACGCGGGCGATTTGCAGGCGCCGCTCGCGCGCCAGACCCAGCGGACTGCGCAGCCGCGCGGCCAGTTCGCCGCAATGGCGCCGGGCGTCGCCAAGTCGCCCCTCGATCGCGGCGGCGAGTGCGGCGCCAGCCTCGTCGGCGCGCTGGCGGACCTGGCGGATTAGGCTTCGCGGATCGCGCAGGCGGGCGCCGTAATGCTCGACCTGGCGGCGCTCGCCATCGATCACGCCGATCATCGCGGCGCCCAGCCGCCTGCGATTTTCTCCCAACTGGCGAAGCAATTCGGCCTTCTCCGGCACGACCATCTGGGCCGCCGCGGTGGGCGTGGGTGCGCGCAAATCGGCGGCGAAGTCCGCGATGGTGTAGTCGATTTCATGGCCGACCGCCGAAACGATCGGAATCTTCGAGCGATTGATCGCGCGCGCCACGGCCTCTTCGTTAAACGCCCACAGATCCTCGAGCGAGCCGCCCCCGCGGCCGACAATAATCACCTCGGCGCGGCCGTCCTGGTTGAGGTCCGCGATCGCGCCGGCAATCTCCTCGGCCGATCCCGCCCCCTGGACCCGCACCGATCGCACGATCACGTGGCTGTTGGGATAGCGGTCGAGCAGGATGCGCAGCATGTCGCGCACCGCCGCGCCGCCCAGCGCCGTGACGATACCGACCGCGCGCGGCATAAACGGGATCGGCCGCTTGCGCGCCTGGTCGAACAGGCCCTCATCCCCGAGCCGCCGCTTGAGTTGCTCGAAAGCGACCTGCAGCGCGCCCGCGCCGCGCGGCTCCATCTCCTCGGCATAGAATTGCAGCGTGCCGCGCGCCTCGTAGAGGTTCACGCGCCCGCGCACGATCACTTCCATCCCGTCTTCGACGCGAAAGCGCAGGCGGCGATGGGCCGAGGCGAACATCACCCCACTGACCGCGCTGCGCGCGTCCTTGAGCGTGAAATAGAGATGTTTCGAAGGGGCAAGGCGCGCGTTGGAGATTTCGCCGACCACCCAATACTCACCGAGGCCGGCCTCGAGCACGTCGCGTACGGCACGCACCAATTGCGTGACGTTGAGCGGCTGGCGCCGCGCCGCGCCCAGCGAGAGCTCGAGCTGGCCGTCCATCACGATGCAACTTACCAGATGCCGCGCGGGCAAACCTAGCCGCCCGCACCGGCGCGCGCCCGGACTGCGCAGCGCGGGCGCTTGGGTTAGGATAGGCGCGCGCCATTCGCGGCGCCGCGGGAGGGGCAGTATGGCCGCAAGCAGCGAGCGCTGGCAGTCAAGCCGGATCCACCATCAGCATCGGCATCCGCCGATTGTCAACGTCAACCTCGAGCACCAGGAGCACATGAGGCTCGGCGATCGCGCCGCCGACGGCTTTGCCAATGCGGTCGGCAGCTGGACCTTCATCGTCACCCAGTCGATCATTCTCGCGATCTGGCTGGCGCTCAACGTCCTCGCCTGGATCCGCCATTGGGATCCCTATCCGTTCATCCTGCTCAACCTCGTGCTGAGCTTTCAGGCCGCCTACGCCGCGCCGATTATCATGATGTCGCAGAACCGGCAGGCGGCTAAAGATCGCCTGATGGCGGAGCAGGATTACCAGATCAATATGAAGGCGGAAGAAGAGCTCAAGGCGATCATGCATCACCTGGAAACGCAGGACGAGATGATGATCGATATCCTGAGCCGGCTCGAGCAGCAGCACCATGAGATGCTCGCGCAACTGAGCGCGCCAGATAAACCGGCCGCTCCCGCCTGACGCACGCGCGCCGCGCAGCGCCGGCGGAGTATGATCCGCCGCCCGCACGTAAGGCGTGCAGGTTGCGCCGACGGTCCCGGACCGGCGCCCGGCGGCCTATTGGCTGGCCGACGCCGAGGTCGAGTTATCGGCCTTGGCCAACTCCACCTTGTACTTGCTCCAATGGTCGAGAATGCTCACCGCCGCGTCGAGCTGGATATCTTTGGGCGCCTTCACATTCGCCGCGCCTGGGCCGCTAGTGCCGTCGCCGGCCGGAGCGGCGGTCGCGGGCGCGCCATCCTGGGCGCCCCTGGGCGTGCCGCCCTTTTTCTGCTGCTGATTGTTCTTGAAATGATGCAGCAGGTCGCTCTCGTGAATCTCTTCATCCTCATCGATCTGGCCGCCCGAAGCCTCCAGCGAAGCGAGCGTCGGCTTGGGCAGTTCGACCACCACGTCGGGCGTGATACCGACGGCCTGGATCGACCGTCCGCTCGGCGTGTAGTAGCGCGCGGTGGTCAGGCGCAGGGCCGAATCGTCATCGAGCGGCAGAATCGTCTGCACCGATCCCTTGCCGAAAGTCAGCGTGCCCGCGATGATCGCGCGGCGCTGATCCTGCAACGCGCCGGCCACGATTTCGCTGGCGCTGGCGCTGCCGCCGTTAACCAGCACGACCATCGGATAGTCGTCGAAATCCTTTTTCTTGTGGGCGAAGTATTTCTGCTGCTGATTCGCGTCCCGCCCCTGCGTATAGACCACCAGCCCGCCGTCGAGGAAGTCGTCGCCGATCGAGACCGCCTGGTTGAGCAGGCCGCCCGGGTTATCGCGCAGGTCGAGCACCAGCCCCTTGATATGGCCGTGATGTTCCTTGGTGAATTTGTCCAGCGCCTTCTCGACGTCGGTGTCGGAGCCGTCCTGGAAGGTCGAGATACGAATGTAGTCGAAGCCGTCGGCGATCGGCTTGGCCTTGACCGACGCGATCTTGATCACGTCGCGCGCGACCGTCACGGTGAACAGGTCGGGAATCCCTTCGCGATGGATCGTCAGATGAATCTTGCTGCCCTTGGGACCGCGCATCCGCTGAACCGCTTCGGTCAGCGACATGCCCTTGGTGAAGTCGTTGTCGATCTTGACGATCTGATCGCCCGACTTGATTCCGGCCTTGTAGGCCGGCGTGCCTTCGATCGGCGAGACCACCGTCAGCATGTCGTCCTTGATCGTGATCTCGATTCCCAAACCGCCGAAACTGCCGCGGGTCTCGACTTCGAGATCGCGGTACAGATCGGGCGTCAGGTAGGCGCTATGCGGATCGAGCGAGGCCAGCATGCCGGTGATCGCGCCGTTGATCAGATCCTTGGTCGAGACCGGCTCGACGTAGTTCTTCTGGACGATCGCAAGCACGTTGGCGAAGGTCTGGAGCTGTTGGTAGGTGTCGTCGGGCAACGCCTGCGCGCGCTGCACGGCCAGATCGCCGATGACCAGAACGCAGACGCCCACCGCCAGTGCGATCGCACCAAACAATCGATTCCGTTTTTTAGCTGCCATCCGGTCTCCGCCTGAATTCAATTTCGGTTCTCGCCACGCGTCCCCGCGCATGCGGTCCATCCGTGCCCGGCGCCGGGAGGAGTTCCCCGGCCGCTATCGATTGCGCGCCCGGCCCTGATTGCCCGGCGCGCCACGATCACCCGGTCTTCGAATCCAGCAACTCGCGCAAAGCATCGCGGATTTCCGGGTTGGACCAGTCGTAGGGTCCCAGGTGATGAGCGACGATGCGGCCGTTGCGATCGATTATAAACGTCTCCGGGATGCCACTCACATCG
>Ga0307373_10007036_pt1 | contig 17687 bp, 10 predicted proteins | sample OX2MG_FD_202534 | JGI IMG/M metagenome (GOLD analysis project Ga0307373, IMG submission 202534) | Soil microbial communities from Risofladan, Vaasa, Finland - OX-2 | ecosystem: Environmental > Terrestrial > Soil > Coastal area > Acid sulfate soil | place: Finland: Risofladan, Vaasa | collected... | reverse complement strand
TTTTGCGCATCGGGATCGAATACCGCTCCGACGACCAAGTTTGACCGTTATCGTCCGAATACTTGAACACATAATCCCCGAGGGTGTCCACGCGATAAGAGAGACCTGTGCTATTGCAATTTGGCACTTTTCGAATGTCCTTGGAATTATATGTATAGAGCGCGTACACCCGGCCACTCGGCACCGCAAAAGCCATCACGTACGACGCCATCGGACCGGTTGAAGGCTCAATGTCGATCGGCGCCGTCCAGGTTCGGCCCTTATCTTTACTGATTGTGGCAACCACGTGTTGGCCTGGTTCGCCTTCTTCGCCCATCTGGCCTTCCGTCCCCTTCCCGCTCGTTACCACACAGACCCAACTTCCATCTTTGGTGATTTCGACGTAGGGTTGCTCAGCGTAAACATTCCTTAAGTTGGATATCGTGAAGCCGTTCTTAATATTGCGCGGATCGCCACTGACGGCCCCTCCCTCTCCGGAGTCCGTTTGGGGATCTGCCGATAAGATCCTTCGCTTATGAAGCCACGATGATGTAGCGGCAACAGCCATGGTGGACATACATTCTCGGCGTGTCATTGAAGATGTCCCCTAGATGTCCGAGATCGGTGAACCGTCGACCTGCAGCCCGTTCTAAGAGCCGGCGTGAAAGTTGCCCACCACTTCCGAGGTACGAAGAGGTCGGTTGTAGATTCTTAAAAGTCGCATCTCGCCGTACAGCAGGGGTACGACCTTTGCCAGAGAGGCTCCATTGATGTCATCCAGCTTGGCAGGAAAACGTGCCCAGCCATAGTCACGAATTGCTCCCCCATCGTTGAATTCCCCGTCCACGATGAAGGAAACGATCCGTGGACCACTGTCCACCGTCACCGCCACGTGCTGCCACGCGCCCACCTTCAAGGTTCCCGGCGTGGTGCCCGGGTCACTGTCCCAGGTAAATTTGTTCTCCCCGTCATTCAGCGTCAGCTGGACCGTGGATCGATGTGAAGTCGTCAGGCTAATCCCTTTCCCAAGGTCCCGTGTGTCAAACAGCAACTGTCCGGGGCTTAATTCCCGGAACTTCACCCAAAAATCAATCGTGAAACCGGTTCCTTTCGACAGCGGGTCCAGCCGCGGCATGTCGATAAACGATGCGGGAGCCACTTCTTTCCCCACCGCCGTCAGCGCCAGTCCTTCCTTCGCAACCTCTTTATTCGTAAACTGGTTCCAAGCCCCTTCCAGCAGTGCGCCATCAATTTCGTGTACCCGCGCCGTGTTCTTTTGCGTTTCGGTAATGAAGTATCTTCCGTTGTCTTCCACAAAGTCCGGGTAGCTGATTCCGTGGCTCGGATCGTTGTCGTAGAGCAAAATCTCAGGCTGCGACCAGTACATGCGCCCGTCCTTCTCCGTCCCGCCGCAAACCCAGCCCGGGTTTCTGCCTTTGAAAGGGTCCCAAGGCCCTTCCCAAATCGCTTCTCCGCCATGATTGTGATACCAGAGCAGGTATTTTCCGTTGCTGAACTTGTGGACGAAGTTCGCCGCCCGCGGATGCTTGATGCGGCGCCCGTTTGGCGTGTAGGTGGCGTAGGCCGGAGGAGTCCACGTGTGTCCTCCGTCCTGGCTGTAGCCATGGCAGTTGTAACCGTCGATGGTCCGGTAGGTGCAATACAGGGATCCGTCATTCAACGGAACCAGGTTCATCTCCGAGGCAATCGGCCCCTTCGGAGCCCGCAGCCCTTCGTCGCCATCCGGCAGCATCTCCCAGGCAATCTTCCGCGGATCGCGCTCATGCATGATATTGGCGCTGTGCATGAACACCCCTTGCGTGACTACTGATGAACCTGACTGCCCACCACCCCAATTGGCAACCTTGGTGAAGCCGAAGATCATCGAGTCCTTATGCCTGATCGGCCTGCCCACACCCCAGAACAGCAGCGCCTTGCCGTCGAAGTTGTTGTCCTCATCAATCCGCATCTTGCGCATCGGGATCGCATACCGCTCCGAGGACCAGGTCCGACCGTTGTCGTCCGAATACTTGAAGGCATATTCCCCCAGGGTGTCAACCCTGAGGGCGGCCAGAGGCGACTCGCAATTGGGTACTTTCCGGATGTTTTCGGAATTGTAGGTGTAGAATGCGTACACCCGCCCACTCGGAACCACAAAAGGCATTACCCAGGACGATTCCTGAACCGTCTCCGGCTCGATATCAAAGGGTGTCGACCAGGTTCGGCCTTTATCGTTGCTGATCAATGCAACAACGTGCTGGCCCCACTCGCCTTCGCTCCCCTTGCCGGTCGTTACCACACAAACCCAGTTCCCATCTTTGGTGATCTCGACGTAGGGCTGGTCGCAGTAACCATTCTCGATAATCGTGTAGCCGTTCTTAATATTGCGGGGATCGCCGCTGACGGCGGCTTCCGCGCCGGAGCCGGTTTGGGGCCTTGCCGATAAAACCCCTGCCTTGGGGAGCCAGGATGATGTAACGGCAACAGCCATGGTGGCCATGCATTCTCGGCGTGTCATTGAAGATGTCTCCTAGATATCCGAGATCGGTGAACCGTCGACCTGCGAGCCATTCTAAGAGCCGGCGTGAAAGTTGCCCACCACTTCCGAGGTACGAAGAGGTCGGTTGTAGATTCTTAAAAGTCGCATCTCGCCGTACAGCAGGGGTACGACCTTTGCCAGGGAGGCTCCATTGATGTCATCCAGCTTGGCGGGAAAACGCGCCCAGCCATAGTCACGAATCGCTCCCCCATCGTTGAATTCCCCGTCCACGATGAAGGAAACGATCCGTGGACCACTGTCCACCGTCACCGCCACGTGCTGCCACGCTCCCACCTTCAAGGTTCCCGGCGTCGTGCCCGGATCACTGTCCCAGGTAAATTCATTCTCCCCGTCATTCAGCGTCAACTGAAGGGTTGATCGATAGGTCGTGGTCAAACTGATTCCCTTCCCCAGATCCCGCGTGTCAAACAGCAACTGTCCGGGGCTCAATTCCCGGAACTTCACCCAAAAATCAATCGTGAAGCCGGTTCCTTTCGACAGCGGGTCCAGCCGCGGCATGTCGATAAACGATGCGGGGGCCACGTCCTTCCCCACCGCCGTCAGCGCCAGTCCTTCCTTCGCAACCTCTTTGTTCGTAAACTGGTTCCAAGCCCCTTCCAGCAAGCTGCCATCAATTTCGTGTACCCGCGCCGTGTTCTTTTGCGTTTCGGTAATGAAGTATCTTCCGTTGTCTTCCACAAAGTCCGGGTAGCTGATTCCGTGGCTCGGATCGTCGTCGTAGAGCAGAATCTCAGGCTGCGACCAGTACATGCGCCCGTCCTTCTCCGTCCCGGCGCAAACCCAGCCCGGGTTTCGACCCTTGTAAGGGTCCCAGGGGCCTTCCCAAACCGCCTCCCCACCATGATTGTGACACCAGAGCAGGTATTTTCCGTTGCTGAACTTGTGGACGAAGTTCGCCGCCCGAGGGTGCTTGATGCGGCGGCCGTTCGGCGTGTAGGTGGCGTAGGCCGGAGGTGTCCACGTGTGTCCTCCGTCCTGGCTGTAGGCATGGCAGTTGTAACCGTCGATGGTCCGGTAGGTGCAATATAGAGAGCCATTGTTCATCGGCACCAGGTTGATCTCCGAGGCGATCGGCCCCTTCGGCGCCCGGAGTCCTTCATCCCCGTCCGGTAGCATCTCCCAGGCAATCTTCCGCGGATCGCGCTCATGCATGATATTGGCGCTGTGCATGAACACCCCTCGCGTGATCACAAATGTACCCGGGCTACCCTGTTTGCCAACCTTAGTAAAGCCGAAGATCATGGAGTCCTTATGCCTGATCGGCCTGCCCACACCCCAGAACATCAGCGTCTTGCCGTCAAAGTTGTTGTCCTCATCGATCCGTATCTTGCGCATCGGGATCGCATACCGCTCCGAGGACCAGGTCCGGCCGTTGTCGTCCGAATACTTGAAGGCATACTCGCCCAGGGTATCAACCCGAATGGCCGCCAGAGGCGAGTTGCAGTTCGGCACTTTCCGGATGTTTTCGGAATTGTAGGTGTAGAATGCGTACACCCGGCCGCTCGGAACCACAAAAGCCATCACCCAGGACGCTTCCGGACCCGTCGTCGGCTCAATGTCAAAGGGTTGCGACCAGGTTCGGCCCTTGTCGCTGCTGATGACCGCAACAACGTGCTGGCCCTTTTCGCCTTCGCTCCCCTTGCCGGTCGTTACCACACAAACCCAGTTCCCATCTTTGGTGATCTCGACGTAGGGCTGGTCGCAGTAACCATTCTCGATGATCGTGAAGCCGTTCTTAATATTGCGGGGATCGCCGCTGACGGCGGTTTCCGCGCCGGAGCCAGTTTGGGGCCTTGCCGATAAAACCCCAGCCTTGGGGAGCCAGGATGATGTAGCGGCCGCAGCCATCGTTGCCATGCATTCTCGCCGTGTCATTGGGGATGTCTCCTCGATATCTGACGTTCGTGAAGTCGGAACTTTAAAAACAACTTTCCAAGACAAGTTTATCCCTAAGCTCGTCCGGGTGGAGGCGTAACAACAGGTTACACACAGAGATCACGTGTCTTTGCAGTCAAAAAGATCTTGCGTCGGTACGATTGGAATGCAGAGAGAGTCCAAACCTTTTGTGTAATCTCCAAGACTTATGAAAGGCCTCACGATCCCATGGCACTTCAAAACCTGACCCGTCCTAAGGACTCCCAGATTATGACGGAGCGGACGGGATTATCTGCTGTTCCGGCCCTCACAGAGGGCCGGAACAGCTCGCCCTTTCATGTTCTCAGAAAGTCAGCTTGAGTGCTAACTGTATTTGCCGTTCGCCCGACGAACTGGAAATCACCCCGAAACTCGAACTGCCCAACCCAGTCCCTGGCATCCCGAAATACGGAGTATTTGTGAGATTGAATGCCTCGGCACGGAAAAGCAAATTCACCGTTTCTTTGATCGGTATCATTTTCTGGAGTGAACAGTCGTAGTCCGCCCGCCCGGGACCTCGAACATCGGGAAGAGTACGGGAAGTGTTCCCGAAGGTAAAAGGCGCAGGAACCGTAAAGGCTGAGGTGTTGAAATAGCTATTCAACCTCGATTCGATGCTGCCGCTCAGGACGGCGGATTGTCCGGTGCTGTTGGGCCGCAATACAGAACTACCAACTCCGCTGTTTCCGATGGAAGTCAGCACAAGCGGATACCCGGAATTAAAGGATGCCATCCCGCTTAAAGTCCATCCGCCCACGATTTCGTTGACAGGGCCGGATACACCTCCCAGGAACCGTTTGCCCCGCCCAAAGGGCAAATCAACTACGTGAGTAATAACCAACCTCTGGGGCACATTCCCTTCCGAGAGGGACCTCTCTGCCGCGAGGTCGTAAATGTTTTGAACGGGCGGAACATAAGCGTTGATTCCGAAAATGCGCCCTGACGACTGGTCCATTAGCTTTGACCATGTCCAGCTCACTATTGTTGAAAAGCCAGCAGTGAATTGATGTTCTGCCCTTACCTGCAGCGAGTTATAACTCGAATTCGCCTCGTTTTGCTCAAGCGCAGGGTTTAGAGTGCTTACCGACGTGTATTGCGGATAGGGTCTCAACAGTTGACTCTGGGATATCGTGGGAGTCGAAAGCGACCCTGTGGAGACCAGTCCATAGAAGGGATTGGCCACCTGGGTACTAAGCGCCGTGCCCAGGCTTTGGTACGTGGGAAGCAACTGGTTAAAATTAATTCCGATCGGGAGGTGTGTTCCCTTGTTTCCTGCGTAAGCTGTCTCGATCAGCCAACTCCCCGGCAGTCGCCACTGCAAACCCAAGTTCCATTGCTGATTATATTGGTTGCTGACGTTGTTACGATCCATAATCGAGACGCCCTGCCCCAATTGAAGCAAGTCGGCTTGTGAGGTCGGAGGCTGAAGCAGGCCAGTCGGGAATGGATCGCTCAACGGGTTCAGGGGTGTTATCCCATCGGTACTGGATACCCAGGATGTCGTAAGTGCGTAAGGCGCGGTCCCAAACCCTGGCCCCGAAGTCGTCGCAAACCGGGGAGCAAAGAAGATAGCGTAGCCGGCACGCAAGACCAACCTCGATGAAACCTGGTAAGCCAAGCCAAACCGGGGAGCAAAGGACTTATAGTACGCGTTGGTCTGTCCTTGCGGCACGCCGTTCTGGCCGGCATGGGTTAAAACTCCGACCAGGCCTGGCATCCCTGGAACGGTGATAGGAAATGGCGCGTTGAAGTCGAAGTTTGCAAATCGATTGTATTTTTCCTTTTGAGGCTGCGTATAGGAATAGCGCATGCCCACATTCAACGTCAGCTTGCCGAGTTTCATTTCGTCGTTAAGGTAGCCAGAATAATACCAGTTTTGGATGTTCAGGCGTGGAGAGGTACTGATGGATCCGCCCCCATATCCGAGCAGGAAAGACGCAAGGGCGTTTCCTGAGGTCAGGCTCGAAACAAAAGGATTGGGCCCTTGTGTGAAGCCGGAATTAAACGAGTAGGAGCCATTCGGACTGCCTGACTGATAGGGTGTCTGGTTATAAAGCCGGTCGTCTGTGCCAAAGACAAGGGTATGGCGGCCGCGGATCCAGGTATCCTCAGCCACGAAGGTGTTGACGGTGTTCCCGCGTCGAATGGCATCACCGCCAGGGTCCCCCCACGAACTGTAGCCGGTTAAGCCAATCGCCGGGAAGGCTTGTTCTTCAGCAACGTCCATATACGAAGGAAAACCGAACGAGGTGAGGGGTGTTGTGCCATGTATCGGGGCGCGGCCCTCAAAGAGGCGGGTGAGCCCGTATCTGAGGTTCAGGAAGTTGGTGGGGCTCAGCGTGTAAGTATCGTTCAGAACGACGTTGATTACATGACTCGTGTCGTTTCCAAGAACGTTGTCCGCAATATTATTGAACGGACCGCTGTTGCCGAGCGCGCCCGTATTGCGGGTCACTCTCCCAAACAGGGTCTGACGTTCAGAAAAGCGATGGTCAAGACGAACAGACCATTGGTCACTGTTGCCAAACCCGGTCTGGGCCCAGCCAAAATTATTAGCCTGTTGGGGTCCCACTCCCGGTTGATTAGGTAGCGGGACATACGACATAAGTTTCAATGCCACTGGGTCCATCATAGAGGTTGGAATCGTGTTGTTCGTGAACGCATCACGAATGAACCCGCCGCTCCCATTCGGGCGTGTCGAATAGGGATCGTAGATCGTAACGGGGTCCCCCTTACTATCAAAAGTTTGAGAGAAATCTCCGTTTCGTTGGAGTGCAGTCGGCACCGTATCGGAGAGTCCACTTGCTAAACCATGACTTCGGCTGCCCTCAAACCCTCCAAAGATAAACGTGTTGTCCTTGATAATAGGACCGCCTGCATACCCCCCGAACAGGTCGAAGGTAAAGGGACCTTTGCTTTTGCCATGAGCATCCGAAAAGTAGTTGTTGGCATCCATCCGCTGGTTGCGGAGAAAATCGTAAGCCTCTCCGTGCCATTTGTTTGTTCCCGACTTTGTCACCACACTGATGACGCCCCCACCGCTGCGGCCGTACTGAGGGCCAAAACTATTTGTCAGTACTTGAAATTCCGCTGTGTTCGCTGGCGTCGGCGCAATCGCAAAATTGTTGTTTGCGGGCACCATAACTGAAATCCCGTCGACCAGGAAATCATTGGTCCGGTAACGGCCTCCATTGATCGAAATATCAGAGGACACAAACAGAGGAGTCTGGACGGTGCCAGTGACGGTGCCGGCGGAAGCAACACCGCCGATGGCCTTGGGATTAACCTGAACCCCTGCGGTAAGCCCGGCGAGATCGAAAATATTCCGGCCGAGAAGCGGGAGGGCTTGCGTGGTTTGAGAAGATACGACTTGCCCAAGCGCGGCGCTGGTTGTGTTGAGTAAGGGCGTTTGGCCAACTACGGTGACCTGAGTGGCAGTGCTACCAAGCTCAAGTTTAAGGTCGAGCACAAGCCTTCTGTCCACTTCAAGGATGATGTCCTTCCTGATAATTGTCTTGAAGCCAACATGCGAGGCGCTAACCTGATATTGACCAGGCGGCAAATAGGGCACTTGATAGCTCCCTGTTTTGCTTGTCGTAACCTGGTGGGATTGGTTCGTCGCCTGGTTCGTAATGGTTACTTGCGTCTCGGGAATGGAGGCACCAGTAGGGTCCGTAACCGTGCCCAGGATCGTCCCTGTAATGTTCTGGGCGAGCGCCAATCGAGACAAGCCTGCTGAAAGCCCAAAAGCGCAGACAAGCGCCAGTAATACATAAATAATGGAATACGCACCCTTTACTTTCATGGTCTTCCTCCCAGCCAATTAGATTAAGAAGGAAAATACATACGGCGCGATGGAATGTCAAGATATTTTTTAAACGTTGCTGAAATTTCAGCTTGAAGTGTCACCTACATTCTGTTAGTCTCACAAACCATCAACGGATTAGACCACGATGGAACAGGGCAAAGTGAGTCGGGCATGACTGCAACGATATGGATGTGTCCAGGCCGTGACCCCAATGTTGCCCTTGCTTCGACGTTGTCAGTTTCGTTTGACCAAGGGGGGCGATGCGGCTAAATCTCCGAGCTGTTGTCCTTTTTGCGTCGCTTCTAGTTGTTAATCTCCTGGGAGTTTGTCCAATAACGGCCGGCGGCGTTCCTGTCCCGCAGACAGAGAACTCTGATCCTGCAACCGCTCACGCGCGGCAGCTATCGGCCAGGATCAATCACATCATATGGATTATTCAGGAAAATCGAAGCTTTGATAACTATTTTGGTACGTTTCCTGACGCTGAAGGTTTCCCATCGTCAATCTGTTTGCCGGTCTTGCCAGGCAGCGCTAAATGTGTCAAGCCGTTTCATATGTCTCCCAACCAGCCCATAGTAGATCTACCGCACGACTGGGCCGGAGCCCATGCTGCTTATGACCACGGCGCGATGGATGGATTCGTTTGGGCCGAAGGATCCGTCTATACGATGGGCTATTTAGACGGGAAGGATATACCCAATTATTGGCAGTACGCTCGCCATTATACTCTTTGTGACCGCTTCTTCTCCTCCATCAACACCGGAAGTCTTCCCAATCACCTTTACACCGTTGCTGCACAATCTGGAAGGGTCATAAACAACCTCCATTCAATCAGGGAAGTTGAAGAAGTTGAAGACGATCCGGATGGGTTCAGTTTTGCCTCAATCGTCAAGATATTAGCTAATGCAAAGATCTCATGGAAGTACTATGTTGAGACCCGATCCACTCCCCCAGGCGCAGATAGAGCACTCATCGCCCACCTTGCCTATCCGCAACCAAAATCTTTCACACTCTGGAACCCCTTGCCGGCTTTCAAGGCTGTTCGGGACAACCCGGAACAAATGCGCCATCTTGTGGCGCAGGACGAATATTTTCACGACCTCCAATCGGGAACATTACCGCAAGTATCCTGGATCGTTCCTGATTTTCAAGACAGCGAGCATCCTCCGGAGCCTGCCGCACAAGGGATGTGGTACGTAACGAGGCTTATTAACGCGCTAATGAAAAGTCCATATTGGAAAGACAGCGTGGTTTTTCTCACGTGGGACGATTACGGGGGCTTTTACGATCACGTTCCGCCGCCCATGGTGGATGCCTTTGGATACGGGCCGCGGGTGCCAATGATCGTCATTTCGCCCTTCGCAAAGCACGGATATATTTCGCACTACACCTATGATTTCACTTCAGTGCTCAAGTTCATAGAGCAACGGTGGGATCTTCCACATCTCACCCCACGCGATCATCACGCTAATGGCATGACGGACTGCTTCAGTTTCGATCAAACACCCAACTCCTCGCTGGTGATCCCTGTTCCTGCGAACCTGCCATCGCATTTGGTGCTGCCGCACCTTGTCGCCAAGCCTACGGTACTTATACCGCAGCCTGTTAGTCAGATTGGGCAGGCCATACCTGATGATCACTCTCATACGGGGGGTAAGTAACAGCGATAATCAGCAGATTTGGATTTTCAAGACGCAACGGCCTATACCGGCTGTGAAGGCCAAGCGTAAGGAAGCAGGCTCTAGTAATGATAACCCGCAGGGAAGCACAGAAAATGAACGCGAGACTTGGCTTGAATCGCAGGGACTTCTTGAAAGCCAACCTGCTTTTAAGCGCGCAGTGTCTGGCCGAAAGCCTTTGGGGCTCGGACCGAAGCTCATGGGGTCTCCAATACGTCCTCGCTTCAAGTTTGTACGGCAACCTTCCACTTTCTGCCATTCTCCCTGAGGTAAAGAAAGCAGGAAGCCAATACATTGATTTATGGCCCAAGATATGGGGCACGCAACGCGAACAAGTATCCGCGATGGGGTATGAGGAATTCGGTGAATTATTGCAGAAGAATGGCGTAAGGCTTGCCATCAGCACCCGGTTCGATTTAGGACCCTTTAAATTAGCCGATGAGATTCGATTTCTGCAGAAGTTCGGAGGCCGCACCATTGTCACGGGATCTATTTTTGGTATGCACCACCTTAAACGTGCAGTCTTGAAGGGGGAAATTAAGAAATTCGTCGAGCAAATGAAACCCCACCTTTCCTCTGCAGGCGAGGCCGGTATAAAGATCGCGATTGAGAACCATGCGAATTCCCTGATTGCGTCGCCCGACGCGATCAGGTGGCTGGCGGAGTCTGCCGGTGAACTGCCGCTCGGCATTGCTTTGGCGCCCTATCACCTCCGGCAGGATTCCGCCATGCTTGCCCACCTAATCCAGGACTTAGGCCCCAAGCTGGCGGTTTTTTATGCCTGGCAGTATGGCATGGGGTGCATGAAACCAATGCCGCCGAAGGAAGAACTCATGCAGCTACCCGGGCGTGGAAAGCTAGACTTTACCCCACTTCTCGAGGCGCTCAAGAATATCCGCTTCGCGGGATGGACGGAAATTTTCATGCACCATACGCCGAGAGGCGTTCCGATTTGGCCAACGGCGCCACAGATCACCGAGGATATCGTTCAGGCGCGGCAGTATTTGGAAGGAATCCTGAAGGGGTTGCGGACTTAGCCCAAGCTTCACGAATGGCGAAGGGCAAACCGATTGCACGTCCCGGGCAAGCATTCTCCACCGCTGATAAAGCGGCTTTGCGAAAGGAGGCCTCACTGTATTTCGCCCTTCTCAATAAGTCAGAAGCCTTCCGATACCAGGCGGTTCTCATCGCAGCCTTCCTCGGGTGGATGTTCGACGGAGTGGAAATGGGCATGTTTCCTTTGATCGCACGCCCTGCTCTCCAGGAGATGCAGCACGGCTCGGCCCTCATCAGCGACGCATTCGTCGGACACTGGATGGGGGTGATCACAGCATTGTTCCTGCTGGGAGCGGCAATTGGCGGCGCGTTTTTCGGTTGGCTGGGAGACCGCATGGGCCGTGTGAGGCCGATGACTATCTGCATCCTGGTGTATTCCCTGTTTACGGGCGCGATCCTTTTTGCCCAGACTCCTATACAACTCGGCGCTCTGCGTTTCTTTGCAGCTTTTGGCATGGGCGGAGAATGGTCACTCGGCGTGGCCCTGGTCATGGAGATATGGCCGGACCGGCATCGCTCAATGCTGGCGGGACTCATCGGGGCCGCAAACAATGTTGGTTTTCTTCTAATCGCTCTCGCAGGAATGGCAATCCCAGTTACCCAGCATTCGTGGCGGTGGGTAGCCATGCTTGGGGCGTTCCCTGCAGTGCTGGTTCTTTGGATCATCCGGTACGTCCCCGAGTCGGATCGATGGAAGAAAGCTGCCGCCACCGGACATCTTCAACCGCTTCGCGAAATTGCACGCACGCCGCTTCTGAAAACCACGGCGATCGCTTGCGTTCTCTCCGGGATTGCTCTCATCGGGTCATGGGGCTCGGTGCAGTGGCTGCCACTGTGGGCCGACAAGATGGCCGGATCCACGATGCCCGCGGCTAAGGCCTATACTCAGGCGCTGATCGCGGTGGGTGCGATCGTTGGCGCCATGATCGGCGCGTGGCTCGGCAAAATACTCGGACGCCGCCCGGCCTACTTTGTTTTCTCTCTGGTTTCACTGCTGAGTTGCGCATTACTTTTCAGAGCGATCAACCAGTATGGAGCGGCGTTTCTGCTGCTGGCCTTTTGGGCCGGCCTGGTCACCACCACTTTTTACGGTTGGTTGCCACTCTATCTGCCGGAACTTTTCCCTACCCGTGTAAGGGCCACCGGGCAAGGTATCGCTTTGAACATGGGGCGAGTCCTGGCAGCTGTCGGGGCCATTCAGATGGGCGTACTGATGCAAACCTTTAAGGGAAGCTATGCGCGCGCTGGGTCTGTTATCACACTGATTTATGCGTTGGGTCTTCTGGTCATATGGCTTGGACCGGAAACCAAGGGCAGGCTGCTGCCTGAGTGAATTGTATAGATAGCCGCTGAGCGAGGAAAGAGACGACCTATGAACCATTGAGGTCTGCATCATAGGGTCGTCAGGACCGGAACCTTCAAAACGGAAAATTGGAGTGCTTGCAGCAACGGGCATTAGTTCTATTCCAGGCTGCGACGTATATCCAGATCGCGAGGAAGGGCAATGGCGCAAATAAGAAAAAGTCCAAAGACTTATGACGCAATCATTGTAGGGTCGGGCGCCGGCGGTGGCATGGCGGCTTATGTCCTGACCAAGGCAGGGGCGAAGTGTCTGATGTTGGAAGCCGGTGGCTGGTACGACACGGCTAAGCAATCGAAGATGTTGCAATGGAACTACCAGGCGCCCCACCGCGGCGTTTCAGCCCCAAACACTCTCCGCAACTATTTCGATGCAGCCGTGGGCGGCTGGCAAATCTCGGGTGAGCCCTACTTTAACGCCCCCGGAACAGACTGGAAATGGTTCCGTTCACGAATGTTGGGAGGCCGGACGAACCACTGGGGGCGCATCGCACTGCGGATGGGACCCTATGACTTCAAACCGTACAGTTGCGATGGCAAAGGATTTGACTGGCCTATCACTTACGAAGATCTCGCCCCTTATTACGACAAAACAGAAGAATTGATTGGGGTCTTCGGGTCTGTCGAGAATATCGTGAATGCTCCGGACGGGAAATTCATGCCACCCCCAAAACCTCGTTGTTACGAGTTGCTCGTCCAGCAGGCATGCCGGAAGCTTGGCATTCCTTGCATCCCCTCCCGGTATTCTATTCTCACACGGCCTCTGAATGGCCGTCCGCCATGCCACTACTGCGGGCAATGCCACCGTTCTTGCGCAACATCCTCCAACTTTTCTTCACCCACCGTCCTGTTGCCGCCAGCACTGAAAACCGGAAAGCTCGAAATTCGTTGCGATACCATGGCGCGTGAAGTTCTGGTAGGACGCGACGGAGCGGCTACGGGTATTTCTTACATCGACAAGAAGACGCGCAAAGAAATACAAGTCCGAGGCAAGATCGTCATTCTGGCCGCCAGCACCTGCGAAACGGCAAGGCTTCTCTTGAATTCCCGAAGTCCACAACACCCAGACGGACTTGCGAACTCGAGCGGGGTTGTTGGCCGCTACCTGATGGACACTGTGGGAACCACAGGCAGCGTGGGCTTTTTCCCTGTCCTGATGAATCTTCCGCCCCATAATGACGACGGGAATGGCGAATTTCACCTGTATATGCCGTGGTGGAACTATGAAAAGCAATTTCGACATCAAATGCCTTTCTCGCGTGGCTATCACATCCAGATGGGTGGCGGACGCAAAATGCCCGGGGCGACCATCTTCGCGAATTCGCAGCGCTACTCGGGCGGAGGGTACGGGCTGGAACTGAAACGTGGTTGCCGAAAAGTGTATGGCGCCTTCATCAGCTTTTCGGGCGTGGGAGAAATGATTCCCAACGACCATAGTTATTGCGAAATTAACAAGGACATCGTCGATGAATGGGGAATTCCAGTACTGAAGTTCCACTTCCAGTGGACCCAGGACGAGATTCTTCAGGCCCGCCACGCCGTGGAAACCTTTCGGGAGATCATCGAGACTGCGGGTGGAGAAGTCGTCCGGACCCCAAGAGCCGAAGAGAACTGGGGAATTACACGTGGCGGCGAGATGATCCATGAGGTGGGCGCTACCAGAATGGGTTCGGATCCCCGCACTTCCGTATTAAACCTTAACTGCCAGGCGTGGGACTGTAAGAACCTTTTTGTAACCGATGGCGGTCCATTCGTCAGCAATTCGGACAAGAATCCCACTCTCACGATCCTGGCGCTAGCCTGGCGCACGTCGGAACACATTCGAGATGAAGTGATGAAGAGGAACATTTAAATGAACCCAACGAGTTCCGGATAAGGGGCTGAGACAAAATGACTGAAGACCAAATTAAGCAACGAGGGATTAAATTTAAGCGGCGCGACATACTGAAGGCAATGACTGTAATGCCGACAGCGGCGCTGATCCCACTTGGCCTGAAAACCGTCGCAGAGCCCGAACCCGTTGGCGTTTATCACCGGAAGGCGCTGACGGAACACGAATTTGAAACAATCAAGTTCTTAAGTGATTTGATTATCCCCGCTGATGAGCGTAGTGGCAGCGCCAGTCAGGCTGGAGTCCCAGAGTTTATCGATGACTGGCTGGACTTCAAAGGTGACGAGTTGCGGGCTGATATCCGGGGCGGTCTCACATGGCTGGATGTGGAATGTAACCAGCGTTTCGGGAAGGATTTTGTCCGCTGCTCCACCACTGAGCAAAAGAAAATCCTCAACCGCATCGCCTACCCTGACAAGGCGTCAGCCATGGATTCGAGCTACGTTGCCTTTTTCAACAAATTGCGCGACTTGGTGGTGGGAGGATTCTTCTCAAGTGAAATGGGCGTTAAGGATCTGCCCTACCTCGGAAACAGGGTTGTGGCCGATTGGGAAGGCTGCCCTTCAAATGTCATGATGAAAATCGAGGAGAATCTCAAAGCTCAAGGCTTGGGGATTAGCCTTGCGGCTCCGAAGGAAACATAAAAGTGAATGAAGACCGTCTGGCTAATTGGCCGACTAATGACGCACGATCGAGTAAACGCAAAAGAAACCCAGGGCTGAGATGTGCCCTCGACCATTGGTGGGGTTATGTCTCGCAAAAGGGTTATTCCGGCAGGACCTGGAAGCCGTTACGGGCGTGTGAACCTGGCATGCCATCAGGCAGCTGGCCCATTCGCGAAAGTTCCGGCTTATGAGAGCCATCCAAATTAGGTCACGGCATGGACCGGCGGGACCGGACTGGACTTGTTGACCACCCGTAACACGCGACAAGCCGTTATCTTCCGTGCCAAGCGGCGTTAGGGATAGGAAAGCGTGGGAGTTGCGTGGAATGTTATCGTTGTGTGTAATCGATGCTGACATTGCAGTATTGAAATGTCAGAAACAATCTGCTAAAGTTACGGAGGATCAAAATACTGGAGGATGTGGAAGTTCAGGAAAAACAATCTTCGGCGCCAAGATCCAACAATTTTCTGTGCATCCAACTTGACACATCAAAGGGCGCCTTCTTCTACTGCGATTCCTAACTACACGGCTGACAGACTGAGGAATTTCGCAGTACGGCGAGTCTGTTTCTTTAGGTGTAATCATGCAGGGCGTGCTCTTGAAATTGAGGCTAGAACTGCTGCAGGCTTTAATCTTCCAGTTGGATTCGCCGCACTTCCCATGGGTTGCTATTTCAGAGGGATGTTATAACGCCGATTTGGCGCAGGCAGGATGTTGACATGGCAGAGAAAAGAACGAAGCGAAAGGTTGTCTTTGGGGGTAGCCAAGCAGAGCATGCTTACCGGGTGATATTAGACCTAATCCTACGGGGAAGGTTGGTACCCGGCTCGCCTCTTTCCCGTCGCGGCCTGGCAAAGGACCTGAGCTTGGGAGTCCAACCCGTGACAGAGGCTTTGCAACGGCTTGAAGTTGACGGCCTGGTTGAAAGCCTGCCGCGCGTCGGGACCCACGTCAAGATACCCTCTGAACAAGAGATCCGGGGACATTACATTGTTCGCGAAGCACTTGAGTCGCAGTCCGCCCGCTTATTTACGGAGAAAGCCAGTGCCCGGGAAAAAGAAGAGCTTTCAGCGTTGGCGAAGAGGCTCGATAGCTCCTATGAAAAGAATGATAACGAATATCCAAGAGGGTCCAAGGAGTGGGAGGATTACTGGTTTGACCTTCATACTCAGCATGCACATTTCCACATGCGGATCGCCGAGTGCACCGGGTGCCTTCCATTATGTGAGGCAATGGAAAAGAATCAGATTGTGGTTTTTAACTGGCTTTTTGATATTGCTTTCCAACCCAGAACGATTCCCGCCCACTGGCACTCAGAACTTATAGAAGGACTAAATAGTGGTGAAATCGATGTGGCTGATCGAGCCATGCGAACTCATGTACGGTACGGAATGGAAGAAGTGTTGCGTCGAAGAGAGAGCTATCGTGGATTGGGTCAGAGCATTGGCAGGGGATTGAGCATGGTGTCCTCCCATTTAGGGGGACTTTAGAAATGCGTATTGAAGCCGTAAAGGCCTGGCTGGTTGAAGGAATTAAGTACAACTGGACTCTTATCAAGATTTATACCGATGGCGGCTATACAGGCGTTGGCGAGGCGACCAACTGGCCCGGGAGCCCTTTGGTTGAGGCGGCTTGCAGATATGTCGGTGACATCCTGGTGGGGGAAGACCCGACTCGCATCGACTACCTATGGACCAAGTTATACAAGGACATGAACTGGATAGGCCAGGCAGGACCTCTGCTTTGCGCGATGAGCGCCGTCGATATCGCCCTGTGGGACATTGCAGGAAAGCGTGCAGGTATGCCCGTCTATGAGCTTCTGGGCGGAGCCTACCGGAAGAAGATCCAGTTATATGCCAACTACTGGTTCATTGAGGGCGACGGATCGCCGGAAAGCTACCGAAAACAGGCACGGGCCATGGCAGATCGCGGATTTACTGCTTGCAAGTTTGACCCTTTCGCGCATACCAACTATTGGTACGGATCAGACCTGAGTGAAAACCTTGACCTGACAGAGTCGCAGAAGGAACTTGCGTTAACAAGGCTCCTCTCCGTGGCTGAAGAGTTAGGACCCCAGTTTCCAATCGCAGTCGAAACGCACGCCATGCTCAACGGTCCGACGGCGGTTGAAATGGCGCATCGGATAAGCCGGGCGGGAATCAACTGCATGTGGTACGAGGAGCCTGCCGGGCCTGAGTTTCCCGATGCCATCGCTCAGATAAAACGACAAATTCCACTTCCCGTTTGTGTCGGAGAACGCCTGCACTCTCGTTTCATGTGCCGGCCTATTTTAGAACAGCATGCTGCCGACATATTGATGCCTGATATCGTACGGTGCGGCGGAATCAGCGAGATGCGAAAGATAGCGAACCTGTGCGAGTGCTATAACATACCCGTTGCACCCCATAACCCCAATGGGCCGATCTCTACGATCGCCTCAGCTCATGTCATGGCTGCTGTTCCAAACTTCTTCCGGCAGGAGTTTATGGTGACGGACGTAGCGTGGCGGGACCGCATCATTGATAAGCCCTTGCCCGTACGCGACGGATACTTCCATTTGGGAACTGAACCAGGGCTTGGTTTTGATCTGGTAGAGAAAGAGTTGGAACATCATCCTGGAGTCACTCACTCGAGGCCAGGCTTCTACGTTTAGTCACAATGAAACTGGTTATTTACGACACAAATTGGCCACTCTATCGGCCCCTCTTAGAGCGCTTCCTGCAAACCTCCTGGACAATCTCCAGCGGGGCAAACAACATCGAATGGCTGTTAGAAC
>Ga0307373_10007032_pt1 | contig 17689 bp, 14 predicted proteins | sample OX2MG_FD_202534 | JGI IMG/M metagenome (GOLD analysis project Ga0307373, IMG submission 202534) | Soil microbial communities from Risofladan, Vaasa, Finland - OX-2 | ecosystem: Environmental > Terrestrial > Soil > Coastal area > Acid sulfate soil | place: Finland: Risofladan, Vaasa | collected... | reverse complement strand
TGCTCCTTCGCGCATACGAGGCATGGGGTGAAGGCTGTCTCGATCATCTTTTGGGAGATTTTGCCTTCGCGATCTGGGACGCGCGCCGCCGCGAGCTGTTCTGCGCATGCGATCACTTCGGCATCAACTCATTGTATTTCGCGGAAGCCGGGCCCGCTTTCATTTTTAGCAACACGCTCGACTGTGTGCGATTGCACCCGGACGTCCCGGATCGCCTGAATGACGCCGCGATCGCCGACTTTTTGATGTTTGGCATGAACTACGATGCTGCGACGACTTCGTTCGCGGAGATTCGGCGGCTGCCGCGGGCGCATTGGCTGCGGTGGTCGCCCTCGGGATTGCAAATCCGGGAATACTGGAGACCTCCGACGAATGGCGCGATCCGCTACCGGCGGCGCGAAGATTATGTCGAGCGCTTCGGCGAACTTCTGACGCGCGCGGTGGACGACCGGCTGCGGGCAAAACAGGTTGGAATTCTTCTGAGCGGCGGGCTCGACTCGTCGTCGGTCGCGGCAGTCGCTCATGACTTGCGCGAAGCGAAATACCCGGCGCTCGAGCTGCACGCATTCACGTCAACCTACCAAAACCTTTTGCCGGATCATGACGCACCCCCAGCGCGCGCCATCGCAGCAGCCTTGCGGATTCCGCAGCATTGCTGGGCCGCCGACAGCGTGGGACTCTTCGAGCGCTGGGATGATCCCGGCGTGCATTGGCCCGAGCCGATTGACGATCCGTTCGCTGCTGGTTTTCGAGATGAGCTCAAGGCGATTGCCGGGACCGTCCGCGTGCTGCTTTCCGGCGAAGGCAGCGACAATTTGATGGGCTTTGAAATGGCGCAGCACCTGCGCGGATTGTGGCGCGAGGGCCGCATCGGCCGCGTGTCGCTTGATTTGGCCGAGCACGTTTGGCAGAGGTTTCGGGCGCCGGACGGACTGCGAGGGCCGCTGCGCAGGATTCGCGGCTGGTTTTCGCCGCGGCAATCCGATCCGCCGTTTCCGGAGTGGATTCAGCCGGAGTTGGCGGCTCGCCTGAACCTCATGGCCCGTTGGAAAAACTCCGTGGCGAATCTTCCGTGGAATTCGCATCCACTTCACCCGAAGGCCTACGGCTCGCTTTTTTTGCCGCAGTGGGACCTCATGTTCCGCTTCGGCGATGCGGGGATGACTCGCCAGCCGCTGGAAATACGCTATCCGTTTCTGGACCTGCGGCTGGTGAACTATCTGCTGGCCATTCCGACGATGCCGTGGTTTTTCCGGAAGCATCTGCTGAGGCAAGCCATGCGCGGGCGGCTGCCGGAAAGGATACGCATGCGGCCGAAGACGCCCCTGCAGGGTGAACCTCTGCTCGCCGCATTGCAGCGCGGGGACGCCAACGCTATCGCGAAAATGCAACCGGCTGACCGGTTGAGTCATTATATTAAGGAGAATTGGAGCCCATCCTTCACGGGAGAGATGAACGCGGAGGAAGTCTGGTTAAAAATGCGGCCCATGTGCCTGAACTTCTGGTTGCTGTCGCTGGCCAGAACGCCGAGCCTGGACGGGGTTGCGCAGCGAAGTAGCGCCGCGGATACGAAATAGCGCTCCGCGCGCGGCGATTCCGTGCGTCACGGGAATAAGGTGCCTGATTTTCTCACCATTTTGATGGGAACGGCAAAAGCGGATGGGATTTCGGGCGAGTTTAAGTTTCGGCAGCCACGAGCGCGGATTTGGGTATACAATCTACCGACAAGGCGGAGCGGCCATGCAGAAAAAACTGGCAAACGTGCCCAAAAAGAAATACCAAACTCCCAGTTTGACGATCCATGGCACCGTCCAAAAATTGACCGAGGCAGTCGGACGCACCGGTTCTGTTGATCATGGGGGCACCCCTCCCAATCGGATTAAGACGCGTCCATAGAAGATCTCATCAGCGTCAGAAGCTGCGGGCGAGCCTTCACCGGGGGAATTCGTAGTTTCGAGCACGGGAAGTATTTAGTTTTTTGAGTCGTTGCCACTCACCTTGCCGATTATAAAAAATGTGGATTAGCACGCTGCTGTGAATGCGCCCGAGAATTTCTCGTACGTCATTTATGGCCTTCGGCTTGTTTCCGACCGCCCTATCCCGGGACTGATTCCCATCGAATCAAAACAGCCTGCGCCTCCCGATCTATCGGTGCGATTTAATTCGGATAAAGCGGATGCCGCGCAAGAACGCTCGGCGGAAGAAGCGCTCTGGTACACCACCGACATTCTGGACGCGCAGGGCAATCCGGCGCTGAAAATCTGGAAAGGAAAAAACGGCGGAGAGTATTCCATCCGCTATAGTCACGGCCTGACGTTCCTTGTAAATGCGGGCTTGACTGCCGTCGCCATCCGCCATGACGAACCAATGCCCGCGGAGGATATTGCCGCTTTTCTGCTCGGCCCCGTATTGGGAATCATTCTCCGGCTGCGCGGCGTCACGTGCCTCCATGCCAGCGCGGTGACGGTTGGAGGAAAGGCAGTCGCGTTCGTGGGAACCGCGGGCGCGGGGAAATCCACCACGGCGGCGCTGTTTGCCCAACGGGGCCACGCGGTCCTGTCTGACGATATCGTCACGCTGCTCGAGCGCGAGGATTCGTTTTATGTTTCTCCCGCGTACCCCTTTCTAAATCTTTGGCCGGATTCGCTCGCCATGCTCTCCGTGGCGCCCAGCGCGTTGCTCCCGGAGTATCCCAACGAAGAGAAACGCCGGCTGGCGCTCGAAGCGGGGCACTCGAAATTCCAGCGCGAAGCGCTTCCCCTGGCGGCGATCTATTTGCTGGGAGATCGCTCGGCGGATCCTGGCGCGCCCTTTGTCGCTGGACTGGCGCCGCAGGACTGCCTGATTGGGCTGGTGGCCAACACCTATGGCAACAGACTCCTCGATAGCGCCATGCGCGCGGAGGAATTTTCTGTACTGGGCCGATTGGCAAAAATGCTTCCTGTCCGGCGCGTAGTGGCTCATGAAGATGCCGCTCAGTTGCTTCGCCTTTACGAAGTGATTTCCGAGGACGTCGCGCGCATTCTCGGATCCAGTAGAGCCTGAGCAAAATCAGCGACTCGAGCGCGGTTCGGAAGAACGCGCCGCGGTGATGATTCACGTGTTTCTTGCGCGCAGATTCAAAGATACGCGTCTACGACTCTTCGGTTTTAGGCGCTGAAAAATCCCACGGCGCATTTTGTTCTTGCGCCGCGTGAGAGCTTCGTAGCAGATTACGAGGCTGTGGAGTCAGTTGCTGAAGATGCGGGAAAGCGCTGGGCTATCCTCTGCCTCGCTATCGCCGTTTCCGCCACGCTCATCTATCAAGCCGGACAACTCACCCTGGCGTGGCATTGGGAACGCTCCGGACATATTGCCGAGCAACTTCGCGCCGCCAATCTGGTTCCTGGAAACGCGGAAGCCTGGGACCATTTGGGGCAAACCGTGGAGTTTAATTTCGATCACGCCGACCCTGCGCGGGCCATCGGCTATTATTTGCGCGCGGTGAAGGTGGATCCGCGTTCGGCCAACTATTGGATAGACCTCGCGCTTGCCTATGAAGCCACCGGGCACATAGCCCGCGCCAGGGATGCCTACGAAACGGCGCAGCGTGACTATCCAATTTCGGCCGGCGTCGCGTGGAAATACGGCAATTTTCTGCTTCGTCAGGGACAAACCAGCGAGGGCCTTGCGGAAATCCATCGAGCGCTCTTGCATGATTCAACGTTGATCCCTTTGGCCATTCGAGGTGTGTGGAACTTCGATCCGAATGTGCAATTGATTCTGGACGACGTTCTCCCCGCGAGCGAGACGGCGTATTTTCAGGCGCTGGATTTCTACGTCGGGATCCGCCAAGCCGAGGCCGCGCTCAGCGCGTGGGAGCGGATTGTGGCTTTGTCCGGGCAGAAGCCAATTGACCTGAAAAAATCCTTTCCCTTATTGGATGAACTGATCGCGCAAGATCGCGCGGCGGCCGTTCAGCGCGTTTGGCGCGAGGCGCTCACAGCGTCGCGCTGGCCGGAGGCGCCTCCCGTTGATCACTCCATCGTGTGGAATGGCGGGTTTGAAGCCCCGATCGCGAATGGCGGGCTCGACTGGCGGTTTCAGCAGACATCCGGAGCGTACATCAGCATCGACTCGACGGTTCACCATTCCGGATCACGATCGCTGCGCGTGGGATTCACCGGCGGAATGAACATCGATTTTGCCCAGGTGCAGCAGATCGAACCGGCGGAACCGAATACCAGCTATGAATTCGAGGCCTTCGTGCGAACCGAGGATATTTCAACGGACAGCGGAATCCATTTTGAGATTTTCGATCCGGAGCATCAGGCGCAGGTCTACGTCCTAACGCCCAATATGCTGGGGTCGAGTCCGTGGACGCCCGTGCGCGCGGAGGTGACCACCGGCGCGCAGAGCCATTTTCTGGAGATTCGACTGCGCCGCTTTCCGAGCCGGTTCTTTGACAGCAAAATCGGCGGCACGGTTTGGATTGACGACGTCACGCTGGTTCCGAAAGCGTCCGTGGCCAAGGGCGCTCAACCATGAGACTCCTTCGCATATCCATCTGCGTGCTTATCGCGTTCAGCGTGCTGGCGTTCGGGACGGTCGAAGTGTGGTCCGAGTCCATTCTGGAAGCTGGCGCGGCGCTTCTTTTCCTGTGGTGGGCGATCCTGATTCTTCGCGAGCGCGAAATCGAAATTCATTGGAACGTTGTCTATTGGCCTCTGCTGGCCTTTCTGGGAATCGCGACGTTGCAACTTATTTTTGGAGCAACCGCATATCCTTTCCTCACTGGCGTGGCGCTGCTGAAGATTTCAGCTTGTTCGCTGCTATTTTTCCTGACCGGCCAGGCGTTCCGGAGCCGTCGCGATTTGCGTTTTCTGGCGTGGTTTCTGATGAGCTTTGCGTTCGCGGTGGCGGTATTCGGCATTGCGCAGAATTTCACGTCGCATGCCGTGCTGTACTGGGTGCGGCCATTGACGGGCGGGGGAAATCCGTTCGGACCGTACGTGAATCGCAACGATTTTGCGGGGCTGATGGAACTTCTTGCGCCCATTGGCCTTTCGCTGATGGTGTTTCGCGGCGTGCGCCGCGAGCAAATGCCGTTCGTCGGCATACTGACGGTGGTGCCGATCATGGCACTGGTCCTGACCGCGTCGCGCGGCGGGATCACAAGCTTCATATTTGAAGTCGGCCTGCTGGCGGTCGTTGTGTACGCCCAACGAGCCAGAAAATCCCAGGCCGTTCCAATGGCGATCGTCTTGCTAGCAGCTCTTATTGCGGTCGGCTGGCTGGGAGCGAATCGCGTTGTGAATCGCTTCTCCATTTACCGTGCGGATGAACTGACAGCGAATCGGCGCATAACGATGATCGAGGGTACTTGGCGCGTTTTTCTTGCGCATCCCGTGTACGGCAGCGGGCTGGGCACGCTCGTCGCGGTATATCCGCGCTACGAACCTGACTACGACGGCAGAATCGTCGATCACGCGCACAACGATTACGTGGAAGCTTTAGCGGAAACCGGCATCGCCGGCGGCATCTGCGGGCTGGCTTTTTTTTTCCTGCTGTTCCGCGAAGTAAGGGCGCGGTTGAGCGAAGAACAGAGCGCGCTATCGCAAGGATTACACGTCGCTGCGCTTACCGGCTGCGCGGGTTTGATGGTGCACAGTTTAGTGGATTTCAACCTGCATATACCGGCGAACGGATTGATGTTTCTGGTGCTGGCGTCGATGGGCATCGCACCGGTACTAGAACGCAGAAAATCCGCTCTATCCCGCCAAGGCTGATACACGACTTCCACCATTGACATTCGGTTAGACCCTAGTCCATAGTTTTTCGCGGGGTCATTATCCGCTCATGGTTTCTACAGTCCAGAAGGCGCTGGACTGCGTTAGGGCGCGCCCTATATGGTTGATCCTTTTCCTTTTGTGCGGGACTCAGCCCTCGCTCGGCCAAGGTAAGGCGCAAACTCCGCAGCAGACGAACGCTCGAATCAAGCAGTTGGCGCAGGCATCGCGCGCCCCGATGGGAGAGATCCCAATCGGCGCGGGTGACGTGTTGCATATCGGCGTCTTCGATGTGCCGGATTTGTCCGGCGATATCCGAGTCGGCGAAAGCGGCTTGATCTCTCTGCCTTTGGTTCCCCAGCGCATTCCCGTTGTGGGCTGCACGCCATTTCAAGTGGGACAGCGAATTGAAAAATTGTTGCAGGTCAACGGCCTGGTCATGCACCCGCAAGTTTCGGTCATGGTCAAGGAACAAAACAGCAATCCAATTTCCGTGGTGGGAGCCGTGAGCCATCCCGTTGTTTTCCAAGAAGTCCGGCCGACGAACTTGCTGGAGGTTCTCGCGGCGGCCGGAGGGATTTCCGATGACGCAGGCAATAAGATCATCATCACGCGCGAGACCGGGCCGGCGGTGACGTGCGGCGAAACGGATCCGGTTGGCGATCCACCCGTCGAGACGCATCGAATCAAAATCGGCGTATCCGATCTCCTGCAGACCGGTGATCCGGCCCTCAATGTTCCGGTCTATGGAGGGGATGTCATCACCGTGCCTCGGGCAGGCATTATTTATGTTGCTGGCGCAGTGATGCAGCCGGGAGGCTACACGCTGAATGATCCGGGCGAAAACTTCAATGCGATGAAAATTATCGCCCTAGCGCACGGATTACAGGGCACCGCGAAAGCGAACGATGCGGTGATATTGCGCAAAGATCCGGCCACGGGAAAAACGAAGCAGATCAGGATCAAACTGGGAAAAATAATGGACCGCAAGGTTCCCGATGTTCGTTTGTATGCCAACGACATTCTGTACGTTCCAGACAGCGCCGCAAAACGAATTCTGGGCAAGGCTGGCGCCGCGGCGCTGGGAATCGGCACCGGTCTGGCGATTTATCGAGTTCCGTAATCACGAGCGAAAGGTTCCGCTGACCCGATGGACGAAGGGCCAAAACTGACGCCGGTCGAACGGAAGAAGGATTCCCTGTCGGTGGTGTCCTCTGCGCCGGTCCTCCACTGGGAGCCGGTCGCGCGGGATGTCAATCTGCTCGATTACGTCATCATCCTGCGCAAGCACCTATGGATGATTTTGACCTTTCTGCTGACGGTTGTGACGATCGTGACCATCGCCTCCTTTCGGATGAAGCCGGTCTACGTCGCCTCCGCCCGCGTCGAGGTCGACCGCGAAAGCTCCAACACGCTCCCGTTTCAAGACACCAATTCTTTCGACATGTCCATGGATCTCGATACGTACATCCAGACGCAAATTAAGATCCTCGAGAGCGAGACGCTGGCCATGGCTACCATTCGCTCGCTCGATTTGCCGCGCTATCCGGAATTCGGTGGCAACCCCGGCGAGTTGGTAAATGTGGAAGCGAATCAGAAAGAACCGCCCATCCTCGGCGCCTTCCTCGGCCGGCTGAGCGTCCGGCGCGTTCCGGACAGCAGGCTGGTCGAAGTGCAGTTTGCCGCCGAGGATCCGCAGCTCGCGGCTCAAGTGGTGAACGCCCATCTGCAAAACTACATCAAGGCAAACTTCAAGAGTCGCTACGACGCGACCATGCAAGCGTCGAACTTCCTCTCATCCGAACTCGAAGACCTGCGCTCCAAGATGGAGAAATCGGAGGATGCCGAAGTCGCGTACGAGCGCCAGAATCAAATTTGGATGGTTGACGCCAGTCAAAATACGGCCACGCAAAAGCTTGCCGACCTCAGCAAGGCGCTTACCGACGTGCAGACGGAGCTCTCGCAGAAAGAGGCTACTTACGAATTGGCGCATTCGGCCAACGCCGAGTTCCTGCCCGCCGTGCTGGGGAATTCCGCCGTGCAGGATCTGGTGAAAAAGAAATCCGATTTGGATGAGCAATATGTCGATGCCCTCAATCAGTTTGGGCCCGAGTATCCGAAGGTTCAGCGCCTGAAGGCGCAAGAGGCCGACGTGCAGCGCCAACTGGCCAAGACCAAGCTGGGAATTATCCGCCAGATTGACGACGACTACCGCGAAGCGCAGGCGCGCGAAACTCTGCTGGAACATGATTTGAGCCGCCAGGAAGCGCTGGCGGACAACATGGCGCAGAAATCAGTCCAATATAATCTCTTGAAGCACGACGCGGAATCCAACAAAGAACTCTACGACGGGTTGCTCCAGAAATTGAAAGAAGCCGGAATTTCCGCGGGTCTGCGTTCAAGCAACATCCGTATTGTCGACCCGGCGCTTGTGCCGTCCACGCCGGCGCGCCCGCAGAAATCCCGCAATATTTTGCTCGCTCTTCTGGTGGGAATTGTCGGCGGAGTCGGTCTCGCATTCTTGCGGGAATACCTGGACAACACCGTAAAATCGCCCGACGACATACAGGTTCTGACTGGGCTGCCGTCCCTTGCTGTCGTGCCCGCTTTTGCGAACGGGAATGGCCATCGATCGTTCGCAAAGATTTCTCGGCAGGCGGGCCTGAGCGGAAATGGCAGCGACGCTCGCGTGGAGCTGATTTCGCTGCAGCAGCCAAAATCGCTCGTTTCGGAAGCGTTTCGGGCGCTGCGCACGTCGCTGTTGCTCTCCCAGCCGGACCATCCGCCACAAGTCATTTTGGTCACCAGCGCGCTGCCGCGCGAAGGAAAGACAACAGCCGCCGCCAATCTTGCCGTGACCCTCGCGCAATTGGGAGACCGCACGTTATTGATCGATGGCGACTTAAGGAAACCCGGAGTTCGCAGGGCGCTGGGCCTGCCCAACGGCCACGGGCAGGACATCGGCCTCAGTTCGTATCTCGCGGGAGTCGCTTTGTTGCGCGATGTGATTGTGACGCATCCGGCGATTCCCAACCTCGACGCGATTCCGACCGGTCCGGTCCCGCCGAATCCTGCCGATCTATTGTCTTCCCATCGAATGGCGGAAGCCATCGAAGACCTGCGCCACCATTACAAGTTTATTGTGGTTGATTCGCCACCCATTATGGCGGCGACGGATGCGGTAATCCTCTCGGCTGTTGTCGATGGCGTCCTTCTGGTCGTATGGAGCGGCGAGACTTCCAAGGAAGCGTTTCGCCGCACACGAGAGCTGCTTTCTGCCGTGAAGGGGCGTTTGCTGGGTGTTGTTCTGAATGCCGTGGATTCCAGCGCTCCGGATTATTACTACTCCTATCGGTACTATCCGTATTCTTATGGCTACGGGGAGGACGAAGAAGAGAAGTCAGTAGTTTCTAAATAGGGCCGGCAAAAGTTCCGAATCCCAAAGGGAGGGTGTCATGCGCTCATTGATTACCGGCGGGGCTGGATTCATAGGCTCGCACCTCGCGGAAGCGCTGCTTGCGCGCGGCGACGATGTTTTTATCCTCGACGATCTTTCGACGGGCAGCGTGGAAAACATCCGCCACCTGAAAAGCTGCAGCAGGTTCCATTACGTTTTTGATTCGCTCCAGAATCGGCATCTTGTTGCGGAGTTGGTGGACGAATCGGAAGTCGTCTTTCATCTAGCTGCCGCGGTTGGCGTGCGGCTGATTGTCGAAAGCCCCGTGCGCACAATCGAAACCAATGTAAACGGGACGCAGATGGTGCTCGAAGCAGCCAGCAAGAAAAAGAAGCTTGTTTTTACGGCCTCCACGTCAGAAGTGTATGGGAAAAGCGACAAAATCCCGTTTCATGAGGATTCGGATCTCGTTCTCGGCCCAACGACGAAAGGCCGGTGGAGTTATGCGGCATCGAAGGCTCTTGATGAATTTTTGGCGCTCTCCTATTGGAAGGAAAAGAAACTGCCGGTAATCGTTGCGCGGTTTTTCAATACAGTGGGACCGAGGCAGACGGGCCGCTACGGCATGGTCCTGCCGAATTTCGTGTCTCAAGCGCTGGATGGCCCCGCCATTACGATTTTCGGCAGCGGGCAGCAGTCGAGGTGCTTCTGCGATGTCCAGGATGCCGTGCAGGCGATCGTTCGCCTGGTGGACAGCGGAACTGCCGTGGGAGAAGTGATCAATATCGGCAGCGACGAGGAAGTGACGATTGAATCCCTCGCGCAACTGGTCAAGCAGCGAACCGGCAGCTCTTCTCCTATTGCGTATGTTCCCTACGATCAGGCCTACGAGCCAGGCTTTGAAGACATGCATCGCCGTGTGCCCTCGCTCGAAAAGCTGCAGAGGATCGCAGGCGCACGTCCGGAGACGCCCCTTCATGCGATCGTCGACCGAGTGGTCACGTATTTCCGCGCCAAGCGCGACGGCTCCCTGATGGAACTCGACCAGCCCGTGGCTGAGTTCGCCGGGACAACTGACCATGCGGGAGGAACTGTCGCACCGTGAGCACCGAGACAGCGCGTCTCCGGCAGACGGATGCATCGAACAGGTCCAACGCTTCGGAATTTCGAGGCGGGCTGCACAATCATGGGATTCGCGGACGTTAGCTTAGCCGTGGCTGACAGCTCATTCATCTATTCCGGAACCGAGCTGGACGCCATGGCGCAAGCGCGGAATTATTGCCGCTCGATCCTTGGATATTTTGCGCCATATCTCGGGGAAAACGTCGTCGAGATCGGCGCGGGCGCGGGGACTTTTTCTCAACTTTTGTTGAACCATGGCCGCACTTCGGAGCTCGTTCTCTTCGAAGCTGCCGCCAATCTTTTCCCCACGCTGCGCCAACGGTTCGAAGCCGAACCTCGAGTCCGCTTGCACTGTTGCCCCTTCGATGCTTCCCTATTGGACAGATCTCCCGATTCGGTCGTGCTTGTGAATGTTCTGGAACACATTTTGGACGACGCCGCGCTTTTGTCGCAAATTCAGCAGTCGTTGCGCCCCGGCGGCAGTCTGCTGCTCTTCGTGCCTGCCCTGGAATGGAATTACGGTTCACTGGATAGGGCCTTCGAACATCATCGGCGCTATAGCAAGAAGGCATTGAGGAAGAAGCTCGAAGGAGCCGGATTTCGCGTTGAACAAACACGCTACGTCAACATGCTGGGGATTGCCTCCTGGTTTTTCGCAGGCAAGATCCTGCGGCAAACGACGCTGATCCCTGCGCAAGTGCGCTGGTATGACCGCTGGATTGTGCCGTGGAGTTTCAAGCTCGAGCGGATTTGCGAGCCACCCATCGGCCAGAGCCTGTTGGCGGTGGCTGTGAAATGATCGCCGCGAGCGTGAAACCCCGGTTGAATCGATACGACAAGATTCTTATTTTGCTCTTCGTCGTTTCCCTTCCGCTAGTGAATCCCTGGGTGCGCGGGGATGGCGTGGGATACTACGCTTACGCGCGTTCCTTGGTCGTAAGCCACAATCTGCAATTTGAACCGGATTGGCTGCACGCCAATCCCAGCTTTTATATGGGCAGGGTTGATGCCGCGGGACGCATCCGCGCGGATCAATATACGTCCACCGGGCACTTGGACAATCACTTCACGATTGGGCCGGCTCTCATCTGGATTCCTTTTCTTGCCGTCACGCATGCGGCGGTGCTCGTGGCGGATTTTCTCGGCGCGCGTATTCCCGCGAATGGCTTCTCCTGGCCTTACCTCGACACGATGGCCATCGTTACGGCGCTCGCCGGATTCGTGGGACTCTTTCTTTCTTTCCGGCTGGCACGGAAATATTTCTCCGAGCGCTGCGCTTTTTTGGCAACGCTCGGCATCTGGTTTGCCAGCTCGCTGCTGGTCTACATGTATTTCAATCCGTCGTGGTCCCATGCGCATTCCGCGTTCGTGGGCGCTCTGTTCCTTTGGTATTGGGATCGCACGCGGACGGCTCGAACCTTCGGCCAATGGGCTGTGCTGGGATTGATTGCTGGATTGATGCTCGATGTTTATTATCCGAACGCGTTATTCCTTCTCGTGCTGCTTGTGGAAATGGCCGTAACCGCCGCGCGCATTTTCCGTTCGAGCGTGCCAAACCGCGCGCGTGAACTGTCGTCCTTGCTTCTCAAAAGCAGCCTCTTCAGCGCCGCTGTGATCGTTGCATTTCTTCCGACGCTGATCAGCCGCTGGGTTATCTATGGGAGCGCTTTGTCCTCGGGATATGACCAGAACCTTTGGCATCCAGGCCATCCCGCATGGCGGAAGGTGCTGTTTAGTTCCGATCACGGATTATTCAGCTGGACTCCGATTCTGTTCCTGGCTTGCGCCGGGCTTCTGTTTTTGATGCGCCGCGATCGGGAGCTTGGCGCCGCGCTGATACTCTCCACGATTGCCTTCTATTGCTTGATTGCCTCGTATGCGGACTGGGACGGCATTTCATCGTACGGCAATCGCTTTTTCGTCTCCCTAACTCCGATATTTGTGGTTGGGCTCGCGGCGCTCATCGCTGCGTCAGAAACGCTGGTGCGCAACAAACGCGTTGCGTGGCAAGGGGCGATGGCCGTGATTGCGATGCTAGTTCTGTGGAACCTCGGCCTCGTTTTTCAGTGGGGCATGCACTTGATCCCTGAGCGTGGTCCCATCTCCTGGAGCGAGATGGCTTCCAATCAATTCCGCGCCGTGCCCGAAGACGTATCGAGCTCGCTGGAGCGTTACTTCACGCGCCGGCATCAAATGATGCAAGGCATCGAAAAAAAGGATTTGCGCCAGCTCGGCGCGAACGACACCAAGCCGAAGGGCCAGCCATGAACGCTGCGAACACAACCGCCGTCGTCACCGAGCCGCCGGTCCTGCGGATCGCGCCGCCGCACGGCTGGTGGGAAGTCGATTTCCACGAGCTGTGGCAATTTCGCGAGCTGATTTATTTTTTCGTCTGGCGGGATATCAAGGTCCGCTACAAACAGACCGCCATCGGCGCGGCCTGGGCCATCCTGCAACCGGCTCTCGCGATGATTGTCTTCGCGCTGTTCTTTGGCAAGCTGGCGCACATGCCCACCGAAGGCCTTCCCATTCTCGTTTTTTACTACAGCGGCCTTTTGCCGTGGATGTATTTCTCGAACAGCCTGACGAACGCGACCAGCACCATCGTCCAGAATCAAAACATCATCACAAAAGTCTATTTTCCGCGCCTCGCGCTGCCCATTTCAGCCGTGCTTTCGGGACTTCTGGATTTCGCCATCGGCTGCCTGCTGCTGGTTCCGCTGATGGTTGTTTACCGCGTCCGGCCGGGACTGCCGCTGCTGTTGCTGCCGGTTTTTCTGCTGCTCACCGTTCTGATGGCGGCCGGCGCCGGGCTGTGGCTTTCGGCAATGAACGCGATTTACCGCGACGTGCGTTACGTGGTGCCATTTCTCGTGCAATTCTGGCTGTTCGCGTCGCCCGTGGCGTATGCCAGCTCGATCGTCCCCGCAAAGTATCGCTGGCTCTACGGCCTGAATCCCATGGCGGGGATCATCGAAGGCTTTCGATGGTCGCTCACGGGACGCGGCGACCCGCCGGGGCCGATGATCATCGTATCTGTTGCCGTCGTGCTGGTGGTTTTGGCGTCCGGGCTGTTTTATTTTCAGAAAATGGAGAGCACCGTTGCCGACGTGGTGTAAGCGATCTGGTATAAATATAAATGACGTGGCATGGACAATGCGGCTACACACTAAACCACACTAAACAATGACTGATGCCGTCATTCGCGTCGAAGGAATCGGCAAGCGCTACCGCGTCGGGCAGCGCCAAAGCTACCGTGCGCTTCGCGACGTGCTGGCCGGCGCATTTCGCCGCAGCGGCAAGCGCGCGCCCACGGACTTCATCTGGGCCGTCCGCGACGTTTCCTTCGAGGTCAAGCAGGGCGAAGTCGTCGGCCTGATCGGCAGAAACGGCGCGGGCAAATCCACGCTGCTCAAATTGCTGGCGCGCATCACGCGGCCCACCGTGGGACACGCGGAACTCCACGGGCGCATCGGCAGCCTGCTCGAAGTCGGCACCGGCTTTCATCCGGAGCTGACCGGCCGCGAAAACATTTTCCTCAGCGGCGCGATTCTGGGCATGAGCAAGCAGGAAATTCTCCGCAAGTTCGACGAAATCGTCGCCTTCTCCGAAGTCGAGCGCTTTCTCGACACGCCCCTCAAGCATTACAGCAGCGGCATGGGCATGAGGCTGGCCTTCGCCGTCGCCGCGCATCTCGAACCCGAAATTCTCCTCGTCGACGAAGTCCTCTCCGTCGGCGACGCCTCGTTCCAGAAAAAGTGCCTCGGCAAAATGCAGGACGTCTCCCGCGCCGGCCGCACCATCATCTTCGTCAGCCATCAAATGAATGCGATTCGTCGGCTGTGTCAACGTGTACTCTGGATCGACGAGGGCCATATCCGCGTGGACGCGTCTTCGCACGAGGCGGTGGGCGCATACGAGACCGCGATGGCTCGCGGAAGCCGAGACAAGAGCCAAGCCAGCCGCGGATCGGCATCCCGGACGCGCTTTGCCAGTTGGCGGATTGCCAAGCCGGACGGCGAGGATCCGCACACGCTCAGGAGTCTTGATCCCGTAACTATTCGGATCGCCCTTGAGGTTCAGCGCCCCATTACGAAGGCATGGCACGGAATGGCGCTCTACAACCACGAACAGCAGCTTATGTGGGCGTGGGCGTCGCAGAAGCTTCCGCTGGACGTGGGAGAGTATGCTCTCTGCCACACGTTTCCGATGCTTCCGCTACGCCCAGGCTCTTATACCTGGCTGGTCACTTTGTACGACGAGAGTAACAATCAGGTCGACAGCTGGTATTGCGAGCCCGAAATGATCGTCGCTGCGGAAAGCTACCAAGCACCGATCGACCAATGGACCGGTATTTTGAACCTTCCTTCGAATTTCGAGGTCAAGGCCGGAGCAATTCCGCTAGCCCACCCCGGCAATGAACACTCGGAACTTGACGAACCAACGCAGAAGGGGGTCAATTCGCGCCCATGAGTGAAGTCCCACGGCCACCGATCCCCCCTCGCGCGACGCCCCCTCCGCTGCCGAGGAGAATCAGGCTGAAGCTCAAGAGAATCTACCTTGATTTGACCGGCCCCCGCTCGGACCGCGAATGGCGTCGCACGCTGTCGCTAATTAACTCCATAGAGGGTTGGCTATCGCCGGGTCAGGACCGGTGGCTCTTTGACGCCGCCCGTTCTCTGCCGGATCGAGCCAATATAGTTGAAATCGGCAGCTTCAAAGGTCGCTCGACATGCTTTCTAGCGTCGGGCTGCAGGGGAACGGAAAAACGCGTATTCGCAATCGACACATTCAACGGCAACGACTGCGATTTCGGGTATCGCGATTTCTCGGAAGAGTTTTCCCGGAACGTAGAGCGTTGCGGCTTGTCCAAATATGTGCAACCCGTTGTGGGTGTCAGTTCAGAGGTAGCGAAGACTTGGAACGGGCCCATCGACCTGCTCTTCATCGACGGTTCACACCGCTACGAGGACGTGTTGATTGACTTCGAGGGCTTCTTTCCGCACGTGGTGCCCGGGGGAATTGTCGCGTTCCATGATGTCAGCGATGATTGGCCCGGCCCGCTCCGGGCGTGGCACTATGTAGTAAAGCACCGGCTCGTCGAAGTTGGCTATTGCCTATCCCTAGCCCACGGTCGCAAGCCCGGGAACAGGCCCCTATGAAACCGCTTGTCACGGTCCTGATCGACACCTACAACCAAGAGCGCTATATCGAGCAGGCCATCGTCAGCGTTCTCGAACAGGATTTTCCCGCCTCTAATATGGAAATCCTTGTCGTGGACGATGGCTCGACGGACCGCACGCCGGAAATCGTCCGCAAGTTTGCGCCCCGTGTGCGACTGCTTCGCAAGAAGAACGGCGGGCAAGCGTCGGCCTTCAATGCGGGATTCTCGGAGTCGCATGGTCAGCTCGTCGCCTTCCTCGACGGCGATGACTGGTTTGCCCCGGGAAAACTAAGAGCCGTCGTTGACGCCTTAGAGCAGGAGCCTGACGCGGCAGGCGTTGGGCACGGCTATTGCGAATTTCACGAAGCAACCCAGGAAACACGCATTTGCGCCGCTCGCGAAACAAAATTCTTGAATTTGAAAACAGAAGAGGCGGCGCACGACGCGCTACTCGGGTGGGCTTGCCTGCTCACAAGCGCCTTTACGGTACGAAGAAAAACATTGCAGAAACTCATGCCCATCGAGGAATCGCTGCTTTTCTGCGCCGACGCACCCATTGCTCTAGGCGCCATGGCCGACGGCGCTCGCTTGCTGAAAGAGCCCCTGGGCTACTATCGCGTCCACTCGGACAATCTGCACGCAGTGGATCCAAAAAACATAGCGAAGCTGCGCCGGAAACACGAAATGAACGAGAGAATGTTCCAGGCGCTCGAACGGCAGCTCGCGCGCCTCGGCGTGGCCTCGGAGTCCATTGCAGCGCTGCTCTATCCGCCTTGGACTGACACGAGTCGTTTTAATCTCCGAACCTATGGCGGCAGCCGCCTCCATACGCTCCGCACCGAGATGCGATCCTTCCGCTCAGAGTTTCGGAATCCGAGCCTCGGCTATCGCCTGTTCAAATATGCGGTCGTAGGCGGAGCAACGCTGGCTCTTCCTCCGCGGCAGTTCTACAACGCACGGGACTGGTACGGACGACGAAACCTTGGTCGCCTGCGTGACCGGCTTTTCAAGGCTGGCGAAGCAATGTAATCGGAGGATTCCCGAAACGTTGAAAGGCCCCAATGTCCGAATCTCCCAAAATCTCCGTCGTAATTCCGTGCTTTAATCACGGCGAGTTTCTGTCCGAGGCCGTCGCCAGCGTGCTGGCCACGAAACGCGACGACCTCGAGATAATCGTCGTAGACGATGGTTCTACCGACGAATGCACGCGCAAGGAGACCGACGCAATCGCCGCGCAGGGCATCACAGTGATCCGCAAGCAAAATGGCGGGCCTGCATCCGCGCGAAACGCTGCCACGACCGTTGCGCGCGGAGAGTACATTTTTCCTCTCGACGCCGACGACCACATGCGTCCGGACTGCCTCGATCGGGAAGTTCCAATTTTGGACAACAACCCGCAAGTCGGCGTCGTTTACAGCGACGGCGAATTCTTCGGAATACGTTCAGGCCGCTGGGAGATCGGCTCGTTTGACGCCAATCGGCTCCTCCGATGGAACTACATTGCCTGCTGCGCTCTCTTTCGGCGCCGCATATGGGAGCAGATCGGCGGATACGACGAAGCAGACGTCCTAAGAGGCTTGGAGGATTGGGATTTCTGGCTCGGCGCTATGAAAAATGGCTGGCAATTCGTCTACGTTCCCGAAGTCCTGTACGAATATCGCGTCGCTAGAGAATCCATGATCACTCGCGCGCAGGCCTACCATGACGACGCGGAGAAATTTATCGCCACAAAATACGGCCCGCTGTACCGCAAAGAATTCATGCAAATCCTCTCGGAGCGCGATTCAGGGAAGGCGACGTTTCGCAACCTCACCCGGATAGCTAAATCTCGCCTCAAGCAGAAGCTTCAACGAAATGGCAATCAGGACTGAATTATGCCAAAAGTAAGCGTTGTTGTTCCCAACTACAATCACGCGCGATTCCTGCGTAAGCGGATCGATAGCGTCTTGCAACAGACGTTTCAGGATTTCGAGCTGATTTTGCTCGATGACTGCTCCGCCGATGATAGCCAGTCGATTCTCTCGTCATACGCCGGGGATCCGCGAATCAGAATAGAGTTCAACGACGCGAATTCCGGGAACACGTTCAAGCAGTGGAATAAAGGCGTCCGCCTCGCGCGCGGTGAGTACGTCTGGATCGCCGAATCCGATGACTACGCCGACGAGCGAATGCTCGGGCGCTTGGTAGCCGTCCTTGATGCGGACCTGGAAATTGCCTATGCGTATTGCAAGTCCTGGC
>Ga0307373_10007031_pt1 | contig 17691 bp, 12 predicted proteins | sample OX2MG_FD_202534 | JGI IMG/M metagenome (GOLD analysis project Ga0307373, IMG submission 202534) | Soil microbial communities from Risofladan, Vaasa, Finland - OX-2 | ecosystem: Environmental > Terrestrial > Soil > Coastal area > Acid sulfate soil | place: Finland: Risofladan, Vaasa | collected... | reverse complement strand
CCGGTCGCGCGCGCCGGTCCGGCACTCGTAGTCGTCGCGCTGGCCGTCCTCGGCGGCGTCAACTCGGCCAACCGCACATCGGAGTTCATCCGCATCGGGATCGTCGTCTTCTTCCTAATGATGGGCGTCGTGTCGTGGCTGGTGACGCGGTGGCGCCTCGCCAACGGCGCGCTGCAGATCGAGACCGGCCTGCTGCGCCGGCAGTCGCTGCGCTTCCCGTTCTCCCAGATCCAGGCGATCGACATCGTGAGCCCCGGCCTGGCGCGCATGTTCGGCCTGGCCGAGCTGCGGATCCGCATGGCGTCGGGGAGCCGCTCGACCGGCCGTCTCGCCTACATGCCAGCGCCGTACGCCGAGGCCGTGAGGGCCGAGTTGTTGCGGAGGCGTACGTCTGCCGTCGAGGCGGCCGCACCGGCGCCGCAGCCCACAGCCGCGATCGACTTCACCCCTCTCTTCACGGTCGACCCTGCGCGCCTCGTCGGCTCGATCCTCACCAGCAGCGCTGCGCTGTACGTGTATGTCATCGTGGTGGTACTCGTCTGCGTCGCTGTCGCGGCACCCTCCGCCGCCAGTGGCGCCTTCGCCGGATCGACGAGCACCATCCTCGCCTTTCTCGCCGCCATGTGGACCCGCTTCAACGGCGAGTACCGCCTGAGCCTCGGAACCGGACGTGACGGACTGCACGTCCGCACCGGCCTGATTCAGACCAGCGCGGAGACCATCCCGTGGGGACGCATCCAGGCGCTACGCACGATCCAGCCCGTCCTGTGGCGACCCTTCGGCTGGGTCCGCGTCGAAGCCGACGTCGCCGGCCGCAACGTGTCAGGCCGCCAGAACCGAGCGGCGCGCCGAGCCGGCAAGGCACTCATCCCTGTCGGAACGCGCGAGGAAGCCGACTGGCTCGTGAACCTCGTGATGCCGGGCGTGCCTGCGAACCCGGTCCCGCCTCCGAAGCGGGCGCGCTGGAAGGCACCGCTGCGGTTCCGCAATCTCTCCTTCGCTGCCAACCCGCGCTACGTCATCACGACGAGCGGGCGACTGCGGCACGTCACCGACCGGGTCCCGCTGGCGAAGGTACAGAGCATGCGTTGGACCGAGGGTCCGCTTCAACGACGGCTCCGTCTAGCGAGTATCCATCTCGACACCGCTGGGCGCAGTGTGTTCTGCGTCGCGCGCGATCGCGACGCGGCCGAGGCACGCGACATCCTCACAAAGCTTCCTGACATGTGCCGTGAGGCACGCGCGGATCCGTCCTAGCGGCACTGACCGAGCGCTGCTGAGCCGCGGTCGTCGCGCTGGCGCGAACCGTTTTAGGCGCCGGCCTTCAGAAACTTCTCGACCGCTTCGCGGTAGACAGCCGGCGCCTCGCAGACGGGGATGTGCCCGCAGTCGGGGATGACGACCTTCTGACAGTCGTCGATCGTCTCGGCGATGAGCTCTGCGCTCGGCGGCCCGCAGATGAAATCGAGCTCGCCGGCGACCACGAGCGTGGGGCACTGGATCCGCTGCACCAGGGTGCGGAGGTCGAAGCTCTGGTACACGCCGCTCTCCCACGCCTTCATGCACGCGAGGTCGGCGGTCAGATACTCGTCCATCGCCCGCAGCGCCTGTGCCACCTCCGGCTTCTCCGGGTGGGCGGTGTAGAGCGGAAGGACGGTGACCATCATCTGTTCGACTTCGGCGGGGTTGTTGGTCGCCAGCACGCGCTCGGTCCAGCTGTCGAGGATCGACCGGGCCTCTTGGTACCACTCGGCGTCGCTGTGGCGGCTCAGCGCGCTCTCCCACTGCTGCTCGATGCCCGAGCCGGGTCCCGCGCCGGTGGCCTCACCGCTCGCCGCGCTCCCCGCTACGCAAACAAGACGGCTCACCGCCCCCGGGTACATCCCGCAGTAAGCAAGCCCGGTGATCGCCCCGAAGGAGTGGCCGAACACAATCACGTCCTGCAACCCGAGCGCTTGGCGCACCTCCTCGTAAAAGGCGGCATGACCTTCCGGCGTGTACTCGACCGGGTCCAGCGGAGGCGTCGACTCGCCCGATCCGTGCGGGTCGATCAAGTAGCTCTGCAGCACGTCCGCGAACATCTCCGCGTCCGGGAGCATGTAATCGGCAGCGAAGCCGGGGCCGCCGGGGAACATCAACGTCGGTCGCCCGTTGCCCACGACCTGGTAGCTCGCGCGCCTCCCGCCTGGAAGATCAACCGTGTTCTTCAACAGCGAAAACCCCCGTCAGGTCGGCTAATTGGCACCGCCGAGCCTAGGCGACGGCCGCCGAACCATGGCCCGCCGGCGCTTCAGAGCGTTGCAGGGTCGCCGACAGGTGGTACAGCAGCGGCTGCCCGACGGCCGCCATCCGGAGCTCGTAGCGAAGCGTGTCGCCGGCGAAGGTGATGTCGCGCTCGACTTCGGTCACTTCCTTGGCCGTGGAAGTGCGCCCGACATGCGTGGACCGCACCTTCATGGTCGTCCCGTCGAAATGGCCTTCCAACACCTCGACTATGCCGCTCGGCTGCGCGATCACGATCTCGACCCGGGCCTTCCCCACCGGACGGAAGTAGCCGGTCTCGCCGTGGAGGAGCTTGCCGTCGCGGGCGTCCGCCGTGCGCTGCGTATATATAAGGAAAGGCTTGCCGGCGTGGGTGAAGGTGACCGTCTCGTGATATTCGAACGGCTCGATCGTCGGGTAGTCGCCGCGGCCCGAGCCCAACCAGGTTCCGAGTAGGCCGGCGAGAGGCCCAAGGTCGGGATGGATCGGCGGCTCGGTCATGGTCGAGGAGTCTCTTGGGCCACCACCGGGATGCACCCTAGCGCCAGGCGTTCGAAGCACACGTGGGGTGCCTCGCCCGGCGTGTTGCCGTGTACAGGAGCGGTGTGTGGTATCACCGGGTCGGTCCTTGGCCCGGAGGGAGTGCGATGCCTCAGACTTGCAGCCACCTCGACACCGCGCAGGAGGTCAACCCCTCGAGCGATGGCTGCGAGGACTGCCTCCGGATCGGCGGGAGTTGGGTGCACCTGCGCCTGTGCATGCGCTGCGGGCACGTCGGGTGCTGCGACAACTCCCCGAACCGCCACGCCACGGCTCACTGGCACGAACACCCCGACCACCCGCTGATCCGCTCGTACGAGCCGGGCGAGGACTGGTGGTGGTGCTACCCGGACGAGTTGATGTTCGAGCTGGACGGTGCGCCGGCCGCTCCATCGCACCCGTAGCGCAGCACGGCGAGGCTGGCGACGAAGACTCGGCCCGCCACTCGACCAGCTTTGTGTACTAGTACGACAGTCTGGTAGCATGCTTACTTGTACGCACCCTGGCACCGGCTCTGGTGAGCGCCGAGGAGGAGAGGTTGAGAGCGATTCGAGAGGACCGCGGCCCCGGACGCTCGACATCCAGCTCATCCAACGGTGACGGAGGATTTGCTCCTGGCCATCAGTCAGGAAATCAGTCCGGAAGACAGCCTGGACAAGACCTTGCGGATGGGCCGCTAGCTCGTCTCTCGGCCTGGTTACGGGCGTCGCGCACAGGGATGATCGTGATGGCTCTCGCTGTGGGGGCGGGCGCCGGGCTGGGGGCCGTAGGCTTCCGGTGGCTCATCTTCGAGTTCACCTGGTTGGCCACCGGTCACCAGCAGTTCGGCCAGCAGGGAAGGGTCGGCAGCCTGCACCTGCCCTGGCTGGGCACGGGATTCCTGCTGGTCGTGCCGGTCCTGGGCGGGCTGATCTACGGGCCTTTGATCCAACGCTTCGCGCGGGAGGCCCGAGGCCACGGTGTGCCGGAAGTGATGATCGCCGTGGCCGAGGACGGAGGGCGCATCCGTCCCCAGGTCACCGTGGTCAAGGCGCTGGCCTCCGCCCTGTGCATCGGTGTCGGCGGGTCGGTCGGCCGGGAGGGACCGATCGTGCAGATCGGCTCCGCGCTGGCGTCGAGCCTCGGCCAAGTGGTGCGCATGTCCGAGACCCGGCTGCGCGTCCTGGTCGCATGCGGTGCCGCCGGCGGTATCGCTGCGACGTTCAACGCACCGATCACCGGCGTGTTCTTCGGCCTCGAGCTGATCCTGAGAGAGTTGTCGATCGACGCGGTGTTCGCCGCGATCCTGTCGGCCGCCGGCGCCGATCTGATCAGCCGGGCCTTCTTCGGCTCCGCCCCGTTCTTCACCGAGATCCCCCACGACCTGAATCTGGTCGGTGACTACAACTTCCTCCTCGTCGCCCTGCTGGGTTTGATCGCAGGATTGCTCGGCGTGGGCTTCAAGACCGTGCTGTACAAGATCGAAGACTTCTGCGACAAGGCTTGGCATGGCCGGCCCGAATGGGCTCGGCCTGCCGTCGGTGGGGTCGTCCTGGGCGCGTTGTTGCTCGCACTCCCGCAGATGTACGGGGTGGGCTACCCGGTCATGGACCTGGCGATCAGCGGCCACGTCGTGTTGTGGCTCCTGGTCGTTCTCACGGTCGCGAAGATGGTCGCCGCCAGCCTGACCATCGGCATCGGGGGTTCGGGCGGCGTGTTCGCCCCATCTCTGTTCACCGGGGCGATGGCAGGTACGGCGTTCGGTGAGATCGCACGGCATCTGTTCGGTACCGGGGTGGGATCACCGGCCATCTATGGGGTCATCGCGATGGGCGCGGTGTTCGCGAGCGCCGCCCAGGCACCGCTCACCGCGATGGCCAGCGTGGTCGAGATGACCGGAAACTTCAGCCTCACCCTGCCGGTGATGCTCGCAGCGGGGATCTCGGCGGGCCTGTCCAAGCGGCTCAGCCACGGGACCATCTACACGACGAAGCTGCTCCGGCGAGGGACCGACATCGAACGGCCTCGCCCCGCCAGCCTGCTTCAGACACTGACGGTCTCCGAAACGATGAAACCCATCCCGGGAGGCGATATCCCCGGTATAGCCGTCGCCGCCGAGGAACGGCGTCAAGTCGATTTGAAGAACGGCGCCGTGAGCGAGGACTGGGCTGCCGACCTGGGGCATTTGATCGAGCGGCGCAGCCCCCAGGCACTCTTCCCGGACGAGACCCTCGAGCACGCCTTGCGCCAGCTCGTGCTGTACGGACCTGACGGGCTGCCCGTCCTGTCGGAGGACCGCAACAGGATCGTCGGGTGGATCACGAGTCACGACGTGATACAGGCGATGTCGAACCGGCTTCTCAGCTACCCGCGCGATGCTTCCCAAGGCAACGTCGCAGCAGAGTGGGCGACCCCCGATCCCGCCGCCTCCGCACGGGTGCCGCCTTCACCCCTCCCCGGCTACGAGATCTTGGAGGTCGCCCTCTCCGCGACCATGCCCGGAGCCGAGCGCCGCCTTCAGGACATCGACTGGCCTGCTGAGACCACACCTGTGGCGGTGCGGCACCGCCACCGAACCCGCGTCGTCAATGCCGACACGGTTCTACGCCCGGGTGACCACGTGATAGTCCTGGTGCCTCACGCCCCGGACAAGCCCGACCGAGATGAAGAGCAGGTCGGCGTGAGTTCCAGCGACCACACGGCCGCCGACTCTGAAACGGGTAAGTAGCCGTATGCAGGTAGGTAGCCGAACGGAAGGCCATTGGTAGGGTAAGCAGGTGGCGCGTGCAGCGAAGATTCCCGCCAGCAACGCCCGAGCACCTTGGGGTTCGATAAGCCGCGACCAGATCGTCGACGCGGCAATCCGCTCGGTGCGAAGCTCCGGCGGCTTCGAGCAGATGACCATCCGGAGTCTCGCTTCGGACCTGGGCGTCGCCCCGATGTCGCTGTACCGCCACGTACGCGACAAGAACGACCTCCTCGACGAGGTCGTCGACCGCCTTCTGACAAGGGCGTGGCAGCCACGAGCCGACGAAGGCGACTGGAAGGCCTGGATCTCCGAAGCCGCCGACAAGCTGAGGCACTTCCTTGTCTCACAACCGGCGGCGTTGCACGTGTACCTGACGCACCCGGTCGTGTTCCCGGCCGCGGTCGCCAGGATGGAGGCGGCCATGGCTGTACTGCGGCGCGCCCTCGGCGACGAGCAATCTGCGCAGCGCGCCTACGCGGCGATCCACACCTACACCGTCGGGTTCGCCGCGCTGGAAGCCTCGAGGTCCGGATGGGAGCCGGATCGATCAGGCTCGCTGGATCACGAGCTTGCGGACCGGCTCGCCGCCTACACCACTCCGCTGCAGTTCGCAGAAGGCCTCAACTACCTGTTGGAGGGCATCGAGAGACAAGGGGCCGAGGGGACTCGCCTTACCTAGCCCCTGAGCGCCCGCGGATTTCGGGTTTTTCGGCCACGGGCCCCGATTTTGCCACGGAATGTGCTGATGCCTGGACATAGAGTGAAATATTGGCTCAGAATGGCTGCGTGGAAGGCCCAAATCGGTAGATATGGGCGAGAGGCGATTCGCGCCGCGTCTAGCCACCGCCGGTGGTGATCGACTGCTGATGGCCCTGGCCGCAGCGCTGGCGGTCTCCACCGTCGTGGCGGTGGTGGCCCCGCTCCTGGGGCACGAACCACGTGTTTACCTCTGGGCCGGCGAAGGCTACGCCGCCTGGACCGCCCTGATGTGGCCCGCGTTCCTCGCGGGCGTCCTCTGGCGTTCCCGGGCACAGATCCGTCGCCTGCGGCACCGATTGGACAGGACCGACACCCGGCTCGCCGACATGGCAGCCACCACCCGGGAATGGACCTGGGAAGCCGACTCCCGCCTGGTTATCTCGTCCTGCGGCCCGGCCGTCGCGCGCCTTCTCGGACGCGCGCCGTCGGAAATGGTTGGTCGGTCCATGTTCGACTTCATTGACGACGCCGATGTGCCTCGAGCCCGTTCGATCTTCGCGGCAGCCGTCGAGAACTGGGCCGGTTGGGACGACGTCGCGTTGACGTGGCTGCACGCGGACGGCCACAAGGTGGTCATGATCGGCAACGCCGTCCCCGTCCTGGGGACGCACGGCGGTGTTGCGGGCTTTCGGGGAGCACGCACGGTTGTGTCTTCCGAGCGGCTGACACCCGCGCTCGTAGATGCCGCCCGCCACATCCAGCGGATCATCGAAGGCGAAGCGGTCACGGTGGCACTCCAACCCGTCATCGACCTGACGACGCACGAGTGGATCGCGGCGGAGGCGCTCGCGCGATTCACCGACGGCAGCTCCCCCTCAACGGTGTTCCCAATGGCCGAAGAAGTAGGACGAGCGGCCGACCTGGAGCTCCTCACGCTGAGCCGGGCGCTGGACGCGCTGTCCGTTCTCCCAGAAGGGGTGGCGCTGTCGGTCAACGCCTCACCCGTGTGCGTCCTCGACCAGCGCTTCGCCGATGCGCTCGCCGAGCACCGGGACATCCTGTCGCGTGTGATCCTCGAGATCACCGAGCACAGCGCCGTGGCTTCCTACCCGGAGATCCAAGCGGTGCTCGATCCGCTCCGACGTCTGGGGCTGCGGCTCGCCGTCGACGACACCGGGGCGGGTTACGCGTCGTTCCACCACATACTGAATCTGCGGCCAGACATCATCAAGATCGACAGGTCCCTCATCATCGACATAGACCGCGACCTGGCCCGCCGGTCGTTTATCACCGCGATCATGCTCTTGGCCTTGGACCTCGGCGCGTCCGTCACGGCCGAGGGCATCGAGCGACCAGAGGAGCTGGACGCTCTCACGACCCTCGGCGTGGACCACGCGCAGGGGTACCTGATCTGCAGGCCATCCACCGACGCGGACGAGTGGGAGCGCTGGCGGCACACCCACTGGATCGAGCGTCCGTACGCCGCCTTGACCTAGTCCAGCGGCCCAATCGCCGCTCAGATGATGGAGCCGTCCTTGAGCCGTACGCGGGTCTCGGCGATGCGGCCGATCTCGTCGTCGTGGGTGGCGAGGATGAGGGTGACGCCGGCGGTCTGGCGCAGGCCGGCGAGGACGGAGATCACCTCGGCGGCGGTTTCGGAGTCGAGGTTGCCGGTGGGCTCGTCGGCGATGACGACGCGAGGCGAGTTGGCGAGTGCTCGCGCGATCGCGACCCGCTGCTGCTCGCCACCCGACAGGCGCGACGGGAGGTGATCGACCCGATGGCCGAGACCGACCTGCTCCAGAAGCTCGGTGGCCCGCTCCGCGCGCTTGGCGTGCGGGATTCCGGCGGGAACCATCGCGACGGAGACGTTCTCCTGCGCGGTGAGCGTGGGGATCAGGTTGAAGTGTTGGAACACGAAGCCGATCTCTTTGCTCCTCAGCCCGGTGAGGCTTTTGTCGGACTCGCGCGCCAGCTCGCGGCCGTCGAAGCGCAAGGAGCCGCGCGTCGGCGTGTCCAGCGCGCCGAGCAACTGCAGCAGCGTCGACTTGCCCGAACCGCTCGGACCTTCGATCGACACCATCTCTCCTTGGGCGATGTCGAGGTCGATGGACCGCACTGCGTCGACCGTGACGCCGCCCTTCGAGAACGAACGCCCGACACCCTCGAGCGAGTACAGCGGCTCGGTCATCCCAGGTCCCTCAGAGCGGTAGCAGGTGAGAGCCGCGCCGCTCGCCAACCTCCGATGATCCCGGCGAGCAGACCACCGAGGAGAGCGCCGGCGAACCCGAGCAGGAGCGAGCTCATGGAGATCGGCGCCGTGAGATGGACGATCGTCGAAATCGATCCGGTGGTGGATTGGTGGATGAGGGAGCTGACCGAGGAGGCACCGACGGTGAGGCCGCTGCTCGTGACGGTCAGGCCCGGCCCGACCGCACCGATGATTGCCGAGATCACCAGGCCGACACCGATCCCGAGGACGCCGCCGAGCACGCCGATGCCGAGCGTCTCTGCAATGAGCTGCCGCACGACGAGACCGCGCGACCAGCCGATCGCACGCAGCGAGCCGATCTCACGGACGCGCTTGGCGACGTTCGACAGGGTGAGCAGGGCGGCGATGGCGAATGCCGCGAGTAGGACCACGATCGCCAGCGCGCCTCCGAGGTCACTGGCCAGGCGGTGGGCGTTGGCGAGGCTGCCCGTTACCTGGTCGGCGAGGTCTTTCGAGGTGAGCACCTGCGCGCCGGGGAGGGCTTTCTTGATCGCCGCCCCCACCGCGCTCACCTGGCTGGAGTCGTGGACGGAGACGAGCACCTCGTTGACGCGCTGGGAGCTGGAGGACAGGTTCTGCATGGTCGGCAGCTCGAAGTAGATGTCCGACACGTTGCCGGTGAGCGTCGGGGAGACCAGACCGACGATGTTGTAGTTGGTCCCGTTGATAGTGAGGGTCCCGCCGACGGTCAGCTTCTTGGTGCTGGCGTAGGCATTGTTCACGAGCACCTCGTTCGCCGCCTTGGCAGCGTTGGCGTCGAACCAGTGACCCGACACGAGCTGCGCCTTGGTGATGACGCCGGTGTTGGGGTGGGTGGGATCGACCCCGGCGACGGTGTAGGTGGACGTGGAGGTATCGGTCGAGGGCGGGTTGAGCACCTGGCGGATGGTCTGCGCAGGGACGACGACCTTGGTGATGTAGGACTGCTGCGCGGCGGGCAGGCAGGCGATGAACGCCGGATTGTCGGAGTTGAAGCCGACCCGCCTGAATCCGGTGCCGCCGGTGCCGCCGCTGCCCCCCGTGGCGCCGGTGCCGCCCGAGCCCGAGGTGCCACCGCCGGTCGAGGTCGAGTCACTCCCGATCAGGCCGGCCTTCTGCAGGCAGTCGAAGGTGGCCTGGCGTTGGGCTGCGGTCAGCGGTGGGGGCGTCGTCGTGGCGTTGATCGTCTGTCCACCGGTCTGGAACGTGGCCACCACCGACGGGACAGTCCCGCTCTCGTGAACCGCCTGCAGGGTCAGCGCCCCGACGGCCGACGTGACATGCGGTATCGCCGACACCACGGAGACCGCCTGGCTGGGGAACGTTATGAGGGTGCCCGGGACGAAGAAGTCGTGCACGAACTTGGTGCCTGCGGGCCCGAGCTTGGACAGGTCCGTGAGGACTGAGGAGTTGGCGTTGAGGAGCGCGTTTGTGTCAGCCGAGTTGAGCTGGCTCAAACGTCCGTTTGGACCGCCGGGACCGGTGGCGAAGAACCCGCCGCTGCCTCGGTCGGGGCCCGCTCCCCCGCCCTGCGAGCCACTCCCTTGCGAACCCTGGTTTCCGTTGGAGGTCGAGCTGCTCGCGGTTGACGTGGTCGGCGCCACCGTCCTGGTGACGATGATGTCGGTGCCCACGGAACCGAGCGGGGACAGGACCCGGTTCTGCGCCTGGGACAAACCGTCGGACACGCCGCTGATCGCCATCACGAGACCCACGCCGGCGGCGAGGCCGAGCGCCGTCACGATGGTGCGCCCGGATCTGCGATGTAGCTCGTTCCAGACGTAGCCCAGGCTCAGCATGGATTGGCGCCCGCGGATGTCATTGTTGGCCCCACGGCGGCCAACAATGACCGGCCATCCTGAATGCAGGCTTAACGAACAGGCTCGTAAAGCCTGAGAAAACCAGGGGCCATACACTCCGACCTACGCTGCGAAGCCGTGGCAATGATCTCCTACTCGAGAAGGCTGACCGATCTCGCGACAGCCGCCCCGGACCGACCCGCCATCACCTGCGGCACCGAGAGCGTGACCCGGGCCGAGTTCGAGTCGCTCTCCAACCGCATGGCCCGCAGCCTCCAGGCCAAGGGTGTGGAGACGGGCGACATGGTCACCATCGCGTTGGCGAACTCGGTCGGGTGGTTCGTCGCTACCGCCGCCTGCTGGAAGCTCGGCGCCATCCCCCAACCGGTGTCGTCGCGGCTGCCGGCGCGGGAGTTCGAGGCGATCATCGAGCTCGCCCGCCCGAAGGCGGTGCTCGGCCCGGAACCTCTCGACGTGCCGCCGTATCTCGACGACTGGCCGCTGCCAGACGCGGTGTCGCCGGCGTGGAAGGCCCCCACGTCGGGAGGGTCGACCGGACGGCCGAAGCTGATCGTGTCGGGGGACCCGTCGGTGATCGACCCCGAGCAGCCTTCGCCGCTGCTGTTCAGCGACGACGGGTCGTTTGTGATGCCGGGACCGATGTACCACAACGGACCGATCGTGTGGTCGTGCGGCGCCTTGTTGAAAGGCAACCACGTCGCGGTGCTGCCGCGCTTCGATGCGGAAGCGACGCTCGCTGCGGTGGACGAGCACAGGGCCGATGTGATCTATCTCGTGCCGACGATGATGAAGCGGATCCTCAGGCTCAGCGACGACGTGCGCACCAAGTACGACCTGTCGTCGCTACGCTGGGTCTGGCACCTGGCCGAGCCGTGCCCCGCGTGGCTGAAGCAGGCATGGATCGACTGGCTCGGCCCCGATCGCATCATCGAGCTCTACGGCGGCACGGAGGGTCAGGCGGCTACGGTCATCACCGGCGGGGAGTGGCTGGAACACCGCGGTTCGGTCGGCCGGCCGAGCCACGGGCAGATCGTCATCCTCGACGCCGACGGCCACGAGCTGCCCCCCGGCTCGGAAGGCGAGATCTGGATGCGCTCGGGCCGCGAGAAACCCACCTATCGCTACATCGGCGCCGAAGCGAGGTCGCGTGAAGGCGGCTGGGAGTCGCTCGGCGACGTGGGTTGGGTCGATGAGGACGGCTACCTGTATCTGGGCGACCGCATGCAGGACATGGTCCTCTGCGGCGGCGCAAACATCTACCCGGCGGAGGTCGAGTCGGCCTTGCAGGAGCACCCGGCCGTTCGCTCCGTTGCGGTGATCGGACTGCCCGACGACGACCTGGGCAACCGGCTCCACGCCATCGTAGAAACCGAAGGAGAGGCGCTCGACGAGCAAGAACTCCGGTCTTTTCTCCAGGACAGGCTGGTGAATTACAAGATCCCCAGATCGTTCGAGTTCGTCGACGAGGCCCTGCGTGACGACGCCGGGAAGGTCCGCCGCGCGCAGCTGCGGGCGGAGCGGGTCAGAGGGGGCGGCGAATTGTCTGGATGCTGATTGGGTAGGAAGTGAGTGTGGAAAGAATCCTGCCGACCGAGCGCGGGGTGGCAGGACCACTCGAGAAGCTGCAGGTCCTGACCGACAACACGCTTTCGGTCCTCGGGATGGAAGAGTTCCTCGAGCAGCTCCTCTCCCGGGTCTGCGACATCCTGCGGGCCGATACTTCGGCTGTGCTGCTCCTCGACGAGGGCACCGGCCAGCTCGTCGCGACGGCCGCCCACGGTATAGAGGAAGAGGTCCGGCAGGGTGTTCGCATTCCTGTCGGAAGAGGATTCGCCGGCAGCATCGCCGCTCAGCGCGAGCCGGTCCTGCTGGACAGGGTTGACTCCACGACGGTCGCCAACCCGATCCTCTGGGAGAAGGGCATCCGGGTGATGCTCGGCGTTCCGCTCCTCGCCGGGCCGCGCCTGCTCGGTGTGTTGCACGTCGGCCGGCTGCAAGACCTGCCGTTCACTCCCTCCGAGGCCCAGCTGCTCCAGGTCGTCGCCGACCGGGTGTCCGGCGCGACTCAGGCCCTCCAGTTGGCCGCCGAGAAGTCCGCCGCGTCCTTGCTCGAGAAGAGCTTGTTGCCGGGGCGGATGCCGCCGTTGCCAGGGTTGGAGTTCGCCACCCGCTACATGACGCCCGAGGACCGAACGGTGGGCGGTGACTGGTTCGACGGCTTCGTGTCCCCGTCCGGCCAGCTGTGGATCGTGGTGGGCGACATCGCCGGCCGGGGCCTGCCGGCCGCTGTCATCATGGGCCGGACGCGCAGTGCTCTGCGAGCGTACGCGCTCCTGGATCTCGAGCCGGGAGAGGTCCTCGCGCTGACTTCCAGGAAGATCTCCTATTTCGAGCCGGAGATCCTGGCCACCGCGGTGTGCGCGGTCAGCGACCCGCCGTATCGCGAGTTCCGCATCGCGAGCTCCGGGCATCCGCCTCCCGTTCTGGCGTCGCCGTCGACCGGAACGCAGCTCCTCGACCTACCGGTCGGTGTGCCGCTCGGCAGCCCCAGCGAAGCCGAAGCGCAGTGCGCGACCTTCACTTTGGAAGACGGCGCGCTGCTCCTCTTCTACACCGACGGCCTCATCGAGAGACGCGGGGAGCATCTCTCGGAGGGCCTGCGGCGACTGCAGGAACTGGTCGAGCCGGTTCACCCCGAGGTGCTCTGCCTGCGCGTCATCCACGGCATGTTCGGCCTCGACAGCCCTCCCGACGATGTGGCCATGGTGGCTCTCCGCCGCGTCACGGCGTGACGACCGCCTTGCCGGGCAACCGCCGACCGTCGAAGTAGCCACCCGCTGCCTATCATGCCGGCAGTGGACGATGCCATCGCTGAGCCGAGCGATCAGGAGTCCCTGGTTGCCGAGGTGCTGTCCCACAGCAGCGATCTGGTGGTGGTGGCGGATGCCTCGCTGGCAGTCCGCTTCGCCAGCCGCGGTGTTACGGAGATCCTCGGGTACGAGGCCGAGGAGGTCGTCGGCCGCTACGGGCTCGAATTCCTGCACCCCGACGACGCCGGCCTGTTCGCCGCGGTCGCTGCGCAATCGGCGGTCGGCTACGTGCCGCGCGGTTCGATCTTCTACCGCCTGCGCCACAAGAACGGCTCGTACGTGACACTCGAGCTTTCGGGTGGCCCTGCTCCTGATGGTACGGGCGGGCTGGCCAAGGGTTTCTGGCTGCTGGGCCGGCGTCCGGTTCGAGCAGAGATATACGCCGAAGTCCTCCACCGCTTGCTGGACGAGAAGCCGCTCGCCATGGCCTTGGAAGGCGTTGGAGAAGCCATGCTGCCGGATGTCGGGACCCGGTTCTGCATCACGCTGTGGCTTCCCGACGAGTCCCTCGCTGCGATCGGCGACCGCCTGCCGGCGCAACTGTCCGGCAGGTCTACTCCCGTGGGCTCACCGTGGAAGGCTGCGATCGAGAACGGTGTCGCGGTCACGGCGCAGTCGTTGTCGGAACTCGACGAGGACACCGCCGAAGCAGCCCGGAGAGAGGGGCTGTCGAGTGTCAGCGTGATTCCAGTCGCGGGTCTCGACGGGCGGATCGTGGCTACCCTCACCCTCTGGACACCACCGGGAGTCCCGCACGCCACCGGCTCGGCGCAGGTGCTGGACCGGATCAAGGACCTCGTCGCTACGGCCATCCGCCTGCACCAGCAGATCGAGGGCCTGAAGCGAAGCTCCGAATCGGACCCTCTCACCGGGCTGGCCAACCGCCGCGTGCTGAACGAGACGTTCTCGGCTCAGGTGAGTGATGTGGAGTCGTCAGTTCTGTGCCTGGACCTGGACGGGTTCAAGGAGGTCAACGACACCTACGGACACGCAACCGGCGACGAGCTGCTGAAGATAGTCGCCAAGCGGATCCAATCAGTCATCCGGGGGAACGATCTGGCTGTGCGCTTGGGCGGCGACGAGTTCGCCGTCATCAGCCGCGGATGTGGTCCAGACGAGGCGCGCCGGCTTTCCGAGCGGATACTCGAAACATTGCGCAACCCGATCGTCGTGCAAGGGTCCAGCATCTCGATCCGGGCCAGCATCGGGGTGGCGAGCGCGCGACGCATAGACGAGGAAATACTTCAAAGGGCGGACAACGCCCTCTACCAAGCGAAGCGGGAAGGGAGCAACACCGTCCGGGTGGTGTGACGCTCCCCGACGGCTAATGGGGTCGACGTCAGCTTGCCACCCCCTGCCTCCCGGATGGATAGTGCACCCAGCCAATTCGAGTACCAAGGGGGACTTAGCGTGGCGTGGGACTTTTCAACCGAGCCGGAGTTCCAGGCGAAGCTCGACTGGGTCGAAGACTTCTGCAAGCTCGAGATCGAACCACTCGACCTCGTCTTCCCCTATGCCGTGCGGTCACGCGACCCCAAGATCCGCGCGCTCGTCGATCCGCTGCAGCAGCAGGTCAAGGATCAGGGTCTCTGGGCGGTGTTCCTCGACAAGGAACTCGGCGGCCCCGGTTTCGGGCAGCTGAAGCTCGCCCTTCTCAACGAGATCCTCGGCCGCTACGGATCGGCGCCGGCGATCTTCGGCTGCCAGGCGCCCGACACCGGCAACATGGAGATCCTCGCTGCGTACGGCACCGAGGAGCAGAAGGAGCGGTGGCTCAAACCGCTGATGAACCAGGAGATCTGGTCCGCCTACTCCATGACCGAGCCGCAGGGGGGGTCCGATCCCAACCTGTTCAAGACCACCGCGGTGCGCGACGGCGAGGAGTGGGTCATCAACGGCGAGAAGTGGTTCACCTCGGCCGGGCGTGCTGCGGACATCCTCTTCGTGATGTGCACCAACGGCATGTTCATCGTGCCGCGCGACACCCCGGGCGTGGAAATCCAGCCGTACCCCTCGACGCACAACTGGGTGAAGTACAAGGACGTGCGCGTCCCGCGCGACCATCTCCTCGGCCCCGAGGACGGCGCGAAGGTCCTCGCGCAGCGCAGGCTCGGGGGCGGTCGCATCCACCACGCCATGCGCACGATCGCGCAGTGCAGGCTGGCACTCGACATGATGTGCGAACGTGCACTGTCGCGCGAATCGCACGGCAAGATCATCGGTGAGCACCAAATGGTCCAGGAGGCGATCGCGGAGTCGTACACCGAGATCAACATGCTCCGCCTGATGGTGCTGTGGACCGCATGGAAGATCGACAACACGTCGACACAGGAGACGCGCACCGACATCGCCGCGGTGAAGTTCACGATGGCGAAGGTGTTGAGGGATGTGTCGTTCCGGTCGCTGCACATCCTCGGGTCGCTGGGGATGACGAACCTCACGCCGATCCGCGACATGTACGCCAACGCCCCGTCGATGGGCATCGCCGACGGTGTCGACGAGGTCCACAAGGTCACCGTCGCACGCAACGTCCTCAAGAGCTACCGGCCCCACGAGGGTCTGTTCCCGAGCGAGTTCATCCCGGCCAAGCGCGAGCAGGCCCGCAAGAAGTATGCCGACCTCTTCGCCCAGGACCCTGAACTGGAGCAGTACGCGGACCGGATGCAGCGCTACATGGAGTCCCGCCGCTGACTCTCCCGACGAGATTGCTCTAGATCGGATTTTCTAGATCAATGGGGTATTTAGTATAAATCACCCTATGAAGCGCTGGGGGAGACAGCTCGCGGTGCCGGTCGGTGCAGCCCTGGTGGCGGCCCTGCTCGTGCCGGCTATCACCTACTCGGCGAGGGCGACCTCGAGCGGAGCTTTGGACGCACACGGCAGCGTGGAGCAGGTGTACGCCACCGGGCTGGCCGCAGCGTCCCAGGTATCTCTGCTCGACTCACAGGGCACCGCTGTCTACACGCAACCGGCCGACTCGCTCGGCGGTGTGCTGTTCCGCAACGTCGCGCCCGGCACCGGCTACGTCGTGCGGGACGACTCGACCGGCGCCACGTCCAACCCCCTCGTGGTCCACGACGCCACGCCGGCGCCGTGGGACCCGTCGATCTACGACCAGTCGATCCCCGACAACGGCTACACCTACCTGACGACGCGTGACGGCACCCAGCTCGCGATCTACGTCCACCCGCCGACGAGCCCCGCGGGCGAACCCGGGCTGCCTAGCAGCGTCAAGGTTCCCAACGGTCCCGACTACACGCCGCCCTACCCCACCCTCATCGAGTACTCCGGTTACGGCTATGCCAACCCGGCGGGACCCGACAGCGGGATCGCGGTGCTGGCCAACTTGATGGGCTTCGCCGTGGTCGACGTCAACATGCGCGGCACGGGATGCTCCGGCGGCGCGTACGACTTCTTCGAGCCTCTGCAGAACCTCGACGGCTACGACGTGATCGAGACGATCGCCAACCAGCCGTGGGTCCTCGGCCACAAGGTCGGCATGTTCGGCATCTCCTACGGGGGCATCAGCCAGCTGTTCACCGCGCAGCTGCAGCCACCGCACCTGGAGGCCATCGCCCCGCTGTCGGTGATCGACGCCACCGCGACCACCCTGTACCCGGGTGGCATCCTCAACACCGGCTTCGCCGTCGCGTGGGCGCAGCAACGCCAGCAGGAGGCCGAGCCGGCCGGCCCCAACAGCGGGCAATCATGGGCGTTCAAGCAGATCCAGAGCGGCGATCACACCTGCGCCGCTAACCAGGCGCTCCACGGTGAAGCCGCGGACCTGATGTCGAAGATCGAGGCCAACTCCACTTACAACCCGCCGGTCGCCGACCCGCTCGACCCGGTCACCTTCGTCGACAAGATCAACGTCCCGACCTTCATGGTGTGCCAGTGGGAGGACGAACAAACCGGCGGTCACTGCGCCGACCTGGTGCAGCACTTCGCCGGCACCGACCAGAAGTGGTTCACCTTCACCAACGGAGCGCACATCGACTCGCTCGACCCGACCACGTACGACCGGTTGTACGACTTCCTCGAGCTCTTCGTCGCGCACAAGCCGCCGATACTCAATCAGGCGGCGGTGCGGGCCGCAGCGCCGGTCGTGTACAACGCGGCCATGGGGATCAACCAGCAGGACCCCATCACCTTGCCATCCGACCCGATCCAGCTTCTGCCGACCTACCAGCTCGCGTTGAACGCGTTCGAGGCGACACGAGGGATCCGGGTGCTGTTCGACAACGGCGCCGGCACTTCGCCGACGGGCACCCAGCAGCCGGGCGACCCCTACCCCGCCTTCGAGCAGACGTTCCCGACGTTCCCTGTGCCCGGCACGGCCGCCGAGTCCTGGTACTTCAACTCCGACGGGACGCTCAGCGACCAGCTGCCAGCCCATCGCGGCGTCAACTGGTACACCTCGGACGCGTCCGGTCTCCCGCTCACCGACTGGTCCGGCAACAACACCGGCGGCGGGGGGCTCTGGGGCAACGCGTCGCAGTGGACGTGGAACTGGAAGCAGAA
>Ga0307373_10007028_pt1 | contig 17695 bp, 16 predicted proteins | sample OX2MG_FD_202534 | JGI IMG/M metagenome (GOLD analysis project Ga0307373, IMG submission 202534) | Soil microbial communities from Risofladan, Vaasa, Finland - OX-2 | ecosystem: Environmental > Terrestrial > Soil > Coastal area > Acid sulfate soil | place: Finland: Risofladan, Vaasa | collected... | reverse complement strand
TCGCGTTGCAGCGCGCAGCTTTGCGTTTCTGCCGGTTGTTCTGGCTGCGGTTCTCGGCAGCCCGGCGGCCGCATTGGCGCAATATCAGATCGGCATTAGCGCGCCGGCGATCGACGTGCCGACGCTAGCCGCTGCCGAGCCGTTCGGCCGCGACGTGCTGCCGGTGTTCGATGGCGAAGTCCTGGCCAAATGGAACGGCCTTACCACAGACATCCGCAATGAGAGCGACGTTCTGACGCGCTGCCACGAGGATGCCCAATCCTGCCCCGGCGCGGCACGGAAGTTTCTCGCCGTGATCGCCGACGGCCGCGCCCATGACGGGCGCGCCCGGTTCGGCATAATCAATCGCGCCATCAATCTTGCCATCGAGCCGATGAGCGATCAGGCGCAATGGGGCGTACCCGACCGCTGGAGCGCCCCGCTCGCCACGCTTGCCACCGGCCGCGGCGACTGCGAGGACTACGCCATCGCCAAATATGTTGCGCTGAAGGAAGCAGGCGTCAGCGAGAACGATTTGCGCCTCGTCATCGTGCGCGATCTCGGCAGCGGCCAGGATCACGCGGTGGTCACCGCGCGCCTCGATACGAAATGGATTGTGCTCGACAACCGAAGGCTCGTCCTGCTCGAAGATTTGGACATGCCGCGGGTTTTGCCGTTGTTCGCACTTGGCCACGACGGCGTCAAAGCGTTCGTATCCAGCCCGATGGTAGCGGCGGGTGCTCCGGTGACAACCGCTTCCGCCGCCGAGCCCTCCTCACTGGGTTTCTAAGAAGCCGCCGATCATTCCTGCGCCAGGAACGACGAGCGGATTCATCGATACGCTCAGATTTCGCCGCCGTAAGGACCCTGCGGATCGGCCAGCGCCTGCAAGCGCAATGCGGCGGCATGCGCAAAGCGCAGCATCACCGTCTTGCGGCGCGCCGGCAGGAGCCGATGCTCGGGTGCCTCGCATACGATCGTAGCGCCGAAAGCATCAGCCACTATGAGACCGGCATCGGCCGGAAAAATCTCGCTGGGGACCTCGGCCACGGTAGCGAAGAACAGCCGGTCGCAGTGCAACCGGTATTCCATCCACTTTTGATCGGCGCGGAAATCGGCGACCGAGGATTTGATCTCCACAATCAGAATTTCGCCGTCGCCACCGAGCGCGACCAGATCGGCGCGGCGGCCGGACGGCAACGGCAGTTCGCTGACCACGGAATAGCCGAGCGCGTGGAGAAAGCGCGCGGTTCCCCGCGCGACGGTCAGTGCGGTCGGCGATTGTCGTCCATCGACCGGCAAAGATGCCGGCAGCAAGTTGACACTCATCGACAGGATTCCGGGCAGCGGCGGATTCGGCGACCGCCGAGTTTCAATTTTACGCACGGCACACGCCCCGATTCAGCAAGCAAAGCGTTATCGCATCCTTATTTTGCCGCGCCGGCGCGTTCGGGGAAAGCCTGGGCGAGCGCCGCGCGCGAGGCGGCAATGACGCCCCGCTCGGTGATAAGCCCGGTGACGAGCCGCGCCGGCGTCACGTCGAAGCCGTAGTTGGCGACCGGCGTGCCCGCGGGCGCGATCTGCACCGTCTCGATGCGGCCGTCGGCGGTGCGTCCGCGCACGGTCGCCACCTCCTCGGCGTTACGTTGTTCGATCGGAATGTCAGCGACGCCGTCGGCAAGAGTAAAGTCGATGGTCGGCGACGGCAGTGCCACATAAAACGGCACGTTATTGTCTCGGGCGGCAAGCGCCTTCAAATACGTGCCGATCTTGTTGCAGACGTCGCCGTTGGCGGTGACGCGATCGGTGCCGACGATGACGAGATCGACCATGCCATGCTGCATCAGATGGCCGCCGGTGTTGTCGGCGATCAGCGTATGCGGCACGCCGTGCTGGCCGAGTTCCCAGGTCGTTAGCGACGCACCCTGATTGCGCGGTCGCGTCTCGTCCGCGAAGACGTGAACGGGAATGCCTTTGTCGTGCGCCATGTAGATCGCCGCGGTTGCCGGGCCGACATCGACCGCCGCCAACCAACCGGCATTGCAATGGGTGAGTACGTTGACGCGTTCGCCGGGTTTCTTTTTTGCCGCCACCGCCTCGATCAGCGGCAAACCGCTGCGGCCGATACCGCTATTGATCGCCACATCCTCATCGCAAATCTCGGCGGCGCGGCGATAGGCGGCCGCCGGCCGCTCCGCCCGTGGCCGGTTGCGCACCACCGCCATCATCTCGTCGAGCGCCCATTTCAGATTGATCGCTGTCGGACGGGCGGCGATCAGCATCGCATACGCGCGCTCAAGCCCTTCGTCGGAGGCGTCTTCGCGTAGCGCCAGACATAAGCCGTATGCGGCGGTCGCGCCGATCAGGGGCGCGCCGCGGATCACCATGGCGCGGATGGCATGCGTGGCTTCGGCAAGTGTCGTCAGACGCGCCGTCACCAGCCGATGCGGTAGCGCGGTCTGGTCGATCACTCCGACCGACCAGCCATCCGGTTCGAGCCAGATGGTGCGCATGGATCTGTCGCCGACCTTCATAGGCACCCTCTATCCGGAGCATTCTTTGTCTTAAGTCGCGCTGCTTGCCCACGCAACGCCCTTGCCGCATGGTGCGGACCGAATTGCCGGAGACGCACAATGGCCGAGGCCGATTTGGAGAGCGAATATAATCCGCGCATCAGCGTACCCAACCACGCGGAGATTTTTGCGGCCTGGGCGCGCGATGCCGAGCTTTACCGCGCCGAGACGCTCAAGGGCGGCCGCGCCGAGCTCGGCTTGTCGTACGGCGATACGCCGCGGCAATTCGTCGATCTGTTCCTGCCGGACGCCGGAGAAGAAGCGCCGCTCGCGCTCTTTATCCACGGCGGCTATTGGCGCGCGATGGACCCTTCCTTTCACAGCCATCATGCGCGCGGCTTGAACGCACGGGGGCTCGCCGTCGCGGTGGTCGGCTACGATCTGTGTCCGATTGTCACCATCGGCGACATTGTCGAACAGATCCGGCGCGCGTGCATCTTTCTATGGGCGCGGCTTGGCCGCCGCATGATCGTCACCGGACATTCCGCCGGCGGCCATCTCGCTGCGGCGATGGTGGCGACCGACTGGCAGGTGCTCTACCCCAAGGTGCCACCGAATCTGGTGCCCGCCGGTTATGCCATTTCCGGCGTGTTCGACCTGACGCCTTTGACCGGCTTTGGCATCAATGCGGACCTGCGGCTTTCCGCCGATGACGCGCGCCGCCTATCGCCGATGTTCTGGCCAGTGCCGCCCGGCCGCACGATTGACGCCGCGGTCGGCGATCTCGAAACCGAAGCATTCAAGCAGCAGAGCCGGCGAATAGCGCAAACCTGGAGGACGCAGGCGCAAATCCGCTATGCGGAATCTCCCGGCAATCACTTCACCGTCATTGACGCGCTTTGCGATCCGTCGGACCCCATGATGGGGCGCATCGCCGAACTGGCAAAATCCGTTACGCCGTAACCCGCCGGAACGCGGATGCGGGAATTTGCGCGCAAAGCGATGCGGCGAAGATAAAGGCGAATCCAATCGTATCGGCCACGCTGAGGCGCTCGCCGATAATCAGCATGGTGGAGACGACGCCGACCACCGGGATGCCGACGATGCCAAGCGTCGCGGTCAGCGCCGGCACGCGCTTAACAATCGCAAACCATAGGGCGTAAGCGACCGCGTTGCCGAGCACGCCGGTGAAAAGTACGGCCAGCAACGCGCCGGCGTGCGCGTGCTCGAATTGCAGACGACCCTCGAACAGCAACATGCACGCCGCGATGATGACGAATGCGATCGTGATCTGCCAACTGGCAAGCCCGACCGGATCGCCGTCGATACGCGCCCATTTGAGATAGACGGTGCCGGCCGCCCAACTGAAACCGGAGCCGATAGCGAACAACAGCCCCCAAGGAATGCCGGTCGTCGTCATCGCCACCGGGCTGACGAGGATAACGAGGCCGACGGCACACAGCGCGATGGCCGCCGACTGAATGCGGCTCGGCCGCTCGCTGAGGATCGCCCAGCCCAGCACCAGCGTCCAGATCGGCATGGCATAGGTCAATATCGCCACCCGCGAGGTAGCGGCCGCGATTTGGGCAAAGGCGCTGAACAGGCTGAAGGCGACGACGTTGAGAATCGAAGCCGCCAGTACGTGCAGCCAGGCCCTGCCGAACGGCACGCGTAGGCTTCGTCCCGACGCCAGGCAGATCGCCAGCAGCGACACCGTGCCGATGAAAGCCGTGGCGGTCCGCATGCTCAACGGCGGAATTTCATTGAGTGCGATTTTCATCATCGGCCAGGTGAGCCCCCAGATCAGGCAGAGCACCACCAGCATCAGGCGCGGCCGCAGGTTCCCACCGATGGCCGCGTGCTTTCCCTCCGTTTGCTGCTGAACCGTCATGGCGCTTTTGGTCCGAGCGCAATGAACCAATCGGCGATCTGTCCGCCGGTCATGAATTTCACGCCACTCTTGCCGCGAATGACTTCAAGCACGCGGCGGAAATATTTCAGCCGGTGCGGCGCGCCCATGATGTAGGGATGCACGACAAGCGCCATGACGCGCGCCGAACTCGCGGCGTCGGCGTAAAGTTGCTCGAATTGGTCGAGCGCGCGGTCGCAATACTCGTAGGCCGGGTGGTGCTGGATCAGCATCATGGCAACGTCATTGCATTCCTGGGTGTAAGGCACGTTGAGAATCGGTTTGCCGCGCGTCTTCAACCAGACCGGCTGGTCGTCGAGCACCCAGTCGGCGACGTAGTCGTAGCCCTCTTCCGCCAATACGTCGGGCGTTTGCCAGGTTTCGGTGAGGCCGGGACCGAGCCAGCCGCGTGGCGGCGATCCGGTCGCTCGCAAAATGGCAGCGCGGGTTTTGCGGATGTCGGCCCGCTCGTCCTTCACCTTCTGCATGTTGCGCTGGGTGTAACCGTGGCCGATGAACTCCCACTTGCGCTGGACCGCCGCGCGCACGATCGGCGGGTAAGCCGCAAGCGCGGAACCGTTAATCGCCAACGCGGCCGGAATCGCGAGCTTGTCGAACACTTCGACGAAGCGCCAAAAGCCGACCCGGTTTCCATATTCGTGCCACGCCCAATTCGGCACGTCCGGCATCGGCGAGCCACCGGCCGGCGGCGTGAGCACGGTGCGCGGCATCGGCTCGGTCGGATCCCATTCCTCGACATTGACGATCACCCAGACCGCAAGGCGCGCGCCGTCCGGAAGTTTGAGCGGCGGCCGTTCGGCGATCGCCGAATAAGCGATCCGGTCGGACGGCAGCATGCGCCGCTTCGACTCCTTCGGTGTTGGCGTGGATTTTTTCGGCTGTTTTGTCATGACCGGCTACTCCTGCCGGTCGCCGTCAGGGCCGTCAACATTCCCGGCGGCAACAACGGGAGGCGGGCATACAGCAAGCCCGCCGACGCAAACGCAACGGTGTCGGCAAGTGAAGCATCGCCGGCCGATTGTCGCTCGGCCGGGTCGCCTCTCAAGCCGTTCGCAACCCGCCTAAGCCGGAAGCCTTTTCCGCAGCCGAAGGATAGCGGGCGGCAATGGAGCCGATGACGGTAAGTCCGATGCTACAAAGACCCGGCAGCACGAACACGGTCCACGACTTGCCTGTCACGTCCCAGAGAGCGCCGCAGAGGGTCGGAATGACGATGGCGCAGGTGTAGGTGATCGTGAGCATACCCGCGGCCGTGCGCGACACGTCGGCCGGCGCGGCCAAAGCCGGCGGCAGCGCCAGTATCGCCGTCATCGTGATCGAGGTCGAGATACCAACCAGGGCGGCGCACACGAAAATGCCGAGCGGCGCCGAAACGAAAATAAATCCGAGAAACGCGACCAGCATCATTGGTCCGAACAGCAGAAACGGCCAAGCGCGGCGTTGCAGCCGGCCGGCCATCCCGATCAGTATAAACAAGCCGACGATCTGGGCGCCATTGAGCGCGCTCAGCGTCGGCCCGAACAGATCGGCCTGCCCGCGGCTCGCCAGATAATCGCCGAGAAATGCATTAGCGGCGAAGAACGGCGCGCTGTTGGTGCCGAAGCCGAAACCAAGCAGCCAGACCAGCGGATCTTTCCAGTCCGGCCACCACAATCCGCCGCGCACGCCCGCGACGACGGCGATGGCATGGTCGCGGCGTTTCGGGCCAAACAGAAGAAACACCAGCGCGATGACAAGGGGAGGCAATGCCCACAGTACAAAATCGAGCCGCCACGATCCGCCCACGAGCGGCAGCACAAAGGGCAGCGTCACCGCCGGCGGTACGGTGGCGCCCATTACCATACCGCTCGAATAAGCGATTGTGCCGGCCGCAATCCGCGTTGGCATCCATTCGCGCACCAGCATCGGCATAGCCGGCTGCATGACCGCGATACCCAAGCCGGTAACGATCGCGGCGGCATAGAGCGTCCAGACGTCGACGGCGGCGGCGCGCCCGGCGCCTGCCAGCGCCGCCAGCGCCACACCGGCCACGACGGCCAAGTTACTGCCGATCCGGGCGATGAGTAGCGATCCAGGAACGGCGGCGACGGCAAACACCGCCAATGGCAGGCCGATCAGCAGACCGATCTGCGTCTCCGACATATGCAGTTCTTCGTGGATGAGCGGGATCACCGGCGGCACCGCAAGAAGCGTCAGCCGCATGGCAATGCCGGCGAGAAAAAGCAGGCAAAGAAGCTTGGCGAAGCCGCCGGCCAAAGCGCCGTCTCGGCCGGTGTCGATTGCCATCGAATAAAGCCCGGTGTAGGCCGATAACGTGCATGAGTGGGTCACTCCGCACAAGCAGCACGGAGACGCAGTTTCGCCTGCCGTGCCATGAGTTCCGCCTTGTTGCACCGCAACGCGCGGTATGTTAGCGATGCCGCGGTTTTCGCGGGATCGCGGGGGCATTCCCGCCGCCTCCAATCGTCCGAAGTCCCGCCTAAATCCCAAAGGCCTGCACCGACTTTTCGCGCGGTTGCCGGTCTTGCGGAAAAATCCAAAAGAAAACGCACGCGCTGGAAAGCACGCTGGCTTAGGGCACATACGTGGCAGGCGACGAACCCCTGGTATCCGGCATGGCCGGCCGTTACGCGACAGCTCTGTTTGAGCTTGCGCGCGAGTCAAATGCCGTCGATGCGGTAAAGGCGGATTTGGACCGGTTCGATACCCTGGTCGCCGAAAACCCCGATCTCAACCGGCTGGTCCGTAGCCCGGTCTTTTCCACCGCCGAGCAGTTGAATGCGCTTTCGGCCGTGCTCATACGCGTTGGCATTGGTGGGCTTGCCGCACAGTTCCTCAAGCTTGTGACCACCAACCGCCGCCTGTTCGCAGCGCGCGACATGGTGCGCGGTTACCGCGAGCTGGTGGCCAAGTACAAAGGCGAAGCAACCGCCGAAATAACCGTCGCCGAGAAGCTTACGGACGATCACGTCGCCGCGCTGAAGAGCGCGCTCAAGGCAATCAGCGGCAAGGACGTCGCGCTTAATGTCAGGATCGACCCGGCCATTATCGGCGGTCTCGTGGTCAAGCTCGGCAGCCGCATGGTCGATAGTTCGCTCCGTACCAAACTCAATGCCATCAGGCATGTGATGAAAGAGGCCCGCTAATGGATATCCGCGCCGCGGAAATTTCAGCCATCCTGAAAGAGCAGATCAAAAACTTCGGCCAGGAAGCCGAGGTATCGGAAGTCGGCCAGGTGCTTTCGGTCGGCGACGGCATCGCCCGTGTCTACGGCCTCGACAATGTGCAGGCCGGCGAGATGGTCGAGTTCGCAAGCGGCGTCAAAGGCATGGCGCTCAACCTGGAAACCGACAACGTCGGCATCGTGATTTTCGGCTCCGACCGTGAGATCATGGAAGGGCAGACCGTCAAGCGCACCCGCACAATCGTCGAAGTGCCGGTCGGCAAAACCCTGCTTGGCCGCGTCGTCGACGCACTTGGCAACCCGATCGACGGTAAAGGGCCGATCAAGGCGGAGGCGAAGGCGCGCGTCGACGTGAAAGCGCCCGGCATCATTCCGCGCAAATCGGTGCACGAGCCGATGGCGACGGGACTTAAAGCGATCGATGCCCTGATCCCGATCGGCCGCGGCCAACGTGAACTCATCATTGGCGATCGACAGACCGGCAAGACCGCCATCGCACTCGACACCATCCTGAACCAGAAGCCGCTGAACGCGTCCGGCGACGAGAAGATCAAGCTCTATTGCGTTTATGTCGCAGTTGGACAGAAGCGTTCGACGGTGGCGCAATTCGTCAAGGTTTTGGAGGAGCAAGGCGCTCTCGATTATACGATCGTGGTCGCCGCCACTGCTTCCGATCCTGCTCCGATGCAGTTCCTGGCCCCGTTCTCGGGCTGCGCCATGGGCGAATACTTCCGCGACAACGGCATGCACGCCGTGATCATCTATGACGATCTATCCAAGCAAGCCGTCTCCTACCGCCAGATGTCGCTCCTGCTGCGCCGCCCGCCGGGCCGCGAGGCTTATCCGGGCGACGTGTTCTATCTCCACTCGCGTCTGCTCGAACGCGCCGCGAAGATGAACGACGATCACAAGGGCGGCTCGCTGACTGCGCTGCCGGTGATCGAGACGCAGGCGAACGACGTGTCGGCCTACATCCCGACCAACGTGATCTCCATCACCGACGGGCAAATCTTCCTGGAGACCGATTTGTTCTATCAGGGCATCCGTCCCGCGGTGAATGTCGGCCTCTCGGTATCGCGCGTCGGTTCCGCGGCACAGACCAAGGCGATGAAAAAGGTCGCCGGCCGCATCAAGGGCGAGCTGGCGCAATACCGCGAAATGGCCGCCTTCGCCCAGTTCGGGTCCGACCTCGACGCCACCACCCAGCGGCTTCTCAACCGCGGCGCGCGGCTCACCGAATTGCTCAAGCAACCGCAATTCTCGCCGTTAAAGATGGAAGAACAAGTCGTCACCATCTATGCCGGCGTCAACGGCTATCTCGATCCACTGCCGTTGCCGCGCATCCGCGCATTCGAAGACGGCTTGCTCACGGCATTGCGGCAGCAGCACCCCGAAATCCTCAACACCATCCGCGATTCACGCGATCTCGACGACGCCACCGCTGGAAAACTCAAGGCGGCGGTCGAGAGCTACGCCAAGACGTTTGCTGCCTGACCGCGAAATACAGGCTTTAGTCCGATGTCGTCGCTCAAAGACTTGCGCAACCGGATCGCCGCCACCAAGGCGACGCAGAAGATCACCAAGGCCATGCAAATGGTCGCGGCGTCAAAGCTGCGCCGCGCGCAGGCGGCGGCCGAAGCGGCACGGCCCTATGCAACCGCAATGGACAAGGTACTCGGCGATATCGCCGCGTCGGTGAAGGGCTCGCAAACCGCGCCGCGGCTTTTACGCGGCACCGACGGCGACAAAGTGCACCTCTTGCTCGTCTGCACCGGCGAACGCGGCCTTGCCGGCCCGTTCAATACGTCGATCGTCCGCCTTGCCCGCGAGCGCGCCGGCGCGCTGATGCGCGAGGGCAAGGACGTGAAATTCTTCTGCGTCGGCCGCAAAGGCTACGATCAGCTGCGGCGGCTTTACCCGAGCCAGATTGTCGACATGGTCGACTTGCGCGCCGTCCGCGCGCTGCATTTCGAGCATGCCGAGATGATCGCCGAAAGGGTCATCGCGCTGTTCGACAAGTTCGAATTTGAGGTGTGCACGCTGTTCTTTTCGCGTTTCCGTTCGGTGATCGCGCAGATACCGACCGCACAGCAGATTATCCCTCCGGTTTTCGACGCTGCGGCGACCGACGCGCTCGGCGGGGCGGCCTACGAGTTCGAGCCGGAGGCGGAAGATATTTTGCACGAGCTGCTGCCGCGCAACCTCGCGGTGCAGATTTTCCGCGCGCTCCTGGAAAACGCCGCTTCATTCTACGGCGCGCAGATGTCGGCAATGGACAATGCGACCCGCAACGCCGGCGACATGATCCGCCGGCAGACGCTTCTGTATAACCGCACCCGGCAGGCGATGATCACCAAGGAACTGATCGAGATCATCTCCGGCGCCGAGGCGCTGTAACCGTTTCGTTAAGAGGACCAGATGGCCAACTCAGTCGGACATATCACCCAAGTCATCGGCGCCGTCGTCGACGTGCACTTCGACGAGGATTTGCCGCCGATTTTGAACGCGCTTGAGACCACCAACCAGGGTAATCGCCTGGTCCTCGAAGTTGCCCAGCAGCTCGGTGAAAATACGGTACGGACCGTGGCCATGGACACCAGTGAAGGACTGGTCCGCGGCCAGGAGGTGCGCGACACCGGCGAGCCGATTTCGGTGCCGGTCGGCGTTGGCCTCTTAGGACGCATCATCAACGTGATTGGCGATCCGGTGGATGAAGCCGGTCCGGTCAAGGCGGAGGCGAAACGGTCGATCCACCAGGACGCCCCGGCCTATACCGACCAATCGACCGAAGCGGCGATCCTGGTGACTGGCATCAAGGTGGTCGATTTGCTCGCGCCGTACGCCAAGGGCGGCAAGATCGGCTTGTTCGGTGGCGCCGGTGTCGGCAAGACCGTGCTGATCATGGAATTGATCAACAACGTCGCCAAGGCGCACGGCGGCTATTCGGTGTTCGCCGGCGTCGGCGAGCGCACGCGCGAGGGCAACGACCTCTATCACGAGATGATCGAATCGGGCGTCAACAAGGACCCGCATAAAGGCTCGGTCGAAGGCTCCAAATGCGCGCTGGTGTACGGCCAGATGAACGAGCCGCCCGGCGCGCGCGCCCGCGTCGGCCTGACCGGACTGACTGTCGCTGAGCATTTCCGCGATCAGGGGCAGGACGTGCTGTTCTTCGTCGACAATATCTTCCGCTTTACCCAAGCCGGCTCGGAAGTTTCGGCGCTGCTAGGCCGCATCCCCTCGGCGGTCGGCTATCAGCCGACGCTCGCCACCGACATGGGCGCGTTGCAGGAGCGCATTACCACCACCACGAAGGGCTCGGTCACGTCCGTGCAGGCGATTTACGTACCTGCCGACGACCTCACCGATCCGGCGCCGGCGACCTCGTTCGCGCATCTCGACGCCACCACCGTGTTGTCGCGCGACATCGCCGCCAAGGGTATCTATCCGGCCGTCGATCCGCTGGACTCCACGTCACGCATGCTGTCGCCGCTGATTGTCGGCGATGAGCATTACCAGGTGGCGCGCTCGGTGCAGCAAGTGTTGCAACGTTACAAGGCGCTGCAGGACATCATCGCCATCCTGGGCATGGACGAGCTGTCGGAAGAGGACAAGCTCACGGTCTCGCGCGCGCGCAAGATCGAGCGCTTCCTGTCGCAACCATTCTTCGTCGCCGAAGTCTTCACCGGCTCGCCCGGCAAGCTTGTCGACTTGCAAGACACCATCAAGGGGTTCAAAGGCCTGATCGAAGGCAAATACGATCATCTGCCGGAAGCCGCGTTCTATATGGTCGGAACCATCGAGGAAGCGATTGAGAAGGGCAAGAAACTGGCCGAAGAGTCCTAGCGCATCGCAAGCAAGCATGCGCCAACGAAGAACCTGACCCATGGCTGCGCTGCACTTCGAATTCGTCTCGCCCGAACGCGTGCTGTTTTCCGGCGACGTCGAGCAAGTCGACCTGCCCGGCATCGAAGGCGATATGGGCATTCTCGCCGGCCACGCGCCGCTCGTGACGGTGCTGCGGCCAGGCATCGTCACCATTTATCGCGGCGGTGCCCACGAAGCGATCGTAGTCACCGGCGGCTTTGCCGAGGTCGGTCCCGCCGGGCTGACCGTGCTTGCCGACCGCGCAGTCGCACGCCAAGACTTTGATCTCGCGACGCTCAGCGCCGAAATCAAGGATGCCGAGGAAGACGTCGCCGACGCCAAGGACGAGGCGCAGCGTGACAAGCTCGCGCGCCGCCTAGCGCAACTCAAGGCGCTACAAGATGCGCTTGGCGCGCAGGCCGCGGCGACGCACTGACCGGTGTAAAACCCCTATCAGCAGCGCCACACGGTCGATCGCGCTGATAACGATCGCCGTCGGCAGTTCTTTCAATTTTTGTCCGGCTTAGATTGTTCGCTGGAGCATGATCTTTTCGGAAAACCGGCATCCACTTTTCCGGATCATGCCCTAGGCGAATTTCTTGAATTCGCTGACCACCCGCTCGTAGACTTTGCGCTTGAATGGCACGACCAGGTTCGGAAGATTGTCGAGCTTCTCCCAGCGCCATTCGACAAATTCGGGCTCATGGCCGCCAGGCGGATGCAGAATATTGATCTCGCGCTCGTCGCCCGTGAACCGCAACGCGAACCATTTTTGCTTCTGGCCGCGATATTTGCCGTTCCAAGCAAAGCCGACGATTTCGTGCGGAATATCGTAGGTCAGCCACTCGGCGATCTCGCCGAGCCGATCGACTGAGGTGATATTCGTCTCCTCCCGCAATTCGCGCACAGCCGCCGGCCAGGGATCTTCGCCGGCATCGATACCGCCTTGCGGCATCTGCCAGACATGCGTTGCGTCGGCATGTTCCGGCCCGCCGTTGCGGCGGCCGATGAAAACGAGACCGGCCCGGTTGAGAACCGTCAGGCCGGCGCAGGGACGATAAGGATGTTGTTCGAAAGCGGTCATGGGCAAACGTAATTTGGAGCAGGCGCTCGTGGCGATGCGCGGATGGACGCGGCAGCTTCGACTATCTATCGCTCGTTCGCCACCTCAACTATTCGCTGTGATCAGCTCTGCTTCGCCTTCAGCGCAACAGCCGTGATCGGGACGAGGAGGATGCCGCGAGCCTCCACCCCTTTCGCCCACTTGGCGATGCGATCGATCGACACCGGCAGCGCCGACGAAATACCGACAGCGACGCCGTGTTCGCGCGCGGCCATTTCCAGGCGGCCAAGCGCATGGTCGATCTCGCCCTGAGTAGGAACCGAATCAAGCACCATGTCGGCTTTTGCGAACGGCAGGTTGTCGGCGCCGGCGATGCGGCCGGCAACGCTGCGCGGATTGGAGCCGTCGTCGACGAAAATCAGCCCGCGCTTGGCGGTATCCTGCAGGATCGGCGAGAACGCCTGCTCGGAGGCGGTGAAACGCGCGCCCATGGCGCCGGCGATACCGACATAGCCTTGGAAGCGGGCCATCAACCAATGCAAGCGATCGAGATTCTGTCCCGGCGTGAGCGACGTGAGCAGCGTCTGCGGCCCGGAATCGTTGTCCGGATAGTTGAACGGCTCCATCGGTACCTGCAGCAGGATTTCGTGACCTTCGCCACGGGCGCGCACCGCCATGTGCGCGACATCGGCGCCGTAAGGCATGAAAGCAAGCGTCACTGCTGCCGGCAGCCTGGTGATGGCTGCGGCGGTCGCACTCGTGCTGATGCCAAGCCCGCCGACAATCAACGCCACGCGCGGCGCGTCGGGCCGGCCGGGCAAAGCCTTGACCTGGACTGCAAACGCTTCGGCGGGGCGGGTGCCATCAGCCGCGATTTTCGGAATCGAACCATGCACCGTGACTTCTTCGAATTTCTGCTCCGGCGGACCATGGTCTTTCGTGTCGTTGCCGGCCGGGATCACCACCTCCTGCCGGGTGCCGGTTTTGCCATCAATGATGGTGACAGTCTTGGTGTTGCCGGCGGGCGCCTGGTTTGGTGGCGCAGTCCCTTCCGCGGGGCCCGTCGCCGGGCCGTCATAACGATTGGCAATATGCGTGCCGGCGATGGCTTCCGACTGCTTCGCAGCATCGGACCCCTTACCGGCATCGGTATGCGAAGCGATCGGCACGGCGACCATTGGCTCGCCGCCGAACGGATCGTCGCCGATCACCGCCCACGCCACGAATACGCCGACGAACAGCGCCAGTGTGGCGGCAATGGCCTGCGGGATCGGCACGGGAAATTTGCGGCGGCGCTTCCGCTCGTGCTGGCCGAGCGGCGCATTCAAGTCATCGGCCGTCATCAGGCCAAGTCCTTCGGCAATGCCCGGACAATCCGCGGCAAGGCGCCCCCCGGCGAATCATGCGGCCTTGAGTCTATCACGGCCGTCCTGAGACCTGCCCAAGACCGGCCCCAAGACCGGCCCCAAGACCGGCCCCAAGACCGGCCCCAAGACCGGCCCAAAAACCGACTCAAGACCGGCCCGGATGCAAAAAGGGGCGGCTTTGCAGCCGCCCCAAACTTTGCGTCGGATAAACCGCTGGTTAGTTCGGAACCGCGGCCTTCGGATTAGGCGGGAACGCCGCGTCGGTCGTGGCACCGCGCAATAGGTCGAGCGCCTCTTTCAGCGCGCGGTCGTTCTTCTCGTCCGGCGGCACGTAGGATTGAGAGCCGGATTCTTCGGCGCCCTCGGCCTTGAGATGGCCCCGGAGCGATGCTTCGCCCTTGGTGTCCGTGCGCGCCTTGAGATCGTCCGGGACGTCTTGCAGCACCTCGATGTCGGGGGTGATGCCCTTGGCCTGGATCGAGCGACCGGACGGCGTGAAATACCGCGCGGTGGTCAGCCGCAGCGCGCCATTGCCCGCACCGAGCGGAATAATGGTTTGCACCGAGCCCTTGCCGAACGAACGCGTGCCGATCAGCGTGGCACGCTTGTGATCTTGCAGCGCGCCGGCGACAATTTCCGATGCCGAAGCCGACCCGCCGTTGATCAGAACAATCACCGGCTTGCCATAGGTCAGGTCGCCGGCCCGAGCGTTGAAGCGTTGCGTTTCCTCGGCGTTGCGGCCGCGGGTGGAAACAATCTCGCCCTTCTCCAGGAACGCATCCGACACCGAGATTGCCTGATCGAGCAGACCACCCGGATTGTTGCGCAGGTCGACGACGAAGCCTTTGACCTTCTCGGCGCCGAGCTGGCTAGTGAGATCGCTGATCGCCTTCTTCAACCCATCAGTGGTTTGCTCGTTGAACTGGGTGATGCGGATATAGCCGACATCTTCGCCCTCGTTGTGCGAACGCACCGATTTCACGCGGATCACGTCGCGCACGATATTAACGTCGATCGGCTTGTCCTGGCCCTTGCGCATGATGGTGAGCTTGATCTTGGTGTTCACCGGACCGCGCATCTTCTCGACCGCCTGATTGAGCGTCAGGCCCTGCACCTGCTCGTCGTCGAGCTTGGTGATGATGTCATTGGCCATGACGCCGGCTTTGGCGGCCGGCGTATCGTCGATCGGCGCCACCACCTTCACCAGACCGTCTTCCATGGTGACTTCGATGCCGAGTCCGCCGAATTCGCCGCGGGTCTGCACCTGCATGTCGCGGAAACTCTTCGGATCCATATAGCTTGAGTGCGGATCGAGCCCGGCGAGCATCCCGTTGATGGCCGATTCCACCAGCTTCGAGTCTTCCGGCTTCTCGACGTAATCGGCCCGCACGCGTTCGAATACGTCGCCGAATAAATTGAGCTGGCGGTAAGTGTCAGACGAGGCCGCTTTCGCGCTCGATCCGATGAACGCGATGTGTGGTTGGGTCGCCAGGAGCGTCAGTCCCGCGCCAGCGACGACACCCAGGAAAATAAGCGAAGTTTTGCGCATCATCCGCGAACCTTCTCACCTTCGTTTGTTGCCCACCACGGGCCGGGATCGATGGGAGTGCCGTCTTTACGGAACTCCACATAAAGCACAGGTTGTTTGGACTTAGTCGCCGCGGCCGCGGATACCTGCGATCCGCCGCCCATTACCGCCACCGGTTCACCGGTTAGCACAAATTGCCCGAGATCGACGGATATCCGGTCCATCCCCGCCAGTAGCACATGATAACCGCCACCGGCATTTAGGATCAAGAGTTGGCCATAGCTGCGAAACGCACCAGCGTAAACCACCCAACCGTCGCAGGGCGAGGTGATCTGCGCGCCCGGAAAGGCGGCGATCGATTGTCCTCTTTGGGTTCCATTGGGCCCACCGGAAGCACCGAAGTCGCGGACTTTTGCACCGTTGACCGGCAAGTGCAGGTGGCCGCGCATGGCGGCAAACGCCACGGCGGGCGCGAGCCGCCCGGGATCCTTGAGCGCGGCGAGATCCGGCCGGGTGGCATCCTCCTCGATCGAACGGGCCTCTGCGTGCGCCACGCGAGTGGCCGGATCGAGGTCCGATTCGAGCTTGCCGATCAGTTCCTTTAGGCTATCGACTTGCCGCGCCAAATCGGCTGCGTGCGTCCGTTCGGCATCGAGCACCTGTTCGGTGACTGTCTGCTTCCTTTGTCGTTCATCGATCAACACGGTCAGGCGCAATTGCTCCCGCCCCAATGTATCGAGGTCGCGCGCCAGGCGGTCGTGTCCGACGTCGATCTCCTTACGCAGCTTGACCGCATCGGTGAGATCGCCGGCCAGCGCGTCGGCCTGCGCGCGCATGTCCGGGACGACGGCGCCGAGCACAATCGCGGTTCGCACCGCTTGCAGCGCATCTTCAGGCTGGACCACCAGCGCCGGCGGCGGCTGATGACCGATCCGCTGCAGCGCCGCGAGGATTTCGACGATCGCCGTCTGCCGCTCGTCGAGCGACTTACGCAAAGTGGCCTCCCGCTCGTCCAGCGGCTTCAATCGCGCTTGGGTGGCGGCGATGTTAGTCTCCACACTGCGCACGCGCGCGGCGGTATCGATGAGCTGTTGATTGAGCGCGCGCCGATCGTCGCCGAGCGCGTCGATCTCGCGACGAAGCTTGGCTTGGCTTTCCGCCGACGCCCGCTCTTTCGCTCGCGTTGCGTCAAGCTCCTGATCGCGTTGCTTGAGCGCACCGGCATCGGACGCAGCCGCCGGCGGAGCCGCCACTGGCGGCTGCGCGGAGGGCGTTTGGACGGGCGTTTGGACCGCCCCAGCCGGAGCTTGGCTGGGCGTCGTCTGGGCAAAAGCGACCAGATCGGCGGCAAACGGCAGTGCAAAAGCCAATGCCGATCCAAGCAAAATGCGCGGATCAGGACGGCTCGATCGACGGAGAATCATGGTGCCCAAGGGTAGAGACCGAGTTCCGGAAGGCAATACGCGGACCGTCCTGATACGAGCGGATTAAGACCCAAAGCGGCCGCTTTCGTCACATAACGGTGAGGCAAGATTAAGAACGCGCAAGGTTCGCCCTTGCCCGCCGATTTCAAGCCCGATGGTAGGGGTGGCCGGCGAGGATCGTGCCGGCCCGATAAAGCTGCTCCAACAGCATGATGCGAACGATCTGATGTGGCCAGGTAGCGGCGCCGAAGGCGAGCCGCAGCTTGGCTCGCTCGATCAAATTCGGCGCCACCCCGTCGGCACCGCCGATGATGAAACACACCGCCGCGCGGTCTTGCACCCGCCATTGGCGCAGCAGAGCCGCCAGCCCCGCGCTGTCGAGATTCTCACCGTGCTGGTCGAGGACCACAACGACCGCGTCTTGGGGAATGACATTGGCGAGCGCAATCGATTCCTCAACGCGCCGGCGTTTGGCGTCTTGTGCACGGCTTTCGCGAATTTCGATGATTTCAAAGTCGCGCAGGCCCAACGGACGGCCGGTCGCCTGCGCGCGTTTGCAATACCACGCCGCGAGTTCGCGCTCGGGTCCCTGTTTCATACGGCCGACGGCGGCGACAAGCACTCGCATTCGGGTTGGACCGCGCATCACCTGCGGACATGAAGCCTTCGCTCCACGACCAAACGAACCCGTAGAAGTCCCTCGTCTTACGCCTGGCTCGCGCGCTGCGCCGGCCGGCCACCCTGCCACATCTTTTCCAGATTGTAGAAGGCGCGAATTTCAGGACGGAAGACGTGAACGATCACATCGATCGCGTCGATCAGCACCCAGTCGCAATGTGG
>Ga0307373_10007027_pt1 | contig 17697 bp, 17 predicted proteins | sample OX2MG_FD_202534 | JGI IMG/M metagenome (GOLD analysis project Ga0307373, IMG submission 202534) | Soil microbial communities from Risofladan, Vaasa, Finland - OX-2 | ecosystem: Environmental > Terrestrial > Soil > Coastal area > Acid sulfate soil | place: Finland: Risofladan, Vaasa | collected... | reverse complement strand
CCGCGCCCGGCGCGAGCTCGCCTGGGACCGCACCGGCGGCCTGCGCGCCCTCGAACTCCTCGGCCTGTAACCAAAACGACACCACGTGAGCTGCATCACGAAATCAGGACTTTGGCCTCAGCCCTGTGCGGCACGAGGTCGCGTGCTGCGCCGTACTTGTGGAACGACGCCTCGGGGGGGGGAGGGGGGAGGCCGCACCGCCTGACAGCTTCGCTGCCGACCATGAGCTAGGTTGATCATGCATGGCTGACTCCGGTGTTGAGTGTGCGGAGGCCAGGGTCGCGATGATCTTCCAGCAGAGTCTCACGTCCTGGCCCATTGCGCTGCGCGCGTTGCACGACAGGCGTGGAGATGTCGTCATGCATAGGTCGGGCCCTCGCTCTAGGAGGTGATCTGTGCCGGATCCGATTGCGTTCATGGTGATGCCTTTCGGCCGTCGGCCCACAGGCCGGAGCGAGGCCGATGTTCCCGCAGAGATCGATTTTGACCTGTTGTGGTTCCGGGTCTACCGGCCCGTGCTTCAGGAGATTGGGTACCGGCCCGTGCGGGCCGACGCGGACGTGGGATCGCTGATCATTACCGAGATGATCCAGCGCCTGGTCCTGGGCGACCTTGTTGTCGCGGATCTCACTCTGGCCAACGCCAATGTTTACTACGAGGTCGGAGTCCGTCATGCGGCGAGGAAGACCGGATGCGTGCTCACGGCCGCGGGCTGGGCCCGGCCTGTCTTCGACCTTGCGCAAATGCGGCAGGTGCGGTTCCCGCTGGCGGACGGCCTGGTTGATGAGGCATCGGCCACCACGGCCCGTGCTCACCTGGCAGAGGGCCTGCGGCGACTGATGGAAGCGGTCTCTCCGGTGTTCGCCGGGGTGCCGGGCTACCCGGCGCAGTCCGATCCGCAGCGGGTTGCCGCCTTCGCCGACCTGGCAGATGAGCTGATGTCATTCGACGCCGATGTCCGCGAGGCGTTTCTAGCTCCTCAGTCGGAACAGCGCACCCGCGCCAGCGAGGTGCTGGAACGGCACGGCCATAAGCCGGCCGTACGCGAGGCCGACGCCCTCCTGCTGCTCCGCATGCTGCGCGACCTGGTGGGCTGGGATGCGGTCCTGGACTATGTCGCGACCTTGCCACGGCACATTGCTCGGCACCCGCTGGTTATGGAGCAAGAGTGCCTGGCGATGGCGAAGGCCGGGACGCCAGGCACAGCGGTCAAGGCGGCCGCCCGGCTGGAAGCGCTGATCGCCACGTACGGGGAGACCTCTGAACGTCTCGGTCTGCTCGGCGGCCGCTACAAGCAGCTGGCCAACGAAGCTTCCGATGAACCCGAGCGCCGCCGGTACCTCGACCAGGCAATCAATAGCTACGAGCGGGGGATGACGGCAGATCTCAACGACTATTACCCGACGAGCAATTTGCCGCGGCTCTACCGGAAGCGGAGCGCAGAGGGCGACGAGGCGCTCGCGGCCGAGGCAGAGATCGTCACCATGGCCGCATGCCGGCGAGCGCTGGCGCGGAGGGCAGCGGAGGAGTGGGTGCGCCCGACGCTTCTCGGGCTGGCTTTTGACCGCGGGGACGTCGCCGAGGCGCAGCGCCTGCTTCGTGAGGTGGCCGCCGAGGGGCCTGCGGCGTGGAAGATCGAAACTACCCTCGGCGACTTGGAGGGATCAACTGGCGCGCACGCCGAAAAGGTACAACGGCAGCTGAACGGGGTACTTACAGCGCTTAAGGAGCTCCTTCCGCCGATCTCTCCTGCGGAGGCCGATCAAGGGGAGTCGCAGCAGTGAGCGGAACCGCCGGTGACCTGGCCGTACCGCCTTATGCACGGGTAGGTCAGCCCGCTGACCTTTCCGCCGCCCTGGGTGCCCTCAGTATCGGATTGCACCGCCCGGTACTGGTGTCGGCTGGCGGGGCAGGCGGCATGACGCCCGACCACCTGGCAGTCATGGCCCGGGTGATGGAGCGCATCGTCCCCGCGCTGGACCGATGGGGAGCCGCAGTCATCGACGGCGGCACCGACTCGGGTGTCATGAAGATCATGGGCCAGGCCCGTGAGGCCGCCGGAGCGCGCTTCCCGCTCGTCGGCGTGGCGGCTGAGGGGACCGTCGTCCTCCCGGGGACAGCTACCGCACCCGACGCGGCCAGGCTCGAGCCGCACCATACCCACGTGGTCCTGGTTCCGGGAGACGCCTGGGGCGATGAGTCCCCCTGGCTGTCCCGCGTCGCTGCGGCAATTGCTGACGGCCAGCCATCGCTGACCCTCGTCGCCAACGGCGGCCAGATCACCTACGACGACATCGGGCACAGCCTCCAGGCCGGCCGGCCCGTGATCATCCTCGCTGGAACGGGCCGCACTGCGGACGCCATTGCCGCCGCTGCCCGCGGCCATACTGATGACCGGCAGGCAACGCAGATCGCGGCCTCCCCCGGCACCCAGATAGTGCCCCTCGCCGATCCGCAAGCCCTGTATTCCGCGATCGAGTCGATCCTGGCCCGCGGCAGGTAAGCCTCCGGCTAACCGCGGCCCGTCCATTCTGCGACGAGCCGCTGCATCAGGTATGCGTACGGCCTGCTCTGCCCAGGTTCCGGTTCCCTGAGCGACCGCGACCAGCGTCCTTCCGATGCCTCGGGGAGCAGTCGTTGCATCGGATCCTCGGTCCCGCCGAATTCCATGGCAATGCCTTCCTCGAGGATGCCGTCCCGGAAGATGACGGTCGGCACGTCATGCTCGCGCAGGATACCCAGGTCAAGCAGTGCGCTACGGCCAGGACTGATGAGGACCGCAGCCGTGGGCCTCATCGCCTGGACCATGCCGTGGGTCACGCGCTGGCGACTGCCCTCCTCATCATGTTCAGGCAGTTCTCTGCCGGAAGGGGCGCCCGGATCCAGGAGCACCGCGGCTCCTCCGGCGTCGACGTAGCTGAGCGCTCCGCGGGATGCCAGCGGGGCAAGCAGCGCGCGAGCCGAATGCTGGACCGCTCCGGTCTCCATCACGATGAGCGGCGAAGGCGTGGCCTCCGCGCGCCGCTCGGCCACCGGCGGCTGCGCGTAGTCAAGCGCGACAGTGCCGATCACCAGCGCAATATCCGCGTCTGCCGGCAGCACGATCTGGCCGCCTACCGCGAAGACCGCGCGAGCCAGGGCGACCAGCGCTTCGTGCCGGGCGGCGGGCGGCTCGGCTCCCCCGCGCCCGTCGGGCGGCGGCGGGTCTGCGGCGAGCAGGACGATCAGCCCGGGCTGAAAGGCCCGGGGATGCAGGGAGCGGCTCATAGCGTGCCCGCCTCTATCTGGCTGGCTGCCACGTCGATGAGGCCTTCGTCGACCTGGATGACGCCCGTGCTGTCGCAGAGCCAGCCGAGGTCACGGCGGCGATCTATGCGCATGGGCTGGGGATGAATGACGACCGCATCCATGGTCTGGCCAGCGCGCTCATGCGCCAGCCGGAACCGGTGCAGGTCAGCAGGACGGGGACGGACTGTCAGGACGTACTCGTGTCCGTGGCTGCCAATACTGAACCCGTCCGCGTTCACCTTGATCTGGCCGACGGCCAGGCCGGCCCGGCGCAGCGAATGCCAGACCGAATCCAGTAGCGCCTCGCGCCTCTCCCGCAACTGGTTGCGGTGCTGCTCCAGGAGGAAGGCGCCGATCGCGTTGTCGTCATCGACGCGGCACCGAGCGCGCTCGTCAATCTCGGCGACGGCCGGCCCTGTCCCCAGGTGCAGGGCAACCAGGCCCAGCCGCCTACTGACGGCGGTCGACACCTCGTGCCGCTCCCACGGCGACCGGACCGCCTGAGGAGTCTCTACCACGACGATCATCGCCTTATCGACCAGCTCGTCGGCGATGCGTTCCACGAAGTCGGTGCCAGGCGCGAGCCGGAACCGGTCGAGGAATACGTCGAAGCGCAACCGGGTCAGAACATCCACCAGCCGCTCTGCGATCGCCGAGCCGCCGGCGTGCGAATAGCTGACGAAGACGCGCCGCTCCTCGTCGCAGAGGACGACCGAGTCAACAATCTCGGCTGCGACCTCACGGATGTCGGCCTGCCAGCTCGGGGCATGCTGGGCCAGCATCACCTGCGGCAGGACGTGATCAGGATTGAGGTCGGCGCGGAACACGCCTACCGTCTCAAACCCGCGGGTCCTCCAGCCGTCGACAAACTCGCTCAGCCGGGCCGACGGTGCATGCTCACCGGCGACTACCACCAGCAGGTTGCGTGCCGCGATTTCGGCCGTCGCCCAGCAGCGGAGAGCTCCCGGGCCGTCACAGCGCAGGCCGCTCGTCGCCGCGGTCGAGCTGAGCTGGGTCAGGAGAATTCCGACAAGATCGCCGCGCCAGGAAGTCGTCTCGGCGTCGCCGACCACAAGCACGCGGCAGGGCTGCACAGCGGCCAGCTGCGGGAAACCATGGCAGACCGCTTCATCGCCGTCAGCGGACTGCGACTGAACGATGACGGTGAAGGAATGCGGGTCCATGTCAGCGCTCGCCTTTCCCGGCGGCAGGCGCGGCCCTGGTGATGCCCTTGATAACCAGCTGACCCCACTGGCCATTCTCGGTCCGGAAGACCTGCTCCACCCGCTCGACCTCGGCCGGCGTCTCGCCATCGGGCTCGGCGGTATCCCAGTCGATCCCCGCCTCCGCAAGATTGAGGGCCGCGTCGTTGTACAGCTTCTGCAGCTGGGAGAACCCGATCAGCGCCTCGAACGCAGTGACCGCGGCGGCCAGCGCGGCCAGGACCGCAGCCGCCACACCGAGCCCGGCCCGGCCGGTACCGGAGGTGAACTGGCCGGCGACACCGGCCACGGCAGCGACAACGAGCAGCGTGTTGCGGACCATGATCGCCTGCCGGTGAGCCTGCTCGTATTCCGCGCTGCGGTCGTTGTAGAACCGCTCCTGGTCGGCGATGCGCAGGTCCCGGTAGAGGGCACGGAACTGGGCGGCCCGGTCACTCACTCTGGCTCCTTCCCGGCGCGAATCGCCAGCACAGCGCGGCGCAGCGCAATGTCACGATCCGCCCCTGCGTACGGCCCCGTCATGGACAGGTACTGGAAATGGAGCCCGCGCAGCCGTTCCGCCTTGACTCGCGCATTCAGGTAGTCGGCCTGCGAGTCCTGTTCCCGGGCCACCCGCGTGCTCGCCGCCAGCGCTATGCCCAGCAGCGCCAGCAGCAGCCCGGGCCAGCGCTGGCCCGGGAAGACAGCCTGCAGCCCGCCGAGCCCGGTCACCAGCGCAGAGCCGAGGAGGATGAGAACCTGCTGGCGGCGGTAACGGTTCTGGTCGCGCAGCGCCGCCTTGTCATAATCGGTGAAAGCCGGGACAACCTCGCGGTCCAGCACCGCGAAGTCAGCGGCGAGCTCCGGGTACGCGGCCCGCCTGCCAGCCGGAATGACCGGCCATGAAGCAGACGGCGCACGCAGCTTAGGAAACCTGACCAGCAACGGTACAGCCACCTTGACCTCCTGCCCAGCCGGGTTGCTCAGGGGTAATCTACGGAGACTCGCGGCTCCCATCAATAGAGTAGGATTATGCCCTGGGCACGCCCCGCGACCAGGCGGACGGCGACCGGGATCCGGGCAAGTGCTGCACGCTGCTGACCACGCTCACCGACCCGGCCGCCTGCCCTGCCGCAGAGATCGCGGCCCTGTACCCGATGCGCTGGTCCGGCGCCGAATCGCTGATCGGGGAGAACAAGTCCGCGGTCACCGGCGCCGGGCCGTCCCCGGGGCCAGCGCTCCGGTCGAGGACCCCGCAGCAGGCTGATCAGGAGATGCACGCCTGGCTGGCCGCCTGCCAGGCCCTGCGGATCACCAGCCGCGGCGCCTTGCAGTCCGCCCCGCCGCCCGGTGCCGCCGCCGCAGGCTGCGCCCGCATCGCCGTGCGGGCCCGCGGCGGGATCCGCGACGTCAGCGCCGGCCCGGTGACCGCGCGGGAACTGTCGTTCACTATTGCCCGCCGTGAGGCGATCCGCTCCATCATGTACAGCGCGACCGCCACGCCCGCGCACCTGGCCGCCGCCTGCTCCGCCGCCTGGCGGCGGATCCTGGCCCGGCTGCACCCCCGCCGCGCCACCAGGCACAAGCCCCAGGCATGCAAATGGCGGCCCGCGTTCCCCGCCCCCGGGACCAGGCCCGTCACCGTCACCGGCGCCACCACCATCACCGTATTCGGCGCCCCGGCCGGCGCCACCTGGCCCTCCGCCCCGGACACCGCCCGCGGACAGTCAGGAGCAGCAGGATGATCCTCGGCGGCACCCGCCCGCCCGGCGCCCTCCCGGGGCGGAACCCGGGCCGTTCGCGTGCCCGCGCCCCGCCCGGCCGCCCCGGTGCGCACGCTCCGCGCACGTCAGATCACCAGCAGTTCCAGCCGTGCCGCCCTGCCGTCACGCACAGTCACAGCCAGCAAGGGGAAGCCTGATTCCCCGAGGACAGAGAACCGGACGCGAAGCCCCATCTAACCCCAGTGGACCGCACGGCACGCATAAGCGGCTAATGCCTAAACCCACTGGCGTTGGGCCTAGACGGCAATGAACACTCAGCGTCCTTACTCTCGAGTGAACGGGCTCGGCCCTACGTGCGATCGCCACTACTTGGGTTGAGCCGCCATTTCGGCGGAATGAAGATCTCCGGAAGAGGGTCTCGGCCGACTCCGGCGAAGCCTTGCTTGATCCGTGTGCGGCCCGTCTGGCTGGTGACGTGGGGGTGGCTGACGCGAGCGTACTTGTCGGTCTCGCAGAACAGGTTCTGGCAGTCGATGGGCTGGAGCGGACGCCCGGCCAGGAAATGAAACCGGACGCCGAGCCGGTCGAAGTGGGCCTGCTGCGTTTGCGTGACCCACAGGATCGCCTCGTCCTCCTGGCCTGCTGGCAGTGCTGTGAAGCACTTGCGGAGGCCGTCGCGTGCCCCCGGGCCGGCCACCACGAAGCCGTCCTCGTCCGCAGCGGTCACCTCGCTGTAGTTGATGTCGACGGCGTACTGGAAGGCGAGGAAAGGACCGAGCGAGGGGACACTGCGAAGTACCGCGAATAGCTCGGGAAGGGTTCTTGTTGCGGCGAGCCGGTCCACGGTCCCGTTCTCGAGCATGGCCGCCAGCATGCGGAGATGGTTCTCATGCTTGGTCGCCGCGCCGAAGGGCGGGTTCGGGACGATGTAGGCGGGAGAATAAATGCGCCGGCCCTGGACACGAAGACGGGTGAGAACGTGGTCGAAGCGATGCAGGTCAAACGTGCCGGGGGCGGGTTCGCCGACCTCGCTGACGAGGGACTCCCAGGTGTCGATCCGGTTGAACGCCTTGAACAGCAGCGTGCGGAACACGATCGTGGCTGCCGGGCGGGGCTGGTCATACTGAACGTGGCGGAGCAGGTACTGGCTGACGCGGTCGCTGAACCGGTACGGGTTGGTGAACCTGTGGCGCAGCAGGATCGGGTCGGCAGTCCACGGCGGCGGGTCAGCGGCGAGCCTGCGGATCAGGATCGCCTGCCGCCGGGCGGCGTAGTGCCAGTAGAGATCAAAGATCTCGGTGGCCCCCCACCGGTCCATGACCTGCTGAACCGCCTGCGGGGCGGTCCGGCGCATGGAGGGCTCCCAGGCCGCGAGGGACCGGGGCATCGGGAGTTCCAGTTGCGCTGGCTCCGCCGTCACGACGAGCAGCGTACCGGTTCGACGACGTGCCGTCTTGCGGCCGCCGCCAGGGATTTACGTGTTCCGGCTGATCAGCGCGGCGGCGGCGTGGGCGTGCGCGACCCGCTCTGCCGAGCTCAGCGGCCGGTACTCAATCCGCCGGCCATCCAGGTCCGCCAGCAGCAGCCCGCCGCCGTGCTCGCGTAGTTCCCGCCAGCACCCGAAGGCACGCAGGACGGCCTGTTCCCACTCCAGGAGCGTTACTACGCCGACCTCAAGGCCGCGGGTGAGGCTGCGCAGTCCGGCGAGCAGGCTCGTGTCAACGGTGCGCAGCCCTTCCAGCCAGCGGTGCTGGGACGCGTAGTCGAAGACGGCAGCCGCGATGCCTTCCTCGATCGCGATCGCCCTGCCGCCGTCCTCGACGTCATCAGCCTGCGGGTCATCTTTCCTCTTGCGGCCGAGCAGGGCGCGCATGACCGGTGACCAGCCGAGCACCGCCATGTGCGCCAGGTGGATCGCGTCGTGCCACCGGTACCCGTCGTCGTCATAGGCGTTGTCGCCTAGCAGATTCCCCAGCGACTGCCCGTCCGGGACGATCCCGATGACCCGGCTCGGGTCATCGGGTAGCGGCGCGAGTGCGACGGTCAGGCGCCGCGGGAGTCGCTGCTCCGGCCGGAACGCCGCGTCGAAAACGCGGGCCGGTGGCAGGGGAACCTCAAACGGGCCGGTTCGCTGTGGATCGGCCGACGGCCACCGGTCACCGGTCTTGGCGAGGTTCGCCGCGGCTGCCTCGTCCAGGTCGAGCCCCAGCGCCGACGCTGCCGTGGCCAGGTACCACAAGATGTCACCGATGTCCTCGCTGACGCCGGTGGCCCGGTCGTGCGCGTCACCGTCGCGCAGCCACTTCTTGTGCTCGGTCAGCAGCGTCCCGACCTCCCCGGCCAGGCCGAGGAGCGCGACCAGCAGGCGCCGCTCGCTGTCACCCGCCTGCTGGTCCGTCCGCGCCGCGAGACGCTGATACTCAGAAAGATCCATGACTTGCTCCGCCCTTCATGCAATCACCTGGCGGGGTGACAGGCACTGTCGTACCTGCAACGTACCTTGGATGGCGTGAACGACAGGACCGCCGGGATCGAGGCGGACACCAGGCCGCCGGCTCCGCCGTGGGAGCCCCTTGCCGACTCCGGCCGCGGCTACCTGTCGGTCTACTACAGTGACCCGCTCGCACGGTATCCCGTCCGCGAGGTCACCCGGCCCGGCGACAACAAGAGCGACCCGAACGTCGAGACGCTCACCTACGGGCTGTTCTCCACCTGCGAGCCGCGGATGCGCAACAGGATCGTCCATGACGGAGCAGCCACCCTGTTCTTCGTGACTAGCCATCGACCGCGGGTCAGGGCTAGGGCCATCGCGGGCTACTACGTCATCGGCTGGCAGACCCAGGGCACTCGTGGCGCCCAGAATCACGACTATGCGCTCGCTGCCCGGACTGCCCGGTTTATCGATCCCATTCCGGTAACGGACCTGGACGGCGAACTCGCCGCCGCCTGCGCAGGCCGTTACCGGACCTGCAAGCCCCTCAGACCTGACGCGTCCGCCGAGCTCCGCAGCCTCGTCGACGCCCGCCCCGACCGTCTGCCAGATTACCTGGGCGAACTCGACCGGCTCGAGCACTTCGCCCGGGCCCGCACCGGCTACGCCTACCCGTCCTGGGGACGCGAGCATGGGTTCAGCTGGCATGACGCACCCGCCTACTACTACGACGCCACCAGCGCCGCGACTGACGCCCCGAACAGCAGCCCGACCGGGAAATGGCTCTGCACAGCCTGCCAGCTCATCATCACCAACACGGCGCTCCTCAAGCGCTGCCCTGTCTGCGGCGCCATGGCCACGCTGATACCCCACATGCAGGAGACCGAGAAGTGACCCGCCGCGTATTCATCAGCTACCAGCACGACGACCAGATGAAGGCCAAGGGCCTCAACCTGATGAGATACAACGAGCACCTCGACGTCACCTTCGTCGGCCGTCACCTGCTCGATCCAGTCGACAGCACCGACCCGGCTTACATCAGCCGCAAGATCCGCGAGCAGATCACGGGCAGCTCCGCGACGATCGTCCTCATCGGCGCCCACACGGCCGACAGCGACTGGGTACCCAAAGAGATCGCCTGGAGCCTCGAGAAGAACCCACCCAACGGGCTCCTCGGAATCCGCATCGACCCCAGTGCCGAGATTCCTCCCGCGCTCACGGAAGCGGGAGCCGAGATCCTCGACTGGAGCACCCCAGACGACGTCCACGCCTTCGACGCCGCCATCGAGCGCGCCATCACCGCAACTGGCCGCGGCGCCAACATGCCGACCAACTCCGTCAGCACCTGCCCCAGGTGAAAAGGGACGCCCGTCTGCGCCGCAGACTTCCGGTTCCTGGTTGTGCGTGCCGAGAATCCCGTCCGCGGCGTCGGGAGCACGATCATCAAGGTAGCTTCGCGTAGCCACGCGCGGCGAAGTTTAGGTGCACGGGTCCGATGCCGGAGGGGTGGCCCTAACTCCGTGGGCCGGGGCGCTTCCAGCCTCGCGCGCCGTCGTTAGCTCAGTCTGCGTCTGGCGCATCCGTTCTGCGCCTTCTGTCGCGCCGGGGCGCGTGCGCCGCGGCGCACGGCGCGCAACCGGCGACCTGGGACGGCGCTACCCGCGCCGCACAGGCTCAGCCGTCCACCGCGCGCAGCCGCACTGCGCGGGCCAGCGGGCGCGCCGCGCTGCCGCACGGCTTGATCGCGGCACACGCTCCCTGCCCCCAGACAGCAAGGCCCAGGCCCGTAGTCCTGCGCAGCAGCCGACTGCCAGCGCCGGGCCCGACCTCTTGGAGGGGCGGCAAGTAAGCGCTCAATCGGTCAGCTGCCTCGCTTCGCCGGAGCAGCCGTTACGCTGGCCGCTTGGCGCTACGTGCAAGAGGGGTCATGGCATTTCGGCTGGTCAAACGACTTGCAGGTCCATGCCGTAGCGGTATGAGCTGACGAGGTCCTCCGCGCCGAGACCGGATCCGAACATGTGTGCGATCCCCGATGCGGGCCGCATTGCTGTACTTTGCTGCTGTACAGCCCCGCTAGCCATGGGATCAGACTTTCGAATTCATGCTGTAAACTGTGGAGCTACGGGGATTCGAACCCCGGCCTCTTGCATGCCATGAATCACTCGCCAGCTCCCTGACCAGGCGATATGCGGCCTGACCAGACCAGGCGCCAGCTCACGCTGGCCGCGACCGGCCCAGGCGAGCCCTCCCTAGCGCCATTCTGCCCCTCGATCCGCCCCTCGAAATGATCTCCAATGACCGGACCGGCAGTCCGACCAGACCTCGGCCGGTTCATTCAGCTTGGGCCGTGACTAGCCAGGCCGCGCCGGGCATGGCCACGCTATCTGGCGATGCGTACGCCACCAGGCGGTCCCGGACCTGTCTGGCCAGCTCGGCGGATTGTGCCGGGCTGAGCCCGGTCAGGAGCTCGGTGGCGCTCGGGGAGGCACGCTCGTACTCGAGCACGTCGTCTACGTCGCGGCCGATGAGCATCAGCTCGTCCGCCTTCGCGAACTCGATGCCGCCGAACCCCGCGCCGCTCAGCAGCGCGCCCACCCGGCCGGTGTCGGCGAGGGAGAAAGCAGCCGACGGCCCGGGCAGCTCGCGGAGGCCGAGTACTGCCGCGGCCTCTGCGAACCCGATGGTAAAGAAGGGGTTCTCATCGCGGGTGCGCCAGCAAAGGAACGCCAGCCTGCCGCCGCGCCGCAGCGCCTTCCTCAGGCTGCCGAACGCTGCAGCCGGGTCATCGAAGAACATGACACCGAAGTTGCTCAGCACCAAGTCGAAGTTCCCGGCCGGGAACGGGTGCACCTGGGCGTCGGCGACCTCGAACCTGGCGTTAGTGACGCCAGCAGAGGCGGCGAGCCGGCGCGCCTCGGCTACCTGGATCCGGGACAGGTCCGCGCCGAGAGCCTGCCCGCTGCCGGCGGCGCGTGCCGCGAGGATGGTCGCATCACCGCAGCCGCACCCGATGTCGAGAACGTTCTCCCCGTCCTGGATCTGCGCGGCGGCCAGCAACCGCGCAGTAAGCCGACCCCGCATTCGCTCATGCCGCTCACGCTGCTCGATGAAGTGCCGCCCGCTGGCTCCGTTCCAGTCCCCGGCCTGCCCCGCATTCACCGCCACGAAGGACACGCTACATCGCTCCACAACTCTGGCCACGGCACAAGGCAGGTCACCGCAAAGCACGCAGTCGCCGAGCTCTCCGGCCCGATTCAGCGGCAGGTACCCCGCACCAGCTGATGAATCCACCGGTTCCAGGCCGTCGAAGCCGAACCCCACAGGGCCATGTAGGCCGGTCCGCCGGACAGCCAGTGAGGGTCCCCGGCGGGCTATGGCGGATCGCTAGTCGCGCGGATCGAGCCGGCCTGCGTGTGCCGCCGGCAGGACGCGCGCGGCTGGCTGGTCCAGCGTGGGCGCCTGGCCGGGCCGCGTGGCCGTCCTGATGGCGTAGCGGCACGACGCGACCACCGCCAGCGGCCATAGGGCCTGCGCGGCGCCAAAGATGCGCTCAGCCAGGCCGGCCTGCCCCGCCCCGGTGACTAGCTCCGCGGCGAACCAGGCCAGCAGGGCCAGCGGGGCCACGACGGCACCAGCCGACACCGCCGGCCGCAGGCCCCACGGCGCCGAAGGCCCGCGCCGCCACGCCCCCGCCGACCAGACCGCCACCGCGACGCCCCCCGCCGCCGCCCAGATCATGTGCGGCAGCGGAAAGCTGGTCCCCGGCTGCTCGGGGCTCGCCGCGACTAGCACGCCCGCCACGCCCCCGGCCATCAGGATCAGCCGCCCCGGCACGCGGGCCGGCCGCAGCGCCAGCCCGGTGACGACATCACAGACGCCCACCACCACGAACGTCAGCGTCATCACCCACCGGTCAGCAGCGCCCGGCATGGCGAGCGCGCTGACCGTACCGGCCACGGAGTTATAGGGACGCGGCTGCAGCCCGGCGGCAACTGTCCACCCGCCCGCCATCAGCGCCGGAGCCGCGGCGGCGGGGACCCCCCCCCACCACGGCACGGCCCGCACAATCACCACCGTAGCCGCAGGCGCAGCACAGCTCCAGCAGCCGGGCGAGCCGCAGACGGGGACGAGGTATTCCGCCAGCTGGTGCTCGCGCGGATCATCGAGCCGGTCAGCAAGCTCGACTCGCTGCGAGTGCTGGAGGAGGCCGGGGAAGCGCCGGCGTCGTATGCCACGCTCAAGCGGCGCTGGCGGCCTGCGCGAAGGCGTCATGGCGGCAGAAGCTGTCCGCTGCGTGCGCGGCGGCCACCGTCGGCGGCAGCCTTGAGGCATGGGCGCGGCAACCGCAACCAGCTCAACTGAACGGAGACCGATTACCATGCCCTGGATCATCTTCCTTGCCTTCATCGCCATCGTGGCCTGGATCAATTTCCGCCCGCGCCGCTCCCAGCGATAGTCCGTCTGCCGTCCGGACGAATCCCGGCACCTGGCCAACTCTCTCGATTGGCCACGGCCCGGTAGCACGGCCCAGTATTTCAGTACGTGACGCCGGGGAACTGCTCGCGGGCGTGCTCCAGCTGGTCGGCCCACTCGCGGGGCCAGCCGAAAGCGCGGGCGGCCTGGCCGCTCATGTCTGCGGCCGCAGCACCGCTGGTGAAGTGGACGTACTCGCCCCAGTTCATCCGCCGCGTGTAGGTGCCGCCGGAGTCGCGGGGGAAGTGGCAGGCCAGCTCCCGGAAGAACCTGTTCATGACCTCTGCTCGCCCGCAGTCCCGCCATAGCGGGTAGAACCAGTCGCGGAACCAGCGGGTCCCCCGACGAGGGAAGTCGTCGGTGTTGCCGGTGAACCGGCGGTAGACGCACTTGGCCTCGCGATCCATGCCCAGCGCCGTGTAGAGGTCATAGATGTAGAACTCGGCCCACTTGCTGTCGCCCCAGATCTCATACGCCGGTGAGCCGTGGACGCCGTTGTTGGCGCTCTCCACGGAATGCCCGATCTCATGAGCGGGCAGCTCGCGAGCGAGGGCGTTGCCCTCCCGCCAGGTGTCCAGCCCGCAGTCGCTGACGTTGTGGTAATCGTGGACCGGGCTGACGTAGTAGCCCGCGTGGCCGCCGCCGTGCCGCCCGGCGTGGTGGATGGAGTAGATGCGCGGGTCGAACCCGAACGCTTCGCCGTAGGTTGCCTTGGAGTACTGCCACGTCACATTGATGAACCGGGGCAGCCACCGGACCTCAGCCCGGCGCACGTCGGGATCCACGTATATCGCGCAGTGCTCGTCGCTGTGATACAGCCGGAGCAACTGGCGGTGGTCGAACCAGTGCTCCTGCCAGGTGGTCGGCGGGTCAGCCAGCTGACGCTCCGACTCTGCCTCCACCAGGTCCTCCCACCTCTCCCGGCACTACCTCAAGCGGCGGGTCAGCGACGCCATCTACGCCCGCCTGCAGGCCGACGCCCGCCGGGCCGCAGTATTCGCCAGGACAGCGGGCCCGGGAGGGCAACCGGGGAACGACTCTGTCGCCAGCGCGGCCGGCTCACACCCCGAAAACCAGCTCTTCGGCCAAGCCACTCCCGAGCCCGCCACCACCCTACGACCCCCGGCCCGACCCGGCTGGCTGAGCAGGCGATTAGGGACGGCGGCCCGCTGCCCGGTGATCCTGAGGCCCGGCTCGTCGCACTCGACATGCCATATCAGACGCACCTGGCCATGCTCCGCGACGCCTTTCACAAAGCCGCGGCCCGCGGTCTCATAGGCATGAAGGTCCCCGGCGGCAGGGCGCTGGTGGCCCCCAGCATGCCCAGGGGCTACGAACTATGGCCCGAAGCTGAGTTCATCGCCCGGACCGGTGACGTCCACGAAGCAGCCTGCAAGCGGGCCGGCATCAGCGGCCGCAGCGATCACGTCACGTTCTTCAGCAACGACACGGTGGCAAGGTCGCCGATCGCACCGCCCTGGGCAATCTATCCGCTGCCGCCCGCGATCTGCGCTGCCCTGATCGCCGACCAGGCCTCGTTCTTCGTGACGATCTCCGGCGAATCCGTCACTGACGCCTTGCACGCGGCCGGGCTGACCGCCCGATGGCTGGTGCCCCACGATCTCAGGGAGCTTGACGCCAGCCAGGAGATAGTACGAGTTCACAACGGGAGACGGGTGACAGTGATGCGCTTCTCGGAGCTGGCGCGGCTGACGCTCGAGCTCGTCGACCTCCCGCTGTGGGCCACGGCAGTCCGAGAGCTGCTCGACCGGGAGGACGTCACCGGGCGCCCATGGCACCACTTCGCTCACGAGGACCGCATCTGGGCCTGAAGTGACATGCCAGATCAGTCGGCGGCAGCGCTTCGCAGAGGCTCGGCACGAACCACGCGCACATCCGGAAGGGCTGATGCCGCACGGCGACCTGACCAACGGCGTGGAGCTTTTGCTCCTACCTGTTCCGGCCTTAGCCGCCGCTGCTCGGGCGCGTCGCTACCACGGGCGCGGCCTGCCGCCAGCCCTGGGATTCTCGCGCGCAACGGTCGGCGCTCGCCGGTCCGGCGCACCTCATCGCCGCACAAGAGTGCGCAGTGCCAGGCCGAATCTGATCTTCCACCGAGAGAAGCACTCAGCTCTCCCCGACGGCCCGCCTGGCGATGCCCATCAGCGCTGGGCGCATTTGCTTCAAAACCGCATGAAATGGGATCAATATGACATGGCAACTCTGTGTCAGGACTCAGGGCGTCAGAGTTTCTACTGTTGTTCGGGTCGATTCGCTTGAAGGAAATGGATGACTTTACCTGCAGCATACCAATCGCGGAGGTAGAGTCCGACTTCGGGTGCGGATGGGGAGTTCAGCGCTTAATTACCAGTTCGGTCGTGGCATGGGGACGGGGTGCTTGTTAATGAGTCGGCGCCGGGCTGGGGCGGGGCTAGGTGCATCGCAGCGCGGTCGCGCCCAGGTAGCGCACAGACCGCAAGTCACTGTATCTCTGCTTTATCACTCGAGTGACGCGGATCGTGCCGGTCAGCTTGCCTCGCTGCTAGGTACCGCCGGAGTCACAGTCGTTCCGTGGTCGGGTGCCGAGATCGATGGGGTCGTGGTCTTCTTGTCTCCTGCTGGCCTGGAGGAGCCCGGCTGGCTGGACCAGGCAGCGGCGGTGCCTCGACTCGTTCCCGTGCGAGTGGGCCAGATCGACTCCGGACAGGTACCGAAGCGACTGACCACGCTCAACTGGATCGACTGGCAGCAGGATAATGCGCGCTCGACCTTTGGTTATGTGCTGGCGGCTCTGCTATCGGATCCGGCCCGCCGGGACCTGTCCCGGCAGCTTTCGCACGAGGCCGAAGCCTGGCACAGGTCGGGCCGGCGCGATGAACTGCTCATTGCTGACTACCGCCGGGCACGCGGCATGGCCAGCGTGATCGATGACCTCGAGGCGGACCAGTTAGCGGCGCCATCTGCCACGATGCGGGAATTCGTACGGCGGTCGGTCACGGTGTCACGTCCGCGCTACCGGCGCAGGCGGTGGCGGCTGGTTCTTGGCGCGGGTGGCATTATCACGGCCCTCGCGACCGTAGCGGTGGCGTTCCCGGCCATCCAGGTGAGCAGGTACAACAACCACGAGGCGATTGTCACCACCGGTGATCCCTACACACTCCAGGATCTGCCTGAGTGGTCGGCGGCTAACGCGGCTGCGCTCCTGGTCGACGGCACCCCGGCGGAGAAGGCCCTCGCGCAGGTCACTTTGCTCCGCGCGCTCAACTCTCCCTGGGAGCTCGACGCATTGCAGTGGAGGTCGTCTCCGTACTCATCCGTTCCGTTTCAGCACGGAAAACTGGCTATTGTCTCGGTCGGCGCAGAGCTGGCGGTGCTCAATGTGATGACGCAGCGCGTGCTCTGGCACGTTCCTGATCCCGGCGGCCCTTACTCTCTTTCGGTCGACCCTGCGGGCAGCACCGCAGTCGGGCTAAGCGCGCACGGAGCGATTGTCATCAACCTCGCCCGGCATACCTGGCGGCCAGTCGCGGCGGGAACGAGGTTCGCCGACGGGGAGCTCGGCAGCGACGGCGTCGGCGTGGTTCGCCTAGACGGTGCGCATCTTGCCGAGCTGACTATGGCCACCGGCACCGTCACGCGTCTCGGCACCTACCCCGCCATCATTAGCGTGGCCGCGAGGACTCCGCGGGGAAGCGCCGCGGCGCTGGTCCGTGATGGGGGCGGCCGTGTTGAGCTCCTGGCTCTCCCGTCCCGCGCGGTTATCGCGTCCGTGCCGGCCAGCGGCAATCCCTCTAGCGAGATCGGGGGCATTTCCCCCGACGGGCGGCATGCGCTCGTGGCGGGCCGTGATGATCAGTTCTGGGCCTTCGGCGCTGGCCAGGCCGCCAAGGCGACCGGTATCGCGGTCCCGGCCGTCCCCAGCGGGGTCAACTGGGATACCGGAGACCGCGTGGTGATCTACAGCCAGGACAAGCGCGGCCAGGTGTATTACCTTCCAAGGGCAGAACTCCTGGGCACCATCTGCCGCGAGGATCCGCGGCTGTATGACATTGTCCGTGATGACAGCTCGGACGTCGTCGCGTGCGAGGACCCCGGCGGCACGACCTTCTGGCGCTTGCCTGCGGGACCGCTCACGCGCCGGGTACCAGGCGAGTCGGCCTCCCGCTCGATGACCGCCTCCGGCGTGCGGGTCTCCTCGTCTGGCCCCGATATTCAGATCCGCGGGCCTGGACTCCGGATCAGCTGGGGCCAGGTACTGTCCAGCGACATCTCAGCGGTCGATATCTCGGGCAACGGCCAGAACGTTGTCGTGGGCGATACCGTCGGCGAAGTGGCCGTTCTCGACTTGGAGCGCGGCTACGCGGCCCGGGTCGTGGTCTGGAGCGACCCGGACAGTTCCCCCATCGCCGCCGTCGGCTGGGACCAGGGACCCGTCGCGGTGACACGCTCCGGCCAGACCTGGAAGCTCACCGACTGCACGGACTGCGGAACCGTCGCGGGCCTTATCCGGGCTTACCGGGCCCGTGTCACTGGCTGCTTCACTGCCCGCCAGTTGCAGAACATCAGCAGCCGCGTCTGG
>Ga0307373_10007026_pt1 | contig 17698 bp, 18 predicted proteins | sample OX2MG_FD_202534 | JGI IMG/M metagenome (GOLD analysis project Ga0307373, IMG submission 202534) | Soil microbial communities from Risofladan, Vaasa, Finland - OX-2 | ecosystem: Environmental > Terrestrial > Soil > Coastal area > Acid sulfate soil | place: Finland: Risofladan, Vaasa | collected... | reverse complement strand
CGGCCAGGCAGGCGAGGTTGGCCGAGCCGCCCAGGCGGCGGTGGGTCTCGGCCAGCGCCGTGGCGGCGGCCACCGGCTCTCCCCGCAGACGCTCGAAGAGGCGAAAGCCGACCTCCGAGTCAGCCTTCCCCGCCAGCTGCCCGGCGACGAGCGGGCGCATCTGATCGGCCAGGTCGAAGCGGCCGTTGTGGGCGAAGGCCAGGCTCCCGGGCGCATCCACGAACGGCTGGGAGTCGGCCAGCCCCACCGTGGTCAGCTGCGAGGGCCGCCGCCGATGGACCAGAAAGCGGTTCGAGTGGACCTGGTCGAGCCCGCCTCGGGGCCGGTCATCCTCGAGCCGACCGGGGTCGCGATGGCCGGCGATCTCGCCGTGTCTGACCCACGCCACCCCCCAGCCGAACCCGGCGATCCCGAGTCGCTCCAGGGCCAGGGCCCCGCGGCGCACGTGCGCGAACGGCTGCGGTGTGGGGAAGGCGACGGCGAGGATCTCGCACATCGGACGCTCACGCCGCCGACACGGGACGGCCAGGGCCGGGCGGGCGCTCCGGCCGGCAGCGACACCGCCAGCTCGAGGGCGAAGGCCTTGGGCGGGAGCCGGCCGAGACCGATGACTGTCTCGGTCCGGTGCAGCCCCGGGATCGTCCAGATCCGGTCGACAAGGCATTCGCGAAGGGGTTCATGGCCGCGCCCGCGCAGCCGAACCAGCAGGTCGAGCGGGCCTGTCACCACCTCGACGTCCTCGACCTCGGGGATGGCGCTCGGCTGTCGCACCGCGTCCGGCCGCTCGCCGGCCTGCGCCGCCACCACCCCCAAGTAGGCCACCAGCATCAGCTCGAGGCGGGCCCAGTCGACCTCGGCGCGGTAGCCGCAGACCACTCCGGTGGGCTCCCATCGGCCGATCCGCTCCGCCATCGCGGGCGCGGACAGGCTCACCTGGGCGCCGATCCCGCGCCGCGAGGCCCGCGCGTCGCTAAGGAGCTGGACCAGGATCGCGCGATCGGTGGCGTCGGCCGCACCCGGGTCCGGCGGGGGCGTCCCAGCCAGGAGGCGGTGGGCGATGAACGCCGGATGGGCGCCCTTCGTCAGGGGGACTTGCCCATCCGCACCCTCGCGGCATACAGTGCATCCGCGCGCGACCCTGACAGGTTGCGGCCGTGTGCGAAGGGGGTGCTGTGGGAGGACGGTCGCCCGGTGCTGTGAGCTTGTGGGTGGGCCGGTGCGGCCGGGCCCCGGGGGGGGTGGGACACCTGTGAGCCAGGAGCAGCTCTACTTCACGGACCCGAGCACGCTGCCGCCCCCGTCCGAGCCGGGGCGGTTCGTCGACCTCCACGCCGACGTCGAGGCGGTGAGCTTTCGTCAAGGGCTGGTGTTCCGGCCGGTGCTGGGCCAGGGGGTCCTGGTGATGGAGGTCGCCTTCCAACCGCACGCCGAGGCGCCGCGGCACGCCCACGAGGAGGAGCAGATCACGGTGGTGGTCGAGGGCGAGCTGGAGTTCGAGATCGGCGACGAGACCCGGATCCTGCGCCCGGGGATGGTGGCGGTGATCCCGCCCCGGGTGCCCCACGCGGCCCGCACCCACGCCGCCGCGTGCCTGGAGTACGACACCTTCCATCCGCCCCGGCAGGCCCTGCTCGACCTCGCGGCGGCCCAGGCGGGGGACGGCTCCGCCGAGCGCTAGCCGTGGAGCTCGGGCTCGGCGGTCGGCGCGCGATCGTCACCGGCGCCTCCAAGGGGCTGGGGGCGGCGATCGCCGAGGAGCTGGTCGCCGAGGGGGTGGCGGTGGCGATCTGCGCCCGCCACGGCGACGAGCTGGAGCGGGCGGCGGAGGGCCTGCGCCAGCGCGGGGGCCAGGTCTTCGCCCGGGTTGCGGACGTGACCCGGGCCAAGGACGTGGTGGGGTTCGTCGCGGAGGCGGCGGAGCAGCTGGGGGGGGTGGACATCTTGGTCAACAACGCCGGGCGGGCGCACCCGGGGTCGTTCGCCAGCCTGCGCGACGAGGATTGGCAGGCTGATCTCGACGTCAAGCTCTTCTCCCAGATCCGCTGTGCCCGGGCCGCCCTGCCGCACCTGCGGCGCAGCCCGGGTGCGGTGATCCTCAACATCAACGCGGTCTACGGCCGCCAGCCTGATCCCACCTTCTTCGCCACGACCGTCGACCGCGCCGCCTGCCTCGCCTTCAGCAAGGCCCTGGCGATGGAGGTGGCCCGCGAGGGGGTCCGGGTCAACAGCGTCAACATCGGGTTCGTTCTCACTCCCCAGTGGCGCACCGTGCACCGGCTGCGGGCGCCCGACCTCACCGAGGCCGCCTTCCTGGAGCAGATGGCGGCCGCCGAGGTGCCGATGGGACGCTTCGGGGAGCCCGCCGAGGTGGCCGGGGTGGTCGCCTTCCTCGCCAGCCCCCGCGCCAGCTACATCACCGGCGCGTCGGTCGACGTTGCCGGGGGCATGGGACGGTACGTGTGAGCCAGCGCGTCCCCCCGCGGCCCGCGCCAGCCCCGCCCCCCGACCGCCAGGCTCAGCTCGCGACGGTCCCCGGGGCCGCGGGCGGTGCCGGCGGGTGATCGACCCCGGCCTCCTGACCCACCGTGTCACCCCGCCCGGGGCAAGGAGCAGCTGATGGCGCTGGTGCATCTGGTCGACGAGTCGGAGGCGACCGGGCTGGTCAAGCAGGTCTACGACGACATCCTGGAGAGCCGTCAGCTGGAGCGGGTGCCCAACTACTGGAAGGCGCTCGCCCACCGACCCGCCTATCTCGCCGCCACCTGGGCCAAACTGAAGGAGGTGATGGGGGAGGGGGCGCTCGACCGCCGCACCAAGGAGATCATCGCGGTGGCGGTGTCGGCGACCAACAACTGCAGCTACTGCCTATCCAGTCACACCGATGCCCTGCGCAGCCTGGGGCTGGGGGATGCGGAGCTGCTGGAGCTGATGGCGGTGGTCGACTTCTTCAACGGGTCCAACGCGGTCGCGTCGGGACTGAAGGTCGAGTACGAGCCACCGGTCCCGCGCCGGGCCGCCTCGGCTCCGGGCGCGTGAGCCGGCGGGAGCCTTTGGTGTGATCGACAGCCATTGCCACCCACTGGTGGGGGCGGGCGGTCGCCTCGACCTGTCCCAGATCAGCCTCGGCGTCGAGCCCGGGGCGGCGGGGGCGGACCGGAGCCGCCGGCTCGGCGGCGGGCGGCTCTGGCAGGATCTCCTCCAGGTCCGCCTCGCCCGGCATCTCGGCTGCGCCCCCCAGGAGCTGGCCGAGGCGCGGCTGGCGGCCAGCCGCAACCGGCGCAGCTACGTGGCCGGCCTGTTCCGGGCCGCCGAGCTGGAGGGACTGGTGGTGGACACCGGCTGGGGCGGCCGCGCCCCGGAGCGTCTGGCCGCGACCGCGGCGGTGGCGGGGTGCCCGCTGCGGCCGATGCTGCGGCTGGAGGCGGTGATCGAGGGGGCCATCACCGAGGGCGCCACCGCGGCCGAGTGCCGCGCCCAGCTGGAGGCGGCGGTGCGCGAGGCTGCCGACGGCGGGTACCAGGGACTCAAGACCGTGCTCGCCTACCGCACCGGTCTCGCCGTCGACCCGAACGCCGACCTGGACGCCGCCGACCGCAGCCTGCGCCAGGGGGGTGAGCTACCGGTCCGCCGACGCGGCAAGGCGCTGCGCGACTGGCTCCTGCGGACGGCGATGGGGTGGGCGGCGGAGCTGGACTGGCCACTCCAGGTGCACACCGGTCTGGGCGACTCAGAGATCCGCCTCGCCGAGGCGGATCCGCTCCTGCTCAGCGACTGTTTGGGCAGTCCGGAGGGCAGCGCCGCGACCGTGGTCCTGATCCACGGCGGGTATCCCTGGCACGAGGCGGTGGCCCACCTAGTGCTCTGCCAGCCCAACGTGTACGCGGAGCTGTCGCTGGTCAACCTGTTCGCCCCCGCGCTGGTGGCCGACCGGCTGCTGCGGATCGTGGAGCTGGCCCCCGCCGCCAAGATCCTGCTCGGCACCGACGGCCACGGCGAGCCCGAGACCCACTGGTTCGCGGCCGGGGTGCTCCGCGACGCGTTCGCGGTCGGGCGCGAGCGCTGCCGCGCCCTGGGCGCCCGCGCCGCCTGGCAGGAGGAGGTCGAGACCGCTCCCTTCTCCGCCAACACCGCCCGGCTCTATGGATTCTGAGCGGCTGCGCCCGCCCACGATCACCGACGTCCTCGTGGCGCGGGCGCGGATCCGCCCCCACCTGCTGCCCACGCCGCTCCACCGCTGGCCCGGCCTGGATCAGCTGGTTCAGGCCGAGGTGTGGGTGAAGCACGAGAACCATCTGCCCACCGGGGCCTTCAAGGTCCGCGGCGGGGTGAACCTGGTCGCCTGCCTGGACCCGGATGCCCGCGCCCTGGGGGTGGTGGCCGCCTCCACCGGCAACCACGGCCAGTCGGTCGCCTTCGCGGCCCAGCTCTTCGGGGTCGCGGCCACCGTCTACGTGCCCCAGGACGTCAACCCGGTCAAGGCCGACGCGATCCGGAGCCTCGGCGCCACCGTGATCGCGACGGGACGCGACTTCGACGACGCCCGGCTCGCCTGCGAGGCTCGCAGCCGGTCCGACGGCTCCCGCTACATCCACTCCGGGAACGAGCCGCTGCTGATCGCCGGGGTCGCCACCGCCACGGTGGAGATGATCGAGGCGCAGCCCGACCTGGAGGTTCTGATCGTGCCCGTGGGAGGGGGCAGCGCCGCCGCCGGAGCCTGCATCGCCGCCAAGGCGCTCTGTCCCGGGCTGGAGGTGATCGGGGTCCAGGCGGAGGCGGCCCCCGCGGCCCATCGGTCCTGGCGCGAGGGCCGGCTCCGCGAGGCGGAGATGGCGACGTTCGCGGAGGGGCTGGCGACCCGCACCGCGTTCGCGTTGCCGCAGGCGATTCTGCGCCAGCACCTGGATGACTTCGTGCTGGTCTCCGAGGCCCAGCTGCGCTGTGCGATGCGGGCGATGCTGCGGCACACCCGCAACCTGGTCGAGGCGGCGGGGGCGGCGCCGCTGGCGGCGGCGGCCGTGCTCACCGACCGGCTTCGGGGTCGGCGGGTGGCGCTCATCTGCAGCGGCGGCAATGTCAGCTATGCGCAGCTCCGCCAGCTAGTCGCCGACGAGGCGTGAGCCCAGGGGGTCCTGGCGGCGGTCAGGGGCGGAGCACAACCTTGCTGGTCGCGCGCGCCAGCAGCCGGCGGTAGGCGTCGGGCGCTTCCTCCAGCCCACAGGTCTGGCTCACCACCTCGGCGGGGCGGAGCCGCCCGTGCTGGATCAGGCGGAGCAGGGTGTCGCGATGGGTGTAGGGGCGGCCCAGCACCGAGTGGACCGATAGGCAGCGCAGCCAGGTCTGACCGGCGGACTGGGGGAAGGGCTCGTCGACCAGCAGACCCACCAGCACCACCCGGCCGCCGGTGTCGACCAGGCGCCAGGCGGTCTCGAGCCCGGCCGGGCTGCCGACCGCCTCCAGCACGACGTCCGCCCGGCGGCCACCGCTGTGCGCCCGCAGCTGGGCCAACGGATCATCGCCGTCGAGCGGGACCGCGCCCCGGGCGGCCGCCTGCGCGCGACGCTGGGAGACCGGGTCGACCGCGTACACGGTGGCGGGCGCGAACAGCTGCAGGCACGCCAGGATCAGCTGGCCCACCGGCCCGCAGCCGACCACCGCGACGGTCTCGCCGGGCGCGACCGCGGCGTCGACGCAGGCGGTGTAGGCGGTCGCCAGGATGTCGCCGACGAAGAGGGCGTCGAGGTCGACCATGCCGGCCGGGATCGGAGCCAGGGTCATGTCCGCCAGCGGCACCCGGACCCGCTCCGCCTGGCCGCCCGCGAGGTCGCCGAAGAGGGCGCCGCAGCCGAACATCTGGGAGGCGGGACAGCGCGCGTGCTGCCCCGCGAGGCACCGGGGGCAGCGCCCGCAGGCGGTGTACATGGCGGCGACGCCGCGGTCCCCGGGGCGATGGCGGCGCACCCCCTCGGCGACCGCCAGCACCTCGCCGCAGAACTCGTGGCCGATCACGATCCCAGGGACGGCCCTGGGCAGCTTGCCCCGCACCAGGTGCAGGTCGGAGCCGCAGATGGCGGTGGTGGTCACGCGCAGGATCGCGTCATCAGGGTCCTGCAGCCGGGGCTCGGGCACATCGTCGACGCCGACCTCCCCGGGAGCGTGCCACACCACCGCGCGCATCCTGACCTCCCGCGGAGCCGGCCCGCTGCCGCCGGTGGGCGGCGCGACCCCGCCCGCCATCATCCCAGCTCGCGTGGCTCCCGCCCTCCGCCGCCGCTCGCAGCTGCTTCCCACCGGACGCCTGCGTCCGGGCGCCCAGGTCTTTTTGTCCTGGGAGCAGATGCGCCAGAGGCTCGAGCTCATGCTGCTGTCGCGCCGGTTCGACCAGCGCGCCATCTTGATGCAGCGGCTGGGCCGCTGGGGGGTGCACTCGCCGGTGGAGGGACAGGAGGCGGCGGTGGTGGGCTCATGCCTGGCACTCGACCCTGCCCGCGACTGGATCGTGCCCCAGTACCGCGAGCTGCCCGCCTACATCCGCCAGGGCCACACCCGAGAGCGGATCGTCGCCGCCCAGATGCGCCGCCCGGTCGAAGGCAGGATCCCTGACGGGGTCAAGCTGCTGCCGGTGCAGGTGGCGCTGGCAGCACAGCTGCCCCAGGCGGTTGGCCTCGGGTGGGGGCTGCGGCGCCAGGGCCAGGACGCTGTGGTGCTGGTCTACTTCGGGGATGGGGCGTCCTCAGAGGGGGACTTCCACGAGGCGTGCAACCTCGCCGGCGTGGTCCGCGCCCCGGTGGTGTTCCGGTTCCAGAACAACGGATGGGCGATCTCCACGCCGCGCCGGCTGCAGTCCGCCGCCGCCAGCCTGGCGTCGCGGGCCACCGGGTACGGATTCACCGGGATGGTGGTGGATGGCCATGACCTGCTGGCCGTGCACTAGGCCACTCGGGAGGCGGGGGACCGGGCGCGCCTCGGCCGGGGGCCCACGTTGATCGAGGCGCAGACCTATCGGCTCGGCTTTCACAACACGAGCGACGATCCCCGCGCCTACGCCGACCCCAACGAGCTGGAGCAGGCCCGCCGGCTGGATCCGATCGAGCGGCTGGGGCGGTCTCTCACCGCCCACGGGGTCGGGGACGACGCGCGCGAGGAGACCGTTTGCGCCGGCATCGACGCCCGCCTCGACGCCGCCATCCAGGCGGCCGAGCGGCTGCCGCCGCCGGGCCCGGCGGCCCTGTTCGACGATGTCTACCAGCGGCCCCCGGCGCGCCTGCTGGCGAGCGCGCCCGGGCGGGAGCGGCTAAGGGTGGCTCGGCTGACCATGGTGGAGGCGATCCGCGACGGCCTGCGGGTCGCGATGGCCGCCGATCCCCAGGTGCTGTGCCTCGGGCTCGACATCGGCCGCCTGGGCGGGGTCTTCCGGGTCACAAAGGGGCTGCAGCCGGACTTCGGAGCTGACCGGGTGGTGGACACCTCGCTGGCCGAGGGGGCGATCATCGGGGCGGCGATCGGGCTGGCGGTGTCGGGGCTGCGGCCGGTCGCCGAGCTGCAGTTCTTGGGATTCAGCCACCAGGGCTTCCACCAGCTGGGGGCCCAGCTCGGTCGCTTTCGGGTCCGCTCGCGGGGCCGGTGGTGGTGCGCGCGCCCTGCGGGGGCGGCATTCGCAGCCCGGAGTTCCACGCCGACGCGCTCGAGGCGCGGGTCGTGCAGATGCCTGGGATCAAGGTCGTGATACCCGCCACCCCGGGGGACGCCAAGGGGTTGCTGCTCAGCTCCATCCGAGACCCGGACCCGGTCGGGTTCGCGAGCCCGCGCGCCTCTACCGGCAGGGCCGAGAGGAGGTTCCGGAGGGCGACCACACGGTGCCGCTCGGGGTCGCGCGGGTGGCCCGCTGCGGGGACGACGTCAGCCTGATCGCGTGGAGCGCTGCGGTCGAGCTCTGCGGCCGGGCCGCCGACGTGCTCGCGGCGCAGGGGATCTCCGCCGAGGTGCTGGACCTGGGCACCCTGGTCCCGCTGGACGTGGAGGCGATCCTGGCCGCCGCCCGCCGCACCGGCCAGGTGGTGGTGGTGCCCGAGGCCCCGCTCTGGGGCGGCTTCGGCGCCGAGATCGGGGCCACCATCCAGGAGGAGGCGTTCCCCTTCCTGGACGGCCCGGTGCGGCGGGTGGCCGGCTGGGACACGCTTTATCCTCCCGGCCGCCTCGAGGACCTCTGCCTGCCCACGGTCGAGCGCGTGGTCGGGGCGGCGCGGGCGGCTGTGCTCGAGTGAGGCGGAGCCCGCCTGCCCTCGCCCACCCGATCGCGCCTGGGGGCTCGCGCCCCGGCGGGGCGGCTCACTCGTAGAAGGCGGGCGAGGTGCGAACCGTGCGCCACTGCTCGGCGTCGTGGCCGTAGAAGACGGTCGCCTCCCAGCCGCGGGCGCGCTCCAGCAGGGCGAGGGCGCTCTGGCGCGCCATCGCCGGATCGGCGTGGCCGCCCCAGCTGTCGTGGCGCAGGTTGTCCTCCTCGTAGATCGCGTCGCCGCAGATGACGAACGTCCCGTCCCGGGGCAGCCGCAGCCGCACCGACTGGTGGCCGGGGGCGTGGCCGGGAGTGGGCCAGACCAGGATCTCGTCGCCGAGGTCGGTCTCGCCCTCCAGCAGGTGGTACTGAAGACCGTCCAGGCGCCAGTACTGGTTGGGGAAGGCCGGGTTGTCGGTGGCGGCCTCGAGATGCTCGCGCTGGACGTGGAAGGTGGCGTGGGGGAAGGCGTCGTTGTTGCCCGCGTGGTCGAAGTGCAGGTGGGTGTTGATCACGTCGGTGACGTCGGCCCCGCGCAGCCCGAGCTGGGCGAGTCGGAAGTCGATGGTGTCCTCCACCCGCATCACCGGCCGCAGCAGGGTGGCGGTCTCGGTGCCGCGCCAGGTGCGGTCGGGGTCGTCGACATGGCTGCGGTGGATGCCGGTGTCGATCACCACCGTCCGGCCCGCCTCGGTGCGATACAGGTACCCCGCGATCGGGATGTGGATGCGCAGGCCATCGCCCACCCCCGGCGAGAGCACCCGCCCCTTGTCGCAGCAGGCCTGTCCCAGGGGCAGGACGTAGAGACGGGGCACGGCGGGGATGGTAGCGGGCGGGGGCGAGCGCGCGCGCCGTCCCGGACGGCAGGCACCGGGGACGGGGCGGCCCTGGGAGCCGGCGTCCCCCGGGCCCCAGGCCCGGTGCACGCGCCGGCGGGCTGGGTATGGTGCGGGGGTGGGCACGGGTCTCGGGTGGGTGGCGGGGGGTCCCGGCCCGACCGTCGCGGGGCTCGCGGTCGCCCCGGTCAAGTCCCTTCGCCTGCGTCATCCGGCCGAGGTGCGCCTGGAGCTCCACGGCGCCGTCGGCGACCGCCACCTCTTTCTTGTCGACCGGCAGCACCACCTCTACAACGGCGTCCGCCGCGGCCGCTTGGTCCAGATCGGCGCCGAGCTGGTCGAGCCCGACGGGTGGCTGGTGCTGGAGTTCCCCGACGGCTGTCGGGTCGAGGGGACCACCGCCGAGCTGGGCGCCCGCCGGCTGGCGAGCGTGTACGGCCGGCGGGTTCCGACCCGCCTCGTGGTGGGGCCGTTCGCCGCCGCGCTCTCCGACTTCTGCGGGCACGAGCTGGAGCTGGTCCGTCCCGACCAGCTCGGGGCCGGCCACGATGTCCATCCGGTGACGCTCGCCTCGACCACCTCCCAGCTGGCACTGGCCGGCCGGGTCGACGACCCACGCCTTGGAGACGACCGGCGCTTTCGCATGCTGATGACCCTGGCGGGCTGCGGCGCCGACGAGGAGGACGGCTGGACCGGGCGACTACTGGGCGTGGGCGAGGCGGTGCTGCGGGTGGGCGGGCCGGTCCCGCGCTGCGGGGTGACGCAGCAGGATCCTGACACCGGTCAATTCCAGCTCCCCACCCTGCGCCATCTCGCCGCGCACCGTCCCAGGGGCGAGGACGGTCGGTCGGTGCTCTTCGGGATGTACGCCGAGGTGGTGATCCCGGGACGGGTCCGGCTCGGCGACGAGGTCGTGCCCGTCGATCCCGCGGGCTGACGTGCTGCCCCGGGCGGCGGGGCGGGCACCGGTCCTCGTGCGGGCGGACCTTGCGCCCAAGACGCGGGAGCCCGCCTGCGCCAGGGCTCTCGCCCGCGGGTCGGCGCGGGCCGGTCGGGTCGGCCGACCATGAGCGACTCCAGCGGGACCCGCGCCGGTGGGCGGCCGTGTGGGCGGGATCGGTGGTGACCGCGCCCACCGCCGGGCGGGGTGGACACGGTCGGCGGCGACCCGTCCCGGACCCAGCCCAGACCGGCCGCCGCACCCTGCGCGGCGTCCTCGTGCTGGTCCGAGGCCATCGGCGGCATCGCCGTGAGGCGGTTGCGGGCAGGCAGCAAGGAGATCGAAGCCCGCGCCGGATCACTCCCTCCCAGGCGCTGACGGATCGGGCTGGGCGCTGGTCCCCTGGCACCACCCACCTCCCGTGGTGAGGGCGGAGTAACGACTCGCGGCTGCGCTCCCCGGTCGTGCACGGGGGTCGTGCACGGGGGGGGGTCGGCCGCGGCCCTTAGCGCAGCTGGGCGGCCCAGCGGCGAGCCGCCGGGCGGGGCGCACGCGGCAGCGTCCTCGGGGCTCTGCTGGCGGGCGCCCCGGGATTAGGGGGTGGAGGGCGGCATCACGCCTTCACCCCGGGGCCGCGGCCGGGCGTCTGCGACCGCCTCCTCGAAGGCGCGCGCGAGCTGAAGCACCCCCAGATCGTCGCGGGGGCGGCCCACGATCTGGATCCCGATCGGGAGACCGTTGGAACTGACGGTTGCCGGGACGGAGATCGCCGGCGCCGCCAGGGTGCTGATCCGGGAGCACGACCGCATCCAGGTGAGGTAGTTGGACATCGGCTCCCCGGCGATCGACCGCACCCAGGGCACGGTCAGGTCGAAGGGAAGCACCTGGCTGACCGGCACCACCCAGAATTCGTGCGCGGCGAAGAAGGCGCCCGCCCGCTCGACCAGCACCGAGCGACGCTGCTGGGCCCAGGCTAGGTCCTGGGCGGTGACGGTGCGGCCGTAGGCGAGGTTCTCGCGCACCATCGGCGCCACCCGCTGGTCGTCCTCCGCCACGATCCCGCCCAGGTCGGCCGCGACCTGCCAGCCGCGCAGGATCTCGAAGATCCGATCGGCGTCCTGGAGATCGGGCTCGGCCTCCTCCACCTGGCAGCCCAGCCGTTCGAACACCGGCAGCTGCGCGCGCACGCCCGCCAGCACCTCGGGCTCGAAGGGCAGGCCCCCGAGGTCGCGGCCAAAGGCCACCCGGACCCCCCGGAAATCGCGCCCGAGATCCCGGTCGAAGTGGCGTCCCTCCTCGGGCAGGCATCCCGGGGCCCGCAGGTCGGGCCCGGCCAGCGTCGACAGCAGCAGGGCGCTGTCGTCCACCGTTCGGGCCATCGGCCCGAGCACGGCGAGGTCGAACCAGGCGCTGCTCGAGGGAACGTCGGGGACGCGCCCCGGGCTGGGGCGCAGCCCCACCACGTTGCAGAAGCTGGCGGGGTTGCGCAGCGAGCCGCCCAGATCGCTGCCATCGGCGATCGCGATCATGCCGCTGGCGAGGGCGCTGGCTCCGCCCCCGGTGCTGCCCCCGCTGGTGCGGCTGGGGTCGTGGGGATTGCGGGTGGCGCCGAAGATGCGGTTGTGCGTCTGCGATCCCATCCCAAATTCGGGGGTGTTGGTCTTGCCCATCATCACCGCGCCGGCAGCGCGGGTGCGCTCGACCAGGAGGTGGTCGCGGGTCGGCACGTGGTTGGCGAAGAGGAGCGAGCCGTAGGTGGTGCGGACCCCGGCGGTGTCGACCAGGTCCTTGTGCGCGATCGGCAGCCCGTGGAGCGCCCCCACCGGCCCGGCACGCACGATCTGCTGGTCGAGATCGGCGGCGCGGGCGAGCGCGGTGTCGGCACAGAGCGTGACGATCGCATTGAGGGAGGGATTGACGGCCGCGATCCGCGCGAGGTGGGCCCCCACCACCTCGCGCGCCGATACCCTGCGCGCGCGCAGGAGCCGGGCCAGCTCGCGGGCGCTGGTGGAGCAGAGGTCGGCGGGGTCGCGGTCCATCGCCGCGTCACGTTACCGCGGCGGCGGACCCCGGTGCGCCCGAGCGCACTGGGGCGCCGACCCGCCTCCTATCGATGGGGCCGGCGGGCTACGCCGTGATCCGGAGCCGGGACGAGCCGCCGACAGCCGGATCCGGCGCGGTCAGAATCCGGGGAAGACCCGGCGCAGATCGTCGAGAGACCCGTCCCAGCCGTCGAGCGCGAGCGCGGGGGTGTGCTGCGGATCCATCCGTCCGTAGACGAGGCGCAGGAACGCCTCTGCCGGAAGCCGCAGCTCGCCGTCGGCGGGCCCCGGGGAATCCGACTCCAGGCGCACGCCGTCCTCCACCGCCAAAAGCCAGCGCCGCTCGGGGTCGCTCGCGTGGACCCGCAGGCGCAACCGGGCTGAGCCTGGCTTGCCGATCCGCGACGCCATCAGCGCCAGCCGGTCAACCAGCAGCTCCACCGCGTCGGGGGAGACCACCGCGGCCGCGTCGAGCGCCACCGCCACGTCCCAGACATGGATCGCGTGCTCGCTGAGGCGCATCCCGATCGCGCCGGCGGCGTCGAGCTCCATTCCGGCCAGGCTCACGTGGATCGCGGCCAGCTGCGCGTCGTCGAGGGCCTGGAGCCCGCGCACCGCCTGCTCGTCGACCCGGCGGCAGTCGCGCGCCTGCTCCTGCGGCGACTTGGCGTTCCAGCGGTCCCAGATCGCCTGATTCGACTCCCCGGGCGTGGCCACCTCGCCCGCGGCGGCCGCGACGAGACGCGCGACGCTGATCTCGGCTCCGCTGCCGAGGTGCGACAGCACCTGGGCGATGCTCCACTGGCTGGCGTAAGAGGGGCCGGTCAGCTGCTCGTCGGTGAGCTGGTCGATCAGGCTGACGAGGCGGGCGTGGGAGCGGCTGAGGGCGGCGATCCAGATCCGGGGATCGGTCTGCATGAGAGCTCCCGGGTGCGGGGCGGGGGAGGCGCTCACCCCGCGTCGGGCTGATGGTCGAAGCGGGCGGACATGGCGAGGGCCGCGCGGGATGACGCCATCCCGAGAGGACTCCAGGTCATCCCTAGCTGGGTTCGGTCGATGTCAGCGGTCGCGGTGACCGTGACCGAGTCGGGCGAGCGCTTGTCGATCGTGGCGGTGAGGGTGAGCGGCTGAGTTTTTCCCGCCGCCTCAAGGGTTCCCTCCAGCGCGTAGGCGCCGCCGGGCTGGGGGGTTCCCCGGGTGATCGTCACCACCACCTCGGGGTGGCGCTCGGCGTCGAAGAAGTCGGGGGAGCGCAGGTGGCCGTCGCGCTTCGGGTTCCCGGTGGTGAGCGACACGGCCCGGATTGCGACCCGTCCCGTGAGGCTGCCATCCGCCGCCACCCGGCCGCCGCCCGCGAAGGTCTGGAAACGTCCGCGCACCGTCATGAGGCCCCAGAAGTTCCCCACGCGGAAGGTGGCCTCGGTGCCCTCACCGGCCAGGGTCCAGGTGCCCGGCGCCAGTGACGCGGGGTCAGCCACCGCCGCGGCCGGGGGCGGGCTATGGAGGGGTAATTCGGTCATGGGCGAACTCCTTGATCATGGGTCGATGGCTCGCCGCTGCGGCGGGCGAGGCCCTCGGCGAGAGTGGTGACGCTGTCGGCGAACGCCGAGCGCTGTCGCGGAGTGAGGTCGTCGAAGAGGGAGGCGATCGCGGCCATCCGCGGTCCCAGGGCGGAGCCGGCAGCCTGCCGCCCGGCCTCGGTCAGCTCGACTACGGTGGCGCGGCGGTCGGCGGGGTGGTCCCGGCGCACCACCAGCCCCTCGGCCTCGAGGGTGTCGACCGCGTGGGTCATGCTGCGGGCGCTCAGCCCGACCCGGGCGCCCAGCTGTCGCATCATGGCGGGACCGTGGCCCTGGAGGGCGTCGAGCAGACAGAGATGGTGGAAGGGGATCCCGTCGCCGGTGGCCGTCTCCACCCACCGCAGGAATGCGGCCGCGAACCGGGCCGTCCGCTCCGCCAGTCGATGCTGCCGGGAGGCGTCTTCGGTTTCGATTGACCGGCCAACTGAATCCACTGTGATGATCACCGTGGTGATTGTATCATCCTGCAGTGATGGGCGGCGGGCTGTGAGCCGGGGGGGCGTACCCTGGCGGCTGATGCTGCGCTCGTCGACCCCCCCGCTCGTCGTCTGCATGGGGGTGAGTGGATCGGGGAAGTCCACCGTGGGGGCGCGACTGGCCGCCCGCCTGGGCTGGAGCTTCGTCGACGCCGATGATCTGCATCCGCTCGCCAACCGCGCCAAGATGCGCGCGGGGATCCCGCTCGACGAGGCGGACCGCTCCCCCTGGCTGGCGCGGCTCCGCGCCGTCATCGACGAGCACCGGACCGTGGGCCACGCCCTGGTGTTGGCGTGCTCGGCGCTCACCGGCAGCAGCCGGGACGCGCTCACGCCCGCCGGGGTGATCCCCGTGTACGTCCACCTGCAGGGGTCATCGAGCCTGCTCCAGGCCCGTGTCGCCGCCCGGCGCGGCCATTTTATGCAGCAGAGCCTGCTGGCGAGCCAGCAGGCTCTGCTGGACCCGCCCGCCGGGGCGATAGCGGTCGACATCTTCGAGCCGGTCGCCCGTGAGGTGGAGGACATCGTCGTCCGGCTGGGGGCGCGGGCCGTCTGGCGCTCGGGCGGGTGAGTCGCCCACGCTGTGGTCGTCTCGGGTCGGGGGCCGGGATCCCTTGCTTGAGGGTTGCCGGTCGCGTCCGCCTCCGACCGCCCGTGGCGGCGTGCCGTCGTGGGTGGCCGGCGGCGAGCTCTGCGGCAGACCGGGCACGGGTCCCAGTGGACCGACGGCCCCGGGAGCTCCCGCCCGCGCGGATCGGCCAGGGCCCTACACCAGCAGCTCCTCGGAACGGCCGGCACTCGGCAGTCGGGTGTGATGGCGGCGATCGCGGTGCCCCTGTGCGGAATCCCGAGCTGCACCGTCTCCGCGAAGGCGCGGACGCCGCCGCCAGGCCGACGTCCTGGCCCTGCGCCTCGGGGAGGAACCATCGATGCGGCGATCGAGCTCGACGGGCTCCAGCTGGTGGCGGAGGTGAGGAGTGTGGCGGCGACCACGACCTCGACCACCTTCCTGCGCCCGTGTGCGGTGACCACCATCGGCAGCATCGGTCCTGCCGGCTACCCCAGCCGGGCGCGGGAGCTGGCGAGGGGAGTCAGCTGGCCGCGGGCCTGGTTCTGCTGCACGTCGAGGCCGATCTGCATTTAGCGGCGACGCCGGTGGGGGCCGAGCTCCCCTGCCTTGGTGCGCCGGCACAGCTCGCGGCCGCGATGGGTGGTGGCCGCAACCGTGGCTGCAGCTGGGGGGCGTCGTCGGGGATACGCCGCTCCTTGCGGGTGAGCTCATCCCAGCGCCCTCCTCCGCGGCGCGCCATCTCGGTGGCGTTCCCGCCTCCGTCCCGGGCGGGCGCACCGCGGACAGGCTGAGGTGCTCCGGCTGGGCCGCATGGACGGCGGGGCCGGCGTACGGCCGGGTCCGAGCGCCCCGGCAGGGGGCATGGTGGGATCGTGGCCCCCGCAGCATCGAGCGCCGGTCACGGTCAGGTGATGCGGGCCCACTCGACGTCGCGCAGTCCCGCGCGTCGCGCCTGCGTCATGACGGCGTGGGCAGCGGTCGGCACGAGCCCGCGGTCGCCACGGCGTCGGGCACGGTCGCAGGTCCTGCGGGCGAGAGCGGCATCCCCGAGTGTCCTGCTTCCGAAGTAGCTGCTAATATACTGGAGCCTCGACCCCGTCTCAGGAGGGCTCCCGCATGCAACAGACCCGTGGCCGTCCCAAGGCCCGACTCGTGGTCAGCGCGGAGGCTCGGGACACGCTGCAGCGCTGGACGCGGCGTCGCACGACGGCGCCAGCGCTCGCCCTGCGCTCCCGCATCGTGTTGGCGTGCGCGACCGGCGTGAGTAACACGGAGGTCGCCGCCGCGCTGCACGTCACGAACGCCACGGTGGGGCGATGGCGCACGCGCTTCGTGGCCCGCGGACCAGCAGGACTGCGGGATGAGCCCCGCTGCGGCGCCCCCCGCCGGATCACCGATGCGCAGGTGGAGGCCGTGGTGGTGCGGACGCGGGAGTCGACGCCGCGGGATGCCCCGCACTGGAGCACCCGCGGCATGGCCCGCGCGTCCGGTCTCAGCGACACGACCGTGCTGCGGATCTGGCGGGCCTTCGGTCTCCAGCCGCACCGGACGGACACCTTCACGCTCTCCACCGATCCCCAGCTGGTGGAGACGGTGCGGGACATCGTGGGCCTGTATCTGCATCCCCCGGCGGGGGCCATCGTCCTCTGCACCGACGAGAAGACGCAGAGCCAGGCCTGGGACCGGACCCAGCCGGTTCTGCCGATGCGGCCCGGATTGCCCGAGTTGCGCACCCACGATTACCGACGGCACGGCACGACGTCGCTCTTCGCGGCCCTCGATGTCGCCACCGGCACGGTGATCGGCGCGATGCATCGTCGACACCGATCGACAGAGTTCCGCAGCTTTCTGGAGCGTATCGACCGCGAGGTCCCCGCTGCTCTCGACATCCATCTGGTGCTCGACAACTACGCCACCCACAAGACGCCCGCGATACACCGCTGGTTGCTCCACCACCCACGCGTCCATCTGCACTTCACGCCGACCTACAGCTCGTGGATCAATCAGGTGGAGTGGTGGTTCGCGACGCTCACCACCAAGCAGATCCGTCGGGGCACCCACCGCAGCACGCAGGCCCTGGAGGAGGCCATCCGGGTGTACCTCCGCGTGTACAACGAGGATCCCCACCCCTTTGTCTGGGTCAAGACCGCCGACCAGATCCTCGCCAGCATCGCCCGCTTTTGTGTTAATACTTCGGAAGCAGGACGCTAGTTGTCATCGCCGTCCGCTGCCGTGTTGGCCCGCTGGTAGCGGGTGCCCCGCTTCTGTCCGGTTCGGGTCACCAGCCCGGCGTTGAGAAGGCGGCTGACGGCGGAGTGCCAGCTTGAGTCGGGCACGCGCGCGCGCATGACGATGTCGGTGCGGCCCAGCGGCGCTCCGGCCTCGGCCAGCACCCGGAGGATGGCGTGGTCCACCTCCGGCGTCGACGCAGCGGCCGGGGACGGGTCCTGGCGACGGCGGGACTGGACACTCGCCTGGCTGGGGGGTGGGTCGTCGCCGGGTGGGTCCGATGCCAGGGCGAAGTGGAGTCGCAGCCGGGTGGCACCGCCGACGTTGCGGTAGCGCTCGGGCATGCAGGTGAGGACGATGATCTGGCTGTGGCGTCCCGCCTGGGCGAGCACCGCGCCCAGGCGCTCCAGGCGTAGCGGGTCAGAGTACCCGAGGGCGTCGTCGATCAGGATGGGGACGCCGTCTTCGGGCGCGACCAGGGCGGCGCAGGCGAGCAGCGCGCAGAGCGCTAGCTGTTCGCGGGCTCCGCCGGAGAGGCTCTCGTAGGGGACGGTGGCCGCGCCCAACGATCGCTGGGTGACGCGCAGATCGTCGTCGAGGCCGAGGGTGACCTCGCCGCCGAAGACAATGCGCGCGAGCGACTCCAGCTCGCGCCGGAACGGCTCCTGGTAGCGCTGGCGCGCCGCCTCGCGGTGACGGAGCAGAGTGGCATGGAGGAGCTGTGCCGCTGCTGAGCGGAGCTGGACCCCGTC
>Ga0307373_10007025_pt1 | contig 17700 bp, 17 predicted proteins | sample OX2MG_FD_202534 | JGI IMG/M metagenome (GOLD analysis project Ga0307373, IMG submission 202534) | Soil microbial communities from Risofladan, Vaasa, Finland - OX-2 | ecosystem: Environmental > Terrestrial > Soil > Coastal area > Acid sulfate soil | place: Finland: Risofladan, Vaasa | collected... | reverse complement strand
TGTGACCCAGAGGTCGGCAGTTGGCCCCGTGGAATCAAAAACGAGGCCATTAGGTCCAGCCGCGCCGCTCTGCGTGACGGCTTCCACGCTGGTAGTGAAGGTAGACTGTCCCAGCACAAGGCTGGCGCTCATGCCATTAGAGAAGGGCGGCTTGAACTCCAGAATGCGGCTGTTGCCGGTATCCATAACCCAAAGATTTCCAAAGTAGTCGAAAGCGATGGCTCCGGGCTGGTTCATCGCAGAGGCGCTCGTCGGCTGAAGACCGCTGACATTGAAGCTGGAATATCCTATCACCAGCGACGCCGCTTCAGAGTTTGAAAGAGGAGCCTGAAATTCCAAAACCCGATCATTGCCGGAATCTGCGACCCACAGATTGCCGGATGAGTCGAAAGCGAGACCGGCAGGCGCGTACATCCCTGTCGCTGACACAGCCTGCGTATTTGACGTATAGCTGGCGCCAAGCTGTCCCAAAACCATTGATGCCGGCTCGCCGTTGAAAAATGGGGGCGCATACCTCAGAACGCGGTTATTGTTGAAGTCGGTCACCCAAAGGTTGCCCGAAGAGTCAAAGGTAAGCCGACTGGCATTATACAGGCCGGTCTGAGAAGTCGCACTTGCATTCGTGGTAAAATTAGACTGTCCCAAAACCAAGTTGGCGTTCTCGCCGCTTTCAAACGCCCACGCGCCGCGGATCCCAAAAAGCAAAAGCGCGGCGCCGGCCAACGCCGGAAGCCCGAGGCGCGCGGCTCTTTCCCTAATAGTCATAGCTCACGCCGAACATGTAGGTCGCCGTCGTGAACGAGTACTGGTAAAACTCCTGGAATTGGTCGTTGCTGGTCCCGCGACCGTACTGCACGTTGAAAATTAGGCCGAAGTGCGGCGCCATGGGGTAGCTCAGGCTGCTTTGCAGCATCCAATTATTGGTGTAAAGGTCCCGGCCGAGATAGGTTCCGCTCCCATCCTGAATGAGACGATGCGGGTAACGGTCGTACCACCAAGTTCCGGAAATTTCCCAAGCAATCGGGTTGGCATCCGGGCCGATAAAAAGCTTGAAGTCCGGAGTCACGGTGAGCTGGCCGTAGTTATAGAAGAACGGGATGTATTGCGACTGCGACGCGTCGAAGCTGTTCTGGTTGGAGCTGTCGTAGAGATAATTCACCCCGAAAGAAGCGAGAGCCTTTACTCCGTCCTCAATCCGCCACGGATATTGGAGATTGCCGCCCAAAATGGTGGTGATGTCGGTCCGCACGGGGCTGTCCAAATTTCCGGACGCGTCCACCAAATGCTGCTGGGGATAATCGGCGTAAAGAACGCCCGCCTGCCCCTGCGCTATGAATTTGCCCAAAACAGGAGCATCCGCCGACACGGTCAGGAGCACGTTCTGGCTGTCTAAAACGTAATTGCCGACCAACTCGCGGGCCAGGCTTTGGCCCTGGAACTCGGTCGCCGCCTGGGACTCGAGCGAAGTGTAATTGGGAAAATGAACGGCGTAATAATCCGCGCCGAAGCGGATGGAAAAGGGATCCTTGTAGACGTACTCCGCGGAAGCGCCGGCGTCCCACTGATAATAGTCGTAAAGCCCCTGGCCCAACTGCTCCTGGGTGCTTTGCTGCAGGAACTCGTACTTGAAATCCGAATAGGGCTTGATGCGCCAGTTGCTGTCCGTAGGCGTGTAGATGACCTTCACCGCGGCCTCGTTGTCCCACTGGGACTGGAAGAAGGTCCCGCCGCCGACCAAGTCGACCACTTGGCGGGTGCCGTTGTAGGAAGTCATCAGAGACGGCAGGACAGACCAATTGTCGTTGAATTTCATCGCCGGAGCGACAAGGCCGTTGGCGTCCATCGAGAGAGAGCTGTTTTCGCCGGTATAAAAATTCTGGCCGCCCAAGAATTCAAAGTCATAGAGCGGGCTCACCATGACGCGCGGCGGCCGCTTGATGGGCTCCGCCAACGGCAGCGACAAGATGTCCGGACTCATCAGCATCTGGGCCCCTCCCCACATCGCGCAACAGCATAGCGCCACGCTCGCGCACAGAAAACGCCGCGCGGCCCTTCTCACTGAATCAAACCAGATTGCACGAAAATCTTGGGCGAAACCACGATATCAATCGAGCGCCCATGGAACTCCGAAGCCGTGATGATCTGCTCGAAATTGTAATTCAGGATGTTCTGCGTAAACGACGTGCCGGATGTGGAGCCGAACGCGGAATCGGAGGCAATGAGCCCGTTGTTATTGATGATGTAGTTGTCGAACTTAAGGAACGTCCCGTCCGTGTAGGAATTGTAGACCACCTGGTGCACCTGCCCCGGATCAGGGAAAGTCGAACTGGTCGTGACCCCAGGCAGAGACGCGGAGAGCGTCGCTCCGGTGATGGGATCCGTGTTGGTCGCGAGCGTCGGACTGTAGGAGCCGTAGCCCGTGTGGTAGGTCTCGATGCCGCTGCCGCTCCAGCCGGATTTCAAGTTGCCATCAACGTAGAGTCCCTCTTTGTCGAAGAGCGTGCCGTAAAACGCTTCGCCGGAAGCAACCGTTTTATAGGAATTGGCCAGGGGATCAAAATATGACTTGACGACCTCGTTGGTGTCGCCGCTGGAGTTGTTGTTGAGATTGACCAGATGCCCGCCGCTGGTGATTTCCTGCACGGAATCGATCCCATTCGACCAAACCGAGTGGTAGCCGGTCAAATAGTACGCGGGGGGGGCATCGGGAGTTCCCGGAAGCTCGCGCAGCGCCACGCTGATGTCGGGAGGAAGATTGGTGTTGAAGGTGCCGAGATAGTAAAAATAATTGAGGCTGTTCTGCCGCTGGTCCAGGACCACCATCTTGACCTGGTCGGGCGCGGGCTGAATGATGTATTGCTCGACGCGAACGACGTGCCCGGAGACGTCGATGAGGGTTTTTCCCTGCTGATAGTCGGCCAACCTGAGTTCTCGCTGGGCCTGCGCCTCAATTTGCCCGCGCGAAATCTCAAAATTCATCTCGCGCTTCATCTTCGCGTGGAACCGGGCCGCGGCCAGGCGCGCGGCCGCGCGGCTTGGCAGGCCGCCCAGGCGCGGCAAGCCCTTCAAGCCCACGCGCGTGCCTTCGTTGGGATGCAGAAGAAGCTGCTGGCCCTTGCGGTCGGTGACGGCCAAAAGCCCGCGGTAGAGATGGACGAAGGTCGTTCCACCCGCCTGCACCTGAATGCGAAACCGCGTGCCGCGCACGGCGCAGACGGTTGTCGGAGTCCTTACCTGAAAACTGCGCGCCGGATTATGCGTGACTTCGGCCTTCAAGACGCCCAAAAGCAGGGACATGAGCGCGAGGCCCGGTTTGGTCACATCGAGCGTAAACGTGGAGCTGCCGCCAAGCTGCACCTTGGAGCCATCCTTGAAAACAACCGTCGCTCGCGCCAAAAAGCCGGTGCTCAATTCGTCTCCAACGTTAAGCACCGCCGGAGCCTGATCCACCCTGACCCAGTTTTGGGTGCCTGCCTTGAGCACGCGGACACTGCCAAAATAATCCGCAATAGTTGCCGAGGCGTGCGCGGACAGACAAGAAAAAACAAGAACGCCCGCGGCGGCTATCATTTTTGCCGCAAGCTCACGCCGATGCCGAATCCAAATATGGCTTGATTTCATTCGGTAGAACGTCTGAGAAGTTTAACAGAAATACGAAGAGAGTCAATAGCGACTTTGGTCACATTTGTTTCATAAATTTGCGATAATTTTCGAGGCAATCATGGCCTTCATCGACCTTCGGTCCGACACGGTCACGCTCCCGACGCCGGCCATGCGCCGCGCCATGGCCGAGGCTGAAGTGGGGGACGACGTGATGCGGGAAGACCCCGCCGTCAACGAGCTCGAGCGCGCCGCGGCCGAACTCCTCGGCAAGGGCGCGGCGCTCTTCGTTCCCTCGGGAACTTTCGCCAACCAATGCGCCATTTTGACCCATACACGCTCGGGAGACGAGGTCGTGCTGGCCGAAAACTGCCACGTGGTCCAGCATGAAGCCGGAGCGGCCGCGCTTATCTCGCGCGTGCAACTGCGCCCGGCGAGCCCAGGAAGCCCGCATCTTTTGCCGCAAGACTTGGCCGAGCGCATTCGAGAGCCGGGCGACATCCATTACCCGCGCACGGGCCTGGTATGCGTGGAGCAGGCGACCAGTTCCGGCACGGCCATTCCCCTGAAAACCCTGACGGAGATCCATGAACTCGCCTCCGGGCGCGGCATCCCGGTCCACATGGACGGCGCGCGCTTCTTCAACGCCTGCGAAGCCTTGAATGCGTCGCCGGAAGAGATGGCGCGGCGCGCCGACTCCATCATGTTCTGCCTTTCGAAAGGGTTGTGCGCGCCGGTGGGATCTTTACTCGTTGGGAATCAAGAATTTATCGAGCGCGCCCGCGTCAACAGAAAACGCATGGGCGGCGGCTTGCGCCAGGCCGGAATTTTAGCCGCGGCGGGCCTGGTGGGTCTGCGGGACGTCCGTCCGCGATTAAAAGAGGATCACGCTAAGGCCAAGCTGCTGGCCGATCTCCTGCGCGAGATTCCAGGCATAGAAGTCGCGCGCGAACCGGAAATCAACATGGTTTTCGCCCGAATCAAGATGCGGATTTCAGCCGAAGAGCTCGTCCGCCGTTTAAAAAAAAGCAGCGTCCGCATTTTCCCGCCCGAGGGGGGAGTCTTTCGGTTCGTGACGCACCAGCAAATCGACGAAGCCGGCGTGCGCAAAGCCGCCGCCGCGCTTGCCGAAGCCCTGCGGGCCTAGCTTTTTTAAGCCCGGCTGGTGATTTCGATGAGGTGGTAGCCGAACTGGGTCTTGACCGGCCCCTGGACCTTGCCCACTTCCGCGCTGAAGACCACCTTGTCGAACTCGGGAACCATCTCGCCGGGCCCGAACTCGCCCAGGCTTCCACCCTGGCGGCTCGAGGGGCAGGTGGAGTGCTTCTTGGCCATTTCGGCGAAATCCGCGCCGCCCTCGATTTCCTTCTTGATTTTCTCGCACTCTTCTTGGCTCTTGACCAGAATGTGTCGGGCTTTGGCTTTAGGCATGGATTCCTCCTCGAACGGCGAATTTGAACGCCCGTTTAGTCTAGCAAATTGACTGGGCCGCCCGTTTAAAGACAAAATGAGGGCGCCATGGTTAAATCAACGGCCGTTTACACGGGCGGACTGCACTGCGAGCTCGCCCACGAGCCGTCCGGCTCCCGCATCGAAACCGACGCCCCCAAGGACAATCAGGGCAAGGGAGAGAAGTTCTCGCCCACCGACTTGGTGGGCGCGGCTTTGGCCAGCTGCATCCTGACCACCATGGCCATCGTGGCCGAGCGCAACGGCGTCTCGCTCAAGGGCGCCACGGCCGAAGTCGAGAAGGAAATGGTTTCAACGCCGACCCGCCGCATCGGCTCCCTGCGCGCGCGGGTGAATTTTCCCGCGGGCGTTGCCAAGGATCAGCGGGCCAAGCTCGAGCACGCCGCGCAACACTGCCCGGTGCACAAGAGCCTGCATCCCGACGTTGACGCCCACATCGCCTTCGCATACCCGGACTAAATCCTTGGACATCGAAGGCTGCCTCGAAGTCCTTGAATCCGTTCTAAAGGATCGCGGGCTTTTGGCGCAGGTCCCCGAGGAAACGCGCATCGCGTTTTTGACCGCCGCGGGCCGGGTCGCCCACCCGACCCGACTTGAATCCATCAAGCTCTCCCGCCAAATTCGCGCCCAGAACCGCCAGCAGTTGGAAGCCCAGGATCGCCGTATTCGCGCGTCCACCGCCATCCGCCGGACCCGCGCGGCCGAAGTCTTCGTCGCTCCCGCGCGCATTTCCCCGGCTGAAGCGCCGCAGGAAGAGCGCGAACTGCGCAAGCCCCGCTTTTGCTACGTCTGCAAGGCCGAGTTCCGGCGCCTGCACTTCTTCTACGACTCCATGTGCCCGTCCTGCGCTGAGTTCAACTACGCCAAGCGCCACCAAAGCGCGCCCTTGGCGGGGCGCACGGCCCTGGTCACCGGCGCGCGCATTAAAATCGGCTACCAGACGGCGCTCATGCTGCTGCGCGCGGGCGCCCAGGTCATCGTCACCACCCGTTTTCCCCGCGATGCGGCGCAGCGCTACTGCCGCGAACCCGATTTCGAGGCGTGGCGCGGGCGCCTGCGGATTCACGGCCTCGACCTTCGGCATTTTCCGAGCGTCGAACTCTTCGCTCGATACGTCTCAAGTTCCTGCGAGCGGCTCGACATCCTCGTCAACAACGCGGCTCAGACCGTGCGGCGCCCGCCGACGTTTTACGCCCATCTTATTGAGCGCGAGACTTCGCCGCTGGAGGAAGAACCGCCCCAAATCCGCGCGCTGCTGCAAGGCCACGCCGCCTGCGTCGCCGCGCTCTCGGCTGACCCGGCGCGTGAGCCGGATGCGGAGTCCGGCGCGAATGTCTGCGGGCTGGCCCCGCGGCGCGCGGACGCCCCGGGCGTGGGCCTGCGTCAATCGGCCCTCATGTCCCAAATCAAATATTCCATCGATGACGCCCAAATCGCTCCCGAGCTTTTTCCCAAAGGAAAGACGGACGCCGATCTCCAGCAGGTGGACCTGCGCGAGAAAAACAGCTGGCGGCTGACCTTGTCCGAGGTCTCGACCGCCGAGATGTTGGAGCTCCAGCTCATCAACTCCGTCGCGCCCTTCATTCTCTGCTCCAAGCTAAAACCGCTTATGCTCCGAGATCGCACAAATGAGAAGCACATCGTGAACGTCTCCGCGATGGAGGGCAGCTTCTCGCGCGGCACCAAGACCGACAAGCACCCGCACACCAACATGGCCAAGGCCGCGCTCAACATGCTGACGCTTACCTCGGCGCCCGATTATGCCAAGAGCGGAATCTTCATGAACGCGGTGGACACCGGTTGGGTGAGCGACGAGGATCCAGCGCTGCACGCCGCCAGAAAAAAAGATGATTTGGATTTTCAGCCGCCCTTGGACATCGTAGACGGCGCGGCGAGGGTCTGCGATCCGATTTTTTCGGGGCTTTTAAGCGGCGAGCACTCCTGGGGAATTTTCTTCAAGGACTACAAGCCCACGGCCTGGTAGCCTGAGAGTTCGCCCCGCCGCCTACTTCTTAAGAACGTCGCGCAAGGCGCCTTCCAGCTCCGGGAACAAGAACTTGTAGCCCGCTTTCTGCGCGGCGCGAGGCAAGAGCTTCTGTCCGGTCAGCAGCATGCCGGACATCTCGCCCAGCATGAGCTTGAGCGCGAAAGCCGGGACCGGGAAAACCGCCGGCCGGCGCAAGACGCGGGCCAGCGTTTGCGTGAATTCGGCGTTGGTCACCACGCCCGGCGCGGCGGCGTTAATGGGGCCATCCAGCACGGGATTTTGCAACGCCTCTTGAATAAGTCCCGCCGCGTCGTCGCGATGAATCCAGGAAAACCACTGCCGCCCGGAGCCCAGCCGTCCGCCCAAACCCAAGCGAAAAGGAAGCAGCATGCGCGCCAAAGCCCCGCCGCCCGGCCCCAGCACCACGCCGATGCGCACGATGGCAACCCTGATGCCGAACTCCCGCGCCTTGAAGGCTTGCTCCTCCCATCGAGAACACACATCCGCCAGAAAATCAGAACCGGCAGGCGCTTCTTCGCCAATCTCTTCGTCGCCCTTGGGCCCGTAATATCCCGCCGCCGAAGCGTTGACCAGAACTTTCGGGCCGTCCTTCAGGCCGGCCATGGCGCTGACCAGAACGCGCGTGGCATTAAGGCGGCTTTCCAGGATGTTTTTTTTGCGGTCGGGCGTCCAGCGGCCGTCGGCCACGCCGGCGCCGGCCAGATTGATCACGGCCTGCGTTGAAGCCAACACTTCAGGCCATTGCCGGTCGCTCCAAGAAAGCACTTCCACGCCGGTTTTCCGCGTTGATTGGGCCTTGGGCGCATCGCGGCTTAAAAGAACTATGGAATGTCCATTTTGCACAAGGCACTCGACAAGACGCTCTCCAATAAAACCCGTGCCGCCGGCAATGAAAATTTTCATAAGCCTCCTTCCTTATAATATCAGGCAAACGCCATTATAGCCTACGAAAGAGCGGCAGTCAGTTCCGGCTACCGCTTCCAGGCCAGGATTTCAGGTTCTTTTCGTTTGGTGGCAGGAGGCTCGGCCGTTGGATATCCGAGCGTGATGGGAAGCACGACCTCGTATTGGCTCGGGATGCCCAACTTGGCCTTGGTCGCGGCCAAGCCGAACCAGGGCCGGGCGAAGCCGATGGGGCAGGTGCCCAAACCCAACTCACAAGCCGCCAGCATGAGATTTTGCGCTGCGAAGCAGCACTCTTCCAGCAATCCCGGCGCGGGGCCATGCGCATAGACGACGATGAGCGTTCCTGCGTTGTAAAAGACGTTGAAATCGGGAAATCCCAACATATCTCGATATTGGAGCTCGAAGCGCTCGCTCTCCACGGACGCCGGAAAACTTGCCTTTATCTGGGTTGAATAATCGGCCAGCAAGTCCCTATCCTGAATCACGGCAAAGGACCAGGGCTGCCGATTGGAAGCGCTGGGCGCCTGGACTGCGGCGTCGAGAAGCTTGCGCACAGTATCTCGTTCAACTTCTTGCGGCGTATACTCTCGCACCGCGCGGCGCCGGTAAATCGCTTCGATGGCCGATATCTTGCCTATCTCGTGCATACGGCCCCTCCCTGCGTCTTTTATTTTTATTGCAACGTTTATACCAACGCCAGGACGTCTTTCTGGCTCCATTGTTGCAATCTTTAATACAACCATCAATTTTTAAATGGGGGAAGACGTCATGGATTCAGAAATCAAGGGAAACCGTTGGACTATCGTTTTATCCGGCGGCGAAGGCGAGCGCATGCAGCCATTTATCCGCAATTGGCTGGGCCAGCCCCGGCCCAAGCAGTACTGCTCCTTCACGGGCGGGCGCACGATGCTCGAACACACCCTCGAACGAGCGGTCATGGCCGCCGGCTCGCGGCATATAGTCACCGTGATTAATCATCACCATCTTTCTTTTCTGCGCATGCCGAGGCCCCTTGATATTCCCGGCCGAATCATCGCCCAACCGCGGCGCTGCGACACCGGCCCGGGCGTTTTCCTGCCCCTGACCGCCATTATCGCGCAGGATCCCGAGGCCCTGGTCGCCATCATGCCATCCGATCACTTCATCCACCCGAAAGAACGCTTCCAGGAAACACTTGACGAAGCCTTTCGCCTGGCGGAATACCTGCCCGGTCAACTTATCCTTCTGGCGGCGAGGCCCTCCGGTTCGGAACCTGATTACGGCTGGATTTCGCCCGGGAAAAGGCTTCCCGACTCCCATGCCTCATTGGTCAAACGATTCAAAGAAAAGCCGCAATACGAAGAAGCCCAGAAGCTTCGCCGCGAAGGCGGCCTCTGGAACACGATGATCGTCGTGGCGCGAGCCGGCGCGCTTTGGGACATGGCCAAGATTCTCTACCCGGGCATGATCGCGCGCTTCGAGGCCTTGAAGCCGTGGCTGGGCACGGATGAGGAGGCCGATGCCATGGAGCTGGTTTACCGTAAAATGCCGGAAATCAATTTTTCGCACGGTCTCTTGGAGAAAGTCGCCGAATGGACCGTCGTCCTTCCGCTCGACGGCGTGCATTGGTCGGATTGGGGGCGGCCCGAGCGCATCGAAGAAACGCTTAATTCCATCGGCTCCAAAAGCACCCTGCCCGGAATCAATGCCCGCCGGACGCCGGCCGTCGCCGCGGCCGCGGCTTGAGCGCGGGCTCAGCAGCGTCTGGAATAGCCAAGACCGGCGTGAACGAGTGCCGCAGGACCCTTTCCGCCGTGGTGCCCAGGACCACGTCCCGGAACATGGACTTGCGGTGCGCGACCAGGACGACTAAATCGTAGCCGGCGCCCGCCGCGACGATGCGCCGCGCCGGCTCGCCCGTGCCGCAGAGAAAGCGGGGCGCTTTGTCCGCGAAATAATCCGGCAGTTCATTGACCAGATCATCGAAGACCGCCTGTTCCGCGGGCTCGCAGCGCCGCCCGTCCGCTACGTGGAGGACGTCGAAGCGCGCGCCCAAACGCTGGGCCAGGTCCGCCGCAACGAAGAAACCATTGAGCGAATAGGGAGTAAAATTTACCGGAGCGAGAATTGTCTTTATCGGCTTCCATGTTTTTTTTAGCGTCAGGAGGGGGACCGAGGAATGCCGCGAGAGGCTCTCCGCCACCGAGTTGAACATCAGGCGCGAGACGCCCGCATACCCGTGAGTTCCCATCACGATGAGATCAATTCTCCGCTCTGCGGCGGTGCTCAGAATGCTTTCTATCGCCAAACCTTGCAGAACCGTCGCTTCGGCGTCCTGGCCCAACTCCCGGCGCATGTCATCGGCCAGCTTGAGCCGAAGATTTTCGCTCAGCGGCAAAGTTGAAACCGGCACGGAATCGGGGTAAGTGGGAATCTCATAGACGTAAAGTGCTTCGATGGAGGCTCCCAAAGCCCGGGCTAGCGCCCGCCCCATGTCCCAGGCATTGCGGCTCGCTTTGGAAAAATCGAACGGCACCAGGATTTTTCTAGGTGGAAAATGCGGGATATTCATATTTTTAAAAATTGCAACGAACCGGCCGCAGGAATAGAAACCCGGCTATTTTATAAACTGTGCTTGACTAGGTGCGGCCGCTTCAATTTTTTGACGGGCCTTTACGTTGCGATCACGGAGGACATGGATATGATGAAAAAAGGAACGAAACGCTCGGCGACCACGGCAAAAGAAGCTCGCGGCGCGGTTGAGACCGTTAAACCCATTAGAAAAACATCCCGAACCAGAGCCACGGCAAGAAAAACCGCGGACGAAGTCCGCATCGATTATCCCCAGGACGCTGAAATCGTCATCTCGCCTCACTACACTTATCGGGTCAGCGTGGCTCCGGACGCCGCCAAGGTCGAAGTTTCCGTTAACGGCGGCGACTGGCGCTCGTGCCGCGAATCCCTCGGATTCTGGTGGTTTGATTGGCACGGCTATAAGCCCGGCTCCCACGTCGTCACGGCGCGCGCCGAAAAAAAGAGCGGAAAATTCGCCATCTCCACGCCGCGTCATTTCAGCGTCAAGCTCTAACCCCTAGGCGCGGCTCGAATTCCCCAGTCCCCTAAAACACGGCGGACAGGGAGCCCGCGCTCCCTGTCCGCTTCCTTCGCGCGCTGTTTGCTGCCGCGCTGAAGGCCCGGCCGGGTTCGCCACTGCGCCTCAGGTCCGAGACGGACCCGACGCCCGCTCGCTTGTCCGCGCCGCGGGAACTCGGTGCGCCGCGAACTTCCGGCGGAACCTTCGTGCCTCAATGTCGCAACGGATTAACCATCCCGCGTTCAAGACGGAGCGTTGCGTGCTTCAAAATCATCGGAGGTAATTCGCTTATGGCAACTAAAGAGCTGGAAACGCGGGAAAACCGCGAGCTGTGGGATCCCTTCCGGGATTTCCCAAGATGGTCGGACATGGTCGAGAACCTGTTCTCGGCGATTCCCATGTCCCGCACGATGCCGATGCCCAAGTCGTGGATGCCGAGAGTCGACATTCACGAGGACGCCAAGAACTACATCGTCACGGCCTCGCTGCCGGGCGTGAAGAAGGAAGACGTTAAGATCGCGGTGGACAACGGGACCCTCATCATCTCGGGCGAGCGCAAGCAGGAAAAAGAGGAGCACAACAAGACCTGCCTGCGGCACGAAACGCAGTACGGGTATTTCCAGAGATCGTTCCTGCTGCCCCAGAACATCCATCCCGAGCAGATAAAAGCCGTCCATGCCGACGGCCTTTTGACGGTCACGCTCCCGAAGCCGGAGCCGGCCAAGAGCCGCGGCGTCAGCATCAAGGTGGAATAAAGGCGGCGAAAAGAAAGACGCGCGAAGGAGCCGGCCTGGACGGGCACGCTTTAGTCTCCCGTCCAGGCCGCACGCGCCCGTGTTCGGACGCTTCGTTGCTTGCTAAAATGGAAGCGGGAGAATTACCCCAACACCATGAACTACAAGGACTACTACGCCATCCTGGGCGTCAAGAAAGACGCATCGACCGAGGACATCAAACGCGCCTACCGACGCTTGGCCAAGGAGCACCACCCCGATCTCCAGGGCGAAGCCCACAAAGCCAAGGCGGGGGAAAAATTCAAGGAAATCAACGAAGCCTACGAGGTTCTTTCCGATTCGGAAAAGCGCGTGAAGTACGATCAAATAGGGCCGGGATGGGAAAACGCGCGGCATGAGCCAAGCGGCGCGCGGACCCGCGGCCGCGCGGAGTCATTCTCCGGTTTCAGCGATTTCTTCGAGGAACTCTTCGGCGGAGCGGGACGACGCGGCTTCGGCGTCTCGGACGCCTACGCGACCGAGCCCGAAACCGGCCGCGATATCGAGGCCGAGTTGCCCCTGTCCCTGGAAGATGCCTTTGCGGGCGGAGATAAGAAAATTTCCATCTCCGTGCCGGCGCTGTGCCCCGCCTGCGGCGGCTCAGGGCGCACGGGCCGCAGCTTTTGCCGGACCTGCGGCGGCGTGGGGGAAACCCAGCGCCAAAAGTCCATCACGGTTCATCTGCCCAAATACGTCGGCGACGGCGTTAAACTGAGGCTGCGCGGCCAAGGCTCTCCCGGCGCCGGCGCGCGCGAGGCCGGAGATTTATTTCTGCGCGTCAAACTGATGGCTCACCCGCGCTTCAAAGTGTCCGGCAGCGACGTGGAGATGGCCATCACGCTGACGCCTTCGACCGCGGCCTTGGGCGGCGAGGCGGAACTCTCCACCCTGGAGGGTTCCCTGCGCATCCGCATCCCAGCGGGCACGCACGCCGGGCGGACCTTCCGAGTGCCCGGCAAGGGACTTTCCAAAGGCGGCGGCGCGCGGGGCGACTTGTACGCCGTCGCGCGCATCGATATCGCCGAGCGATTGAGCGAACGCGCGCGCAAGCTCTACGAGCAGCTGCGGGAGGCCGGCGAATGAACGTCCCGCATGAAAAAATCGCGGACTTGGCGGCCAAGCTCGGCGTCGACGCGGATTTCTTGGAGCGTTGCCTGGAAGAAGAAATCATCATCGAGGCCAATTGGATTGAGGAAGGGGATTTGCCCTCCTCCGCCGCGGCGCGCATGCGCAGCCTGCAGAGAATTTGCCGCTCGCTCGACATCGACGCATTCTCGGCGTCGCTCATTCTCGAGTTGCGCGAACGCCTCGAAATTATGGAGCGGGAGCTTGATTTTCTGCGCTCCTACCACCATCCGTCCTAAGCCGCGAAGTTGTAGAATAAGCGCGTCGCTTAAATGATTCGGGAGGTTCGGCCCATGAAACGCCTTTGGCTTTTGTCCGTTTTGATTCCGTTCTCCGGCTGCGTGCGTTTGAGCACCTACCGGAAGCTCCAGAGCCAGCAGCAGGAAACCGCGCAGAGCCTGCAGACGTCCCAAAGCGACAACGCGAAGCTCCAGCAGAAAAACGACGCGCTCTCGACCGACCTGGCCGCGGCGCGCAAACAGATGGCGGAGCTTGTTTCGGACCTGAAGTCCGACCTCGCCCAAGCCCAGGCCGGCATTGCCTCGGCGATGAGCCGCCTGAATCGGCAAAATGCCGCGGCCTCCGGAACTGAAGGAACCAGCGCGGCACCCGCTCCAGCGGCTGCATCTGCGGCGCCAACCGAGGCTCCGGCAACCGTGCCAGCCGCGACCCCTTCTAAGCCAAGTTCGCCGGCCGCAGCGGCGGCTCAGAAAACCCAGACAGCGAAGCAGCCCTGAGTTGCCGAGCCGTCGAATCCAGCTTCCAGGAAACCCCAAGATGTTCAACTGACCTCGGGGCTCAACAAAGCATGGCACAATAGCTTGTTTCAGCGCCTAGTCGAACCGAGTCCTAAAAGAAGGAGCCAGTTTTGTATAATTACCCGCACCGTCGAGAGGACTGAGCGTGGCTGCCCTTGACGACAGCCTTAAACCGTGAGATTCCGTTGAAAAAATCAAGAGTTGCCCTGGTGGCCATGCCGTGGACCACTCCGGACATTCCGCCGCTGGGAATCGCCGTCCTCAAAAGCTATCTGGCCGAGCGCGGCGTCGAGGCGGACTGTTTTTATTTCAACGTGCGTTTTTTCAAGTGGGCCGGCGCCTTGACCGACACGCTCTCCGTCGCGCCTTACGGGCTCCTGGCCGAATGGCTGTTCTCATACCATCTTTTCGGGCCGGGCGGGCTGCGGGAGCAAAAAGAGCAATTGCAGGACGTCTGCTCCAGCCCGGCCTTTCGGGACTGCGCGGCGGGGCTGCCCTTCGCGCGGCTTGAGAAACTCCTGCACGAGGACATCCCTGATTTCCTGGATCACTGTCTTGACGGCGTCGATTGGAAGCGCTACCGATTAATCGGCTTTAGCAGCATGTTCCATAATCACGCGGCGTCCCTGGCCCTCTCCAAACGCATCAAGGACAAGCACCCGAACATTCCCATCGCCTTCGGCGGCGCGAACGTCGAAGGCGAAATGGGGAGGGCGACGATGAAGGCGTGCGAATGGATCGATTACGTAATCGACGGAGAAGGCGAGGAGGCCTTCTCCCGCCTGGTTTTCAACCTCGGGACCGGACGCTCCCATGAGGGAATTCCGCGCTTGGCGTTCAGGAGCCAAGCGGGGATACGAACTTGCGCCGCGCCCGCGCGCGACCCCATCGACATGGAGCAAGTTCCGCCGCCCGATCACGACGACTATTTCAAGGAGATCAAGAACTCGGGTCTGGCCGACGTCGTCATCCCTCGCGCCACTTTCGAGGCCTCCCGCGGCTGCTGGTGGGGACAAAAACAGCACTGCACCTTTTGCGGGCTCAACGGCCAAGCCATGGCCTATCGGGCCAAGTCCGCGCAAAAAGTGGCGGACGAAATACTCATGCTTCACCGCAGGCACAAGGTCCACAAGCTTTTCGCGTGCGACAACATTCTGGGAATGGAGCACCTGCGGGAATTGATCCCGATTTTGAAAAAAATGCGCGAGGAGAAAGGTTTGGACTGGCAGATATTTTTTGAAATCAAGTCCAACTTGAAGCCGGAGCACATCAAGGCGCTGGGCGAAGCCGGCATCGGCGTGGTGCAGCCGGGCATCGAAAGCCTGAGCACTCCCGTCCTGCGCCTCATGCGCAAGGGCGTCACGGCCATTCAAAACATCCAGACGCTCAAGACGGGGACGGGCAGGATAAATTTGGTATGGGGACTCATCTGGGGATTTCCCGGCGAGGACCCCGAGGAATACGCCCGAATGCGGCAGACCATTCTATCCCTGACGCATCTTTTTCCCGCGTCGTACGCGCATCACATCCGCATTGATCGCTTCAGCCCTTATTATTTCGATTGGAAAAAGTTCGGCATCGCGAAGCCGGAGCCCGCGCCCGCGCACAAGTTCATCTATCCGTCTTCGCGATTCGACTTGGATGAGATCGCGTATTTCTTCGAAACCAAGCGCCGCCCGGGAACGCCTTCTCCAGCCGTCTACGCGCAGGCGCAAATCGCTCCGCTGGTTAAATTCTGGCAGGAAATTTACAACAAAAATTATTTCGCCTTCAGAAAAGGCGACGGCTTCATGGACCTCTATGATTCCAGGCCGCTCGCCTCCGGCCAGGTTCCGCGCCACAGGCAACACTCGATCGAGGGCCTGGATGCCGCGATTTTCGAATCGTGCGGTGAAATCAGCAGACTCGGCGACATCATGAGTTTTTGCCGCAAGGAGCATCCGGGCTGCGGCGAAAAAGGCGTCCGGCGCAGGCTCGACGCCATGGCGGCCAGACGCTGGATTTTCGAGGAGAACGGCGCCTACCTGGCGCTGGCACTGCCGGTCGGCGCGCTTCCCGCCGCGCAGAAGCTCGCTCTGGACAGGATGGTGACGGCCACGCATGTCCGCCATATGCCGCGCCTGCAGCATAAAAACGACGTCGAATTTGCCAAAGCTCCCTAGCGGGAGCGGAAAATATTAATATGCCGCGCGGCCGCCCCTTTGTCACCTGCGTCATTCCCGCCTACAATAGGGCGCGTTTTCTGCCGCGCTCGATAGAAAGCGTCCTCGGCCAGGATTTTCCGCAATCCGAGCGCGAAGTCATCGTTGTGGACGACGGATCGACGGACGGGACGGCGCGGCTCCTAGCGCGCTACGGAGAAAAAATCCGCGTCATCCGGCAAGAAGAGAGCGGCCAGGGAGAATCCATCCGCCGCGGAATTTTGGCGGCGAGGGGAGAAATTATCGCCAATCTCGATGCCGACGACGCCTGGAAGCCGCGAAAATTGCGCCGGATATCGGAATTTTTCCGCCGGTTTCCGGACGTCGCGGAGATCATCCACCGCGCCGAGCACGTCGACGAAAGAATGAACGCCCTGCGCGGGCTCCATAGCGAGGACGCGCTGCACAAAATCCGGATGCTGCCCAAGCATGCCGCGGCGACGGCGTTCGCGCGCCACGACATAAGCTCCCTTAAACGGCTGTCCGAGGGATGCCCGCCGCAGCCTCCGGCGCGCTCAGTTCTCCTGATGCTTCTTCTTTGCGGCGGCAGCTCCTGGGCCGTGCGAAAATCAGCCGTGGCCGGACGCCTGGATGCAGCTGCGGTTCCCAAGCTCTCCGCGGATTTTTTCTACGCCTGCTTGGCCATGGCTCCGCGGCGCGCGGCCATGATTTGCCTCAATGAGCGCCTGTCTTATTGGAGGCATTGGCCGCACGACGTTGGATTTGGAGGCAAGGGCAGTTACGAAAGCCGCAAGACCAAGGCCCTGCTCGAATCCCTTGACTGCCTCCTCGCGCTTCTCCCGACATCCGCGCCGCTCTCGGATTCCTTGCGCGAGATCCGAAAGCATTATACGGCCAGAGTCATGCTCCTAGACCATGCAAGAAATTCTTGATTTCGGCGTCCTAGGAGGCGGATTCTGCGGCCTGCTGGCCGGGAACGAGCTCCGAAAGCGCGGGCGCTCTTTTCTTATCCTAGAGAAGGAACCGGAGGCGGGGGGCCTGGCGCGCACGCTCAAGATCGACGGCGCGCCCTGGGACACCGGGCCCCATGCGATTTACAGCGCCAACGAGAAAGTCATCGAATTTTTTAAGGCGCTTCCCGTCAAATATCGTCCGCACGAGCGTAAGGTGCGCATCGTCCACCACGGCGCGGACGGGAAGATTTACGCCCTGCGCTATCCCTTTGAAAACGGCATTGGGGATCTGCCGCCGCGTGAAAGAGCGGACTGCTTGGAGGGATACGTCGAGGCCCGCATCAAGGGGCGCCGGCGTTTCTCAAATCTCCAGGATTGGATCGACAACGGCCTGGGTTACGGCATGGCGCGCCACTTCATGACCCCCTACAATAAAAAAGCGTGGAGCGTGCCGCCGGAGCGCATTTCCGCGGATCTCATCCGCAAGAAAATCGGGCCCGAGCCGATGCGGACGGTCATCGAATCGGCCGTCGGCATGCCCACGCTGGGACGCGCCGTCCAAGCGGCATTTCTCTATCCAGACGGCGGAATCGGCTCCATAGTCAAAGTCCTGGAAAAGCCGGTTTTAAGCCAATTGATGCTCGGCGCTTCGGCAAAACGCATTTACCGGGAGCGCGGATCCTATCGCGTCGAGACCTCGCGTGGAAGCTTCCGCTTCCAAAGCCTCATCTCCACCATGCCGCTTAAGACTTTCCTACCGATGCAGCCTTTCGCCCACGCCAAGAAAGACGGGCGCTTTCTCTTCCACAACGACACCCTGTTCGTCAACGTCGTTTTGAAGCCCGGCAGGCGATTTAAGAAGTTCCACAACT
>Ga0307373_10007024_pt1 | contig 17700 bp, 20 predicted proteins | sample OX2MG_FD_202534 | JGI IMG/M metagenome (GOLD analysis project Ga0307373, IMG submission 202534) | Soil microbial communities from Risofladan, Vaasa, Finland - OX-2 | ecosystem: Environmental > Terrestrial > Soil > Coastal area > Acid sulfate soil | place: Finland: Risofladan, Vaasa | collected... | reverse complement strand
CTGCGCTCGCAACCACGACTCCAACTCGGCCCGATCTGCTCCGCTGATTTCCATCCAGCATCTCTTTACGCCCATGCTGAACAGACGAACAAACGCTACATTTAATTCAGAAACATTACACTAGCTGAACGATAGATTGACTAATCGCGGATGCCAAAAGGGCGGTCCATCCGGACCGCCCTTTCTCGTGGCGCGTGCCTTCGCGCTACCCGCGATTATCCAGTCCCATCCGGCGCGCGATTATCACTTTCATGATTTCGTTGGTGCCTGCGTAGATCGATTGCACCGCCGCGTCGGCGTAGTCGGCCGCGACCGGGTATTCCAGCATGAAGCCGTAGCCGCCGAAGAGCTGCAGGCAACCGCTCGTCACGCGCTTCAACAGATCCGTCGTCCACCACTTGGCCATGCTGACCTCGGTGACCAAATCCTCGCCGCGCACGTGCGCCGCCATCAGGCGATCGACGAACGCGCGCCCGACTTCGATCTCGGTCGCCATCTCGGCCAGCCGGAACTGCGTATTCTGGAACGACGCTATCGGCTGTCCGAAGGCGCGGCGCTCTTTGGTGTAGGCTATCGTGTCGTCAAGGCATCGCCGCGAGCTTTCGACCGCGCCGATCGCGGTGACCAGCCGCTCCTGCTGGAGCTTCTCCATCAGCATCTTGAATCCCTGCCCTTCCATCCCAAGCAGGTTAGCCGCCGGGACGCGGCAGTCCTCGAAGAACAGCTCGCTGGTGTCCTGGCCCTTGAGGCCCAGCTTATCGAGCTTGCGGCCGCGCACGAAGCCAGGCGCGTCGCCGTCAACCAGGAGCAGGCTGATTCCGCGATGCGGTGGGTTCGCGTTCGGGTCGGTCTTCGCGACGACGATCACGAGATTGGCGAGCTGGCCGTTCGAGATGAAGATTTTCGATCCGTTGATGACGTAATGGTCGCCGTCGCGGCGCGCCGTCATGCGCACCGCGGCCAGGTCGGAGCCGGTGCCCGGCTCGGTCATCGCGATCGCCAGAATCAGCTCGCCGCTGATCGCGCCGGGCAGGTAGCGCCGCTTCTGCTCCGGACTGCCGTAGGTGTTGATGTAGGGCATGCAGATATCTGAATGCAGCCCCATCATCAGGCCGTGGGCGCGGACCCGCGCGAGCTCTTCGATCACGATCGCGTCATAGATAAAATCCGCGCCGGCGCCGCCGAACTCGGCCGGGGCGTTGGCGCCCAGGTATCCCGCCGCGCCGAGTTTGCGCCATGAGCCGCGATCGCTGATTCCGGCGCGGTTCCATTCGGGGACTTTCGGCTCGATTTCCTTTTCGACAAAGCGGCGCGCCTGCGCGCGAAACAATTCGTGCTCTTCGGTGAAAATTTCCCTTCGCATATCCGGCTCCTGATTATCGCTCTGCTACTAATCCCGCGCCGCCAGCTCGAAGGCAAGCACCTGGCGCGGCCCGAGTTCCATACCAACCGTTTAGTCGCTTGCTTTGCAATCCCGCGGCGGACGTGGTACCAGCTTTTAAGATCAGGCTTTGGCGCCGCGCGTGCGGCGTGCGGCTATTCTTCGGAGGAAAACCCATGAAAGTTGGTGGCGCGGTTATTTTCCAAAATCCATTCAATGCTCGTTCGGATCGCGACGTATATCGCGACGATCTCCGGCTCGGCGATCTCTACGAGCCGCTCGGCTTCGATTCCATCTGGAGCGTCGAGCATCACTTCGACGACTACACGATGTGCCCCGACGTGCTTCAGTTCCTGAGCTATTACGCCGGCCGCACCAAACACATCCAACTCGGCTCGATGGTCGTGGTGGTGCCGTGGCACGATCCGATCCGCGTGGCCGAGCAGGTCTCGGTGGTCGATCATCAGTCCAACGGCCGCATGATCCTGGGGCTGGGCCGCGGGCTGGCGCGAATCGAGTACGACGGCTTCCGGCTCGAGATGGGCGAGTCGCGCGAGCGCTTTATCGAGTACTCGACCGCGATTCTCGAAGCGCTCGAGAAGGGCTACATGGAGTTCGACGGCAAGCACTTGAAGCAGCCGCGCCGCGATATCCGGCCCAAGCCGTTCAAGTCGTTCAAGGGCCGCACCTACGCCGCTGCGGTCTCGCCCGAGTCGTCACGAATCATGGCCAAGCTGGGAATCGGCATCTTGATCATCCCGCAAAAGCCGTGGGAAGCCGTCGCGCAGGAACTGGCCGAGTATCGCACGATCTACAAGCAGGTGAACGGCGGCGAGCCGCTGCCGACGATCGCGGCCGGATGGACCTTCTGCGACAAGAGCCGCGACCGCGCCCGCGAGATGGCGGTCAAGTACATCGGCGGCTACTGGCAGACGGCGCTGCGCCATTACGAGATGGCGAGCGACCATTTCGGCAAGGCCAAGGGCTACGAGTATTACGAGCAGATGGCGAAAAACCTGCAAGGCGGAAACAAGGACGCGTCGATCGAATACTTCCTCAATCTGCAAGTGTGGGGCACGCCCGAGGACTGCTTCAACAAGATCGATGAGATCCGCAAACGCGTGAACGCCGACCACTACAGCGGCGTGTTCAGCTATGCGGGCATGCCGATCGAAGACGCCGAGAAGAGCCTGCGCCTGTTCGCGGCCGAAGTGATGCCGGAGCTCAAGAAGCTCAACGGCGTCAAGGCGGAAGCGGCCTGACCGGCGCGCCATTTTCCAATCGCGGCAACACCCGAGGGGCGGCGCATCAGCGCCGCCCCTCTTTTTTGAAAATCCGAGCAGGAACTCGCAACTGTCCAGCGGGCGGCCACGCAGGGCCGCCCCTACTCCTTCGCGCCGGGCAGAAAATCGTCGAGCGGAACTCCGAAGCTGTTGAGCGCCCACGAGACCAGATTGTACTGGCCGATTGCGAATACCACGTCGATCATCTGTTCAGTGTTGTATTTTTCGGCAAGCGTCGCCCAAGTCTGATCCGACACAACCGAGTTCTCGAACAGGTCGTCGGCGGCCTGCAGGATCGCGGCTTCGTGCCGGTTCCATCCGGCCTTGGGGCCTTCTTTGACCTGCTCGATCTCGGCCTCGGAGATTCCCGAGCGCTTGCCGATAATCACGTGCTGCTCCCATTCGTAGGGCGATTGATTGAGCCATCCGATGCGCAGGATCGCGAGTTCGCGGTCGCGCGGCGACAGGGTCGATTTGGCCAGCACGTGCGCTCCAAACACCGACCACCGCCGCGCAAGGTTCGGATGATTCATCAGGACGCGAAAGATGTTGATAACCTGCCCATTCATCTGGTTTTTTTCGGCGGTCTTGCGATCCTCGCCGGTCAGGGTGGACAGATCGCGAAACGGAAGGCGTTGCTTGCGTGATATCATCGCTGATGCCCCGTCAGTTGGTTGAGAATGCGGTTGCGGACAGCGGGCCTATGGTCCAGATTCGCCCGTCCGGGCGCGTGTGCGCAAGCCCTCGTATCGGCCGGCGGCCGCCCGCACTCCGTGCTATTTTCGCGCGCTCGTTTTGCAATCGCTCAAGTAACGCACGCACCGGTCCGGCTCGAAATCCGCTTCGCCGCGCCGCTTAAATTTCACAAACCTGTAAGCGCGGGGTTTTAGTAGCATGATACCGGATCAAAATTGAAGCATCCGGCCGCCCGGAGAATAGTTCGACGAGGAAAACTGATGGACCATCGCAAGATACTCGAGGATCAGCACATCCCGCTCGCCGAGTTGCTCGGCATCCGCTTTCTATTCGCGCAGCCCGAGCGCGTGACGGCGGAGCTTGTCGTCCGCGCTGAGATCTGCACGGTCCCGGCGATTTTGCACGGTGGCGCGATCATGGCTTTCGCCGACACGCTCGGCGCATGCGCGACGATGCTCAACCTGTCCAACGGAGCAGGCACCACCACGTTGGAATCGAAGACCAACTTTCTGGCCGCCGCTCCGGTCGGCGCCAAAGTGATCGGCGAATGCACTCCGATTCATCGCGGACGGAGCACGATGGTCTGGCAGACGAGGATCAGTCTCGAGAGCGGCAAACTGTGCGCGATCGTGACGCAGACCCAGATGGTCCTGCAGCCACGCGGCTGAGGTTTGCTTCCAGCCGGTCCGAAAATTCGCGCAGCTCTTCGAACCACACGAGCTTGTCCTTGAAGCCTGGAAAGCTCGCGTTAAGGCCGCTCGGATTCGGCAGCGCGAAAACCCGCGCGCCGTGGAGAGTCTCAGGCTTGGCGCCGGCTCCTGGGGCGGCCGAGGGACCGAAGTAGCGCCGATAAATGCTGACCCCGACAAAGGCGACCACGCGCGGTTCGAGCTTGTGGATTTTTCGGCCCAGCGCGCGCTCGCCGCGATCGAGCTCCTCGCGTCCAAGCTCCGACGCCGCGCGAGTCGCGCGCGAGCATACGTTGGTGATCGCAAGTCCGAACTCCGCCAGCCTGGCATCCTCATCATGCGTCAGCGCGACCGGCACCAGCCCGGAAGCGTGCATCAATCGCCAGAACGGATTGGCAGGCCCGGCGAAGTGATGGCCGGTGGACGCGGACCGTGGACTGGGATTGATCCCCACCAATAGAATGCGCGGGCGATCGATCAGGATGTCATGCAGCCGGGCCATAGTTTCCTTCTTTGCGGTGCGGCGTGATCCGCGATATTCATAGGCTGATGGATCCTCAGGAATTTTCGCTCAACAGCGCCGCCGATGGAATCGCAGTCGCGCACTACCGATGGCTCGCACCACAGCCCGCTATCGGCGTGGTTCAGATTGCCCACGGGATGGGCGAACACGCGCTGCGCTACGCAGCCTTGGCCGAGTTTCTCAATAACGCGGGTTTTCACGTTTACGCCAGTGACCATCGCGGCCACGGCCGTAGCGCGCCTAAACCGGAATTGCTGGGTGATTTCGGCGCGGCCGGCTGGGACGCACTTGTCGCCGATATGGCGCAGCTCACGCGCCACGCGCGCGCCAACCACGGAGCGCTGCCGATCGTGCTGCTCGGTCATAGCATGGGATCATTCGCCGCGCAGCAGTACCTGCTCGACCATAGTGAGTTAATCGCCGGAGTGATTCTTTCCGGATCGGCCTCTCTCGACTTGCTTTTCGCCAGCTCTGCGCAACCGGAAGATTCCTCAAAGCCCGCGGATCTGACCGCGCTGAACCGTGACTTTGAACCTGCCCGGACGCAGTTTGATTGGCTCTCCCGCGACGCCGCCGAGGTCGACAAATATATCGCCGATCCGTTGTGCGGCTTTGGCGTGGATGCGCGGGCGCGAGCCTCGATGGCGGCGGGCGGCGCGCGTACGGTCGAGGCCACCGAGGTTGCGCGGATTCGCAAAGATTTGCCGATTTTCATTTTCGCGGGCGACAAGGATCCCGTCAACCACCATCTCGAATGGCTCCGTCCGCTCGCCGATCGCTATCGCGCCGCGGGCATCAAGGATGTCTCGGAAAAATACTACCGCGACGGGCGACACGAAATGCTTAACGAAACCAATCGCGCGGAAGTTATGAACGATATATTGGTTTGGCTGCGCGGCGCTCTCGGCGATTAGCAATTGACCCGCGCACCGGATAATCTCGCTTGGGGGCTTAACCTGTCAGGGAGGACACCGTGAAGATTGCGACCACGATAGTCAGAGTTCTGCTCGGCCTCATCTTTACCATCTTCGGTCTGAACGGCTTTTTGCATTTTCTGCCGAACCCTCCGATGCCCGATGCGGCGATACACTTCTTCGGCGCCTTGTACGCAACCCGCTATATGCTGCCCCTGATGTTCGCGGCGCAAGTGATAGGCGGAGTTCTGCTGGTCGCGGGGATTTTCGTTCCGCTGGCATTAGTAATTCTCGCGCCGATCGTCGTCAATATCATTTTCTTTCATATGTTCCTTGCCCCGGGCGGACTGCCGCTCGCGCTCGTGGTGACGCTCTTCGAGCTGTTCCTCGCGTGGCGGCATCGTGCTGCCTTCAACCCGCTGTTCGGCTCGTCTTTATAGCGCCGCGCCGGAGCGGGGGGCGGCGCTGATACACCCCTCGAGCAGCTCGAGCGCGCGGGCGGAAAATGTGTACATATTGGCGACCCGGTCGGGGCTGCCGGTTTCGATTGTGATCGAACGCTCGAGCGGCCCCGCTATCGCCACGCAGCTATGCCCTGCCGCGTCGCCGTAGCGATTGCCGGTGGGTCCGCTCGCCCCGATTTCGGCGATCGCCCAGGTCGCGCCGAAGCGCTCTCGCGCGCGCCGTGCAAGCGCCATCGAGTAATGCTCGGTGACCGAGCGAAACCCCTTGAAATCCTCGTCGGGAATCCCCAATGCGCGGCGACCCTTTAATGTATAAACCACGCCGCTGCCGATGAAATATGCCGAAGCGCCGGGCACCGCCAGAATCGCCGCGGAAATCAGCCCTCCGGTAGTGGACTCCGCCGCTCCAAGGCTCTCGCCCCGGCTCTTGAGCATTGCTCCGATTCTTTCCGCGACTGGTATTAGCTCCCGCATACGGTCCTACCCCACGTTAGCGATCTTTGGTTGGCGGAGGGGGGAGGGAGTCGAACCCTCCGGCGACAATATTAGCCGCCAAGCCGGTTTTGAAGACCGGTCGCGGCACCGGCCGCGTTCCTCCTCCAACTCCTTGATTTAATTAAGTTTTCTTTGAATTAAGCATCGCAGCCTCAGGCCTTCTGCTACGGAATTGTGACCGTCCTGCTTCCGATTTGCCGTTGGCGAGTTGGGAGGCTCGAAATTCAGCCAACGCCCTTGCAGCCTCGATCAAGCGCTCATCAGGGCGCTGTATGTACCTGCGGAACATGATGTCGGTCTTGTGCCCCAGCAGTGTCATCGCGACAGAGCGCGAAATTCCCGGCGCCGAATCCAAGCGCGTTGCAGCTGTGCGCCTGAAGTCATGCATCAGCTTTCCGGGATAACCCGCAGCCTTCGCAGCTTCGCGCCAGGCGTCATAGAGCGTGCCGTACGGAATCGGTCTGCCGTCGCGATGGAAGAGCCAAGGAATCAGCCGCCTCAGTTTGTGTTCATCCCGAGCGATCTTCTCAAGTTGTCCGAGCACGAGTTCGCCCAATTCTCCAACCAACGGCCACTTATACGCGGTGCGATTCTTGGACGACTCGCGATCAAGTACCAGAAAGCCGTTTTCAAGGTCAGCGTCGATCTTACGTCGGCTCAAAACCGCACGGACCCGCCACCCGGTAATGTTTATCGCTTCGATTGGCGCGATGGCCCACGTGGGAAGCTTGGCGAGAATCTCGGCAAACTGCTTCTCGGTCACGATCCCCTGCCGCGGCGGCGGCTCTTCGAGTTTTCTAATCTGCGGCACCAGTCCACGACCAATTAGGCGATGTTCATCATCGGCGGCAAGCCGGAACATCTGCCCTAGGACTTGTGTCTCGCGGTTCACGCTGGCGTTAGAAGCGCCCTCGCGTTTGCGCAGCGCGACGTATCGTCCGATCGCACCGCTCTGCGAAATTTCGATAGCGCGCATACTGCTGAAGAACGCGTCGAGGTGCTTCGCCCTGGTGTCAAGAAAACCTTCAAGCGACGCGACTCGACCGTGAATCGAACAGTGATCAATATAGACCTGCCGAATCTGCTCGTATGTGACGCGCTCGTCTCGCGTCAATCCGGAGGCTCTGATGCGGGCAAGAAACTCATCTCGCAGACGCTTCGCCTCCTTGACTGAGCTGGTCTTGGTGGACTGCCAGCGCTTGCGGCCCCCTTGGTGCCAAACGATGTAGAGATTGGGACTGTCGGGTCGGCGATAAAGGTTGTCCGCGACTTTCACGCTGCCTTTTTCGTTTCCAGCCACTGCCTAAGCCCCCTGCGGTTGAGCTTTACCGAACGTCCAATCTTCCGGCAGAATGGGAATTCTTTCCAGTGGTCATAGAAGAAAAAGCGACTCATGCCGGACATCAGCGAAGCCTCGGCAACCGTGATCCACTCGGGACTATCGGCTGACCGAGGCTCCCTCGCCTTAGCGACGAGAAGTGGCAACACCGAACTTGCGGCCACCAGTGTTGCCTCGGCCTCCTCCGGCGTCATCGCAGCAATTTCGTCCGCGCTCGGCAATCGATTGCTTTCCGCCATGGTGCTCTATATCCCGGCCCGCAGGGGCGGATATTAACCCGCCCCTGCGCTCGCTTCTACAAAGGCACTTCCAACTCCGCGACAATGCTGCAGTCCTCAGCAGGTTCCGCCGCCTTTACATCGGCCGGCGGCGCTCCGAGGAATTGGACGCGGATCCCGACAATCTCGGTGAGGCGCTGTTTGCGTCCGTCGTTCTTGGTTTCGAATTCGCGGCTGTGCAATCGGCCTTCGACGTATACCTGCCGTCCCTTCTTGAGGTACTCGTGACAAGTCAGGGCGAGCTTGCCGATGACCACCACCCGGTGCCACTCCGTCCGCTCGTGGCGTTTGCCGTCGTTGTCGACGTACTGCTCGTCGGTTGCGACCGAGAAGTTTACGACCGGCAGGCCGGCGGGCGTGTACCGGATTTCCGGGTCTTGCCCGAGGTGGCCGATAACCATTACCTTGTTGAGCGACATAACCGTTTCTCCTTTTGCGCTCCGTGTCCGGGATAGCAGCCGGCCACGGAGCATTTGTTTTTCAGCTTCGCGTAACCCTGCTCGCCTTCCAGGTGGCGTCTTCCGCTGCCGTCTCGCCGTGTTCTTTCATCAGCGCGACAAAACAGGACCAGTGAAATACGGCGGTGCTGGCCCACAGGTGGGCCTTGAGATAATTTTCGTCACTCCGTACTTTCCGCCCGCAACGAGCGCAGTCTCCCTGGTACATGGCGTTACTCCTTACATCGAAGTGTTGTTCTCCTCGTCGAACGCGTGCGCCGAAAACGCGCGGCTCGCCGACTGGCCGCAATCGTCGCTGTCGCAGTAAATTGAACGATCCTCGGGGTAGAAGAATGCCCGCTCGCCCGGATGAATTGGGCGCTTGCAGCGCGCGCATGTGCTGCCCTTGAACCTGACGGTGATCCATCGCGGATCGCACTTGTAACGACTCATCGCATTGCTCCTTTTGGCGCCCGCTTCCGCTCTTGCGGCAGGGCGCGCATGGCTTGGACTTGAAAACCCAGCGCCATCTTTTCCCGCCGCCCTTCTCGTCCAAATCTGGAAGGGCGACGGCGAAAAGGGACTCGATGCGGAGCAAAGCTCCGCCACCCACGAGCGCGCGCGAAGCCGTGCAAGGCCGCCGTGACAAGCGCAGCGTTTCCCCGATCGGGGATGGCGCGGCGGACTTGAGCGCAGCGCGCGCAATGCCGGGCGTGGCTTTCATGCGCTCCCGCGCAACGGTGCTCAGTTTCATCACTGCCTCAGCCCTGCATGCACTGCGCCGGGGGGCTTGCGGATCACGCTGCGTCGATAGGGGTTGAACAGCCGCAGGCAACGTCGGCAGAGTCCATCGAGATGATTGGCAACCCCAGCGAGAAACCGTTTCGATTCGGATGAAGGAATTTGGTCGCGCACCTGATGAATCTCCGCGTGAGCGGTGCTCCACCTCTCGTCGCCAGTCTTGTAGTTGACCGCGCCGATTGCTGCGTAGTCGTAGATGGGGTTGAGCATCCGAGTCGCGGCGACCGGAAAGATGAGCGTGATGCGGTCTCCGGCACGGGCAGCGAATCTGACCTGCCTCAGCACAAAAGATCGCTCAGCGCCGCTTCCCAACTTGAGGCGAATCATGTTGTGCCTGGAAGGTTGCCATTCGTGTCCGACGATCGGCGACCGCGGTCCGGTCGCGGGATCATCTTCCTGCGACCAGACGCCAATCTTGAGCGGGTGACTCGTATCTTCGTGCGTGTGGATGTCGATGACGGTTCCGCTCATGTAGGTGAAGGGAACGCGCACTTGACGCTGGCGCTCGACGAGATTCAGAAAAGTCCGTTCGGCGTATGCAAAAACAAACGCCGGAAGATCGCCTGCCGGTGGATGCTCTTCAGTCGGCGCGGGACGCAGTGCTGAATAGCGGCGCGCCCCGCAGCCAAGACAAGTCTCTCTATCAACGAGGTGCGAACCGCATCGCGTGCAAAAACTCATGATGCTCTCTCCTTCGCCGCCAACTGCGCGCCGCTCCCGCAGCGTCAATAACGCGCGCTGCGCATTGTCAAACCTCACCATCTGATTCCTCTGCCCTGGTCGTGCTTTTGTTGCTGACGTATGCCCGGCTTCATCAGCGTGGCGGCCGGGTCGTCGATCTCGACCGGCTTGTAATTCCGGGAATTCGGCCGCTGCGCGGGCGACAGATGTTCAAGCGCGGTCGGCTTGAGCTGCTCGCGTCCGACCGCGCGAGCCAGCGCAGTTGAGTCGTCCGTGTAAATCCGCGCGTCATGCCGTGCTCTGCTGATCGAGACATAAAACTGGCGTTGATTGACCAGCTTGACGCTCCGCGTGGTGTCGACATTGACGATGACGCGATCGACGGTGGCGCCCTGGCTTGAATGCGAAGTCGAGGCGTAGCCGTAGTCGATATGCCGGAGCCGCGGCGTGGCCGCGCTGATCTCGCGGCCGTCGTCCATCCGGAGTCGGACCTGTTTGTCATCGATCGCTCTGATGGCTGCGAACTCGCCGTTGGCGATCTTGAGCGCACGGTCGGGAGTCCGAAACTGAATCCGGTCGCCGACGGAAAGCGTGCGGGACTCCGGCCGGAAAACTTCGACGCCTCTGAGTCGCTGCGGCGCGTATTCAATGGCCACGCCGGCACTCGTTCTGATCGTGAGCCGATCGTGGCGAATATCCGAAGCCTCGACGGTCGCGTAGCTGCCGCGCTCGATTCCGAGTTTCAGACTGCCCCGCCGGAAGCGAATCACGTCGCCCTCCGCGTAATGGCGCGCATGCGCCCGTTGCGCGCGCGTCAGATCGAGACTCGTCAGGATCGGAAGCTCGAACCCCTCGCGTCCAACCTGGCCGCGCTCAACCAACAGCTCCCGGATTGTCCGGTTGAGTTCGCGCCGCTCCTCGTTGGCGGGACTTACGACCAGTGTCCGCTGCCCAGCTTGGTAAGAGCGCAGATAATCTTCGGCGATCGCCCGATAGCGATCGACGGCAGGAGCAATCTGGGTGATGCGGTCCTGTTGTGTCAGTGCCTCAATCACCTCGCCGGCCTTGCCCGCCGACGCGAGCTCAACCGCCCGGCGCAGCTCTGGGTCGCGCTGGCGGCGGATGAAATTCAGCGACGCGATGGTCATCCCCGCCTGCCGCATCTGATAGACCGGGCGCCCCGCTTCAATCGCGTGATGCTGGCGCTGGTCGCCGACGAAAACGATCCGCTCGATACCCGCCTCCTTCGCCAGATGGAGGAGCAGGTTCACCTGCCGGGTGGCGAGCAGACTCGATTCATCGATGATCCAAAATTCCCTACCGTGCTTTTCGGGCGGCGGATTCTCGAGCAGGCTCGCGACCGTGCGCGACAGCACTCCGGCTTCCGTCAACGCTTTGACGCTGCCGCTGGTGGGTCCGAAGCCTCGAACGAAGTAGCCCTGCTCTTGCGCCAGTTCGCGAATTGCTCCGACGGTGGTGGTCTTGGCGGCACCGGCTCGACCGTCGATTGCGCTTAGCCAGTCGCGAGTCGATAGCGTAACTTCGGCTGCGGCGGTCTGATCGAGCGCGAGTCGTCGCCGGACCGCCCATCGTCTGATCTTCTCGACGTCGGAAATCGCCGATGCCTTGCTCTGGCCATCACGCATGACGGCGATGTTGTCGCCTTCAAGCGCGGCCATTTCGGGCGTGGTGAACGACCCGATTGGATGGCGATGGCTCGGTGCGATAGCGATCAGCTTTCCGTCATCGCGGTGGCGTTCTACGGCGCCGCGCACGTGCTCCAGAATGCTGCGGCCCATTGTGTGCTGGAGCGCGAACGTCTCAAGCTCGCGTCGATCGGGAACCGCGTCGCGCTCGGTCGCATGCGCAATCGTCACGCGCACGTTCTCCCTGAGCGTTGGCGCGTCACTCCGCCGCCACAGACTTCCACGCCTGAGCGCATCAGCGGCGATGCCATCGACCTTGATGTCATAAGCGTCGGCGCGCTGACGCCACTCGACCTTGAGCGCCTCTTCGTCGCGGTGATCTTTCGCCAACCGCGAACGATGCGCGGCAATCTGAGCCGCTCCCGCCCCGTTCACGCCCAACCGCGCCAGCTCCTGCTCGATATCCTGGCGGCGGTGCGAGAAGGCCATCACCTGCTCGCGGCTGTAGCCTTCGAGCTCCCAGCGGCCATCTCGGCCGGTGACGCTGATCGCATAACCGAGCTTCTGAACCTGGCGCGCAAGCTCCGCCCGATAGACTGCCGTAGCGAACGCCTGCGAGCGGTAAATCTCGACCGGATCGAGCCCTCGCCATGCGCCGTCGGGACGGCGCGTCATGTTCATCACGACAACGTGCGTATGAAGATGGGGATCGGGACCGTAGCCGTCGTTCGCGGCGTTCTCGGATGGCCGCGCGGCGATATGATCGAAGCGCGCGGCGACGACATTGGCGGTCGTCACCCACTCCTGACCACGATGGATACGCGCTTGGGCGAACTTCTCGAGTTCGATGAGCGCGCGCTCGACGGCTTCCCGGTGGGCGACGATCAGACGCGGGTCGCTGCCGACCAGCGCCTGCACGCTGACCGATTTCGGCGCGTTGAAGGTGGCGTCCCATCCGGCGCGCCGCTCGCCCTCGCGTTGCGCGGCGTGGACCAGAGTCGCTCCGGTCTTCGGATCGAGTCCGCTCAGCGCCGCGCGGAACTCCTCCGTTGCAATTTCGCCAGTCAGTCCCAGTTCAGCGGCGGCTTGGCCGAACCATCGCCCGGCCACACGCTGCTGCTCGGTGTAGTAGTCGTCGCGGCTGTACTTCTCTTCGTAATAGGTCGCGGCCTGACCAACCGTGAGCGCGCCTTTTGACATCACCAGCATCGCTTAATCCCACCCTCCGCGCGCAGCGGATTCTCCGCCCGCTTCCCGCTTCGGCGGCTCGTTCGACGTTTGAGCTTGTGCGGATGGTTCCGGATTGGCCTCATCTGAACCGCGCCGAAGGACAAATCCCGGTGCCGCTTTCTTCGGCTCGGCCCATTGCAGCGCCACCCGCGCCCGGTCGTAGCCCGCGATGCAAAGATAGCCTTCGAGCGCCGGAAGCTTCTGAATCTCGGCGGGCAACACGACGCGCTCCAGCGTCTGATGCGGCTGCAGGTTGAAGCCGTCGCGAAACTGAGACGGTCCGGTCAGCGTCGTCATCTGCAGCCGCACCACCTCGCGCTGTCCGAGAGTCCGGCTCGCCCACTCCGCGGTCTCGGCCTCGTCCGAGCGCAGAATCAGTTTCGTTGCCGGAGCCGACAGCAGCGTCACTGTGCGGTCGCGTCCGTAGATCGAATAGAGCTGCGACACCGCCTGAAAGCCGAGCGCGACGCACAGCCCGCGCTTACGCCCGCGCACGACGAGGTTTTCGAGCTGACCCTGATAATCGAGCGCGCCAAGCTCGTCGATTACGATCCAAACCTGCCCGCTCTGCTTATCGAGATCAGTCGTCAGCAGATGACGCACGAGACAGTCGAGCCAGACGTTTTGCAGCGGCAGCGCCGCCGCGCGCGAGTCCTCGGTTGAGGTCAGGAACAGCCAGCCGCGCCGGGTTTTGGCCCATTCGACGGCACTCCACCTCTCGCGGCCCGCGTCTTCGGGCGGCAGATATCGGAACGGATTGGTCGCGTTGGTCACCATCGCGACGATGCCCGCGCCCTGGTCGTGCGCGCCCGGATCGATCAGCGCCTCTGCTGGCGTCCCGGTGAGCGCCCGTTTCAGTTGGTCGCGCGGCAGAGCGACAAGACGCGTGATCGTCTCGGGGGTTTGCGGCTTGGCGGTTTCGAAGATGCTGACCAGCGTCGTGCGCCCCGAGCGTCTGAAGAAGCGGTCGGCGCCGCTTTGGGCGAAGCTGTTGGGAACGTCCGGGATGAGCGATTGCGCGAGCGCCTCGGCGTCCATCCGGAAGCTCTCGCGCCGCAATTCCGACCACGGCGACCAAACCGGGCAGCGGTCGTCGAGAGGGTTGAGAATCAAGTCGCCGCGCTCAGGCCGGTAGAACTCCGAGACATATTCAGCGTCGGGATCGAGTACGACGGCCGTTCCGCCGCGCGCTTCGACCTGGCGCAGCATGTGCCGGATGAAGTTGGACTTGCCCGAGCCGGTCTTCCCGGTGACCAGAAAGTGCTGCGCCTCAAGCTCCGCCGGAATCGCCACGTCGGCGACGCGGATCGCCGCTGAAGTGCTTCCGCCGATCCGCCGTCGTCGGGCAAGCATCCCAAGCAATCCGCGTAAGTTGGAACTCTCGATTGTGCGATCAAGCTCGCGGCTGGTGATCAACTGTAACCCGCGTACGAGGTGCGCGTCCGGACCTTTCCGCCGCAGCAGGATTACCGCAACAACCGTAATCAATGCCGGCGCGATCACACCGAATCTCGCGTAGTGGATCAGCCATTGCCCGAACGAGTGCTGATAGAAATGGCTGCCGCTCAAGAAAGGATAGAGGACTTCGACCGGATAGCGCCGACCCTTGTACGGCAGCGTCGGATGAATAAATGGGATGCTGAGCTTCGTCAGCGCCCAGGCGGCGAACCATCGGACGAAGTAGCGATGGCCGAAGCTCGGGAAATACCGCCCCGTCCAGTACCAGACCAGCGCAAGCGTCGCGGCCAGCCACGAGAAGACGCAGAGCTTGAGCCACACGAAAACAAACCGCGCACTCATCCGCGCGCCCGTCGCGTAGGCCTGCCAATTCGCCGCCTGTCGGCCGCCCGACAACATCGCCGCGTTACTCCTTGCGGACCTCGCCGCCGGTCTCAGCCAGACCCATTCGGCGGCGCATCTCGGCGTCAAGCCGCCCGAGATACTCGCTCGCATCCTCGCGCGACCACTGCTGGATTTGCTTGAGCTTGTCGCGGTCGAGTCCGAAGGTCCCGCTTTGCTCGACCACGTTGTAGAGCGATGAACGCGTGCGCGAGATTTCATAGACGAGATGGCGAAAGCGATCCTCGATCAGCTCTCGTAGCTCGCGCATCAAATCGGTTCCCTGGCTCGTTCCGCTGTAATGCTCGCAGACAATCGAGCGCACAATTTCAGTCGGGCTCGCCTTGCGCCCCTGCGCGTCCGCTTCAACCTGCGCCGCAACTTCCGGCGCGAATCTCACCAGAATCGCTCGGGGCTGATCGCCGGCCTCGCTGATATCGGCTGATAGCTTTTTGTTTTCGGCCATTTTCCTCGCCTCACGCTCTACTTCTGATATCCGCGATAGCGTCCGGATTTCCGGGGTTTTCCGCGAAAAGTCCTTCATCGGGGGATGAGTGACGTGTCAAAGCCTGAAACGCGCAAAGCGCGTCTGCGGAACTCACGCCACATCTGATGCCTATGGACATGCGCAACCTCACCGCACCAATGGATGGGCGGCGGTGCCGTTCGCATCGCCAGTGCCGTTGGAATGACGCTTCAGCCATGTCTGGAACTCGCGGTCGGCCTCAACGAAGCTGCGTGCCATCTCGACGATCAGCTTGCGGATGCCGATGGGCTCGCCATGCACCTGCTGGTAATAGGCGGCGTAGCTGTCGAGTTCGCCCTTGAGTTTGCCGGGCAGGGTGACGTTCACCTGCGCCGATGGAAGTTGCTTTTCGAGTTTGCCGAGCTTCATGAAAGCCTCCTCATTCCAGCCTGAGTTCGCGCGGTCCGATGACCCGTTTGGAAAGCGCGTTGATTGTCGTCGCGGCGGCCAGAATCCCGAGCGCCGCAAGGCAGAGTCCGTAAACGAGCGCGAGCGTCTGGGCGAGCAGCGGGCTCGACCAGGTGGCCAGCGGCGCCAGCCGCGAGATGACGCTGCTTGCTGGCACGGGGCCGAAGTAGCGGCTGTCGAGGCCGCGCGGATGGTTGGACATTACCCAGAGCCGGCCCGCTGCCACGCGATAGACTCCAAAGGGATAGGGCCTGAGCGAGCGTCCTTCCTGGTCATGAGTCAGTGGAACGCTGTCGGGCCAGAGCCTGCCGTTGACGTAAACGCCATGTGCGCCGGCTTGCACCACGTCGCCGGAAATCGCGGCGACGCGCTTGATCAGCGGCAAATTGGCCGGCACGTAAGGGCGAAGGACGGAAGCCGCTGGATCGTGAGGTTGTTGCAGGAGTATGAGCGTTCCGCGCTCGGCTCCTCCGGGGACCAGCCGGTAAATCCCGACCGGCTCGCTCGGTGTGATGTTGAGGCGGTAACCGAGCCCGATTGGCAGCCAGTCACCGAAGAAGCATACGCCGGCGGCTATCGCGCCACCTGTCAGGCCGACTATGGCGCGGAGTATCCATTGCCGGCTCATTGCTGTGCGCCTCCGCCGTCCGCGTACGGTCCCGAAAAAACTAGGTCGCGGGTGACCAGCACGCGGAAGTGATAGCCGGGCCTAATCTGGATCGTGGGAGCGATCTGCACGTTCGCCATCTGGCCCATCGCCTGTTGGCCAAGTTGCTGCCCCGCTCCCGTCGCGGCCATCTGGCCGGGACTCATGTAGTAGCCGCCGGCGCCGTAGGCGCCGCCCGACATCATCGGATATTCGGACATCATCATCCCGGCCGAGATCGCCGACATGAGCAGCGCCGGCGCCCATACCTTGGCGTAATGGTGGTTCACCTGATCCTGAAAGCCGGCATACCCGGCGGCGTCGGAGCCGGTCAGATCGGGCAGGTTGAGTTCGCCGCCGTTGGGGAAAACGATCCGCCGCCACTTGACCATCAGGCGCTCCTGCGACGGTACGAGCTGGTTCTTGTACGCGCCGATTAGCTTGCTGCCCTGCGGGATGAGGATGTTGCGTGCGGTCACGCTGTCCTTCACGTCCTGAGCGACACGTCCGAGCACGTCGCCGGGCAGGTCGGAGTTGATACCGGTCTCGAGCGTGCCGTAAATGACCGTGCCTGCGGTGATCGTGTACGGCGATGTCGGATGCGGGTCCGCCATGATCGGGCCGCTGGCTTGTTCCGCGTCGATTCCCTGCCCTTCGATGGGTTGCCCGCCAGCCGACAGCAGACGCGGCGTCTCCAGCACTTGCGAGTGTCCAGAGGGAGCGACGATCAAGTCCGACGCGAGCGCCTTCTCGTATCGGTCGCGGCGCTGCTCGGCTGCCGGATTCGGCATCGCGGGCGGCACGTAGTTTTGCCCGGCCGGTTGATACGGCGGCATCGGCGTCGCCACCGCCTCTGCGGCGGGCGCCGGACTTGAAGATGCTCCGGATGTCGTAGACGCCGCTGCGTGCGCGACGCGGTCGGGTTCGTGATCAATCCAGCTATCGTCGGCCTTCTGATAGTTCGCGACTGTCGTAGCGGGCGTTACCAGTCCCGCGTAATGGATCGCGAGTGCGGCGCCCATCGCGCCGACTGCGAGCAGGCCGAGGATCGCCACGCCCCACCATGGCTTGAGCTTATGCACGAGGTCTTCGGCCTTGGCCGGGTGCTGTTCTTGTTGCTCCATGGCTCAGGCTCCCGCGCGGACGATCGTGATCTCCCGCCGGTCCTTGCCGGTGCCTGAAACCAGCACAGCCCGGTTGAACAGGCGGTCGACGATGTAGTAGCGGCCGTTGACCTGGTAGTTGACGAGAGCGTCCACTCCATCGGCGGTAACCATCAGCGTCGGCGCGTCGGACGCCATCAACTTCTCGGGCATTTCGATATAGACCCGCTCGCCGTCGTTAAATGCCTGCACGGGTTTCCAGGGAACGTCGGGGCCGGAGACGGCGTAGCCGAAGTCCAGTTTGGCCAGCGGAGCCGGCGT
>Ga0307373_10007020_pt1 | contig 17712 bp, 19 predicted proteins | sample OX2MG_FD_202534 | JGI IMG/M metagenome (GOLD analysis project Ga0307373, IMG submission 202534) | Soil microbial communities from Risofladan, Vaasa, Finland - OX-2 | ecosystem: Environmental > Terrestrial > Soil > Coastal area > Acid sulfate soil | place: Finland: Risofladan, Vaasa | collected... | reverse complement strand
CTCGGCAACTTTCGCTAGGACAGCTCTCTTACTGACCAAGAAAGGCAAATTACCATAGCATGCAGGCTGTAACACTAAAAACCCGCTTGATGCTGACCAAAGAGCATTCCGACTATAGAGAAGGAGGATTGCTTGCGTTCGACGCGAGCTTCCTATCGGGTCGCGCTTTTTTGGAAACCCAGCGTCACCGGGAGCTTGACCGCTTTGTACGATCCGCCGCGTTGCTGGCGCAGCACGGTCAGGTAGATGATGTCGCCGGGATGAAGCCGGGCGAGATGGTCGGGCAGGTCGGAGTCGCTGGTTACGCGATGGTCGTCGATTGCGACGATCAGATCGCCGTCCTCGCCGAGCTGGCCCGTCTTGGCGAGCAGCGGCCGCATCGCCGCGTCGAGCGGGCCGAGCAACTCGCCCACGGTCGCGCCGCTGGCTCCAATCTCTGACATCGGCGTGCGCGCCTTCAGCCCGGCCCGCGACGCCGGGCTGTCCGCGTCGACGTCCATCACTTCGAGTCCGCCGACCTGCTGTCCGTCGCGCGTCGAGACCGTGTACAGCACCGTAATGCCGAGATATGGGCGCGGCCCATTATTCTCAGGGATGGGCAAATCCGCGGGCAGCGGAGCGTTGTCGGAGCCGATATCCGGTTCCGGCGCGTTTTGCTCCGGCGTACTTTGTTCCGGCACGCGAGGCGCTTTGGCGTTCGGCTGCGCCGGCGGCGGCGCCGATGGGGGAATCACCAGGGTTTGGTCGCCGCCGGCCTGGATGCTCTTGGTGGCGCCTTGGGTCTGGGCGCCCGCGGACGGCACGCATAACAGCACCATCGAAAGCGCGGAACAAAGGGCGAGTCGGCTGAAATTTATCGTCAGGAACATGTCGGCGCTATGCTCCCATGATGATAGGTCGTGATGAATTGAGCCTCAAGCAGGATCGCGTCGCGCTTGAAGGCCGCGAACCGAGCATGTCAAAGTGGCGAAACCTGCCATGAAAATCGTCAGCACAGTTGGGCTGAGGCCTCCGCAACGTGCGCTCCTCGAACGCGCCGTGCCCGGCGCCGAAATCTTCGATCGCCAGTGCCGCACCATCGAAGAGATGGCGGAGCTGGTGGGTTCCGCCAACGGATGCGACGTGCTCTTCACCTTCCGGGTGCCGCCCGAGACGATGCGTCTGGCGCCGGGGCTCAAATGGATTCAGCTTCTGAGCGCAGGCGCCGACCATGCGCTCAAGGGCCAGGTCGGCTCCGGCGTCGCGCTGACCACTTCCAGCGGAATCCATGCCGCCACGATGGCCGAGTACACGATCGCCTCGATGCTGGCGTTTGCGCACAAGCTGCACCTGCTCATCCGCGCGCAGATGAATCGCGAATGGCGCCGTTCGGGCGACTTCATGTCGATGGTCGACGCGATGCGCGGCCATACGCTGGGCGTGATCGGTTACGGCTCGATCGGGCGCGAGACGGCGCGCCTGGGCCGGGCGCTCGGGATGCGGGTGGTCGCGCTCAAGCGCAATCCGGCGGTGCGCCGCGACGAAGGATGGACGCCGGTGGGGCTCGGCGACCCCGACGGCATCATCCCCGAGCGCTTTTACGGCCCCGGCGAGCGCGTCGAGATGCTCGCGGAGTGCGATTACGTGACGGTCACGCTGCCGCTCACGGAGGCGACGCGAGGATTTATCGGCGAGCGCGAGCTTGGCGCGATGAAACCGCACGCCTACCTGGTCAACGTCGGACGCGGCGAGGTCGTCGACCAGGGCGCGCTTATCGAGGCGCTGCGCGCGGGCCGTATCGGCGGCGCCGGTCTCGACGTCTTCGAGCGCGAGCCGCTGGAGACAGACAGTCCGCTGTGGGTGATGGAGAACACCATCCTGACGCCCCACATGTCGGGCGCTTTCAAGGGCTACGTCGAAACCTGCTGCGAATTGTTCGCCGACAACCTGCGCCGCTTCGCCGCCGGCCAGCCGCTGCTCAACCAGGTCGACCCGGCGCTGGGCTACTGAACCGGCGCACGCTGGCGCACGCGCGCCCTTGACGCCTTGTTCGCCCCGGCGGCGCCTTTTATGCTGCCTGATTGGTGGTGCCGTAATGAGCGACTGGGATCCCGACCTCTACCACAGGTTTCGTAGTTATCGTGACGAGGCCTTCGAGGCGATTTTGACGAGGCTCGCACCCGGCGACGCCGGAGAGCGGCCGGCCGGCCGGATCGTTGACTTGGGCTGCGGCACCGGCGAGAACACGGCGGAACTCGCGCGCCGCTTTGCCGGCGCAGCCACGGTCGGAATCGACTCGTCGGCGGCGATGATCGATCGCGCGCTGAAATTGCGCGAGGGCCTGGAGCCGGCGCTGCGCGATCGGCTGAGCTTTGTCCTCGGCGATATCCGCGAGTTCAACGCCCGGCACGAGCATCCTGGCGAGCACTCGATGATCTTCTCCAACGCCGCGCTCCAATGGCTCACCGAGCATCGCGAAATCTTCATCCGCTGTTTCGAGGCGCTCGCGCCCGGTGGGCGGCTGGTGGTGCAAATGCCCGCCAACGATCACGAGACCGCGCAGGTCACGCTCGACGCGATGGCGCACGAGGAACCGTGGCGCGCGCGTCTGGACGGTGTGCGGTCGCCCTCCAGTACGGTCGCCGCACCCGAGGCGTACCATCGGATGCTCGGCGAGATCGGTTTCGCCGGTGTCGACTGCCACTACCATACGTTTCATCATCCGATGGCCTCGCCCGCCGAGATCGTCGAATGGTGCCGCGCAACCGTGTTGCGACGTTACCTGGATCCGCTCGACCCCGAGGCGCGCGCGCCTTTCGTCGCGGCCCTGACCGCGCGCCTGGAAAGCGCATACGCCACGCGTGGGCCTTTGACCTTCAACTTCCGCCGGCTCTTCATCTGGGCGCACCGTCCAGCCGACTGACGTGGAACCGGCCCCGTGGAACACGTGCGCATAACTCCTGCCATAGTTCCGGCATTGATCGCGCATGGCGGCGCGGGCGGCCGCGGTCCGGCCTCCGAGCGCCCGGAACGCCGGCGCGGGATGCTGGCGGCGGTCGCCGCCGGCGCGGAGGTTTTGCGCAGCGGCGGGAGCGCGCTCGACGCGGTCGTCGCCGCCGTGCGCGTCCTGGAGGACCATCCGCTGTTCAACGCCGGCGTCGGCTCGCTGCTGACGATCGAGGGAACGGTGGAGATGGATGCGTCGGTGATGGTGGCTCTGCCGCCGGTGACGCCGCCGCGCCGTGGCGCGGCGGCGTCACCGGCGCACGCGCGCGCCGGCGCCGTGGGACCGCGACCGCGCACGGAACTGTGCGCCGGCGCGGTCGCCGGCATCACCCGTGTGCGCAATCCGATTCTGCTCGCTCGCGCGGTGATGGATCATACGCCGCACGTTCTAATGGCCGGTGCCGGCGCGGAGCGCCTGGCGCGCCGCGCCGGGATCGCCCTTTGCCGCCCCGAAGAGCTGGTGACCGAGCGCGCGCGCGCGCGATGGCGTGGCGCGCTGGAGCGCCGTGCCGAAGCGGCCGGGGCCGCCGTCCTGGGCGGCCCCGGCCGCTTCGGCACGGTCGGCGCGGTCGCGCTCGACGCGGAGGGCGGGCTCGCCGCGGCGACTTCGACCGGAGGAGTCAGCGGCAAACTGCCCGGACGCGTCGGCGACTCGGCGATAATCGGCGCCGGGACCTTCGCTGACGCGCGCGGCGCGGCCGCCGCGACGGGGCAGGGCGAGGCAATCATGAAGGCTGCGCTCTGCCGCGAGGCGGTCGCCGCGCTGCGGCGCGGCGAGCCGCGAGCCGTCGCCGAGCGCGCGATTGCCGAGCTGGCGGCGGCGACCGGCGGTCAGGCCGGCATTGTGGTGATCGATCGCCATGGCAGGCTCGGCTACGCGCACAACGCCGAAGTGATGGACGTGGCGATGTTCGAGGGCGGGCGCGGGTTTGAGTATCGATGGGCCGCGCCGCTCAAGGGCCGGGGCGAGGGCGCGCCGGCCAGTGCCGGCTAACGGCGCGCGCGCGGTCCGATGGCGGTCGAGGTGCGGCCCCGTTTGGGAGCACGGCGGGCGGTGGCGGTCGCGTTGGTGGCAGCGGCGCTGGTGCTCAGCCTCGGCATCGGCGCGCCGTTCGAAAAGGACCAGGAAACGCAGTCGGCGCAGTGGATCCAGGCAATCGTCCAGCGCGGACAGTGGCTGCTGCCGCGGGACGATTACGGCGGGATCGACCGCAAACCGCCTCTCTACTACTGGCTGTCGGCGCTGGCCGTAAAAGCCGGCGCCGGTCGCGTCGACGAGGTCAACGCGCGGCTCGTCGCGCTGGTCGCGGGCATCCTGCTCGCGGTCGCGACGATGCGCTGGAGCGCTGCCTTCGCCGGCGAGGCCACCGGATGGCTCGCGCTCGCTTTCGTGCTGGGCACGTATGGGTTCGCCTCGCGCGCGACGGTCGACCTGACGGACATGCTGCTTTCTCTTCTCCTTTTCGCGGCGTGGTGGTGCGTCTATCGGATGGTGGAGGAGGGCGGCTCGCGCGCCGCGTCGCTTTCCGGCGGGGTGCTGTTGGGACTGGCGGTGCTGACCAAGGGACCGGTGGGGATCGTGCTGATCGGTTTGGCCGGCCTTATCTACCTGCTCCTGGTCAGGCGATCTCCGTTCGAGGTGCTGGGCCGCGCATGGCCGTGGTTGATGATCGCCGTGGCGCTCGCTATCGGCGCGTGCTGGTACGTGCCGGCCTTTATCGAGGGCGGACGGCTGGTGGTCGGCGTGTTTCTGTCCGAGAATTTCGGCCACTTCATGCCCTCGGCGCTGGGCGGGACGGGCGAGGCGTCGCGGCCGCTGTGGTATATCGCGGCCCGGATGTTCGGTGGCGCGCTGCCGCAGAGCCTGCTGGCCGTGGCGCTGGCGATGGCGCTTTGGCGGCGCGACGGCGATGAGCACGCGCGTAAGCCGCTGTTTTTTCAATTGAGCCTGGTGCTGGCGGTGCTGGTTTTCTTTTCGATCGCCAGCTCCAAGCGCGACGATTATATTCTGCCCGCGATGCCTTCGCTGGCCATCCTGTTCGCGGCGCTGTTCACCGGTGCGGCGATCGCTCCCGGGCGCGAGGGCTCTCCGTCGGCCAGGGTCCGCGACCTCACCACGGTGGCGATCGCGGCCGCATTTGCCGCGGCGATCGCCGGTGCGCTGGTGGTCGCGCATCAGCCGCGCCTGCTCACCGGGCTTTCCGCCGGACTGCAATCGAGCGACGCCGATTTTCTGAAACTGTTTCTGAGCGGCATGCGTCATCTGGCGCCGGCGTTCGCGATCTTCGTTGCCGGTGCGATCGCCGGCGCGCTTGCCGTCTTTGCCGGGCTGATGGTTCGCCGCCCGCTGTGGTCGGGCGCGGGACTGGCGGCGATCGCCCTGGCTGGCTCAACCCTCTTCGCCGGCACACTCAGACCCGAGCTGGCCCGCGCGCGTTCGGTGAAGACGTTCGCGAAGCAGGTTCATCGCCTGGTCGGCGACGCGCCGCTCTACGTCCCGTGGGGCCACGACTACGAGTTATCCTTCTATTACGGTCGCGGCATCCGGGGCCTCGACGAGGCTGGACCGTCGGTTTTGACCTCCGACTTGGCTTCCGGCCGCCCGGTGTACGTCGTTGCGCGGCCGCGCGAGCTTCCGCGCATCGCTTTGGCGCTTCGCACCCGGCTGAAACTTGTGCTGCAGTCCGATCTGATTGGTGGTGGCGGCCCGCCCGCGCTCTATGAACTGCCGCCCGCGCCCGCCCCGGCGGCTTTGAACTCGAGTGCCCCTGCGACTAAATAAAAATGGAGTCAGCCGCGACATCGGAGCGGCGTCGCAAGTGTTGGCAAGGCGAATTAACGGACTCTGAATCCTTGCGAGGCTCGGATTTCTCGGCTCGCAGTGGAGTCAGCCGCGACATCGGAGCGGCGTCGCAAGTGTTGGTGAAAAAAATGGCGGGAAAGGCGGACAAGGTTCAAGAGTCGATTAGCTTTGCGCTGCGGCTCGTCGTGTCCTTGATTTTGCCAGCATCAAGGATGGCTCGCTCTGATGGATCGCCAGTGGAGTCGCGATCGCTGCAGCCGGGGCGGTCACCTTCATCGGTTCGCCGCTGATAAACTTCGGCGTCAGCGAGCGCTGAGGCGGCGGGGCAGGCGCGAAAGCGCCGGCCCCGCCGCTTGCCGGAATCGGTTTCGCGAAAATCTCAAGCCTTGGCGCTCGGACGCGAGGACACCGCCTCATACCATCGCGCGAGATTCTTCTGCTCGGGCGTTATCCGCAGCTTGATCAGCTTGGCGAAGTCGATCGCCACCAGGGCCGTGATGTCGGCGATGGTATAGCGCTCGCCGGCGATGAATTTGTTGCCCGCCAGAAAGCCGTCGAGCATCCCGAACGTCTTCTCCGCCGCCTGCCGGCAGACCTCGCCGTACTCGGGCACCTGCGGGATGCGTCCCTTGAAGAAGTCCGACGTATTGCGAAAGCATCCGGTCACCATCCCGAACAGGTTCTGTTCCATCCGCCGCTGCCACATTTCGACCAGTGCCTTGTCGCGCGCGTCGACCCCCATCAGGCGCGGTTCCGGATGGGTCTCCTCGAAGTAGCGGCAGATTGCGACCGACTCGGCGAGATTGGCGCCGTCGTCCAGTTGCAGCACCGGCACTCCGCCGAACGGGTTGATCTTCAGGAACTCCGGGGTGCGGTTTTGCGCCTTGGCGAGGTCGACCTGCTCGTCGGGGATTTGGACGCCTTTTTCGGCCAGGAAAATTCGCACGCGGCGGGGATTGGGCGCCATCTTGGTGTCGTAGAGCTTCATCGTTGATTCTCCTTCGCGAAATTGTGTCCGAGTTTTGGAGGAATTGCCCGCGATGCTAGCAACGGCTGGAGTTCGATACCAAACGGGCGCGCGCCCCGGTCGGGTCGAGGCCCGGCGGGAGCGCCCAGGTGACGGTTTGCCCGCTCCATCGCGCGGAGTTATTGTCATCGTCGATGCCGATCTACGAGTACGAATGCGCGGCCTGTGCGAAGGTAAGCTCGCACGTCGTGTTGGGTTCGCGGCGCCGCTCGCGCCTGGCGTGTCCAGCTTGCGGCGCGGCGCGGCTTAAGCGCGTGATGTCGTCGTTCGCGGTGGTTTCGAGCGAGGCGTCGCGGCTGGCGGAGTTCGACACGTCGCGGCCGCGCGACGAGTCGTTCTACCGCGACACGCGCAACGTTGGACTGTGGGCCAAGAAGCGCGCCAAGGAAATGGGCGCGGACCTGGGAAGCAAGTTCGAGGAAACCGTCGAGAAAGCGCGCAGCGGCAAGCTGGTCAAGGAAATGCTCTAGTGAAAAAAGGCCGCGTGCGGCTCGGCGCTTCCGGCGAAAGCGTATACCGGCGAAAGCGTATAAATGAAGGGCGGGACAAAGGTCCCGGGACAAAAAACCTATGGACGAAAAAGATCGCCTTGGCGACAAGCTTCACGACGTCGAGCATGCGCGCGAGGAACAATGGGCCCATCAGCGTGACCAGGAATTGCTCGAGAAGCTACGCAAAAAGGGCGAGGACGCGCTCTGCCCGCAGTGCCGCAAGCCCTTGGCGGCCGAGACTCGCGGCGGCGTCGCGATGATGGCGTGCGCGGACAAACACGGCGCGTGGCTGCGCGCCGAGGTGCTCGACGCGATTTTCAAGCGTTTGAAGTGACTGTCGGACGAAGTTGCCGTCGCAGGTCGATGGTCACGGCGTCTCACGGCTTCGACCAGCCCGGTCCATTCGGCGCTCGCCCGCATGCGCGAGCAGGGAGAAGACGATGAAGCTCGCAAGTTTCACACATCAGGGAAGCACTCGAATCGGCGTTGTGGTTGACGACGCGATGGTCGATCTCGCCGCGGCGGCACCGGAATTGCCGCGCGAGATGGCGGCACTGCTGGCGGCCGGCGCCGGCGCGATGGATCGCGCACGCGGGGCGGCGGCCGCGGGCAAAAACCGGATCGCGCTTGGCCAGGTGAAGCTCGAAGCTCCGATCCGGCGTCCGCCCGAGTTCCTCGCTATCGGACTGAATTACGCCGACCATATCGGAGAGACGGGCCGCGACCGCCCGACCTTTCCGATCTTCTTCAACAAGCAGATCACTTGCGTCAACGGACCCTACGACCCGATTCATCTGCCGCGCGCCTCGGAAGCCCTGGATTACGAGGGCGAACTCGGTCTGGTTATCGGACGGCGCTGCCGCCATGTGCCGCGCGCGCGCGCGCACGAGGTCATCGGCGGCTACCTGATCGTCAACGACGTGAGCGTGCGCGACTGGCAGCGCAAGGCGGCCACGATGACGCTCGGCAAGTCGTGGGACACCCACGGTCCTACCGGGCCGTGGATCGTGACGCCGGATGAAATCGGTGACCCGCACACCCTCGACCTGCGCACGCTGGTCAATGGCGAGGAGCGCCAGCACTCGAACACGCGCAACCTGATCTTCGATTGCTTCTCGATCATCGAGACGCTATCGACCGTATGCACGCTCGAACCGGGCCTCATCATCTCGACCGGAACTCCGTCGGGCGTGGCTCTGGCGATGAAGCCGCCGCGCTGGCTCAAGGCCGGCGACGTGGTACGGATCGAAATAGAGAAGATAGGGCATATCGAAAACCGCGTGATCGACGAGCCCGCCAGCACCACGATCATCTGAGATATGGAAAAACCTGCAGAGACGGCCCATCCGATCGAGGAATTACTGCGGCGGCGCTGGAGCCCGCGGGCGTTCGCCGAGCGCCCGGTCGAGCCGGAAAAGCTGCTCAGCATGTTCGAGGCGGCCCGTTGGTCGGCCTCGAGCTTTAACGAGCAGCCGTGGAGTTTCATCGTGGCCACCCGCGACGACGAGGCCGAATTCGCGCGCTTGCTGAGCTGTCTCATCGAAAGTAACCAGACTTGGGCCTCGCGTGCGCCGGTGCTGATCCTGTCGGTGGCGCGGCTCAACTTCGCGCAAAGCGGCAAGCCAAACTCGCACGCGATCCACGACGTGGGGCTCGCCGCCGCGCAAATGATCCTGCAGGCGACGGCGATGGGTCTGTTTGCGCATCCGATGGCCGGGTTTTATCCCGACAAAGTGCGCGAGCTTTACGGCGTGCCCCAGGGCTACGATCCGGTCGCCGCAATCGCGGCGGGATACGCGGGTGACCCGGCGGTGCTTACCGAATCGCAGCGCCAGCGCGAGTTTGCGCCGCGCGTGCGCAGGCCCCTGGAAGAGTTCGTGTTTCGCGGGCGTTTCCGCGCATGACCGGCGAGCCAGGTTGACAGGCCGATCTTCGCCTATTACATGAGGATCTGGCGGGAGACCGCACGCTTGGCCGAGGTCGTATGGGATGAGGCCGTATAAGCGGATGAGGCTGCGGGCATAAGATGTACTTCCAGTTCAGCGTGGCGCTTGCCTTGACTATCCTGGCGCTTGGCGTCTCGGCTCTGCTGATCGGCCTGCAAAAGTTGCTGGCGCCGAGCAATCCATACGCGCGCAAGCTGATGGCCTACGAGTGCGGCGAGCCGCCCACCGGACGCGCCTGGATAAACTTCAACGTTCGCTTTTACTTAATTGCGCTGATCTTCGTAATCTTCGAGGTCGAGGTCGCCTTCATCTACCCGGTCGCCGCCGTGTTCTCGGACTGGGTGCGCCATGGTCAACGGCTGTTCGCGCTCGCCGAACTGCTCATCTTCCTGCTGATCCTGTTCGTGGGGCTGGCCTACGTCTGGGTCAAGCACGACCTCGAGTGGGTCAAGCAGGTCCCCGAGTGATAGCGTAGCCCGACGGAAAGCATAGACTGAAAGCAGGAAGGTCCCCCAAAATGCCGTTGCTGAACAGCCTGCCGGACTATGTCCTGACCACCAAGACCGACGAGCTCATCAACTGGATGCGCAAGTCGAGCATCTGGTACATGCTTTTCGGACTGGCCTGCTGCGCGATCGAGTTGATGCATACGGGCGGTCCGCGTGCCGATATCGAACGCTTCGGCGCCACGCCGCGCGCCTCGGCGCGCCAGTCGGACCTGATGATCATCGCGGGCACGTTGACCCTCAAGATGGCGCTGCGCACGCGGCTCTTGTACGACCAGATGCCCGATCCCAAGTACGTAATCTCGATGGGCAGTTGCTCGAACTGCGGCGGGCTGTTTCAGCTCGCCTACTCGGTGTGCGACGGCGTCGACAAGGTCATTCCGGTCGACGTTTACGTGCCCGGATGCCCGCCGCGTCCCGAAGCGCTGACCGAGGGCCTGCTGAAGCTGCAGGAAAAGATCATGACCGAACGCTGGCTCGCCAAGGCGCCGGCCGCCAAGGGAGAGGCCGCTTAGTCGCCGACGACGATGGAGCCGCTCCAGATATACGAGCGACTCAAGGGGCGCTTCGGCGAACGGGTTCTGGAGACGATCGAGAAGAAGCCCGACCCGTTTGCCGTGGTTGACTCGGCCGCGCTGCTCGAAATCTGCCGCTACCTGCGCGAGGACCCGGAACTGGCGATGGATTGCCTGTCGAACGAGACCGGGGCGGATTACAAGGACCACGTCGAGGTCGTCTACCATCTGTTCTCGTACAGCCATCGCCATGGCGCGGTGCTCAAGATCAAACTTCCGCGCGAAGAGCCGCGGGTGGCGACTGTTGAGAGCATCTGGAAGTCGGCCAACTGGATGGAGCGCGAAATCTTCGACCTGTTGGGCGTCAACTTCGAGGGCCATAGCGATCTGCGCCGCATCCTGATGCCCGAGGACTGGCCCGGCCATCCGCTGCGCAAGGACTTCGTCGAGCCGCAGGAATACCACGGCATCTCGACCGTGCGCGAAAGCCCGATCGTCCGCATGGATCAGCAAAAAGATCAGCACAAGAAAAAATGAGCGACACCGTCGAGCCAACGCTGCGCACCGAGGAAATGACCCTCAACATGGGGCCGCAGCATCCCTCGACCCACGGGGTGTTGCGCTTCGTGATTCGCGCCGACGGCGAAGTGATGCGCGAGGCCGTGCCCGACGTCGGCTACCTGCATCGCTCGATCGAAAAGATCGCCGAGAAGGTCGGTTATCACGGCTTCATGCCGTACACCGATCGCGTCGACTACGTGTGCGCGATGTTCACCAACCAGGGTTGGGGGATGGCATGCGAGAAGCTCGCGGGCATCCAGGTGCCACGCCGCGGCGAGTACTGCCGGGTGATCTCCACCGAGTTCAACCGCATCGCGTCGCATCTGCTCACGGTCGGCCTGATGGGGATGGACATCGGAGCGATGACGCCTTTTCTGCACGCGCTGCGCGAGCGCGAGATGATCAACGACCTGATCGAGGAGTTGTGCGGCGCGCGGCTGACTTTCAACTACATGCGCATCGGCGGCGTGGCGTGGGATTTGCCACCGGGCTGGCGCGAGAAAGCGCTGGCCTACCTCGATCACCTCGATCCGATTCTGGCGGAATACAACGCGCTCTTCTCCTACAACAAGATTTGCATCCAGCGCCTGGCAAACGTCGCGCCGATAAGCGCCGAGGAGGCGATCAACTACAACCTGGTCGGGCCCAACCTGCGCGCCTGCGGCGTCAAATGGGACGTGCGCAAGGACATGCCGTATTCGGCCTACGCCGACTTCGAGTTCGACGTTCCGATCGGCCAAGGACAGTGGGGTACGATCGGCGACTCGATGGACCGCTACATGATGCGGATCTACGAGATGAAAGAGTCGGCGAAGATTCTGCGCCAGGCGCTCACGCGGATGCCCGACGGTCCGGTGCTGGCCAAGGTGGTGCGCAACTTCCGTCCGCCGGCCGGCGAATGCCAGGTGCGCGTGGAAAGCGCGCGCGGCGACCAGGGCTGGTACGTGGTGAGCGACGGCAGCGGCTATCCGTGGCGGGTCCACGTGCGCACCGGCTCGTTCGCCGCGATGGGGATCATTCAGAAGCTGAGCCGTGGGCTGATGATCGCGGACTTGGTGGTGCTGATCGCGAGTCTCGACGTTATCGCGCCGGAGATCGATCGCTAGGGCGCGCCGATGCAAGGCTGGATCGATAGTTTGATCGCGGCCGGCGAATTCGGCAAAAATCCGCCGCGCGATTTGGTTTACGCGGCCTTCATCTTCGTGCTCAGCGCGGTGGTCTTCCTGGGCGTGGCCTTTCCCTTCGCCGGAATCGTGAGCTGGGTCGAGCGCCGCGTGTGGGCGCGTATCCAGTCGCGGGTCGGTCCCAACCGCGTCGGCCCCAATGGCTCTCTGCAATGGCTCGCCGACGGCGCCAAGCACGTGCTCAAGGAAGACATCATTCCCGACGAGGCCGACGCGCGGCTGTTCAAGTTGGCGCCATACGTGGTCGTGCTCGGTTTCGTGCTGCCGTGGGCGGTGATGCCGTTTTCCTCGGCGCTCATCCTGGCCAACCTCAACGTCGGGGTTCTCTATTTCACCGCGATAACCGCGCTGACGGTGGTCGGGGTGCTGATGGCGGGATGGGCGTCGGACAACAAGTGGTCGCTGATCGGAGGAATACGCTCGGCGGCGCAGATCATCAGCTACGAGATTCCCGCCGGGATGTCGATTTTCCCGGTGGTGTTGATCACCGGCACGCTCTCGATGCAGGGGATCATCCGGGCCCAGGAATGGGAGCCGTATCACTGGTTCCTGTTCGCGAATCCGTTCTGCTTCGTCGCGGCGATCGTGCTTTACATATCGGCGCTGGCCGAAGGCAACCGCACACCCTTCGACTTGCCCGAGGCCGAGTCCGAGTTGGTCGCCGGCTTCGCGACCGAGTACAGCGGGATGCGTTACCTGCTTTTCTTCTTCGCCGAGTGGGGCAACATGTTCATCGCCGGCGCGCTCATCACGACCCTGTACCTTGGCGGATGGCAGGCACCGCGGCTCAGCTCGAGCCCGGTCGTGATGAACGTGCTTCAGCTATTGAGCTTCAACGTCAAGGTGCTGTTTTTGGTTTTCACCTCGATGTGGGTGCGGGCAACGTTGCCGCGGGTGCGAATCGACCAGATGATGTCGCTGTGCTGGAAGTTTTTCGTGCCGATCGCCTTCATCGACATGATCGGCACGGCGGTGTGGGTGGCGATCTGGCCCGAAGGAAACCGGATCGCGGGCTACGTGATGTTCGCGCTGGGCGTGGCGATCGCCGTACTGTTTATCCAGCGCGTGATGTATTATCTCAGACGCTCGCGGATGGAGATGTATCTGCATCCCACGATCTGATCACGTTGTGAGCGGTACGGAGCTCGTGGCGGGACAATGGGAGCGACGACCGACTACTTTCGCCATATCAAGGACGCGGTCTTCACCATCTTCGACGGGATGGCGGTGAGCGCCTCGCATCTGATTCGCCGCCCGTACACCATCCAATACCCCGACCGCACGCCGGTGCGCGTGCAGGACACGCTGCCGTTCCGCTATCGCGGCATCCTCGACGTCGATCTCGAGATTTGCACGGGATGCCTCGCGTGCGAGCGCGCCTGCCCGATCGATTGCATCGTGATCGTGTGCGAGAAGAACGCGCAGACTCGCGAGCTGACCATCTCGCAGTTCGACATCGATATCGCCAAGTGCATGTACTGCGGCCTGTGCAGCGAGCCATGTCCGACCGGCTCGATCCATCATACGACCGAGTTCGAGGGCGCGGACTTCTCGCTGGAGAGCCTGATTCGCCGCTATGTGCCCGAGCCCCTGGTGGCCTACAAGCCCAAGAAGGGCCCCGAGCCCGACGAGCGCGTGGGCCAACTGCTCGAGCGCGGGATGCGCTACGTCGACGAATGGGCGCAGCCGGGCGGCGATAAGCCGCCCGCCGCACCCGCTGCCACAGCCGCAGCCGCGGCGAAGCCCGCGGTTGCGGCTGTGACGGCCAGGCCCGCTCCGTCCGCGGCCAGCGCTGCTGCTGCGGCGGCGAAGCCGGTCGCAGCAGCAGCGCCGGCTGGTGTCGCGCCCGCGGTGGCTGGGTCCGCGGCGCAGAGCGCGGACGACCCAGCCACCGCGCAGCCTGAATCGAGGAGCGCTCCGCCGGCGGGCGACCCCAGCCCCGGCAAGGACGAGCCCAAGAAGGACGAGCCGCCGCCGGCGTAGGCCTTGCGGCCTCGCGCAAAGCCGACCGCCAGATGCTCAACACGCTCGCAGCGCAAATAATCTTCTATCTGCTGGCGACGATCACCGTCGGCTTCGCCGCACTGGTCGCATTCTCGCGCAATATCGTGTATTCGGCGTTCGCGCTGGTCGGCACGCTGATGGGCGTCGCCGGCATCTATATTTTGCTTGCCGCCGATTTCGTCGCGATGGTCCAGGTGCTGCTGTACGTCGGCGGCATCGTGGTGCTGACGATTTTCGCCGTGATGCTTACGCAGGGAATCGGCGACGTAGCGGTTTCGAATCGCGCGGCCGGCCCGATAGCGGGATTGACCGTAACGGCGCTGGCGGGGGCGGTAATGTTGTACGCGACGTTGCGGACGCCGTGGCATCTGGCGGCCAAAATCGACGTTTCGGCTACGACTTACGGCGTGGGCAACGCATTCCTGGGCGCCTACGTGCTGCCGTTCGAGGTTGCGTCGCTGGTGTTGTTGGCGGCGCTCATCGGCGCGGTCGTCATCTCGCGCCAGGATTCACCCCATGACTCCGCAGGGGCGCGCGCCGGCGCCGGCGCGGAGAAAATCAAAACGGGGAGCTGACCGTGATGGGCGGCGGGATCACGCTCGACCATTTCCTCGTCCTGGGACTCATCCTGTTTTCGCTTGGCGCGTATTGCGTGCTGACGCGGCGCAACGCGATCGGCATCCTGATGGGCATCGAACTCATTCTCAACGCCGCCAACATCAACTACCTCGCCTTCGCGTACTTCGGCGGCGCCCGCTACGACGGGCAGATCTTTGCGATCTTCGTCATCATGCTGGCCGCGGCCGGGGCCGTGATCGGTCTCGCTGTTATCCTGGCCATCTACCAGAACCTGCGGACGATCGACGTCGATGCGACCGAGACGCTCAGCGGATAGCCGCCGTCGCTCGGGGCGCCGCTGGCTTCGCGTCGCAGAGCGCCCGCCCGGTTCCGACACCCCGCTTGCTTGTTTTCGGCGCGGTTTCTGCTTATATCGACGCGATCCCGCTTGCGGTTGGCTTGGCGCGATTGCGGTGGGGTTGAGGTGAGGCGCTAGCGCGATGGAGCATCCGCTCGCGGTCGATTTCGTGCGCTGGATCGTTCTGCTGCCGCTGCTCGGCGCGGCGGTGAACTTTCTGGCCGGCGCCCGCCTGCAGCGCGAGCTTGGCAAGCGCGCGATAAGTATCGTGGGATGCGGTACGGTGGCCGCGGCTTTCGCGCTTGCCGTATACGCCTGGGCCACGATGCTGGCGATGGCGCCCGCCGATCGCTTCATGCTCGACCATCTCTGGCGATGGATCTACGTTGGCCCGCTGCGGCTCGACATCGCGTTCTGGCTCGACCCGCTCTCGATGCTGATGGTCCTGATCGTCACCGGCGTCGGCGGCCTGATTCATATCTATTCTACCGGCTACATGCACGAGGACGAATCCTACTGGCGCTTCTTCGCGTGGCTCAACCTGTTTACGTTCGCGATGCTGGTGCTGGTGCTGGGCGACAATCTGTGGCTGATGTTCGTCGGCTGGGAGGGCGTGGGGCTGTGTTCGTTCGCGCTGATCGGCTTCTGGTACAAGGACCTCGCGAACACCACCGCCGGCAACAAGGCCTTTATCGTCAACCGCGTCGGCGACTGGGCGTTCGTGGTCGCGCTGTATGCGCTGTTCACCGGACTTGGCGCGGCCGGCCATCCGACCCTGGTCATCCGCGAGGTCGCGCACTGGGCGCCCGCGCTGGCCGGCATGCCGGGCTACTTCGGGATGTCGCTGGTCACGTTCGTGACGCTGCTGCTGTTCGCCGGCGCGACCGGCAAGTCGGCGCAGATTCCGCTTCACGTATGGCTGCCCGACGCGATGGCGGGGCCGACGCCGGTGAGCGCGCTCATCCACGCGGCCACGATGGTGACGGCCGGCGTGTACATGGTGGCGCGGCTCAATTTTCTGTTCTCGATGGCGCCGGCGACGATGCTGGTGATCGCGACGGTCGGCTCGCTGACCGCGTTCTTCGCCGCCACCATCGGCGCCACCCAGGACGACATCAAGAAGGTGCTGGCCTACTCGACCGTGAGCCAGCTTGGTTACATGTTTGCCGCGGTCGGTGTGGGCGCTTACGTCGACGGCGTGTTCCACCTGATGACGCACGCGTTTTTCAAGGCCTGTCTGTTCCTCGGCGCAGGCTCGGTGATCCATGCGATGGGTGGGGTGCAGGATATGCGGCTGATGGGTGGTCTGCGCGAGCGGCTGCCGATCACCTTCTGGACTTTTCTCGCCGCGACGCTTGCGATCTGCGGCATTCCGCCGTGCGCCGGCTTCATGTCGAAGGACGCGATCATCTGGGACAGCTTCGCCCACGGTTATCCCTTGCTGTGGGCGCTTTTGTGGCTCGGCGCGGGTATCACCGCGTTTTACATGTTCCGCCAGGTCTACCTGACGTTCTTCGGCGAGTTCCGCGGCACTCGCGAGCAGGAGCATCATCTGCACGAAGCGCCGCCCTCGATGACGCTCGCGCTGGTCGTGCTCGGTGTGTTGTCGATAGTCGGCGGCTTCGTAATGTTGCCCGGCTTCCTCGAGCGCCTCGATCCCTTCGGCCATCCGCTGGCGACGTTTCTCGCGCCGGTGTTCGCCGCGCCGGCGACCCGCCGGGTGATCGAAGCCGCGACCGAGAGCCGGGGCGTCGAAGTCGGCTTCGCCGTGCTGTCGCTGGCGATGGTGGCCGCGGGATGGTTCCTTGCCGACCTCATCTATCGGCAGAGTTCGCGCCTGGGTTCGGCCTCCCGCAACTGGGTCGTCGAACTATGGGGCGGTGCGCTCTATCGTACCGTGCTCAACAAGTACTACGTGGATGAGGCGTACGCGGCCGGCCCGGTGGCCGCGACGCTCGAGAGCTCGCAGGTCGCGGCCTGGTTCGATTTCCACGTCATCGACTGGATCGTCAACTTCGCCGCCACGCTGACCATCTTCAGTTCGTGGCTTTCGGGGCTGCTCGACCGCTACGTGGTCGACGGGCTGGTCAATCTTGCCTCCAACATGACGCTGGAGGCGGGCGCGCGCATGCGGCGATTGCAGACCGGTTCGATCAACGGCTACCTCTACGGAATCCTGGCGGCGGTTACGTTCGCCCTCATAGTTCGCGCGGTGTTGCGGACGTGAGGCGGAGGCGGGGAGGGGCGGCAAAGCCGACGGGCGCAACGCGTAACCGACGATGACTCATCCGCTGACCATTATCACCTTCATTCCGCTCGTCGGGATGGTCCTGATCCTGCTCTGTCCCAAGGGCCAGGAGAAGTTCATCCGCTGGATCGCGGTGGCCTTCACCTTTCCGCAACTGCTGGTCGCCGGATGGCTCTACGCCAATTTCGATACCACCACCACGGCGATTCAATTTGCCGAGCATCGGGCCTGGATTCCCGCCTATCACATCTTTTACTTCCTCGGCGTCGACGGGATCAGCATCTCGATGGTTCTGCTGACCGCGATCATCTGCTTCATCTCGGTGTTCGCAAGTTTCACGATCGATCGCGGCGAACGCGGCTACTACGCGCTGCTGATGCTGCTCGACACCGGCATGATGGGCGTGTTCGTCGCGCTCGACTTCTTCCTGTTCTACATTTTCTGGGAGGTGATGCTGCTGCCGATGTACTTCCTCATCGGCGTGTGGGGTGGGCCGCGGCGCGAGTATGCCGCGATCAAGTTCTTT
>Ga0307373_10007019_pt1 | contig 17715 bp, 16 predicted proteins | sample OX2MG_FD_202534 | JGI IMG/M metagenome (GOLD analysis project Ga0307373, IMG submission 202534) | Soil microbial communities from Risofladan, Vaasa, Finland - OX-2 | ecosystem: Environmental > Terrestrial > Soil > Coastal area > Acid sulfate soil | place: Finland: Risofladan, Vaasa | collected... | reverse complement strand
ACGCGGTCAAGCACCGAGCCCGGAGCGGTCAGCCGCTCCATCGTCGTCTGCGGAACACCCGCCAGCTCCGCCTGCCGCCGCGTGATGAGACCCCACTGATCCTGGGCGACCTCCGCGATACGGCTGAGCGTCCTGGTCCTTGCCATCTCTGCAATATACCCCGGAAATAGTAGAGAACGAAGTATCGCCCTCATGATGTAGCTGTATCGCCCCCATTTCCCGGGCGAGGGGACCACTGCGCCAGCCTGACCCTGCTCCGTCCCGGTAGCACTTTCCAGGATCTCGCCAGGGCGCTTCGCGCCGGAGGTGATGCGGGCGCGGCCGGGCTTGCAGCCGCTCTCGGGCTCCCCCCGCGGGTGCTGACGCGTGCAGGTTCGGCGCCTGCGCGGCGAGCACGTCGATGCCCTGATGAAGGCGCACGCAGGCGGTGGTTTTGCCGATCGCGTTGCCGGCCGCCAGCTGCCGCACCCGGGTGGCGCCGGGCAACCAGCGGATCACCAGCACCGCCTGCTTGTAGCTCAACGGGTTCGGCGAGCCCTGCCCATGATCATTACTGGCCTATGCGTCCGTCGATCCGCTCGCGCAACAGGTCCGCGTGACCCATGTGGCGGGCGTACTCGTGGATCATTCCGACCAGCACCTCGCGCAGCGACATCGGCCCTCCGCCGCTGCCATGCTGATTCAAGGGATCGTCGCCGGTGATGTCGAGACTGGGCGCCTCGGCCACGAACCGCGTGGCGAAGTCCACCTCCGCACGCCATGCGTCCCACGCCTCCGCAACCACCTGGGGGTCGGGAACAGCACCATCGAAATCACCGTCACGGTCGGTGCCGGAGCAGAACAGCCGGGGCACGTCCTGTCCCGCCATCATCACCCGGAACGTCGCACGCTCCACCTCGGCCAGGTGCCGCACCAGCCCCAGGAGCGACATCGTCGACGGCTCGGCGGAACGCCGCGCCATAGCCTCCGCATCAAGCCCTGAGCATTTCATCTCCAACGTGAGGCGTGAACAGCGCAGGGCTTCGGCCAGCGTGGTGCGCTCGTCGCCCAGCGCTGGCCCGTTCTCACGCGGGTCGTCGTCAGACGGCTTGCCGTCCGCGGTGAACATGTCGGCTCGCCGGGTCGTGGCCATGGCCGCAATCATCGGCGATGCGCAAGGCGGCAGACAAGGGATCAACGACACTGCACTCATGGTCAACGGGTTCGGGCACGCCCTACTTCATGATCACTCAGGGTGACCACCACCTTGCGCGGAAAGGCTCACTGAGGAGCCCGCGGCAGCGGACCCCGGCCCCTGGCGGGCGGCAGGTGGCTCAGGCGGCTTGGGTGACGGTGTAGCCGAGGGCTTCGAGCTGGCGGATGTGGCTGCGGGCCCTGCGGCCGGTGTCCAGGCAGCTGATGTAGTAGTCCATGCCGAGGTCGCGGTAGCGGGCGGCGCGGTCAGCGGGCAGGTGCCAGACGGTGACCAGCAGGGTACGGGCGATGGCCACCAGGGCCTTGAGCTTGCCACGGCGGCGGGCCAGCCGCCGGTACCGCTCACCCAGGAACGTGTCCGTCTTCCCCGCCGCCGCAGCGGCATCACCCAGGACGCCCTTGAGATACGGATTCCCCCTGGCGGTGCGGCCGGGATCTCCAAGACCAGCATCTCGATCCGGGCCGTCAGCGTGTCAATCTGGGCCTCGATGCGAACAATGCTGCCGCAGGTTCATGGGCCTGAGGCCCGGCTCGCGCCGGGCTCCACCAGCGTCAGCCTCCGAATGGGGTCAACAGGGGCATGTGCCCTGCGACCGCTCCATGCGAGCCTATCCACGGCATGAACACTCATCACCTATGAGCTGCTTGTCGTGACCTGGTTTGACAGCCAATCGCACCATGCCTCCAGGCCTTGACCCGTTCGGGCGCTGACCTCCATGGTGGCCACCTTCGGGTTAACCGCCCGGAGATTGGCGTGGAAGGCATCGAGGGCGAAGTCCAGATGCGGGAGCAGGTCAATCTTGTTAATAACGACGAGGTCGGCACAGCGGAACATGACCGGGTACTTGAGCGGCTTCTCTTCGCCCTCGGTGACCGCGTAGATCATCGCCCGGGCGTGCTCGCCGACGTCGAACTCGGCGGGGCAGACGAGGTTGCCGACGTTCTCGATCAGCACCAGGTCGAGTTCGGCGAGCGGCAGGCGTGGCAGGGCGGAACGCACCATCGGCGCGTCAAGGTGGCATTCGCCACCAAAGCCATTGCCGGTGTTGACGAGGGTCACCGCTGCGCCGAACCCGGCCAGCCGGTCGGCATCAAGGCTGGTCTCGATGTCCCCCTCGATCACCCCGATCCGGATCGAGTCCGCGAGCCGGCTGAGGGTATGCCGCAGCAGTGCCGTCTTGCCTGCTCCCGGCGAGGACATCAGATTGATGGCGCAGACGCCGTGGCGGGCGAAGTCGGCGCGATTGCCAGCCGCGGTGCGGTCGTTCTCGCCGAAGATCCGCTCCAGCACTTCGATGCGCTCGGCGCCGGTCCGGTAGCCGGAGTGGTCACCGGGGCCGGGATGCGGCGCCGCGGTTCCTGGGCCGAGGTTGCCCTGCACCCCGTGGTCGTGGTGAGCGTCATGGGTGTGGACGGCGCCGTCGTCGTGGCGGTGGAAGCGTCCCATGCTGGTCACACCTCTGCGAGATCAAGTGAGGTGATCAGGAATTCCTCCCCGGCCACGACGCGGACGTCGGTGGATTGACATGCCTGGCAGGCGAAGGCAGGGTGACGGCCGATGTCGCTCGCCGCCCCGCAGGCCTGGCAGCTGAGCCGGGCCGGAACGCTGTCGACTGCCAGGGTGGAGCCATCGAGCGGTGTTCCGGCGCTGACCAGCGACCAGCAGTAGCTGAGGGTGTCCGGCACGATCTGGCGCAGCTGGCCGACCCGCACGTGGATGGTGCTGACCCTGCCCTCGCCAGCGTGCCGGGCGACGATGTCCGCGATGGACCGGCAGATCGACAGTTCGTGCATGGTGTCCTGGTGCCTGGTGGTGGCGTCATCAAGGTGCACAGACACTACCCCGGACCCTCGCTACCTGCGCAAGGTGTCCGACGGGGATTCGCCCCAGCGTTTGCGGTACAGGCCCGCGAAACTGCCCAGATGATGAAAGCCCCAGTGCTCGGCGACGCCGGTCACGGTGACGCCGTCGGACGGCTCTGCATCAGTGAGTTCCTCGCGCGCGCGTTCCAGCCGCCGATCGCGCAGGTAGGTCATCGGGCTGACGCCCAGTTCGTCGTGGAAGCCCTGCTGCACCGAGCGAATGCTCGCGCCCACGTGCTGGGCGATGTCTCGCATGCTGACCGGCTCGCACAGGTGCTGCTCGATGTAGTCGACCGCGCGCCGGACGGTCCGGCGGCCCGGCTGGCTGACAGGACGTGCCAGCTGGTGGTGGTAGTTGGAGGGCTGCAAGAAGAGCAGGCTGCTCATCAGGAACTCTTCCAGCGGGCTGATGCCCACTCCGCGCTGCACCAGCGAGCCGCTGTGGAAGATTTCGGTGTGCAGCTGAACGGCGCCGTGCCAGCGGGTGGCCGCGTCAGCCGTCAGGTCCAGTTCCGGCTCGAAGACCAGCGGCTGCGTCAGCATCCGGCCGACGAGACGGGTCAGATGGCGCTCCATGGCGTCCTGCTCCACCCGGACGATCAGCTGGGGTGAATCGTGATCGAAGCGTATCCTGACCGGCTGCCCGGGGAGCTGAGCAAGTTCGCCATCAACGGGATGGTGTAGCTGTCCTGCCAAGGAGACCACATGACCGCACCGGCCCCGCGCCTGGACCCGCCAGATCCCGCCCTCGCCTGCGAACTGCTCGTGGTGGGCTGCGGCAACCTGCTGCGCGGTGACGATGGCGCCGGGCCGGTGCTGGTCCGTCACCTCTGGGACGGTGGCGTGCCCGCTGGGGTCCGGCTGGTCGACGGCGGGACCGCAGGCATGGACGTCGCATTCCAGATGCGCGGCGCCCAGCGCGTGATCATCGTGGACGCGTGCATCACCGGCACGGACCCGGGAACCGTGTTCAAGGTTCCCGGCCCCGCGGTCGAGGACCTGCCGCCGCTGGCCGGCCTGCACACGCACTCGTTCCGCTGGGATCACGCGCTGGCCTTCGCCCGCTGGCTGCTCGGCGACGGCTACCCTGCCGATGTCACCGTCTACCTGATCGAGGCCGGCCAGACCGCGCCGGGCGGCGAGCTCAGCGCGCCGGTGCGCGGTGCCATGGAGCAGGTGCTGCGGCTGATCCGGGCCGAACCGGCGTTCGCGAGCTGCATCAAGCGGGGGGCCGAGCGCGACATCGAAGGACCGGTCCATGGCTGACACCACGCCACCGGGCCGCGCGCCGGCGCGGCCGCTGCCGATTGGCGCGTTCCCGCTGCCGTTCGGCTACCTCCTGCTGCCCGACGACGCCCCGTCGCGGCTGGTGCGCGACGACCTGCTGGCAGGCCGCCTGCCCGGCCGGTGGCCGCCCTCCCTGCGCGGCTACGAGCGTGCCCTGCGGGGCAATTTCGACGGCGCACTGGCCGCATTCACCGGCGACGACCTGATCAGCCGCTTCAACCGGTTCGTCATCGACACCGGCAGCCAGGAGCCGGGCCGGCTGCGGGAGGATCTCGGCCCCCCGCTTGGCGTGCTGGTTGACCTGGTGCTGTATGCCACCGGGCGGACCGCCAGCCCGCCGGACGCGGCTGGCCTGGACGGGGAACTGGCCGCCCTGGTGCTCGCGGCGCAGGCGAGCGCGGCAGCCGAACGGGGCGAGCCCGCAGTCGCGATCGAGTTGCTGGCCCGCGCGACCGGCCAGGCCCAGCCGGTCTACCCGGCACTGGCCGGGGTGCCAGCAGGACGTCATCGTCGTCCGCATCGACGGCCGGATGACCGCCTACAAGGACGCGTGCGCGCACCAGGGCCTGCCGCTCGGTGGCGGGCTGCTCGACCCGTCGGCAGGCACGCTGACCTGTCCCTGGCACGGCTACTGCTACGACGCGCTGTCCGGGGAGTGCATGAGCGCCCCGGGTGCCGCGCTGCAGCAGCTCCCGCTGCGGATCGAGGACGAGCACGTGTGGATCAGGGTCGGATGAGGACTATCCGGGTCGGCGCTGCCGCTGGCCGGGCAGCAGAGGGCCCGCCCGCGCAGCCGCCGCCGGAGGTCCGGGGCGGGTGGCAGGCCGGGCCCTGGGTTGGCGCGCCCTCGCCCGGTGGGCTCGCGCTGCCGTCCGCCCAGCCGACCGCCTCCTGGCTGTACGCGCCGCGAGGCGTCCACCTCGGCACCCACGCCGGACACGACCTGCTGGTGGTGGCCGATACCGGCAATCACCGGGTGCTGATCTGGCACGGGCTGCCCACCAGCGACGAGCAGCCCTGCGACGTCGTCCTGGGCCAGCCCGACACGACCAGCGAGGGACCGGCCGCGAGTGGCCGTGGCCCGCGCCGGGGGATGAACCTGCCCACTGGCGTGCTCGTCCACGACGGCATGCTGGTCGTGGCGGACGCCTGGCACCACCGGGTGCTGATCTACCGGGAGGTCCCGGCGCAGGACTATGCCGAACCCGACCTGATCCTGGGACAGCCCGGCCCGGACTGCGTGCTTCCCAACCGGGGTGGCGGGTGCGGCGCCCGCTCGCTGTACTGGCCCTTCGGGGTCGCGGTCGTCGAGGGGCGCTTCTACGTGGCCGACACCGGCAACCGCCGCGTCCTCGGCTGGCAGGGCGGCATACCCACCTCCGGCGGCATCGCCCCCGATCTCGTGCTCGGCCAGCCCGGCGCCACCTGCCGCGACGAGAACCGCGGCGGGCCGCCGGGACCGGCCAGCTTCCGCTGGCCGCACGACATCACCGGCGTCCCCGGCCTGCTCCTGGTGGCCGACGCCGGCAACCACCGGATGCTGGGCTGGCACCCGCATCCGGGCCAGGACCGCGACGCGGACCTGGTCATCGGCCAGCCAGGCTTCGACACCGCCGGCGAGTGGCCCTACGGGCCGCAGCGGGGCGACGCCCTCCGCTTCCCGTACGCCGCCGACGCCGATGCCGGCCGCCTCGCCGTCGCTGACACGGCCAACAACCGTGTCCTGGTGTGGGAACAGTTCCCCGGCCAGGACGGCGCCGCCCGGGACGGCGCCGCCTGGGACGGCGCGGGGCGGGGCGCCCGCCCGGCCGACGTCGTTCTCGGCCAGCCCGACTTCGCCGCCAACGGCGAGAACCGGTGGCAGGGCGTCGAGCGCGACTCACTGTGCTGGCCCTACGGCCTGTCGCTGCGCGGTGACACGCTCGCCGTCGCGGACTTGGGTAACAATCGTGTCGTCATCTGGCGGCGGCCCTGACCGAAGGGAGGACCCGAATGTGCCTTGGCGTCCCTGGGCGGATCGTAACGGTCTGGGAGGAGGGCGGGACCGTCCTGGCCCGCGCCGACTTCGCGGGCGAGGAACGCCGGATCTGCCTGGCCTACCTTCCTGACCTCGCGGCCGGTGACTACGTGGTGGTGCACGCCGGGTTCGCCCTCACCAAGATCTCCGAGGAATCCGCCCAGACCACGCTGGCGATGATGCACGAGTACGGCGTCCTGCCCGGGGCACCCCCGCCGGGGAGCCCAGCGTGACCGCCCCCGTGCCCGCCATCGTGGGCCTGCCAGCGGAGACGGCCGGCGCGGCCGGGCCGGAGCTTGACCCGGACCTCGCCACCGACCTGGCTGCCGCGGCGCTCGCGCTGGCACGCCGGTTCCACGCCGGCGCCACCCTGTGGTGCGTGTCGCCGCAATGGGAACCGCACGCTCACCACATCGCGGTCGAGTTCGTGCACCCGGTCATCGTGGGCAAGCGCGCCCTCCCCGCGCTGGCGCTCACCGCCCGCGATGTCGTCGCGCAGGCGCGGGTGTGCGTGCGTCCCGGGGATGTGATCATCGCGGTCGCGGGCGCCGGGGACCCGGCCGCCGCCGAGCTCATGACCCGGGCCCCGGCCTGGGGGGCGCAGACCATCTGGATCGGCTCCGGGAGCCGGCCAGCGCCCGGCGCGGCCGGCCACGTGCTCTGGCTAGACGATCCGGACCCGCTGGCACCCGCGACCGGGCGGTTCGTGCTGCTCTATCACCTGCTCTGGGAGCTCACCCACGTGTGCTTCGAGCACCCCGGGCTGCTCACCGAGCCGGCCCCGGACTGCACCGATGACGTGTGCGTGACCTGCCGCGACGAGGGGCGGCTGGCCGAGGTAGTGGAGCCGCCGCCCGCCCTGGGCGAGCCCGCCGTAGTCCGGACCGCGGCAGGGCGGGAGCGGATCGACGTGACGCTCGTGCACCCGGTCGCGGCCGGCGATCTGCTGCTGGTGCATGCCGGGTCCGCACTCACCCGGCTCGACCTTGCGGGGCAGCGGTGAGCGCGCCGCCGGGGACTGGGAACGCCGGGCGGGCCGGGAACGCCGGGTTCCTGTACCCCTTCCTCGACGCCAGCGAGCGCGACGCCGGGCCGCTGCTCGCCGACCTGGCGGCCTCGGCCCGCGCCAAGGCCGCACAGAGCGCCGCGCTGCAGCGGGACACCCTCGCCCAGTGCGGCCCGCTGATCGCCGCGGCCGCCAAGGCGATGGCGGACCGCTTCGCCCGGGGCGGGCGCCTGTATACGTTCGGCAACGGCGGCAGCGCCACCGACGCCGCCACCCTCGCCAGCCTGTTCGCGCACCCGCCCACCGGCCGCGCGCTGCCCGCCTGGTCGCTCGCCGCGGACCAGGCGGTGCTCACCGCACTGGGCAACGACGTCGGCTTCGACCTCGTCTTCGCCCGCCAGATCATCGCGCACGCCCGCCCGGCCGACATCGCCGTTGCCCTGTCCACCAGCGGAAACTCTGCCGACCTGCAGGCCGCGCTGGCCGAGGCGTCCAGGCGCGGGCTGCTCACGGCCGGCTTCGCCGGCTACGACGGCGGCCGGATGGCCGGGTCAAGCGACGTCGGGTACTGCTTCGTGGTCCGCTCGCAGAGCGTGCACCGGATCCAGGAAAGCCAGGCCCTGCTCGGCTACGCCCTCTGGGCGGCCGTGCATCAGCACCTGCCAGCCGGAGGAGAGCAATGACCCGCGACCAGGCCACCCGCCAGCCACCAGCGCCGGAGCAGCAGCACGGGCAGGAGGGCCGGGTGCTTGAGCGCATCGAGGCCTTCCGGAAACGCCGCCCGCGCCTGCTCGACGAGGTGGTGACGCTCGCCCACGGCGCAGGCGGCAAGTCCTCGGCCGCCCTGGTCGACGCGGTGTTCCTGGAGGCCTTCCGCAACCCGGAACTGGAACAGCTCGGTGACGGCGCCGTGCTCGGCCTGCCATCGGGCGAGCGGCTGGCGTTCAGCACCGACTCGTTCGTGGTGTCGCCGCTGACCTTCCCCGGCGGCTCGATCGGGCGGCTCGCCGTGCACGGCACCGTCAACGACCTGGCCGTCACCGGCGCCAGGCCGCAGTGGCTGTCCGCGGCGTTCATCATCACCGAGGGCCTGCCCATCGCCCAGCTGCGCGACATCGCCGGGGACATGGCGGCAGCGGCAGCCGGTGCGGGCGTGACGCTGGTCACCGGCGACACCAAGGTGGTCGAGAAGGGCGCCGCCGGCGGGCTGTACATCACCACGGCCGGGGTGGGCCTGATCCCGGCTGGGCGGGAACTGTCAGCCCGCAGGGTCCGCCCGGGAGACCGGATCGTGCTGTCGGGCACGCTGGGGGATCACGGCGTGGCGGTCATGCTGGCCCGGGGCAACCTGGCCCTGGAAGCCGACATCAGGTCGGACACCGCGCCCGTCAACGGGCTGGCCGAGGGACTGCTCGCGGCTGCCCCTGGCACCCGCTGGATGCGCGATCCCACCCGCGGCGGGCTGGGCACCGTCTGCAACGAGCTCGCTCAGGACACCGGCCTGGCCGTCGTGCTCGACGAGTCGCTGCTGCCGGTGGCGCCGGCCGTACGGGGCGCCTGCGAGCTGCTCGGGATCGACCCGATCTACGTGGCCAACGAAGGCAAGTTCGTCGCCGTCGTCGCCCCGGGCGAGGCCGAGGCCGCGGTGGCCGCGCTGCGCTCGCACCCGCTGGGACGGGACGCCGCGGTCATCGGCGAGGTCGCCGCGCAGCCAGGGGGCATCGTGGCCATGCGTACGCTCTTCGGCGGCACCCGCATCGTCGACATGCTGGTGGGCGACCCGCTGCCCAGGATCTGCTGACCGGCACCACCCCATCCGCGGAGAGGAGCAAGCCATGTGCCTGGGCATCCCCGGCCAGGTCGTGACCTTCACTGACCCGGCCGAGCACCTGGCGAAGGTCGACGTGAACGGAGTCCAGCGGGTCATCAGCGTCCGGCTGCTGGACCCGGAGCCGCTGGCGGCCGGCGACTGGGTGCTGGTGCATGTCGGCTTTGCGATGGCCAAGATCGACGAGGAGGAGGCAGAAATGACGCTGCGCGCCATGAAGCGGATGGGCCGGGCCTATGACGACGAGCTTGACGCGTTCGGCTCCACTGGTATCGCCTCCCAGCAGGAGAGCACATGAAGTTCATCGATGAGTTCCGTGACCCGGCCGCGGCGCGGGCCCTGGTCGCCGCGATCGGCGACCTGGCCGGCGACGGCCAGTTCAAGTTCATGGAGGTGTGCGGTGGTCACACCCACACCATCTACCGGCACGGCATCGAGCACCTGCTGCCGCCCGGGATCGAACTCGTGCACGGGCCCGGCTGCCCGGTCTGCGTCATCCCGATGGGGCGCGTGGACGATGCCATGTGGCTCGCCGAACAGCCCGATGTGATCTTCACCTCCTTCGGGGACATGATGCGCGTGCCCGGCAGCCGCGGCAGCCTGCTCCAGGCCAAGGCGCGCGGTGCCGACGTGCGTTTCGTGTACTCGCCGCTGGACGCGCTGCGGCTGGCCGTGGACAACCCCGGCCGGCCCGTCGTGTTCTTCGCGGTCGGGTTCGAGACCACCGCCCCGTCCACCGCCGTGACCTTGATCCGGGCGCGCGAGATGGGCATCACCAACTTCAGCGTCTTCTGCAATCACGTCACGATCGTGCCGCCCATCAAGGCCATCCTGGACTCTCCCGACCTGCGCCTGTCCGGGTTCATCGGGCCCGGGCACGTGTCCACGGTGGTCGGCAACCGGCCCTACCGGTTCGTCCCTGAGGTGTACGGCAAGCCGGTCGTGGTGGCCGGGTTCGAGCCGCTGGACATCCTGGCCGCGGTCGCCATGCTGCTCACCCAGATCCGGGAGGGACGCTGCGAGGTCGAGAATCAGTACCGCCGGGTCGTCCGGGACGACGGCAACCCGCAGGCGCTCGCGCTTATGGCGCAGGTGTTCGAGTTGCGGCCGCATTTCGAATGGCGGGGGCTTGGCTTCATCTCGCAGAGCGCGCTGAAGCTCAACGGCGGCTATGCCGATTTCGACGCCGAAGTCCGCTTCGGCATGCCAGGCGTGCGCGTCGCCGACCCGAAGGCCTGCCAGTGCGGTGAAGTGCTCAAAGGTGTCATCAAGCCCTGGGAATGCAAGGTTTTCGGCACCGCCTGCACCCCGGAGACGCCGATCGGCACCTGCATGGTGTCGCCCGAGGGTGCGTGCGCGGCCTACTACGAGTTCGGCCGGCTGCACCGCGAGACCGCGCTGCTGGTAGGCCAGCAGGGCAGGCCGTGACCGGGGGAGCCCGGCTGTTCGCCCGGTATGCCTTCGCGCCGAACGAGCTGGGCTACTGTGGCCCAGCCGACGCGGCCGCCCTGTTCGATCTCGCGGCCACCGGCATCACCGGCACCGGCATCACCGGTATCGCCAAGCGCTTCCACGGGGCCTGGCCGTACCTGGCGGTCCTCGCAGAACTGGCCGGCCTCGACGATCCGCTGGACCAGCGCGTCGTGCGTGCCTACTGGACCGGCGGGCCGCTGCTGCGCCAGGCGGACCGGGCCGCGTTCGGTGCCCGGCTGCTCGCTGTGATCGGACCGCAGGCCGGGCACTACTGGGCCCACCTGACCGATGACCTGCTCCCCGAGGTGACGGCGACCCACGCCTTCCACGTGCTGGGGGTGTACCCGTGGAGCAGGCTGCTCGCGGCCGGCCGGCCAGAGCACCCACTGCGGGTGCTGGACATGTGCCGCATCCGGTGGGGCCGGGTGATCACCCGGGACCAGGACCATGTCGTGGTCTCCTCACGCCATCTCACCTGGGACGGGAGCCGGCTGGGGCTGTCGGCCCCCACCCAGGAACGGGTCCGCATCGCTGTTGACGGCGTCAGCTTCGTGCCGGACGCCGGGCCCGGTGACTGGCTGGCGCTGCACTGGGACTGGGCGTGCGAGCGGCTGAGCCCGGTCCACCTCGCCGATCTGCGGCACTGGACGCGCTGGCAGCTCATGGCCACGAACAGCCGGCTCGCGGGCGCCGGGCTGAAGGCCGGCCCGTGACGGCCACCATCCGGTACTCGGTCCGGGTCGAGGGAGTGGTGCAGGGGGTGGGGTTCCGGCCCTTCGTGTACTGCCTCGCCACCCGGCTGGGCCTGTCCGGCTGGGTTGGCAACGACGTGGCCGGCGTGCTCGCGGAAGTAGAGGGCACCGCAGCATGCGTTCAGGAATTCCTGGGTTTGCTGGCGGCGCAGGCGCCGCCACTGGCCCGGGTGGACCGGGTCACCACCACCACCATTGCGCCTAACGGAGCCTCGGGGTTCACCATTGCCGCCAGCGACGGCACCGGGCGGCGGCGGGCCCTCGTCACCGCCGACAGCGCGACCTGCGCGGACTGCCTGGCCGAACTGGCAGACCCAGCGGACCGGCGGTTCCGGTACCCGTTCATCAACTGCACCAACTGCGGGCCGCGGTTCACCATCGTCACCGGCGTGCCCTATGACCGGCCGCTGACGACCATGGCAGCGTTCGCCATGTGCGCGGCCTGCGCGGCGGAGTATCACGATCCGGCGGACCGGCGGTTCCACGCCCAGCCAGTGTGCTGCCCGGTGTGCGGGCCGCGGCTGCGGCTGCTGGACGCGCAGGGAGCTGAGGTCACGGGGGAGCCGCTGGCCGAGGCGGCGCGGCGGCTGGCCGCGGGTGAGGTGGCCGCGGTCAAGGGACTGGGGGGGTACCACCTGGCGGTGGACGCGGGCAGCGAACAAGCCGCGGCGGCGCTGCGGGCGCGCAAGCACCGGGAGGACAAGCCGTTCGCGGTCATGGTCGCCGATGTGGCGGCGGCGCGGGCGCTGTGCGAGGTGGACGAGGCCGGCGAGATCTTGCTGGACAGTCCCCGGCGGCCGATCGTGCTGCTGCCCCGGCGCTGCGGTGCGCCGGTCGCGGATGCGGTCGCGCCAGGCAACCGCCAGCTCGGGATCATGCTTCCCTACACGCCCCTGCACCACCTGCTGCTCCGTGAACTCGGCCGGCCGATCGTGCTGACCAGCGGGAACGTCTCCGACGAGCCCATCGCCTTTACGGACGCGGACGCCTTCGCCCGGCTGGCCGGTATCGCCGATGCCTTCCTCACCCATGACCGGGGCATCCACATCAGGACCGATGACTCGGTGGTGCGGCCGCACCGGGGCCGGGGCACGATGCTGCGCCGGTCCCGTGGCTACGCACCGGAGCCGCTCACCGTGCGCGGGCACTTTCCCCGGCCGGTGCTTGCCTGTGGCGCGGAGCTGAAGAACACCTTCTGCCTGGCAGCGGAGAACCGGGCGTTCGTCTCCCATCACATCGGCGACCTTGAGAACTACGAAACCCTGCGGTCCTACACCGAGGGAATCGAGCATTTCCGGCGGCTGTTCGGCATCACCCCGCAGGTCGTTGTGCATGATCTGCATCCGGAGTACCTGTCCACCAAGTACGCGCTGGACCTGGACGGCGTGGAACTGGTGGGGGTTCAGCACCACCATGCCCACATCGCGTCGTGCCTGGCCGACAACGAGGAGGAGGGGCCGGTCATCGGGGTGGCCCTGGACGGCCTCGGCTTCGGCCTCGATGGCACCCTCTGGGGAGGCGAGTTCCTGCTCGCCGACCTGGCGGGCTTCGAGCGCGCGGGGCACCTGGAGCCGGTGCCGATGCCGGGCGGCGCCGCCGCGATCAGGCAGCCGTGGCGGATGGCGGCCGCCTACCTGGATGCGGCCTACGGCAGCGACCTGCCCGCCGGGCTGGCGGTGGCGCAGCGGAACGCGGCGCAGTGGCCGCCGGTCGTCACCATGGCACGCCACGGTGTGAACGCACCGGTCACCTCCAGTGCCGGGCGGCTGTTCGACGCGGTCGCCGCCCTGGCCGGGGTGCGGGACACCATCAGCTACGAGGGCCAGGCAGCTATCGAACTGGAGCAGCGGGCCGACCCTGCCGAACGCGGCGCCTACCCCGTGTCCATCGCCGGCGGCAGCCCCCTGCTGGTGCGCGGAACGGACCTGGTGCGCGCGGCCACCACGGACCTGCTGGCCGGAGTCAGCCCAGGGGTCATCGCGGCCCGGTTCCACCACGGGCTCGCAGCGGCCGTGGTGCAGTGCTGCGTGCTGCTGCGGGAGCGGTCCGGGCTGGGCACTGTCGCCCTGTCCGGCGGGGTGTTCCAGAACCTGCTCCTGCTGGAAACCGTGACCACCCTGCTCGAACAGGGCGGGTTCCGGGTCCTGGCGCACTCGCGGGTCCCGCCCAACGACGGCGGGATCAGCCTCGGCCAGGCAGCCATCGCCGCAGCCCGTGACCGCGTGCGCCGCGACAGCTCACGGTTACCTGACAATGTGGCAACCTGACGCCACGCCGGGCCGGCCAGGATGCCGGCCAGCGTGACCCGTTCCCAGTCCGCCGTAGTCATGGACCCGCATCACCGCCCGGGCGGTCGGGGCGGTCACCAGGCCGTCCTGTGCCAGCGCCCACCATTGCAGGGCCGACAGGCCGAACCAGATCACCGCGCCTGCGAAACGGCTCGTCAGCGCATCGCTGGCGTCGCGGATCGCCGCCTCGTACGGGCCCTGGGGTGACGCGGGCTCCGCGGCGCCCGCGTCACCCCAGGGGACATCGGCCCAGACCAGCCGGCCGCGGTGGTCACCGCAGATCAGCAGGTGGAGCTGAGGGGATTTGGAACCCCTGCGGGCTGCACGCGCGGCCTCAAAGGTTGATCCCGGACCGGCTTGACGACGTTTGCCGTACTCTCAAGGCTCGGAAGGTGACCGGTGTCGGTGACCAAGGACACGAAGCGGCCGCGCTTGGTCCCGGCCGGGTACCTTCGGGGCCTGGGCTGACGGCGACGATCAGGTCACCGTTCGACGTCGTGACGCAGCGCGGGTCGTCACGGGCAAGGTAGGCGTGGCCCGGCTGAGCGGGCAGCGAGCTCGCGGTGGCACATTACTGAGTCATTGATCATGATGGTTGCCGGGCGAGGGCCGCTCCGGGGCGGGGCCTGCTGGTGTCGCTTCATGGGTTCGTCCGCGCGCCGGGAGTGGCGGGCTCCGCCCTGGTTTTGGTGTCGCAGGAGGCAGGCGGGGCATGTGCGGTGCGCCAGATGGGCTGCCGCGGCGCCGGGACGGGAGGCCGGGTGAGGGTTGTCCGGATCCTGGGCACGCTGGAACCCGGCGGGGCGCAGCTGTCCGCGCTGCGGCTGTCGATGGCGCTGCGCCGGCATGGCGTCGCGACGACCCTGCTCGCAGGTGACGCGACCCCACCGGGGCTGGAGCTTGCCGCCCGCTACGGCCTGCCTGCGGACGCCTACCGGGTAACCGACGCCCTGGCTCCCGACAGCCTGCAGTGGACGCCCGCGCCCGGTTTCGCCGACTGGCTTGGCCCCCGGCTCGCTCAGGCCAGCCTGGTGCACGCCCATATGGTGGGCGCCTGGTGGGCCGCGGCACGGGCCCTGCCGCCGCATGTGCCGCTTGTGGCCAGCGAGCACAACCAGATGTCCTGGCCACGCGGCGACCACACGCCGCAAGCCCGGGATGCGGCACGGCGGGTCGACATGTTCTTCGCTCATGGGCCGGCGGTCCGCGCATGGGCGGTGCGGATCGGCCTGGACGACGGCCGGCTGCGCGAAGGGCGCTCGTCGCTGGAAGGCCTGTCCGCCGCGCCCTTGCCGGGACTCCCCTCGCCGCGGCTGACCTTCGCCGGGCGGCTCCGTGGCGACAAGGCACCAGATGTGCTCGTCGAGGCGCTCGCCCTTATGCACGCGCCGCCGCCCGCCTACCTGGTCGGTGACGGCCCGCTGCGCAACGCGCTGATCCGGCTGGTCCGGGCCCGCGGGCTGGAAGCTGTCGTGCATCTTCCAGGATGGTCCTATGAGCCGGCCCGCTACATCGCAGGGGCCAGTGTGCACGTCGTGCCCTCACGGGAGGAGTCGTGGTCGCAAAGCGCCATGCTGGCCCTGGGCCTCGGAGTCCCGGTCGTCGGGACGGCGGTCGACGGCCTGGTGCGGACCCTGGGCGAGGGCCGCGGCGTCCTCATCCCGCCCGAGGCCCCCCGCGCCCTCGCCGAGGCCCTCTCGCGCGTCCTGGGCGGCGAGCACCCCGACCCCGGCCCGGGCCGGGCCTATGCCCGGCAATACACCCCCAGCGCAGCCGCTGCGGTATACGCCAGCGCATACCGCCAGCTGCTCGCCAGCCGCGACGGGGCCGGGGAGCGAAGCGTGCCACCGGCCTGAAACCAGCGCCCTGTGACGCTGAGCGCGTGCTGCCCCAGCAGGGCGCTGCGGTAGCGTCTCGCCTGAGGCACTGGGCTGCGGGTCCGTGCCGCCGACACCGCGGAGGCGGCTTTGTGAGGCCTGTCCGAGGGTCGATCGTTGGTCGCGAAGCGGAACTTGCGGTCGTGCGACGTTTCGTGGGCGACCACGCCGATGGACCGGCGTCGCTGACCCTCGCGGGGGATGCCGGCATCGGCAAGACGGCGATCTGGGCGCAGGCCCTGCTGGATGCTGAGGCTGCGGGCGTCGCGGTGCGGACCTGCCGGTGCAGCCAGTCGGATGCTGCCTTGTCCTTCGCAGGTCTCGGTGACTTGTTCGATGGGCTGGACCCGTCGGAGCTGGCGGCTCTGCCCGCCGTCCAGCAAGGCGCGCTGTCCGCTGCTCTGCTTATCTCCGGTGATGGCGGCCGTGAGCCAGGCAGCAGGGTCGTGGGGGTCGCGGTGCTTGGAGTGCTTCGCGCTCTCGCCCGGTCTGGGCCGCTCCTGCTTGCCGTCGACGACGTCCAGTGGCTTGACACCAGCTCCCGTAGCGTTCTCTCCTTCGCGCTCAGGCGGTTGGACCAGGAACCGGTGCGGCTGATCACGTCTCTCCGCACGGGCAGCGCCGAAATCACATCGGACCTGGGACTGCCGGGCGAGCAGCTCGTGGTGGATCCGGTGAGCGTCGGCATCATGCAGCGGATCATCCAGACCAGGCTGAGCCAGACGCTCGCTCGGCCAACGCTCACCCGGTTGCACCGCGCCACTGGCGGGAACCCGATGATGTGCCTGGAGATGGCCCGGGCGCTGCAACGCCGAGGCGCCGAGCCCTCTGCGTCTGATCCCCTCCCGGTCCCGGCCGACCTCAGGGTCCTGGTCACTGAGCGGCTGCGCGGGCTCGCACCGAAGACACGCGAGGCGTTGCTGCTGACGGCTGCGCTCGCGCAACCCACGGTGACTGCCGTGGCCGATGCGGTGGGGGATGCTGCTGTGGCCGCGCGATGCCTGGAAGAAGCCGTCGCGGCAGGCGTCCTGGAGGTCGACGGTGAGCGGGTCCGTTTCACACATCCGCTGATCGCGTCGATCCCATACGCGGACCTGAGCCTGGCGGCTCGCCGGGCGCTGCACGAGCGGTTGGCGGCGACGGTGACCGATCCCGAGGAGCACGCTCGGCACGCCGCGCTGGGCTCGGGCGAGCCGTCGTCCGCCGTCGCGGCCGCTCTCGACTCCGCGGCCCGGCACGCCCGCCGGCGTGGCAGCATCGACGCTGCCGCCGAGCTCGCCCAGCTGGCGCTCAGCCGGACGCCGGCCAGCGACCCGGGCGGCCAGCTGCGCCGGACTGTTGACGCGGCGCGGTACCTCTTCCTTCTCGGTGACCCGGCACGAGCGCGAGCGCTGCTGGCAGTCGGGCTCGATGCGACACCGCCGGGACCTGCGCGGGTGGACGCACTGCTGCTGGGCGCGTCGATCGCGTCCTGGGAGAGCGGAGACGCGACCGTCGCGCGCTGGTGCGAGCAGGCACTCGCCGAGGCAGGTGAGGACACGCTGCTGCTGGCCCGCAGCCATGCCACGTTCGCCGAGACGAGCCCGTCCGGGGCCGCTGCCGACCTGCTCCACGCTGAGGCGGCGGTGGAGCTGCTCGAGACCATGACCGCTCCGCCAGGCGGCCTGCTGGCGAACGCGCTGACGAACGTAGCCATGCACCGATTTCGGCTGGGGCGCGGGCTCGCTGTCTTGACTCTGGAGCGCGCCGTGGCCCTGCAGGCGCAGGCGGAGCCGGTCCCAATCAGCGACCGGGCCGGTCTCGGCCTTGGCATGTACCTGAAGGTTGTTGACCGCTTCGAGGAGTCACGCGCCTGGCTGGAGATCATGCGAGCCTGCGCCGTCGACGAGGGGGACGACAGCGCGCTGCCCATCACCTTGGGGCACCTCGCGGCCCTCGAATGCTGGGCGGGTGAATACGACCTCGCCATCGCGCTGGCCAGGGAGGGACGGGAGCACGCCGAGCTGCTGCTTGGCAGCGTGCTCCGGCGGGCCGGCCGCCGGACTGACGCCCGCCGCGAGCTGGAGACCGCTCGCGCCATGTTCCACAGGCTCGGGACACCGATCCAGGAGCGGCAGGCGAGCACGGAGC
>Ga0307373_10007016_pt1 | contig 17716 bp, 20 predicted proteins | sample OX2MG_FD_202534 | JGI IMG/M metagenome (GOLD analysis project Ga0307373, IMG submission 202534) | Soil microbial communities from Risofladan, Vaasa, Finland - OX-2 | ecosystem: Environmental > Terrestrial > Soil > Coastal area > Acid sulfate soil | place: Finland: Risofladan, Vaasa | collected... | reverse complement strand
GCCGGATGGGTGGCAGGGCAGGGCCCCGACCGGGCGCCCGAATGATCTGAGAAACCGTCTCTCTGATGAGATCTTTGCGCCGCGCGACGGGCGGCCACGCAGGGCCGCCCCTACATCAGATTTGTTTGCCTTAGTGAGTAGCGGCGGGCGTCCCGCCCGCCATGAACAGATTGCGCGCCGAGGTCATCGCGCTACAGATCGTCGCCGTCGTCGCCGCCGGATTCGATCTCTTCGACCGCTTCGTCGAAGTCTTCTCCGTTGAAGTCTTCGCCCATCTCCTGGCCCATCTTTTTCATCATCCGGGCGACGCTCTTCGGATCGTTCTCGTCGAGACCGCCGAGCTTCGCCGGATCGGCGATCGCGTCGAGCCGCTGCTCCTCGGACTTGGGCATCGCGAATCGCGACATGAGCCTATTCATCTTTTTGCCGCCGCAATGCCTGCACACCGCGCGCACGCGCTCGCTGACGCGGGTGGTGAGCACGCTGGTCCGGCGATGACATCGGGAGCATTCGTATTCGTATATCGGCATGCACTTCATTCTTTCGCTTGATCGGCCGATCCGCAATCGGGCGTCCTTGAATCGCCGCCACGGGTCGGCATACTGGTCAGCGGCACGATGATTTCCGCCGGCCATCACCGCGAGCTTTCCGCCCCTGACGCAGAGGCCGCGCATTCCTCCGTGTACGGCATCCTCTCGATGTGGCGCAACACGCGGATGATCGTGTTGTGCTCGATCTCGGCGGCGCTCTACGCGGCGGTGCTGATCCCGTTCAAGGCGGTGCCGTTTATTCCGGGCGTGACCGAGCTGCGCCCGGCCAACGCGATACCGATCGTGTGCTCGTTTCTGTTCGGACCCGCGGGCGCATGGGGCAGCGCGATCGGCAACACGATCGGCGACTTCTTCGGCGGCGCGTCGCCCTCGGACATTTTCGGCTTTATCGCCAATCTCAGCTACGGATGGATTCCGTACAAAGTCTGGCAGGTGATCGGCGCGGGCGAGGCGCCGATCTCGCGCTCGCCGTGGGCTATCGCCAAGTACGTTTTCACCTGCCTGTCGGCGAGCATGCTGTGCGCGGATATAGTCGGATGGGGCGAAAACCTGCTCGCGTTCCGGCCGTTCGCCGCGCTCGGCAACGTGATTATCTTAAACAACATGACCGCCGCGCTGGTGCTCTCGCCCTTCATCCTGGGCGCGGTCTATCCGCGCGTGCGCAAGGGTCATCTGCTCTATCGCGACGTGATGCCGGAGCTCAAGCCGCGTTCGGCGCCAATCCGATGGCTCGGGTTCGTGATGCTGATAAGCGGCGAAGCGACGGCGTGGGCGCTTGGTAACCTGCTTTCAGTCGGATTGTGGGCGCCGAAATTTCTGCCCGCGATGTGGAACGCCGCGCCCTACGACAAATCGGTCGGGATAATCGTAACTCCGTTTATTTTCCTCGCGCTCGCGGGGTTGGTGCTGATGTGAAACTCGAGCCGCAAGACTCCGCCGGCAATACCGTCGCCGCCGCCGACACCGACGGAACCGCCGAGTGCGCGGTTGAGGCGATCGATCTCGGCTTCACCTACCAGGACGGCACGAAAGCGGCGCTGCGCGCGGTCGGGTTCCGGCAGGCGCGCGGCGAGATGATCGGCGTGATGGGCGCGTCGGGCGCCGGAAAATCGACGCTCGCCAAATGCCTCAACCGGATTATCCCCGAGTTCGAGGGCGGCGAGTTCCGCGGCGCCGTTGCGATCGGCGGACGCCCGCTCGACGGCCTGCGCGTGTGCGACGTCGCCGCCGACGTCGGCATGGTCTTCCAGGATTTCGAGGCGCAGCTCTTCTCGACCAACGTCGCGCATGAAGTCGCGTTCGCGATGGAACAAATCGGGATGGACCGCGCGACGATGAACGCGCGGATGACGCCGGCGCTCGAAGCCGTCGGCCTCGCCGGTTTCGAGCATCGCGATCCAACCTCGCTTTCCGGCGGAGAGAAGCAGCGGCTCGCGATCGCGTCGGTGCTGGCGCTCAGCCCGCGCGTGATCGTGCTCGACGAGCCGACCACCGATCTCGATCCCGAGGGCAAGGCGGAAGTCTTTGCGCTTATCCGCAGCCTGCGCGAGCGCGGTCTCAGCCTGATCGTGATCGAGCATGAAACCGAAGAGCTGCGCCGCGCCGACCGCGTGATCCTGATGCGCGAGGGCGCGGTGATCGCCGAAGGCCCTCCGGCCGCCGTGATGACCCAGCTCGACCTGCTCGAAGCGTCGGGCGTGCATCCCCCGAGCCTCAACCGCGCCCTCGCGATGCTTGGAATCGGCGGCCACGCCGAAAGCGTTGACGACGCCTACGCCGCCATCGTTCGCGCGTACCCCCGGCTTGAGTCGCGCGTGCCGTCCGCGCCGGTGAGCGAGAATCCGGCGGTGGACCGCGTCGCGACACAAACCCAGGTACCGCCGCTCGCGGCCGTCGAGGACGTGAGTTTCAATTACACCGCCGGTCCGCGCGTGCTCGATTCGATTAGCCTCGCGATCGCCCCGGGTGATTTTCTCGCGATTGTCGGCCAGAACGGATCGGGCAAAACCACGCTGGCGAAGCATATCGTCGGACTGCTCAAGCCGCTCGCGGGCCGCGTGCTGCTTGAGGGGCGCGACCGCGCGACGCTGCGCGCCGCAGAAACCGCGCGCGAGGCCGCCTACGTCTTTCAGAACCCGGACCATCAGATTTTCGCCGCGACGGTGTGGGACGAAGTCGCCTTCGGCCCGCGCAACTTCAAGCTCGACGCCGGCGAAGTCGATCGGCGCTGTGTCGAGGTCCTTGACGCCGTCGGCCTGCTCGCCGAGCGCGAGAGCGATCCGTTCCTGCTCAGCAAGGGCGAGCGCCAGCGCCTTGCGGTCGCAAGCGTGCTCGCGCTGCGCCCGCGGCTTCTCATCCTCGACGAGCCGACGACAGGGCTCGACTACCGCGAGCAGCGCCGGATGATGCAGTTGGTCACGGACCTCAACCGCGCGGGAATCGCGATCGTGATTATCACGCATACGCCGTGGCTGGTGGCCGAGTACGCTCGCCGCGTCGCGCTGATTCGCAAGGGGCGCAAGCTCTTCGACGGCAGCGTGCGGGAATTTTTCGCCAACGACGAGCTGCTGAAGACCGCTGCGTTTCGCCCGCCCGAAGTGACGCGCCTGGCGCGCAGGTTCGGCACGCTCGCACTCTCACCGGGTGAATTTGCCGACTGGGTCAAGGAGCGCGCCTGATGCCGCTGTACCGGTATATCGAGCGCGACACTTTCGTCCATCGGATGCATCCGACGGTCAAGGTTATCGCGCTGCTCGTGATGTTCTGGTCGGTGTACTGGGTGGACAATCCGCTCGCGCTGTTGCCGCTGGGATTTCTGTTGCTGTTTATCGCGGTGATAACCGGATCGTCGGGAAATTTCTATGCGCTCAGGTGGTTGTTCATCATCCTCATCACCTCGACAACGCTGATGTGGATGGCCACCTACCGGCCGGGGCCCGCGATGGTTCATATGCCGAAGGTGAATATCCGCAAGGCGTCGATCCTGTTCGGACTCGGCAAGGGGATCAAACTCGCGGAATTGCTCGCGGCCTCGGTGCTGTTCATCTCGACGACCAAGGTCGAGGAGTTCACGATCGGGCTGGCGAAGCTGCGGGTGCCGTATCGCGTCGGCTTTGCGGTGTCGCTGTCGTTCCGGCTCGCGCCCCTGTTCGTCGATTCCGCGCTGACGATAGTCGATGCGCAGCGTCTGCGCGGCTACGATTTTGGCGAGGGCGGAATCTTCGCGCGGCTGCGGCGCTATGCGACGGTGGCGATTCCGGTCTTCATGGGTGCGCTGCGCAAGGCGAACAACATGGCGATGGCGCTCGAGGCGCGCGGCTTTGGCCGCCTGGCGCGGCCGACGACTTATGTCGATTATCCCTTTCGCGCCGCCGACATGATCGCCTTCGCGGCGCTGTTCGCAATCGCCGCCGGCTATTTCCTGATCTACTGGACCGGCTACGGCGCTGTCGTCGCATGATCTCTCACGCCGCGCCGGCGCTCGATCGGCGATTGGAAACACGCGCGGGCAATCGCAGGCGGGGACGCCCGCGCCACTGAAGCCCTCGCTCGCGCGCCTAACAGGCGTTAGAAATTTTGCCAGATTTGTTCATGGCTGAACTGTTCAGCCTTACGCGTTTCTTCAATTCGCGCATAATGGATCCGGGAGTATGGATCCGATGAAAGAAAACCCGCGCAGCCCGAAGCCCAAGCCCCACCAGACGACAGCCACGCCCGGGCCCGGTCGCCACGTTGGTTCAATCTTTTTCGCGTCGATGCCGTCAAATATCCCGACCACGTCCGTGCCCCGAAAATCGCATCGGACCCACGCTTTCGACCAAATTCCTGAGGATTTACGCGGACAATGATCTGAGGGCAAGGTAAAAAGTTGCCAAACGAACCCACCGCGGCGCGGCTTGTGACCTGCCACAACGGCGGACCTGCGCGTATCGCTCGGCCTCGTCGCCGCGCTGTTTTTCCGGCGCGCCCGCGCGTGCTAAGTAACTCTCTCCCGGACACGCGGATTCGCCCGCGACTCCGCCTGAGGTTTGCCAGATGCTGTTCGTGATAATCGGCCACGATGGCCCCAATGGCGCCGCGCTGCGGCCGAAGCTGCGCCCCGCGCATCTGGAAAATCTCCGCCCGTTCGTCGCTCGCGGACAGGTCGTGATCGCCGGTCCTTTCACCGACGGCAGCGGCAGCCTGATTGTGGTGGATCTGGAAAACGAGGCGGCGGCGCGCGCCCTTGCCAACAGCGATCCGTACCTGACCGGCGGAGTCTTCGAGCGCGTCGAGGTCAAGCCGTTCAAGCAGGTGTTTCCCGAGTAGTTATGAAAACCGAATTTTCCCGAATGGAGTGCCGATGGCAGGCGCATTATCAGATCTGAAAATTGTCGAAGTGGGTGAGCTGGTCTCGGCCCCGTATTGCTCCAAGATGCTGGCGGACATGGGCGCCGAGGTGATCAAGATCGAGCGGCCCGGCGCCGGCGATCGCGCGCGCACGCGCGGACCGTTTCCCAAAGACGAAGCGCATCCGGAAAAGAGTGGGCTCTTTCTCTACCTCAACACCAACAAAAAAGGCATCACGCTCGATATCGCGAAGCCCGAAGGGATGCGGCTGCTCGAGCAACTCGTCAAAGGCGCCGACGTGCTGATTCACAACGTCGCGCCGCCGGAGATGGACCGCGTCGGGCTTACCTGGGATCGCATGCGGCGCGTCAATCCGAACCTGGTGATGACCTCGATCGTGCCGTTCGGCCTGTCGGGTCCGTACCGGAATTTCCGCGCCGAGGATTTGACCGTGTGGGCCGCGGGCGGCGTGTGCGTGCTCAACGGCGGCGGCCCCGAGCACGCCGATCTTCCTCCGCTCAAAACCGCGGGCTCGCAGGCCGGCTACCAGGGCGGCGTCCACGCCGCGGCCGCCACGATGGGCGCGGTCTTCGCCCGCGTCCGCGGCGAGAGCGGGCAGCATGTCGAAGTCTCGGTCCAGGAATCGATTGCCGCGATCCTCGAGATGACCTTCGAGTACTGGCCGTACATGAAGATGATCGCGACGCGCCTGGGCCAGAAGCCTTTGCAGCCGGTCGAGACGATGCGGTGCAAGGACGGCTATATCTACCTGTGCTGCATCGAGGAACATCAGTGGCGCGGGTTTGTCGAGATCATGGGCAATCCCGAATGGGCCAACGAGGAAATTTTCGGCGACCGCTTGAAGCGCGCGCTCAACTGGGACGCACTTAAAGTGTTCCTTGAAGAATGGGTCGGCCAGCAGACCGTGCTCGATCTGTACCGCAAGGCGCAGGCCAAGCGCGTGCCGTTCGCACCCGTCTCGACGATGGGCGATCTGCTGAGCAGCGAGCATCTGCGCGCGCGCGGATTCTTTGTCGAAATCGCGCAGCCGGTCGCGGGCACGCACAAGTATCCCGGCGCTCCGCTGAAGTATCATCGCACGCCCTGGGAAATCCGCACGCCCGCGCCAACCCTAGGTCTGCATAACGATGAGATCTTCGGCAGCCGCCTCGGACTTTCCGCGGCCAATCTCAGCGAACTAAAAAACAAAGGTGTGATCTAACGATGGCCAAGCCGCCGCTTTCCGGAATTAAAATCTGCGACTTCACCTGGGTGTGGGCAGGTCCGTATTGCACCTTGCAGCTCGCGCACATGGGCGCCGACGTGGTCCGAATCGAAACCAAGACCCGGCCGTGCGTGACGCGGATGCTGCCGCCGTGGCCCGACGGCGTGTTCAACGGACTCAACAAGTCGGGTTACTTCAACCAGTACAACCAGGGCAAGAAATCACTCTCGCTGAATTTCAAGCATCCCGAGGCCAAGGAGATCGCGTGGCGGCTGATCAAGGAATCCGACGTCGTGATCAATAATTTCGCCGCCGGCGTGATCGACAAGATGGGTTTCGGTTACGACGAGATCAAAAAGGTCCGTCCCGATATCGTAATGATCTCGCTCTCCGGCTACGGCGACACCGGGCCGTACCGCGAGTACGTCGCCTACGGGCCCGCGCAGGTTCCGCTCTCGGGGCTTTCCTCGCTTACCGGCTACAAAGGATTTCCTCCGATGCACGCCGGGTTCAGCTACGCCGATCCCAATGCCGGAGTGCACGGCGCCTTCGCGATTCTCACCGCGCTCTACCATCGCCACAAAACCGGCGAGGGCCAGTTCATCGACATGAGCCAGTGGGAATGCGCGATGGACGTGCTGGCGGAAGGAATTCTCGAGTACACGATGAACGATCGCGAGCCCGAGCGCAGCGGCAATCGCGATCCGTTCATGGCGCCGCACGGAATTTTCCGCTGCCAGGATTTGCCGGAGAAAATCATGGACGTGACGATCGACCAGTGGGTCTCGATCGTATGCGCCAGCGACGACGAATGGGCGCGCCTGGCGCGCGCGATCGGCCGCCCCGAGCTCGCAGGCGACGCGCGCTTCAAAACGCTCGCCGCGCGCAAGCACAACGAGGACGCGATCGAGGCGATCATCACCGAATGGACCGCCAAGCGCCGCGTCGCCTACGTCGTCGATACTCTCCAGTCCGCCGGTGTCGCCGCCGGCGCTTGCGCCGACAACAAATATCTCTGCGAGGATCCGCATCTCGCCGAACGAAAATACTGGGTCGAACTCGAGCATCCGGAGGTCGGCGTCAGGCGCCACTGCGGAATCCCTTGGCGGATGAGCGCGACGCCGTGCGAGGTCAAAGCCCCCGCGCCGTGCCTCGGGCAGCATACCGACCAGGTGCTCGCCGCGCTCGGCTACGGCGAAAACGAAATCGCGGCGCTGCACAAAAAAGGCGCGCTCGACTGAGCGCGGCGCGGATTGCAGGCGATCAGACAGGAGACGGCGATGCGCACGCTGACCACTTTGCTCGAGGGCTTAAGATTCGGCGAAGGACCCCGCTGGCATGACGGAAAACTCTACTTCTCCGACATGCACGCCGACCGCGTGATGACGGTGGACCTCGAAGGGCGCACCAGCGTTGTCTGCGAAGTGCCGAACAATCCCTCGGGCCTCGGATGGCTTCCCGATGGCACGATGCTGGTCGTCTCGATGACGGATCGCAAAGTGATGCGCATGGAGCGCGGCGGCGGCGCGCTCAGAGTTCACGCCGATCTGTCGGCGCTCGCGCCGTATCACTGCAACGACATGGTGGTCGATTCGCAGGGCCGCGCGTATGTCGGCAATTTCGGCTACGATCTTCACAAGGGCGAGAAGCCGCGGGCGACCGTGATGATCATGGTCACGCCCGACGGCAAGCCGCGCGTGGTCTCCGACGATCTGATGTTCCCCAACGGAACCGTGATCACGCCCGACGGCAAAACGCTCATCGTCGGCGAATCGTTCGGGCGGCGCCTGACCGCGTTCGATATCGCGGCCGACGGCTCGCTCGCGAATCGGCGCGTGTGGGCCGACCTGGGGAAAAATGTTCCCGACGGAATCGCGCTCGATTCCGAAGGCGCGATCTGGGTCGCCAGTCCAACTTGCTCGGAAGTGATTCGCGTGCGCGAGGGCGGCGCAGTGACTGAGCGGATCCCCGTCGCGACCGATGCGTTTGCGTGCATGCTGGGCGGCGCGGATCGCAAGACGCTGTTCGTGCTGACCTCGGCCTCGTCGGACCCGGCCGCGTGCCGCGCCAAAGCGACCGCGAAGATCGAGATCACGCGGGTCGAAGTTCCCGGCGCCGGGCTGCCGTAGCGGATGGTCAAGCGGCGCGCGCCGTGGCGTAATTATCAGCGATGAGTGAAAACGGAAATTCGGACTTCTATCGCGCCCGCCGGCGCCGCTTCCTTGACGTCATCGGCGCGGGCGCGATCGCAATTCTGCCCAGCGCGCCGGTCGCGTTTCGCTCGGGCGACGTGGAATTCATCTACCGGCAAGACAATGATTTCTACTATCTGACGGGCTTCGAGGAGCCCGAGTCGGTCGCCCTGTTCGCGCCGGGGCATCCCGACGGCGAGTTCGCGATGTTCGTGCGGCCGCGCGACAAGGACCGCGAAACCTGGACCGGCAAGCGCGCGGGGATCGAGGGCGCGGTCGTCGATTACTGCGCCGACAAGGCGTTCACGACCGACGAGCTCGAGAAAATTCTGCCGCGCTATCTCGAACAAGCCGACCGGCTCCACTATCCGATCGGGCGCAACGAGGCGTTTGACGCCCGCGTGATGAAACTCGCGCAGCATTCGAGCGCGATGCGTCCGCGGCTGGGCTCGGGGCCGTACGCGATTTTCGATCCGCGCGAGATCATCCACGAGGCGCGCATCCGCAAGGAAGTGGGCGAACTCGAGCTGATGCGCCGCGCGATCGAGATCTCCGGCTATGCGCACGAGCGCGCGATGCGCATGGCGCGCGGCGGGATGCGCGAATGGCAAATCGAAGCGGAGGTCGATTACGCGTTTCGCTCGCGCGGCGCCGCCGGGCCGAGCTATCCCTCGATAATCGCGTCGGGCCCCAACGCCGCGATCCTGCATCACATCCAGAACCGCCGCGAAATGCGCACGGGCGAGCTGCTCCTGATCGACGCCGGATGCGAATACGAGTTTTACGCCTCCGACGTGACTCGCACTTTTCCGATCGGCGCGCGATTTACCGCGCTGCAGAAAGAACTTTACGAAATTGTCCTCGCCGCGCAGGCGCACGCGATCGATAAGGTGCGGCCGGGCGCGCGCTTCGACGATCCGCACGACGCCGCGCTGCGCGTGCTGGTGGATGGAATGCGGTCGCTCGGACTGGTCAAGGGAACGCCCGAGGAAATTATCGAGCAGGCCGCCTACCGCCGATATTACATGCATCGCACCAGCCACTGGCTCGGCATGGACGTTCACGACGTCGGCCTGTACCGGACAGGCGGCGAGTCGCGCAGGCTCGAACCGGGGATGGTGCTGACCGTGGAGCCCGGCCTTTATATCGACCAGGCCGACGACTCGGCGCCCGAGGCGATGCGCGGCGTCGGCATCCGGATCGAGGACGACGTGCTCGTCACGGCGGGCGGGTACGAGGTAATGACCGCCGCGATTCCGAAACAGGTCGCCGAGATCGAGGCGCTGACTACATCGTGATCCGCGCCGCGTGCGCGGGTCAACTCGCGTTTTCCTACTACCGCGATCAAGAGCATTCCGCGCGAGTATAGTCGCACTGCACGAGACAATTTCCGATGAGATTGCGGCAGTAGTATTCCTCGTTGCCGTTGACCTGGCAGACCTGGTATTCGCGCTGACATTCGTAGCGGCACTGCACCAGCGCGTTCTGGCATCGACGCGCCGCGCAACCGGACAGCTCCGCCGCGATCGCGAGCATCAAGGCAGCCAGCGACAGGCTTTTCCGAGTCACGTCCAGGTGTCAGAGTTCGAGCGCGCTGGCCGAACCGACGATCGTTTTGGTGCCGTCGGACTTGTCGCACCACACTTCGACTTCGGCGCGGATGCGCTTGCCCTCCGGCGTCCGCTCGACGATTCTTCCGCGCGGCGCGGTGGTGTCGTTGCCCCACAGCACGTTGACGAGGCGCAGATCCATCTTTCCGCCGTAGAGGAAGCCGGCGCCAAACCGGCGCGTCATCAGTTCGGAAACCAGGCACACCGAGAGCATCCCCTGCACGACGATTTCCGGAAAGCCAAGTTCGACCGCCTTTTGCCGATCGTTGTGATAGTTGCGTTGCGGTCCGGAGAACGCGATGCACATCTCTTCGCTGATAGTGCGCATGGGAGCTTCGATTAGCTCGCCTTCGCGTTCGCCGATGCGAAACGAACGTTTGGAGTCCTTCTCGCGCGATTTATCGACGACGAAAGAGTCCTTGCTAGTCTGCCCGGAAAGCAGGAAGCTCTGATGCGTCTTGCTGCGCGAGACAATTTGCCCGGCGGCGTTAGTGACTATTACTTCATTGACTAGATATTCGCGATCGCGCTTGATATAGCGGCCGACGATCAGCGACCGGGTAGTCAGTCGCTCGCCGACCATCACCGGGGCGAAGATTTCCCACTCCTGGCGGGCGTGCAGGTTGCCGTAGATATTTGGCAAATACCACTTGACCGTTTTGTACACTCCGGAGTGCAGGATCAGGGCGGGCGCGACGGGACCTCCCAGCGGCGAGCGCTCGCGGTACCACGGGTTATCGTCGCCGGTTCCCGCAATATAGGTGGCGACGGTTTCCGGCGTGATGTCGTAGCTGACGCCGCCGTAGTCGCGGCCCACATAAACTTCATCGGGAGAAAATATCTTTTCGCTCATCGCGGTCTCCGTGCCGATTTCGCTCAGGGTTTCTGCTTGCTCTTGAGCCGTTCGCTGAACTTCGCGGCGTCGAGCGCCGCGCGGCGATGCGTACCCGATCCGATCTGCTCGGCCTCGTCAAACGCGCGCACGGTGAATTCGAGCCGCCGTCCTTCGCATTTGACGACTTGGGCCTCGGCGCGAACGCGATGCCCCGGCGGAGTCGCCGCGAGATGCTGCACGTCGATCGCCATCCCGACCGAGCTTTCGCCCGGTTCCAGGTAGCCGCGCATCGCATCCATCGCGGCCATCTCCATCATCGAGACCATCGCGGGCGTCGAGAGAACAGGAGCCAGCGACGGCTCGATCCGGCTCGCCAGATGCTCGGGCGCAACGACTTGCGTGAAGGTGCCGAGAGTGCCGATTGGTACGGGTTTCATGGCAATAGTTCCGTGCGCGGGCCGCCTTCAGCGCCGCAGGTTTATCGCGTCGAGCTTCTTTGCGATCCATTGGACCCGATCGTTGCCCCAGAACGGCTCGCCGGCGACGATCATCGTCGGCACGCCGAACGCTCCGTCGCGTTCGGCTTCGGCGGCGGCGGCCTGCAAATCGCGCGGACCGTCGCCGAGGACATACTTCGTGAATCCTGCCGCATCGAGCCCGACTTCGGTCATGACACCGGCCAGAGCCGCGCCGTCTTCGATATCGAGCTCGCGCTTGAAGAAGCGCTCGAACACGCGGTCGGAGTAAGGGCGGAACTTGCCGTGGCGGTCGGCCCAGAGGCCGCTCATCAGGGACAGGCGCGAGTCGAAAATCTTTTGCGGTCCGCGGATGATGAGCCCGCGCGCGTTCGCGTAGCGCCGCGCGTCCAGGTAGAGGTAGCGGACCTTGCGCCAGTTGCGTTCGTCGCGATTGTCGAGCGTTCCGCCGAAGGCGCCCTTGACGTTGAGCTCGAGCGGGATGTAGCGCAGCGCGATCCGGTACGCCTGCTCGAGGTCGTACATCGGTTGCATCGCGAGATAGGTGAACGGACTTTTGTAATCGTAGTAGAGCTTGATTATTTCATCGGCCATCGGAGCACCGCTTCAACCGATAGCCTAAATCGCGCGGACAAAAAAGCGCCGCGTTACTCGGTTCCCGCGTTGCGGGTCAGGTAGTCGAGGATTTCCTTGCGCTGCCCGTCGGCAAGCGGTGCGATACCCGCGCGGCGCATCCTGTCCTGCATCGCGTCCACTTGCAGCTCCCACATCGCGGCGGTCATCGCGCGCGGGTTGTACGCCTCGTGGCATTGACCGCATCGCGATTGATAGAGCGCGGCGTCCTGCGATCCGTTTTCGGGAAGCGTCGCGCGGCGCGCGCATCCCGCGAGCGCCAAGAGCGCGATTGCCGTCGCGACTCGACCGGCGCGCCGCGCCGCGAATGTTTCAGTTCGCCGCGACCCGCGCATCAGGGAATCTTGCGGAAATCTGTTCGCGCAGCGCTGCGATAAGCGCGGTCCGCTCGGCCTCGCCCAGAGCGGCCATGCGCTCGGCCTCGGGCCGTATCCACACCGGCGCGCGGCGCAGGTCATCGCTCTCGTAGCGGGGGAAGAGATGCCAATGCACGTGAGGTTCCGCGTTGCCAAGACATTCGTAATTCATCTTCCACGGTTTGGTGACGGCCGCGATCGCTTCGGCGACGAGGCGCAGCTCCTCGAAGAGTGCGCGCGCCTGCGCGGGCGGCATCAGGAAGATCTCCGTCGCGTGCCGCTTGGCGAGCATCACGCAGTAGCCGCGATAGTATTGCGCGTCGCCGAGCACGACATAGGAGTTGGCGAGCTCGGCGATAAAATTGTCCGCGTCGCGCGACTTGATTCGCTCGATTCCAGCGCAGATGCCGCACGGCGCTTGCGCGGTCACGCGGATTTCTCCTCCTGGACCGCGACGAGCTTGATGCTCGCGTGTTTCAGCAGTTCGCCAAGCGTCGCGAGTTTGTACGGCTTGCCGTAATAGACGGTGCGGATGCCGGTGTTGATGAGCACCTTCAGGCAGTGGATGCACGGAGTGTGGGTCACGTAGATATCGGCGTCCTGGATCGCGGCGCCGTTGCGCGCGGCCTGCGTGATCGCGTTGATCTCGGCGTGGATGGTGCGAAAGCAGTTCTGCTCGACCTCGCCGTCGGGATTGCGCGACTCGTAGATCAGGCATCCGACCTCGGTGCAATGCGGCAGACCCGCGGGAGAGCCGTTGTAGCCGGTCGCCAGGATGCTGCGGTTGCGCACGATCACGGCGCCGACTTTAGCGCGCAGGCAGGTCGAGCGTTCGGCGACCTCGCGCGTGATCGTCATGAAGTACTGGTCCCAACTGGGGCGGGGTTTTTCGTGTGGTTCGGACAAACCGGATCGCTCCTTGATTTGATCAGCCGCCGTGCGCGCCGTCAGAGCCGAATCGTTGCGGCAGGATGAGTCGCCCGCGGCGGCGCATGATGCATCACGTCGTAGGTTTGCGAATTCTGCGGCTGCGGAGCGTTTTGCTCGGGCGCGCTGATCGAAATCGGATCAGGCATGAAGGTCAGGATGAACAGCGCGACCGTCAGCCACGCCGCCATGGTGCGGCGCCGTCCCAGCGGAGCGTCGCGATCGACGGTGGAAGGATGGCCGAGTCCGAGTGCGACCGCGATCACCGCCCACAAGAGCCATCCGCCCCAGAAGCTGGCGCCCGTCGCGAGCGGAATCACCACCATCAGCACGCAACCGAGAACGAAGAGTGTCGAGATTTTGCGATGATGCCGCGGCGACAGCGCATACAGCACGTGGCCGCCGTCGAATTGTCCGACCGGCAGAAGGTTGAGCGTCGTGACCAAAAACCCGATCCACCCGGCGAATGCAATTGGATGCAGGTTGACGTTGACCAGGTCCGGGTTCACCCCGAGCATCCAGCGCGAGAGCCCGTAGAAGAGGATCGAGTTGCCGAGCTCCAGGCCGCCCGAGCCTTGCGTGAGCGGCTGGATGTCCGACAGATGCAGTCCGATCAGCACGCAAGGCAGCGCGATCATCATCCCGGCCCACGGTCCCGCCGCGCCGATATCGAACATCACGCGCCGTGTCGGCGGCATCTGCCGCAAGCGGATGAATGCGCCGAAGGTTCCGATGAAGAAAAACGAAGGAAACGGCGCCGGGATGAAGTAGGGCAGGCTCGTGTTCACGCCGTTGCGCCGCGCGGTCACGTAATGACCCATCTCGTGCGCGAGCAGAATCGCCATCAGCGGAAGCGAGAACGACAGACCCGACGCAAGTCCGACGATACTGCCGAGCGGATGACGCGGCGAAAGATCGGCGCCCGTCATGTACGCGCCAGCCATCGTGGTGCTGAGCAGAGTGAGCGCGAACAGCACGAGGTTGAGCGGCGGAATCCCCTCGGGCAGTAGCGCGTGCGACACGCGCGGGCCGGGACCGATCGCGGGTGCAACCTCGGCGGCGTAGCGCGGAATATCAGTCAGGACGCCGGGAGCGTCCCTGTGTGCGGTGGCGTCATCCATGGTCAATCTTTGTATCGCGCGCGCGCGGCGCCAACGACGACGCTCGTGCCGGCGCCGGCACGATAGTGCAGCGCGGCGCTGGCGTCGCGCACCGCAATCTCGAGGAGGTTAAAACTGCCAATTGTCGCAAGAGGGCCGCCCGTCGGCGCGTCCCCATAGGCGCGATAAATTTTAATCGCCGCGCTCGGGCCGATCCTAACTGAAAGCGGTTTTCCGCGAAAGCAAGCGCTCAAGGTCGCGACCGCGACGGCCCCGATATTCGTGATCAGGTTGCCGAAGCCGTCAACGTGGATCACCTCGCCGCGGATGAGCTTATTCGTCATCGACGGCTCGGGCAGCGCGAGCGCAATCAGCCGATCGACGGCGGGACCCAGCGCGCGAATTGACGTGCCGCGCGCGAGCCACGCGGCCGCGGGCGCGAAGATGTCGCGGCCGTGGAAGGTCGAGCTGACATCGCTCAGGCGGTAGCGCGGCGCGTTGAGTTCCACGATCCGGCCAATCCCCGCCTGGGCGGCGGCGAGCGCGAGCAGGCCGTTGTCGGGGCCGACGAAGCGCGCGCCGGAGCGGGTCTCGATTGCGATCGGCTTGCGCGCGGTGCCGACTCCCGGATCGACCACGGCGAGGAAAATTGTCCGCGCGGGAAAATAGCGCCAGCTCTGCGCGAGCGCGAGCGCGCCGGCGACGATCGATTGTGGCGCGACGGCGTGGGTGAGGTCGATCATTCGGGCGCGCGGCGCGAGCCGCGCAATCACGCCCTTCATCACACCGGCGTAGTGATCGCGATGACCGAAGTCGGTCAGGAGTGCGATTACGGGTGCGGCGCGAGTCGCGGTGGGCATCGCTGGGCGATCAGTTGCGCGTGGAGTTTTGCATTAATGAATCGGTGCGGTGCATCCATCACAAGCGTAGCGCAGCCGCCTTGACGCGCCAACCGCCGCGGGAAATAGAAGAAGGGCCGCCCGATATCGCGGACGGCCCTTCGGATAAGCGAGGCTTCGGCTTCCGGCGTTAGTCGGACTTGGCCTTTTTTGCCTTGTCGAATTTCAGCACGAGCTGCGTGACTCCCGCCGCGACGTTGAGTCCGTTCTGTCCTTCGATCGACACCGGCTGCAGCGCGATCGAGTTCTTGAATCCTCCGACCAGCACGTTGGCTCCCGCGCCCACTCCGACCGCGACGCTGGCGGTTGCACCAGCGTAATGCCCGGCCAGAGCGCCCTGCCCGAGATTGTTCGTCGGAGCGACGACGGCCCACAGGATTACCGCCGACTGGAGGTAGCCGATATCCGCGCCGAACTTCGAGATCGTCCCGGTGTAGTACTCGGTGTATCCCGGCTGCAATGCGTAGGCGCACTTCACGTCGCGCGATGACCCGAAGATAAAACCCCATCCCGAGCTCACGTGACAGGTCAGGTATCCGGTGCGGACCGTCATCTTCTGCGCATCGGGTGCGGAGCTTGCCGCGGCGCCTGAGCTGCTGGCCTCCTGGGCCCGCGCGGGCGATCCCATCGACGCGACCGCAAGTGCGATGGCGGCCAGCATTGTCATGGTGCGAATCATGGATTTCATCGTTCTAGTCTCCTCCTGTACGAGCCGAACGCGGACGTTGATGTAACCCCAATATCATCGGATGCAAGCTAGCGAGACTGCGGTGCTGTAGCAAAGGGGGCGCGGCGGCGCGTTCTCGAGCGGCAGCGCTGTTTGATCGAGCCGCGCGCGAGCGGATGGAAAAACGCTCCGGAACGTGGAACGATCCGGAACTCGCGCCAGGCGCGCCGATAGCGGGTAAAAAATGGGCAAAGCTCTGCCACTGCAACGTTTCAAGGTGATCGATCTAACTCGGGTGCGCTCGGGTCCAACCTGCGTCCGCCAGCTCGCCGACTGGGGCGCGCAGGTGATCAAAGTCGAGATGCCCGAGGCGGACGGCTTCGGATGGGCGCGTCACAGCTCGGATTTCCAGAATCTGCATCGCAACAAGCGCAGCCTGACGCTCGACCTGAAAGCCGAAGCGGGCAAGGCGATCCTGTTCAAGCTGATCGCGGACGCCGACGTTGTGGTCGAGAACTTTCGCCCCGACGTAAAGCATCGCCTCGGCATCGACTATGAAGCGCTCAGCAAGATCAATCCGCGCCTCGTGTACGGCAGCATCTCGGGCTTCGGCCAGGACGGACCATACGCGTCGCGGCCGGGAGTGGATCAAATCGCGCAAGGGATGGGCGGGCTGATGTCGCTGACCGGGCTGCCGGGGCAGGGTCCGGTGCGCGCGGGAATCGCGATCGCCGACACGACGGCGGGACTCTACTGCGCGATGGGCATTCTGACCGCGCTGCTCGAGCGCGAAGTATCGGGACTCGGGCAATGGGTGCAGACCTCCTTGTTGCAGGCGCAGATCGCGATTCTCGATTTTCAGGCGACGCGATGGCTGATGGACGGCCGCGTGCCGCAGCAGGCCGGCAACGACCATCCGACCGCGATTCCAACCGGAGTGTTCGAGACGAGCGACGGCAGGATCAATATCGCGGCCGTCGGACAGCCGATGTTCGCCGCGATGGCGCGGGTGATGGACGCCACGCGATGGACCAGCGATCCGCGCTTCTCCGATCCCGCCAGCCGGTCGCGGAACCGCGCGCAACTCAACGCCGAGATCGCGGCGGTTACAAAGACCAAACCGTCTGAATATTGGATTACCGCATTGAACGACGCCGGCGTTCCGTGCGGTCCGATCAATACGATCGATCAGGTATTCGCCGACCCGCAGGTGCGCCATCTCGCAATCGCGCAATCCGTCGAGCATCCGCAACTCGGCACGATCAACCTGGTCGGGCAGCCGGTAACGCTTTCGCGCACCGACAGCGCGATCGTCAGCGCGACTCCCGAAGCGGGGCAGCATAGCGACGAGATTCTTCACGAGCTTGGCTACGACGACGCCACGATCGCCGAGCTGCGCAAGCATCACGTAATCTGACGGATGAAAATAATGAGCACCGAAACGCAGAAGCTGTTCGGAAAAAAAGACGCGCCAATCGGATGGATGATCTTCAACAACCCCGAGCGGCGCAACGCCGTCTCGACCGAGATGTGGGAGGCGATTCCGCGCGTGCTCGACGCATTCGAGGCTGACCCAGAGGTGCGCGTGGTCGTGATGACCGGGACCGGCGACAAGGCGTTCGTCTCGGGCGCGGACATCTCTCAGTTTGAAGATCAGCGCGCCAACCGCGAGGCCAACGAACGCTACAGCCTGCGCAGCGGAGCCGGAACGGCGGCGCTCGCGAGCCTTAAGAAACCGTCGATCGCGATGATCCGCGGCTTCTGCCTCGGCGGAGGACTGGCAGTCGCACTGTCGTGCGATTTGCGGATCTGCTCAGAAGACGCGCGCTTCGGAATTCCGGCGGCGCGCCTGGGACTCGGCTACGGATTCGACGGAGTGAAGCGGCTGGTCGATATAGTCGGTCCAGCCTGCACCA